>Ga0306920_100001313_pt1 | contig 30734 bp, 31 predicted proteins | sample flu12Cox44000170_FD_204666 | JGI IMG/M metagenome (GOLD analysis project Ga0306920, IMG submission 204666) | Lab enrichment of tropical soil microbial communities from Luquillo Experimental Forest, Puerto Rico - flux4day.12C.oxic.44.000.170 (v2)... | ecosystem: Environmental > Terrestrial >... | reverse complement strand
CTGGAATACCGGGCAGCCCGACCTGGCAGGCGAGGACTTTGGTGAGCTTGCCGCCGACGGGCGTATCCGGCTGCTTGCCTCCTTCGACGGGGCTCCGCAGCCAGCTTCCTGACCCGGAGCACTCATTGTCGGGGCATGAGCGTGCGCACGTTGGTGATGTGCTCGAACCGGAGCAGCGCCTGCTACCCGTCAGCGACCTGCACGTATGCCCTGACGTCGTCTCCAACGTGCAGGTGCTCGGCCACCCGCACTGCCTTCTTCACCGGCAGCAGGTACACCCCCGTCTTGCTGTCAGGGAAGATTGATGTCCGCCATGAACTAGCGCCGATCGTGACCCCGACCCGCACCGAGCCGAAGCCGCGCCGGGCCCCGGCGGTAATGTCGGTGATCTCCGCGCTGACCTCGGCTGGCAGCGAAACGAAATGCCAGCCATCCGCGGCCGGGTACCGCCACAGCGGCGCCGCGAACTCGAAGCCCGTGATCCCTGTCACAGGCCGAGGCTATGGCGCACCACCGACAGGACTGAGCGCAGCTTCGACGGCGGCAGTTGCCAAGACCGGTGACTCGCGGCCTGACCGGGCATCTGCCGGTCGTCCGTACTGGACATCGAGGTGCAGGTTCCATCGACACCGATCAGGCGATCCTCCACCCGTGGTGCCTCGGGGACCACCGGTGCAAGCTGGGAAGGACCGCTTGGCGCTATCGGCATAATTGTGAAGCGCGACCTGGAGGGCTCGTGCTGACGGACTTCTATATCTCGTTCTCCGCGGTGTGTTTCACGCTGCTGGGCCTGTGGCTCATTGTCGTCCAGACACGTCACGCTGAGTGGCGAGGAAGCTCGCTTCACCGGCGCCGTGCCTACAGCGTGGCTATGCACTTCTCGCTGCCCGGATTGATGAGCCTACTGGCCCTTGTCAACCCGAACAGCTCGGCGCTCTGGCGGGTTTCGTTCGCCATCGCCGCGATCGGCGGGGTAGCTGTGCTGGTCGCACTGCACGGCCCCGCTCCCGGCAAAGTCGGCCTGACCGCTTACATATTGGCGATTGCCCTCTACGCCGTGATCGGGATATTGGCGATTGCCCCTCACATCGTCAGCGGGATCGGGCTTGATGCCGCGCCCGTGCGCGTCGAGGCCGTGCTGCTGACGATCCTTGTATTTGCTGGGGTGAACGTCGCATGGCTGCTGTTGTTCGAGGAAGCAGACAGCTGATCACACTCACACGCTCATAGGCACGGCAGGATGTTCACAGGCGGGCAGCATGCTCCCAGGACACGCCAGACCCGTTTCGCCTCAGCTGGTGGATCTGCGCCGCGGCTCTGTTGCCGGATCAGGCAGGTCGGTATCTCGGGTGGCGTCGCGGTCTGTGTCCGGCGCTTGGTGCGTGGCGCGGTTTCTGGAGAGTGCCACGCCGGCCAAGATGAGGGCGATTCCGGCCAGGGCGGCCAGGGTGATGCGCTCGCCCAGGACCAGGAAGCCCAAGATGATGGCGACGACGGGCAGCAGGTAGGTGACGGTAGAGGCGACGGTAGCGCCGACGCTGGCGATGATCTGGTAGTTCAGCACGTACGCGGCGCCGGTCCCGATCAGGCCCAGGATCAACACGCTGGCCACCATGGTGGCATCAAGCCGCGGGGCGGGGGCGCCGTCCACACCCAGGGCGATCGCCAGCCAGACCGATGCTGCCCCGAGCTGGCAGGCGGACAACACAACCGGGCCGATGCCCCGGCGGGCCAGGAACTTGTCCATGTAGACGTAGCTGACCGCGTAACAGGCCGCGGCGGCCAGGCAGGCGACGGCCCCGATCGAAGCCAGCCCGGACACGGCCCGCCAGGGTGCGAAGATCAGCACCGCCCCGCCGAACCCGATCACCAGCCCGGCCGCCTGCCGGGCAGTGACCGCGCGCTGGTGGCGGGTGCCCAGCGCGATCAGCACGGTCCACAGCGGTGTGGTCGCGTTCAGCATCCCCGCGGTGGCCGACGCCACATGCTGCTCCCCCACTGCGAACAGCAGGTACGGCGCGGCGTTGGCGAACAGGGCCGCCACCGTGATGTGCAGCCACACCGCCGGCGACCGCGGCAGGGAACCGCGCCGCACCGCCACGACGGCGAACAGCACCGCCGACCCCAGCACCAGCCGGGACAGCGTGACTTCAACCGGGGACAGGCCACCAATGCCCAGCTTGATCCACAAAAAGCCCGAGCCCCAGATCAGCGCGAGCAGGCCCATGCGGACGGTCGTGGCACGGTTCACCGCCCGCTCCTAACGGTTAGCTGTCGCCGGATAGCGCCTGATCCCCAGAGTCTGCCCGTTTGCTGGCCTGCCAGGTGACAGCGGTAGCCGGTTCGCGGGCGACGAAGCCTAGTGAGGCGGCGAGCCCTGATAGCGACAGAAACCAGCGGGTCGCCGCAGGCGGTTCCGGCGAAGGTATCGTGTCATGAAGTGGCGCGCGTGCCTGCAGATCGGGCACGCCGCGTCAATCCGGGACCGCCTGCGGCGAGCAAACGGCGCGATCCAGGCATCTAGCCTCCAGCGGCTCCCCAGCGCACCTGGCGGCAGGTTAAGCCGGCTTACATCCCAGCCAAGCGGGTCTTCACACAGCTTCTACGCGCCCAACACGATTCTTAACACTGCCCTAACACCCAGCCCCGAATCAGGAGCCCGAGGCGCTTCCGGGCGGCCGGTGCCACACTTGGTGGGCCGCGAAATCCACGGGGCGGTCGAGCCGGACCTGTTGGCTCACCTGATGCCCGGAGAGTCTCCCCGACCATCAGGGGGCAGCACTGTGAACACGTCGTCAGGTGGGGGTGAGCAGGATGCCGTTGGCGGTCACGGCGCTAGGGCCTGCTTCAGGAAGGTGCGCAGTGCCGGGAGCAGATCGGGGCTATCCAGGGCACGCTTCGGCAGTATCGCCTGGGCGCGGCCATCGTGATCTAGCAGGTGGAAGGCGCGCGTTGTTTCCCAGACCTGACCGATAGTGGCCCAAGGACGGAAGGCATCGGTTCCGTTGGCCGAGGCCGTTCTGATACCGCTTGTCTCGATCTGAGCACGGGTCCGTCCCTGGAACGCCGGGGTCTGCTTAAGGACCAGCTGGGCCAGCCTTGCCGGGCTGCGCTGCCACGCTGCCCACGCCAAGAAGGCAGTGACTAGCCATAGCGCTAGATCGGCTACGTAGATGCCGCCCGGCGCCCCGGCCGCGCTAAACACCGCTGAGCGGTAATTGAGCGCCATCGTGATGGCGGTGAAGCCGGTTGCGACCAGGCCGCACACCATCGCAGCGACCATCGCGATGGTGAGCTTGTCTTTCACGCGGGGCGTGACCGCGAGCAGATCCTGCACGTCTTGCGGTTGGACCTCGTACTCCAGCGTGAAGGCCTGGCCTGGGCCTGCTTCACCTGCCATGGTCCAGACGATAGTCATTTGGCTGCCGATTTGGGATGTCGTCCGCGCTTGCTTCCGAGCTGATCGTCCCCGAGTTGCGGGGGCCCCGGGACACAACGGCTTGAGATCAGAACCGCCCTGACCCTGCTTGCCATAGGAAGTGGCCGCGACCGGCGGACTGCAGCCACAGGTCAGGAGCGCTGCCAGTCGTCCGTGAATTGCCGTAGGCGATCCCCCACACGGGCACGTGGCCGGTACGGGCCACCTCATGGCAGAAGCTCCGCTCAAGGGATGACGTTGATTCTGTCACCGGGAGCGGCATAGCCGTGGATTGAGGGCCAGCGCACCGTCAGCACCACCGAATTCTCCTCGGCGTGCCAGGAATGGCTGATGCCGTGGAACACTACGTAGTCGCCTTGCTCGGCCAAGAGCACGGTGCGGTCTGGGAGTGAGACCCGGAACCGCCCGCTGATGAGCAGGAGCATCGCAGTGCGCTTCTCACCAGCGACCCATTGGGAGCGCTGGTCACCACGAGGGTGTATGGCCCACTTGATCTCGATATCTTCACTGTGTCGGGGGTCATCGGCTGGCTTGAAATGGCCGAGCAGCCACCCGCGGTTCTCAGGGGCATCCTCTTCGGCGTTGCCTACATAGATCGGCTCCGTCATGCGCCTGGAAGCTAGCAGAACCCGGGTTCGGAGTTAGCTTCGATGGGGCAGCACCCTGAACTTGTCCTGCTCTTCGCCACTCCTCGCCAGGCACCGTCCGCCAGTCTGGCTTTCCTAGGTGGAGCTAAGGAGACTCGAACCCCTGACCCCCGGTTGAAAGGTGGTGGCCACGGCGGAGGACCCGCGGCCGCCCAGGTCAAGCGCGATGCCGGTGGCCGCGTGAATAACCGGGAATCGCCGTGGGTGACCCCGTTACAGGCCGTGGCGGGCACCGGCCGGGTTCATGGCTGGATCGCCCGATCATTGTCGACGGCAGCTGAATACTGATCACCGCGCGGCACCGGGAAATGACCAGCTTCCCGGAGTCCCTGGCTTGCAGCCGGGCCGGGGAGGGAGCAGGTGCTACGCGTGCAGGACCGGGCTGAGATCCGGCGGCTGAGGGGGGGTGGCCGTCAGTTGATGTCGAACTCGTTGCCCTCGGGGTCCTTCAGCGCGACCGCGTAGTGGTCCACGCCCTCCTCGAGTTTCTCGCTCAGGTCGCTGAGCAGCGTGGCGCCGAGATCGCACAGCCGCAGGGCCTCGGCGTCCACGCGCTTCTTGCGGGCCTCGATCGGCAGGTCCCGCCCGCCGCTGGCCTGGATGTCGATGTGGAGCCGATTGCTAGTGGTCTTGCGGTCGGGCACGACCTGGATCCAGATGCGGGGTCCCGCGCCATCCGGATCGATGATGCAGTCCGTCCCCCGGCCGAGCCAGGACTCGGGCAGCCCGCTGTCGCGCCGCCAGTCGTCCCAGGTGGCAAAGCCGGCCGGTGGCGGCTGCAGCACGTAGCCCAGCGCCTCGGCCCAGAAGCGGGCCAGCGGCTCCGGGTGGCCGACGCAATTGATGACGAGCTGGTAGCGGACAGCCATGGGTCTCCTCAAGTCAGGCCGCGGCCTCGCCGGACGGCCCAGCAAAGTATGCCGGCGGCCTAAGACAGTCCGGTGCGTCCGGAGCGGCCGGTCGTGACCCACGCTTGGCGCGGCCGTCGCGGCGGGCGTGGTGCGACTGGGGTCGTAGGCCCCCGGGGAATTTCAGCCTGCGGGCCGACGCGCTGGCAACCTCTCCATCGCTACGGTTGGGCATGGTTGAGGTCTCGCAGGCCCGCCACGGTGGGGTATGGGCGGTGACGCCTGTGACCTCGACAGTGGTCTTCAGTGTGCGTGGATCGCGTGCACGCTTCGGGCCACGCTGGTCTTGGAGGTTGAAAGACCGTGAAGACTTGGAAACCAATCGCCGCTGGAATATTGAGCGTTATCAGCGGAGTGTTTATTGTGTGGTACCGCTCGGGCGAGCTTATCAGCGTCGGGAGCAGTCCGGTTGGGATTATGCTCGGTATAATAGCTATGGCTGGCGGGATTTTTGCCGTCAGGCGCAAGGTTTGGGGCCTGGCGCTGACAGGGGCCATCTGTGCTATCGTCCCACCTCATCCATGGGGGTATTTGATATGGACTCCTGTCCTTGGCATTATGGCTGTTGTTCTTGTGGCGTTGTCCAAGAGTGAGTTCAGCTGACGCGGCCGGCGCGGCAACGCTCGCACAGCCGCCGCATGCGGTTCAGCCTTTACTCAGCGGGCGTGGCCGCTGCCCCCGCTAGCGGAAGCGTTCCGCTGGCGCGCCTGGCGGGACTGAAACCTGCGACCGGTTGCTGGAAGGTCATTTCGATCCTGGGCAACCTTCCCGCGTCCAGGTAGGAGGCTGTCGCAACCCTGTGGGTGACCGTTGGCGACCACAATTTCCGCCGTTCTGGCACGGACGTGGCGCGACCGACGCTCAGCCTTAGCCCCCTGGCCGCGCCATCGGTGCGGTCAGTTCCAGCTGGACACCGTCAGGGTCCTCAAACGGGAGCACATCGATGCCAAACGATGCCAGGCTGGTGATCTGACCGTGCGGCACTCCGTGCTCCTCAAGCAGCCGTACCGCTCCCTCCAGCTCGCCTCGGCTGGCGACGTTGAAGCTGAGATGATCAAGGCCGACCCGGTCAGGGTCGAACCGGTCGTCCGATGGCGCCATCGGCCGCAACCCCAGCAAGAGATTGCCGCGGATCATCACGACTCCGCCAAACAAGACCTTGAACGTCTCAGCCGCGGAGGGGTCGTCTGACGGTGGCGACTCCACCGCGACCTGAAAGCCCAGCAGACCGGTGTAGAACTGGCGGCTGCGTTCCAGATCGGTCACGGTCAGCCGCAGGTGATGGATCTCCCCCGTCGGAATCGGTCCCGCCACTGCACTCCTCCACTTCGCATGAAGCGCCGGACCTCACAGCCCAGTCACGCACCCAGCATTCCAGTCCACCCCGCCCACGGCCAGATGCGAAGCCTGGGCCTGGCCCCGGCATACGGTGACGGTGCCATGCTGATTACCGGCGCGTTAGCCAAGGGTCGTCTTGTCGCTGGTTATCGACGATCTCGACGGGGCCACCGCCGAGCGCGCTGGTGCGCTGGCCGCGAGTATGTCGCTGTCGGCGTCCCGACCACGATGCGTCGAATCATTCGCCATGTCCTCCGGTCTGCGGTCAGTCCGCCTTGAGTTCCGGCGGGTAGAGGAAGTAATTGGCGGCCGAGGCGGCCTGGGCGCCCTCATGCACGGCCGCGGTGACCTGGTGTGAGTGCAGCGACGTCACATCGCCCGCGGCGTACACGCCGGGCACCGAGGTCTTCTGCTCGGAGTCGACGTCGATCCAGCCGCTGGGCGCGAGCTTGACGCCGAGCTGCTGGGCGAGTGCTGTCTCTGGGGTGGCGCCCTGGATGCTGAACAGGGAATCGAGTTCGATCCGCAGGCCGCCGCGCGTGATCACCGCCGTCATCATGCCGCCGTCGCCCTCGACCGACCGGATGTGATCGTCGATCACCGGGATTTTCGCGTTCTCCAGCCGCTGCTGGAACTTCGGGCTGATCTCGTGGCGGTGGCTGTTGGTCAGCAGCCGGATCCGGTCGGTCAGGCTGTGCAGCTGCATCGCCTCGCCGGCGGCCGCGTCGGTGTGCCCGACGACCAGGATGCTGCGCCCCCGGTTCTCAAAGCCGTCGCAGGTGATGCACCAGAACATGCTGCGGCCCACGTACTCCTCCCAGCCCGGGAAGTGCGGGAAATGGTCGAGGACGCCGGTGGCCAGCACGACCACCCGCCCGTGCCACTCGCGCCCGCCCTGGCCGACGGCCGTGAACCCAGTCTCAGCGTCACCACTGATCCGGCTCACCACGTGGTGGATGAAGCGGATCTGCGAGTACGGCGCGAGCTGCTGCCGGGCGAGCTCACGCAGGCCGATTGTGGCGATGCCGCCGGGAAAGCCGAGATAGTTGTGGTTCTTCTGGTGATGCGTGGACCGGCCGTGGCCCGTGTCGAACACCAGAACCGTGCGGTTGTAGCGGGCCAGGTAGAGGGCGGCCGACAGGCCGGCCGGCCCGCCACCCACGACGATCGCGTCGGCGCTGGTGCCCGGGGCGGACACAGGTTGGCTCAAGGGCTCCCCCAGCGGGATCGGTTCACGCCACGGTAAACCACACATGGTCACCGCGCGGCGGACAGAAAGCATGCCACGATCACCATCGCGATCGGCGCCGACGTGAAAGTCCGAGCAGGACAAGGCAGCCGACGACGGCCGGCTCTGTTGGGCACTGTCCGCGAGTGACGCTGACTGACCGCCGTGACTGGCTCGTCAGCGGCGGCGGTTGAGCACTAGGGCTCCCCCGAGAATGCCGAGTATTGCGAGTGCGATGACTGTGACACCGGCAGTGGTATTTCCACTGGTCAAAATTAGCGAGCCGACGATCACGCAGACCCAGAGCACTTGGAAAAAGACTCTCATCTGGTCGTTCACGAGTGGCTGGCGCGAAGCGGCATTGCCACCAGCGCCGGCACGGGCCGGATGGCGTGGTGCCGGCCGCCAGCCTGGCGGTCCCGGTGCATCGATGGTCACGACCAGGTCGGGGTCGGTCCTGTTCTCGAGCATGCGCAGGGCATCTCCGGCACCATCCCAATCGGCCGGGTCGAGCAGCACGGTGAACCCGTCGGTTCCTATCAGTGTCAGTTTGGCGTCGCTCCACTTGACCAACGCGGCTACCTTATTGGAGTGCACGGCGGCGAACTTGCCAGGTTCGGCGGTGATCATGACGCCCTTGTCGCCGATGGTCAGCGTGGCCGCGGAATCCCGCATCTGGTAGCTGACACCATCCTTGACTGCTGTGGCTGACCACATGGGCAGCCGCGGCATCAGGTCCTGGACAGCGGGGAGGAGGTGGGGGGTCGCTACGATCATCTGATCGTGCAGGCCCCTGGCGGCCGAAGCCACGTCTCCGCAGGTGACTTCGCCGATCAGGCGGAGCGAGTCGCTGGGATCCCGCGGGGGCTGCTGGAAGAGGATTTGCTCGGCCTGCCGGTGCATGACATGAAGGGGCGCGGCCGGCGACCAGTAGGCGTCACGCGCCCGCCGCCTGGCGCCGGCCAGTTCCTCGGACGTGCAGCCGCTGTCCGCCAGCTCCTTGAACGTGTCGAGCATGACATGGGCGGCCATGTCGGTGTTGTCGGGCAGTGCGTCTGCGGCCAGCCAGGCGTGCCTGAGGTTAGCGTCGAGATACTCGGTGGCACCCTGGATGCTATACGACAGGCCCCTGTCATGGCGCAGTTCGCTGGTCAGTCTTCGCTCCAGAATGTCCAGCGCCACTGGGAACGCAGGCGACTCGCCGCCGATCAGGGACATCCCGATTCCGCCGTCCTGCCCGGTCATGGTGAACGCCGGCAGCTGAACGTCCATAGGGAGCAGGGCAGGCATCTCGGGTATCTGGCCGTGAGGCAGGTCAATGCGCAGATTGGCCGGAATCTCGCCATGGATGCACAGCACCGCATTCTCGGCGGTGAACCAGTGACTGCGCCATGCTGCTATCTGTTCCCACGTGAGCTTGTGGAGGCCGAACTCCGCATAGCCCAGCAGTCCAGGTCCGACAGCGCCATAGCGCTCGATCAGGCAAGACCCGAGTGCTCCCGCTCCCCCGCGGCTGGCTGCCTCGGTCAGCAGGACACCCTTCTCCTGCTCCATACGCTCTGGGTGATCTTCTGTCAGGCCCTGGCAGACGGTGGCGACGAAGTCGGCCACGTCAGCTGGCGCGGAGCTTTCCATGAAGAACGTGGTGAACCGGCCGCCGACGGCGGCGTTGAACTGGTATTCGGGCCTTCCCTGCCCGCTGAAGCACAGATGCTCCACCAGGTGGGTGATCCCGCTGGTTGGCAACGTCTCATCGAACCTGCCCACCCGGAACACCAGGAAGGCACTGTGCCACCCGCTGGATGAGTCGACGTGCAGGACCGTCACGCCGTCGACAAGCTGTCGCAGAACTTCTGGAGTCACGGTCGCGCTCAGCTGCTGGCCGGAATGGCCGCCAGCGCCCTCGCCCGGGCCCCCTCGGAGGCGGCCAGGTGGTCCCGGCGGGCCCACGGGATCCGGGTGATGAGCGGCCCGATCAGGTCCATCTGCTCGAGCTGGGCAAGATAGTCGCGCAGGAGCGCAAAGCACATGGCGAATACATTGCGGTGCGCAGGTGCGGACTGCAACGGAGCGTGCAGCCGGTGCCACCGGCCCTGGCCAAGCTCGACGCGGAAAGCATGCGAATCGGCATCACGAAGCAGGTCATCAACCGGTCGCCCAAGTCCAGCCTGAACCGGTGAGCCACCAGCGGCTACCCGCAGCGTGGCGCGCTTCACGAAGAACGGCATGACTGGTGGAGCCCCCCGCATGAGGTGGTCGCCAAGCGAACTGAGCCTTGTGCCCACGGCCATGGTAGGGCCCTCCCCTCTTTCGGGACATGCTTTAAGCCGAGGTTCCGGTGAGCAGCCCGTGATGGTGGCGGCGGGCAAGATGACGTGGCCACTGCGCCCTCGTGACCAGCACTACCGGCAGGCCCGCGCACCTGCTCAAGCGCGCCCAGGCCACGCTGCACAACGCGCTCGCCCGGCGCTGCGCGAACCCGTCGCTCAGTACGCCGTGCTGACCGCCCTCGAGGAGGAACCAGGACTGTCCAACGCCGACCTGGCGCGCCGGGCCTTCGTCACCCCGCAGACCATGAACCAGGTCATGCGCCAGCTCGAGGAACGGCACTGGGTAACCCGCCACCCACACCCCGGCCACGGGCGCATCCTGCAAGCAGCTCTAACCGACAGCGGCCGCCAGACACTTCAAGCGTGCCAGCATGCCCGCGACCGCAGTCGAAGAGCACATGCTGACCGGGCTCAGCAACGCCCGCCGCGAGCAGTTGGCCACAGCACTGCGTGCCTGCATTGAGGCCCTCTCCCAGTGACCACCCGGCGCCAGCGGGCCGCACCCCCGGTGCTGCCATGCGGCTGACCAGCCCGCGCGCCCGGCAGCACCAATCGCCGACAGAATGAGCGCATGTCCGAGCCATACAACCTTCTTAGCGGGCAGAGCCTGGAGCGCCTGACCGCGCTGAGTGATGGCCTGTTCGCCGTCGCCATGACGCTGCTCGTGCTGGATCTGCGGGTGCCGCTCAGCTCCGCCGGAGTCGTGTACTCCGAGCGCGGGCTGTGGGAGGTGCTGCTGAGGCTGGGCCCGAGTTTCGTGGCCTATCTGCTGAGCTTCACGATGCTGGGGACCTTCTGGCTTGCCCAGCACACCCTGCTGGGCATCCTGGGACGCTGTGACCGGACGCTCACATGGATCAATCTCGGGTTCTTGTTTGTGGTGTCGCTGCTGCCGTTTTCGGCGGCACTGCTCGCTAACTTTGCCTACCTCCGCCTGGGCGTGGGCGGCTACTGGCTGAATATCCTGCTGCTCGGCGCGGGCCTCGAATGGGCTGCCCGGTACGGGCGCAAGGCATTCGTGCCCGATGACGCAGCGCAGGCTCGCGCCCGGGTCACCACATTCCGGCGCAGGATCCTGCTGGCGCAAACCCTGTATGCGGCCGCGGCGCTGATCTGCTTGGTGAGCACCCGGGCAAGCGTCATCGGCCTCGCTGTCGTCCAGTTGTACTTCATCGTCTCGCCCCGGCTGGCAGGCCGCACGCGGGGCCGGCCTCCAGCTAGCCATAGTCAGTAGTCATAGTCGCCCCGAGCCGGAGCGCAGCCGGGATCGCCGGGCGGTCGTGGTGGCTAGGCAAGCTGCCTACTCGGCCGCGGCATCCACGGAGTCGGTGCATAGCCGACTGTGCACCGATCACCCGGGGCGAGCTCGCCTCAGGGCAGCTGCCCGGTATTGCTGACAATGGCGATCTGGAGCAGCGCTCTGCCGAACTCATAGTTGCGGTCCTTACCGGGCCCCTTTGCGATGAGACCCAGCTCGGCATACGTTCTGCGGTCAAAGATGATGACGATGTCGCCGCCGCGGGGAAGAGCCCAGCTAACCCCGATGCCCTGACGCCCGATCACGTCGGCTGCGTGCGGGACAACGGTAAAGCCGGGAGTTTGCGCCAGCAGTTCGTACAGTGCGGCCCGCTGCCGGGGCAGGAGATAGGTGAAACTCAGCAGGCCATCAACGGTCGTACCAAGCCTGTCCAGGCTTTTCTTGTCCGTACCCAGCCGGAGCCCACTGGTCTTCCCCAGATACCGGAGCACACCTCGCGGAGTGGCGGGCATGCCGGGCAGGAAGGCCGGTGCGGGTACGCAGGAATAGCCGTGCCGGCCGGCCTGACGCCCGTGATGGCAGCCCGGGGCAACGCTGCTTCTACCTCCCGAGCGGATCAGCCCATTGCGGGTCCCATCGACCGACAGCCAGGCCTGGTACAGCTGACGTGTCCTGACCCCGTTGGCCCACTCGACGTACACGAACTGATCTGGCAGCGGGGTTCTGGCGGGCAGCCGCAACGCCGCGAGAGCGGCCCGGTGCAACACGCTGGCAGCGGTCGTATCGACGTGCACGGCGGCCTGGCTGGCGCTACCGCTGCCGCTGCCAGGAAGGAGAGCTAGCACGGCCAAGGCCACACAGGCGGCGATCCCGGCTGCACCCGCGAGGATGAGGCGGCCACGGCCGGGCCCCAATCTGGCCCCGGCGCGCCGCACCGCCGTCACCCGAGCCGGTGACCGGTTTTCGATGTCAGCCATCGAGATCGGGTGCAGGCCGCGTTCCATCAGCTCGTGAATCTGATCGCCCAGGTCAGTTCTCATCGTCAACTCCCAGCAAACTCCTCAGGCGCAACAGCCCTCGGCTGAGATGGTTCTGCACCGTTGTCGGCCTGATGCCGGTCAACTCGGCCACCTCGCGCAGCGTGTAGCCGTAGCCGTGCACCAGCACCACAGCCAGCCGCTGCCGCTGGGACAGCGCGGCAAGCGCCTTGGGTAGGCCCGGCTCGAAGCTGTACTCGGCGTCACCATCGATGTCGAACAGCACCGGCTGGCGCCTGCGGCGGCTGTAGGTCTGCCCGACCCGGAACAAGTAGCCCGGCAGGTTGGCGATGTGCCGCATTTTGGGCCAGTTCTCCCAGGCATAGGCCAGTGCCTCGGCGGTCGCGTCCCGCCCGTCTTCGAAGCCGTAGGCCGCAGCCAGCGCCCGGCCGAGCCTTGGCCCGGTTTCCTTGACGAAACGCTCAAACACCTCCCGGTCGTCGTTGACCATGCCCGGGACTACCCTCACGACCGGTCCTGACCCGCCTGCCGCCTGCATCCAACCGCCGTTCCGTTCAGCTCCCTACCCATATAGACCAGCGGAACGGCCGGTTGTACCACAAGGTCACACCCCGTCCGTTCGCCGCGGTACCGGGCGCCGCGTCACGGCTCGACCGGAATATTCGCATGATCCGGGGCTGGGGCCGCGGCACGTCGCGCCGGGACCAACCCCGGTGTCCGTCACACGGCCTGTCACACGGCTGGCCCGTACATCTCTCTTGACGCTAGGAGGCGCGATGAACCGATCTTTGTACGTGCGCGGCACGATGGTGGAGGATGGCCGGACCCGTGAGCTGGTGATCGCCGGTGGTGTCGTGGCCGACGCGGCCCCGCTGCCCTCACGGGAACCGGACGCCGTCGGGTGGGTACTGCCAGGTCTTGCCGATGTCCACAATCATCTGAGCCTGGCGAGCCCAGCGGGTGATCATGAGGAGCCTGCCGTTCGTGTCCGGGCGAGCGCGTCAGTCGAACTCGCCGTTGGGGTGCTCGCGATCCGGGAGCCGGGTTCACCAGATGACGCCTCTATGTTGCTCGCCGGCGAGGCCGGGTGGCCGCGGGTGGTGACGGCCGGCCGGTTCTTGTCCCCGCCGGGCGGGTACTTTCCCGGCTTGGCGCGCGAGGTGACGTGTGCCGAGCTGGCCAGGGCAGCCGTCGGGGAGGCAGCCCGCAGCGGCCGGTGGGCCAAGATTGTCGGCGACTTTCTGGGCGGCGCCGGTGAGTTCGTTCCCAACTGGCCCGCCGGTGTGCTGGCCGAGGCGGTTGCGCAGGTGCATGCTGCCGGTGGGCGGGTCGCGGTGCACGCCGTGGGCCCGGAGGCGGTGGACGCCGCGGTTGCTGCTGGCGCCGACTCGTTGGAGCACGGCTGGGCAGTGAATGACGCTCATTTCGCAGCCATGCGTGCCAGCGGCGTGGCCTGGGTTCCGACGCTAATGCCGGGGGGTTCGCAGGCCGCGTGCGAGTTCGCGGCGGCGATGGGGTTCAGCGCGAGAACCCAGGAGTGGATGCGCAGCGCCCTCGACGCGCAGCCTGCAACGGTGGCGCGGGCGGATGCGGCCGGTGTGACGGTCCTGGCCGGGACCGACGCTGGCCAGGGGCCGCACGGCGCGATCGTCGACCAGATCACGATGCTGGCTGATGCCGGTATGCCCGTTACCGCGGCCATCGGCGCCGGCTCTTGGACCGCGCGCCGCTGGCTCGGTTTGGCATGTCTGGAGCCAGGCGTTCCTGCCGATCTGGTCCTGTACGGCGCGGACCCGCGCATCGACCTGGACGTGCTTCGCCGGCCAGCGCTGATCGTTATGGACGGCCAGGTCATCGAGCCGGACCCGGCTTTCATGGTGAGAGACTGAACCGTGAGCGCATGCCGCCGCATCCGGCTGCTGGGCCGCCCGTACGCAGGCGGCGTGCAGTTGCGCGGAAACAAGCCGTGGGCGATAACCGCCTACCTGGCGCTGGCTGATGCTCCGGTGCCGCGGGCGCGGCTCACGTCTTTGCTGTTCGACAGCGCGCAGGATCCCGCTGCCGCCTTGCGGTGGAATCTGGGCCAGGTGCGCCGCCTGTTCGGTCGGCCCAGCGCCCTGTCCGGGCCGCTGCTGAGTCTTCCCGGCGACGGGTCGGTGCGCTTCGACGTCGACGTGCTCGCGGCCGCGCGCTGGCAGGACGCGGTGAAACTAGAGGGTCTCGGCGGGGAACTGCTCGAGGGCATGCAGTTCCCTGGCTGCGCAGCCTTCGAGACCTGGCTGATCGGCGAGCGGCGCCGCTTGGCCGCGGTGACCGAGGCCGTACTGCAGGAAGCGACGCTCAATGCGCTGAGCGTCGGCAACCCCGGCGACGGCGTTGGGCACGCGGGCCGCTTGGTCACGCTGAACCCGCTGGCGGACACGCACCAGGAGTTGCTCATCCGCGCATACGTGATGAGCGGAGACCTGCCCGCTGCGCGCCGGCAGCTGGCTTCTGCCGTGCGGCTGTTCCGCCGCGAACTCGGCTGCGACCCGCAGCCCTCAGTGTTCCTCGCGGCCGAAGCGGCTCCGGACAACGGTCGCAGCCCGGCCACCCCGGCCCGTGTCCGGGCGTTGCTGGAGGCCGGGCAGGCGCAAGTCACCGCGGGTGCGGTAGGCGCGGCGGTGCAGGTGCTGCGGGCCGCCTGCGATGAAGCCGACGTCGCCCAGGATGCAGCTCTGGCCGCCACCGCGTATCTCGCACTGGGCTCGGCGCTCATCGGTGCCGGTACCGCGCGTCACCAGGAGGGGGAGATCGCGCTCCAGCGCGCCATCAATCTCGCCCGGGAATCTGGTCACCGGGTGACCGCTGCGGCCGCGTACCGGAACCTGGCCGGATCCGATGTGCTGCGCGGGATCTACCCGCGCGCTGACCGCAGGCTGGCGGAGGCCGAGTCGCTGGGGAGCGGCCAAGCCAGTGAGGTCGTGGAGGTGGCGGCGATCCGCGGTGTCGGCCTGCTCGACCGTGGCGACATCGACGGTGCGATCGCTGTTTTCGGCCACGGGCTCGACGCCGATCCCGGCCGGGAGCACGGCTTTCTCCCGATCATGTTGACCCACGCCGGGCGGGCCTGTCTGCTGGCCAGTGACTTCCCCGCGGCCCGCGGGCATCTGCGCCAGGCGCTGCAGATCGCACAGGCACGTTCCTGGGCGGGCGTCACGGCGGCCCCGCTCGCGCTACTCGGTCATGCCGCGGTAGCCACCGGTGAGCTTGTGACGGCACGCGACTTGCTCGAAGAGGCTCTCGCCCGCGCATGCCAGGTCGCCGACCCGTGCTGGGAAACCTGGGCGGCACACGGGCTCGGCCTGCACGCCGCCGCCAGCGGTGACCTGAGCGCCGCGCTGCGCTACCTCGCCGACGCCGTCACCCGCAGCCACCCGGCCCGTGGCGGGCACCTGTGGTCGCACGTCTGGGCCCTGGCCGACGCGGCGCGTCTTGGCCGCCACCTGGGCGATCCGCGCCACCTCGCCTGGCAGGAAGAAGCCCTCGCGACAGCGCAACGCTGCGGGATGCGAGCGCTGACCGGCCAACTGCTCCAGGTCCCGGTACCAGGGAGCTGACTCACGGCCCCGGACCCGGACCGCCAGATATTGAACCGGTACCGCTGTCCAGCTCAGGACGTGGCAACCCGGCTCTGCTCATCGCAGACAAGAGGGCTCTGGAGCGGGCATCCGCCCGCCGTAGCGACGAGGAATCGGGTCTTTCCACGCGAACGCAGGCCCGCGACCACACAACTGACGGCCCCGCGATGTCCTAAAGCCGGCGGGGGCTGGCGGGCGGCCCGGGGTTGCCGCCAGAACGGGCGGCGTGGTGACTGTTGTGATTGTGGTTGCGGTTCTGGCAGCGGTGTCCGCGAGCTTCCAGGTTGTACTGGCCGCCTGTGGAGCCCTTTCACGTGAGGACTGTCACGCTAGGTCACGGGCCAAGCTTCGTGGCTCGACAATGGTGACCACCACCTCCTCGGGCACCTCCTCGATGGTGTTGTCGAGGTTGTCCGACCCCAACGCAGCCAACCGCCGGTGGTCGTCATCTGGGAACACGTGGCCCAGCACCTCCAGGAGCCGGGCGCTGGCCTTCTCGATCGCCTGCTGCCGCGTCTCCGCCATAACAACGACCTGCACGAGCCCTTTGGTCTCCAGCAAATAGGGAACGTTTCTCCAGAGCTTCATTTGGTCAGCACTGACTTCCTGCTTTGAACGGCGAAGGTGTGCCCCGCTACAGCTATCCAGTTGCTTGCCGGGCTGGTCTTGCCAGGGATGCATTCGGGACAAGTAACCCTAGCCGTACCAAGCCGAACCCCGCCTGCCATGCCGCGCCAGTGCGTGCGCGCCTAGCCCGCCGCTCCCGATGGCCTCCCCCGGCCCTGTGGGTACTTCCTTGCGGTGCAACGGGCGGCTCAGCCGCAGCGTTCCCGGCCCGTCCGGTAAGGGAAAGCCAGGAGGGCATCGGTCAGGAACGGGAATGCCCACGGCAGGGGGAACCCGGGCGGGTGCCAGGGCCGCTCCCGGCCAGGTGTCTGCTCACCGACGGCAACTGCGCGTCGGCCGCCGTCTAGGCCCATGGCCACCACCGCGTGGCCGATACCGTTCAGGGACTCGTCGGTGATCCCTGCCTGCCAGACCAGGTACTGGTGGCACACACGATCGCCGACAGCGCCCATGACCCAGCCTGAGGCGAAGCTGAACCGCTTAACGAAGTAGCGATCCAGGCCCACCACACGATCCGCTCGAACACCGCCAGAGAGCGCGCATCGGCAGGTACGACCGCTCCCGCAATGAGGCCCGGGCCAACAGCTTCGCTGCTGGTCTGGTGCTAGCCATGCGCTGCGCTTATGGTGCGATGTTCTGGTTTATGTGGAAGAGGTTGCCAGGGTCGTAGGCCCGTTTGACCTGGACCAGGCGGTCGTAGTTCTGGCGGTAGTTGTCCCGGATTCTGCCGTAGTCGTCGTCTTGCATGAAGTTGATGTAGCCTCCGGGCTCCGAATACGGCGACAGCGCTTGGTAGTAGTCGCGCAGCCACTTGATCCGTTCGGCGTCCTTGGCTGGGTCGGTCCATCCTGCCAGGAACACCATCCCGTAGGTGGCGTCGCGATAGGCGAAGGCAGTGTCGTTGGCTCCGACGCGGTGGCACGCGCCGTTGATCGGATACAGGTGCATTGTGCTGGTGACTTCAGGAACCTTGGATCCATGCTCGACATGCGCGGCGATCGCTGCGTCCGGTAGGTCCTTGACGAAGGCGCCTTTCCAGTAGGCGCGCAGGCCCTTCGGATAGAGGGCATCGAAGGCGCCGTTCAGCGCTGGGTATGGCAGCGGGCCGCTGCCGTCGGCAACGATGGGAGCGACGTCCCGGAAGGGTTTGAGGGCGTTCTCCGCCTGGTCGGCCGGGCCGGCCCAATGCACCACTACCAGGCACAGGGTGTCGCCGTGCCTGTTTTCCGGGATGAAGGGCAGCGGCGGGGCGATCTGGAAGCCGGGGAAGCCCCCGAACTGCTCGGGAGCGTCCCGGATGAATTCGTCGAACATCCGGAGCACGGTGGCGGCGTCCTCCAGGTTGTAAAAGATCGGCCCGGCAAAGACCTGGCCGACCTCGTGCAGGCGGTACTCCAGCGACGTCACGGCGCCGAAGTTGCCACCGCCGCCCCGCAGCCCCCAGAACAGATCCTCGTTCTCCCGCTCGCTGGCGGTCAGGAATTTTCCGTCCGCGGTGACCACGTCGGCTGAGATCAGATTGTCGATCGTCAGCCCGAAGCCGCGGGACAGGTAGCCGATGCCCCCGCCCAGGGTGAGACCGGAGATGCCCGTGGTCGAGATGATGCCGCCGGTTGTCGCCAGCCCAAACGCGTGGGTGGCGTAATTGAAGTCCCCCCACGTGGCTCCGGCACCGGCACGAGCAGTCTTGTTCCCCGGATCCACCCGCACGGTGCGCATCTGCGACATGTCGATGACCAGGCCACCATCGTTGGTCCCGAATCCAGGCCCACTGTGCCCGCCGCCCCGCACGGATAGATCCAGCCCATGCTCCCGGGCGAAATTCACCCCCGCGATAACGTCGCCGACCTGCTCGGCCTTCAACACCGCCTGCGGCCGCTTGTCGAACATGCCATTGTGGACCGCGCGCGCGTCATCGTAACCCACGTCCTCCGCGGTGATCACCTGGCCGCGCACCTGCTCACGCAGAGGCTGGACAGCCCCGCCAGTGTCAGACATGATGAGCTCCCTCGTCGTCTCCGTTTGCCTACGGCCAGCCTCCGCCGGGGCATTGCACTGACATTGCAGTGCCGGGGCATTGCACTGACATTGCAATCGGGAGGTAAGGGGACGAGCGGAAGGCGCCAAGGACGCTAAGCATCGTGAGCTGCGGTTATGTCGTGGAGCGGGTGCCGGGAATCGAACCCGCACTATCAGCTTGGAAGTCTCATCCACAGTTCGCGGTCTACCTGCTGGGACGGTGACCTGCGGGCATCTTGGCGTTCTGTCCATGAGTGACCGGGAGTCTCCGCGAGGCTTCGCCCCGTCTGGCACGTAGTGGGCACGACGTGCCCCGGATGTCTTCGCTGCGCGGACCACACGCCTGGTCGTCTCCGAACTCGGCCTGATCGCTCTGAGTGTCTCGCATGCGTGCCTGGTAAACACTAGGTGGGAGAATCTTCGATACTGCCACCTGCGTGGCCGCGCCTGACCAGGGAAGACGGGATACCAACGCGGCCGATCGGGCACGGAGGAACGGGCCTGCTTCCCGGTGTAACCGGGCCGCTAGATCGTATAGGGCTTGAGCTGATGCATGGCGATGCTGCCGACTGCTTCTTTGCCGGACCCAGGTCCCGATCTGCCGTCGAGGCCCTCGACGCCAAGAGATCATGGGGATGCTATGTCTGAGCCATTGCAAGTGACGGGGGTACTGCCGGTTATCCAGACCCCGTTCACGGATCACTATGACATTGATTATACGGCATTGTCGGCCGAGATTGAATGGGTCATTGAGCAAGGTGCCGATGGTGTTACTGTAGGCATGGTTTCCGAAATTATCCGTCTGACATCGGCTGAGCGCAGAGATCTTGCTTCGGCTGTGTGCGAGGCTGCATCTGACACAGTATCGGTAATTAGCTGTGGCGCTGAAAGCACAATTGAAGCAGTGCAGCTCGCTGTCCATGCGGAGAGCATGGGTGCAACATCGCTGATGGCAATTCCGCCAGTGCACGTGCGGCTCCCGGACGCGAGCCTGATCGATTACTATGCCGCCATCATGCAAGCCACGGCTATCCCGCTTGTCGTGCAGGACGCGAGCAGCTATGTGGGCCGGCCCATGAGCCCTGCTGTCCTCGCCCGCCTTTACGACCAGTTCGGCGACCGTGTTTATGCGAAGCCGGAAGCCACTCCTATAGGGCCCAGCATCTCCGCTATCAGAGAGGCAACGCAGGGACGCGTGCGGGTATTCGAAGGGGCCGGCGGCTCTGCGCTCACCGAGACCTTCCGGCGTGGCATCGATGGAACAATGCCCGCCGCTGATCTCTGCTGGGCAGTCCGCGCCATCTGGGACGCGCTGCAGGCCGGCGATGATGAGGCGGCGTACCGCGTGAGCGGCCCCCTCTGTGCGCTGATCTCCCTGCAAACCGAACTGGACGCGTTTGTCGCCATCGAAAAGCACCTGCTATGCCGCCAGCAGGTCATCGGGAGCACACGTCAGCGCGGACCGCTGGGCTATATCCCCGATGATGACACCCTGGCCGAGGCAGACCGGCTCTTCGATCAGCTTGTGGCCGCTGTATCGGAAAAATTCCCCCAATAAGCGTTCCGGCAATTCGGGCGGAGCGTCGTGCGGCTGGCGCGCTTTCCGGAGTTTGACAATCCTGCGTTTGCGCAAGGACTCGAGCCATTCCTGCCCGCTGAGCAGTCGCGTGGTCTTGCCCGACTTGACCTCGCCCGCGGCGGCAATTGCCATCGCGGCACTGGCGGCGGTCATATCATCGGGTGCCTCATACACGACGAGTACGTCATACTCGCCGAACGGGAAGCCAGCTACCAAGATCGTGGCTCCCAGGTCCTCCAGTGTCAGCCTGATCGCCTCCACGGGGTCCTTCGGCTCCTTGAGCTGAGCTGCCATCGACTTTGCGGTATAGGAGGCTTGGTACATGTAGAGCGCCATCAGTTTCCCCTCAGGTGGCAACAGGTGAAGAGATCACCCGCCAGGCCGATCATCGATGGGCCAGCCGCGAGCTGGCTGCGTCGCGGGGGCTGCTGCTAGTGATCTGGCACGTGCAGCTCGCGGCCCCGGTAGAACGCCTCGTGCTCCCCCATGACGTAGTCAGCCATGGCCTGGCGCCGGCGCGCCTCGTCGCTGGAGGCCCGCCAGGCGTCGCACGATTGCCGGGAAGCCCAGAACGAGACGCCGATGATTTCCCGCTCGTCCTCAGACCAGTACGCGTGCGCGCGCAGCATCCCGTCGGGATGGGTGTCCGGCCGCCAGGCCCGTTCGAACTCTGCCAGCATCCCTGGCTTGATCTGGCGTGTCGTCATCCACACGAAATGTTCATCCATCGGGTCCTCCTCCAGACCTGCGGCCGGGTATCGATGCGAGCGGCAACCCGTTCCAGCGATTATTTCGCGTCCGCCAGCTACGGTCAGACGCACGTGGTCAAAGCGTGCACATCTGCAGCGAGGGCCCCGCCCGCCGGAGCGGGCAGTGGCTGCCTCGGTCTGCCACCCCGGCAGTGACAATGGAGTGCGAGGAACAGGTGACGGCGATGGATCCCCCGGGCCCAGGCACGGGCTGCCGGTTGGCGTCGCGGTCTTCGGTGCGCACCGCCCCTGACCCTGCGCATCTGGATAAGCACCCCCAGCCAGAGCGATCGGGCACGTGGCGGGCACGCGGGCGTGTCTATGCGTCACAGAGAATTGCCAGCAATCATGGCCGATAAGCAATCTGAGCTGGGAAGACACCACCTGGAGCGGGTGACGGGAATCGAACCAGCACTATCAGCTTGGAAAGCTTTGAGATGGGTCACTCAGGCAGCCTGAGCATGAAGCTCAGCTGCACGTTGGGAACCGTGACTGACCGCCAGTTGGCGTCGCTAGTTGCACGTCAATTGCACGGTGATCTTCAGATCAGGACGCCCCATGCCACTTGTCTGGTCTCATCGGTGATGCGCCAGCAGGCCTGCCCAGCCCAGGCAAGTTCCACCGCGCCGCGGCGGATACGGCCTGACCCGTTAGCGGGAGTTACCAGCCAGGTGGCGGTCCGGCGGGCACGCACCGGGGCAACCGGGAACTGGTGAGGAGCGTGGCCGTCCAGGCAAACCCGGTTTCGATGTAGACCACCGAGCCCTTGGGCATGGCGCTGGCATGGATTACGAAAGCCAAGTGCGGCGGGGTGGTTGAGGCGCCGGAGATTGCCTTAGCGGTGACGGAGCCGGGCTCCCTGGGCAGTCCTCCTTGGTATTCGCAGGCGGGATAGGTCGCGGTATCGGTATGGCCGTTCCGGTGGCGGGTCGAGGTCTTGTAGGGGATGTTCCGCACCAGCGCGGGCACGCCGTCCCTGGCCAGCGCCTGCTGCAGCCCCGCGGGGTTCCCCAGCATCTGCCGGATCGTGACGGTGACCGTGCCATTGCTGTTGACATCCACCGACCAGGCGGCCAGGTGCACGTGCCCGGCGCGGGCCTGGCCTCCGGGAAGCACCAAGGCAACGGCTAGGCCGATCGCGGCGCAAACCGCGGTCATGGCTGCCGCAATTCCGCGGCGGGTACGGCGCTTCTTGGCGTTAGCGAAAATCGCACTGTCCGGGATGGTCATGTGCACGTCGCTCATCGAGTCACGCACCCCGGCCAGGCGGTGCCGCAGAGCGGTCAGTGTGGTCTGGTCAGTCATGTGATCCGCTCCTGATCGTCGAGGGCCGGGAATTCGTGGCGCAAGGCGGCCAGCCCCCGGTGCAAGTGGGAGGCGACGGTTCCGCTGGGCAGGCTGAGTACCTGGGCGGTGGTAGCGGTGTCCAGGTCAAGCAGGACCCGCAGGGCGATGACCTGGCGCTGCCGGAGTGGCAACCGCCGCAAAGCCGCAAGCAGGGAGCTGTCCAGTGCCGGATGCTGTGGCGTGGCTGGCGTCTCGTCATAGCCAGTCAGCGGTTCCTCCCTGCGGTGGCGCCGCCACCAGGACACGTGCGCGTTGAGCGCGGTCCGGATAATCCACGCCTGCGGCGCCGGGTGCTGGCGCACCTTCCGCCAGGCCATCCACGCCCTGGTGAAGGCCTCGGCGACCAGGTCCTCGGCCTGTTGCCGGTCACCCACGCTGATCAGCACGATCCGCAAGCAGTCATCGCGGACGGCCGCGTAGAACTCCGCGAACTCCTGCCGGTCTTGCTCCACACCTGATAGACGCACGAGCAACCCGATTCCTTGCAACCGGCTCAGACCTGCCACCGTAGCCCGCCCCAGGGCCATAACCGCGGTCCTGCCCGCTCTGCTCCGTCTTCCTCGATAGGCGCCGATCCCGTGCCAGTGGCGGCTGGGTCAATGGCCGGCGAAGCCGATCGCGTGCGACACGACCGCAAGGAGCGCCATTGACGCGGTGGCCTGGAATCCGCACGGCAGCTCTGGCGTTCCCGTCCGTGCGTTACGTCAGGCCATGGGTACCGCACCGGGCGCAGGCAGGCGAGCGCCGCGCCCGGCGAGGTCACGCTCGCAGCGCCGGAGCAGCGCGACAGCGCCCTGAGCCGATGCCATCTGGGCCGCCGAGCGCAGGCGTGAGACGGCGGCCTGTTCCTCGTCGTAGGCGGCACGCATGCGCATCACTTCCGGCAGCCACCAGAGATCGTCATGGTCTTGCGCCGCGGCTAGGGCGGCGTCGAGGGTGGCCCGGGCTTCGTCCAGCCGGTTATTCCTGGCCAGCAGGTCGGCCAGCAGCGACATCCAGTACGGCATGCGGGTGAGCGCGCCCTGTGCCCGGAGATTGCCGATGCCCCGCTTGGCGAGGTCGAGGCCCGTTTCGTCCTCCCGCGAGCAGCCGGCCAGGATCAGCGGCCACTCGCGGTAGAAGGCGAAACCGTATCGATCGCAGAGCTCGTGCAGTTCGCCGACGTGCTCACGCAGCGCGGACAGGTCCTGGCGCATCTGATGGGTGATGCAGCCGTAGGCCAGGGCCACGGCCAGGCAGAACGGATGATCGATGGACCTGGCCAGCGCGATGGCCTGGCGGCAGGCGGACAACGCCTCAGCGTCATGGCCCAGCAGCCAGTGGGCGTGCGCCGCCCAGGCCGTACTGTGCACATCAGCCCTGGTGCCGATGCTCAGCCAGACCGCCGTGCCCGCCAGCTTGGCGGCCAGCTCGAGATGACGCAGCCCCTCCGCAGGCCTCCCAAGGCCCACGGCCGAGCCGCCGAGGGCGAAATGCCCCTGGCCGGCCAGCTCGGAACCTTCGACGAGCGCAAAGGTGCGGAGGGCTATCTGGTAGGCGTCGGCCGCCCGCCCCTGGACGACCCGGCATCCCCACAGCGAGACCAGGCCAGTGATCGTCGAGGTCCTACGGCCCAGTGATTCTGCCAGGTCGATCGAGCGCTCGAGGGTTTGCTGCAGCTCCGGATAGGCGTAGCCGCTCCTGGCCGCGAGCGGCGCGGCCATGGCTTCCAGGATCGCTAGCTCCTGGCTGTCGCGATCGGTGCCAGCAGGCAGGTCGCGGGCAATGGACAGGGCTTCCTTGTATAGTCCGACTGCCTCCTCGTTGGCGTACCTGTTCTTGGCGCGGTCTGCGGCGACGGCGAGGTAGGGAATCGCGCGTGCAGGGTCGCCGCTGCGGGAGTAGTGGTAGGCGAGCAGCTCGCACTGCTCAAAGCGGTTGGCCTGGGAATGCTCCACGGCGGCGGCGGCCCGGCCGTGCAGGTCGCGGCGGCGCGCTTGCAGCATGCCGTCATAGGCCACCTCACGGGTCAGCGCGTGCTTGAACACGAAGGTGCGTTCGGCGGGGCCGTGCCGCTCGCGCAGGAACTCCAGCCCCTTCAGTTCCAGCAGCTGCGCCTCCAGCGGCACAGGGGCATCCCAGATTTCCGCGGCTAGGTCTAGCGAAAACTCCCGCCCGAGGACGGCGGCCAGCTGGATAGCCGCCTTCTGGTCGGCGCTCAGCCGGTCGATCCTGGCCGCCAGCACCTGCTGGACGGTCTCCGGCACGATGTCGCCCGCCTCGCCGGCGGCCTGGTCCCGGATGGTCCGGGCAAGCTCCTCGAGGAAGAACGGGTTGCCTTCGCCGCGCTCGGCGATCACCGCCGCCGCATCCAGATCGCCACCGGCCAGGATCGAGGTCACGATCCTTTCGCTGGCCGTCACCGACAGCGGGCGCAGCGCCAGCTGGGAGGTGAAGGACTTGCCGGCCCATGGCGGGGAGTAACCGGGGCGGTAGGTGGCCAGCAGCATGACCGGCACCGACGGCAGCTCGCCGGCGAACCCGGCCAGGAATTCCTCGGACGTCTGGTCGATCCAGTGCAGGTCCTCGATCAGCACGACCAGCGGCTGCTGCCCGGCCAGCGCCACCAGCAGACGGCGCAGGGCCTCGAAGGTGCGGGCCCGGATGGCCGCCGGATCGGGCGCGGCCAGCGCGGGATCACCGGCTGGCACGCCGAACGCGTGCCGCAGGTAATGCGCCAGCGACACGTCGAGCTCGAGCGCCTTGACCTTCCGCTCGATCTTCGCCCCTACCAGGTCGGGTGGATCATCGGTGGCGATCCCGCATGCGTTGCGGATCAGCTCGAATAGCGGCAGGTAGGCGATGCTGGCCCCGTAAGGCTGACAGCGGCCCTCGAGCACGGCCGCCTGCGGCTGGGCCAGCTGGCAGAACTCCAGCGCCAGCCGGGACTTGCCCAGCCCGGGGTCGCCGACCAGACCAACCACCTGGCCCTCACCGCCGACCGCCACCTCCAATCCCCGCTGCAGCTCGGCCAGCTCACGGTCCCGGCCGGTGAACGGGCTCAGCTCATCACCGGAGGCGACCCGCGCCGTCCGGGTACCCAGCCCTGTCACCCTGACCGGATAGACAGTGCGCTCTTTGACCTGGACCGGGGCGACCTCTTCCACCTGGAAATAGCCGCGCACCAGCTCGGCGGTGTGCTGGCTGATCAGCACCGCGCCCGGTTCCGCCGCAGCCTGCAGCCGGGCGGCCAGCACGGTGGTGTCGCCGAACGCGGTGTAGTCGACCCGCAGGTCGTCACCGATCGTCCCCACCACCACCAAGCCGCTGTTGATCCCGATCCGGATCCGCACCTCCGCCCGCGCCGCGATCCCAAGGGCGGCCAGCACCGCGCGCCGGGCGTGATCCTCGCGCGCGATCGGCGCCCCGAACAGGGCCATAAAGCCGTCGCCGAGGAACTGGTTGACCGTGCCCTCGTACCGGTGGACCTCGGCCAGCGCGGCCTCGAAGAACTGCTCGATGACCAGGTGAAACTCCTCCGGGCCCAGCTTGGCCGCCAGCGCGCTGGAGGAGACGATGTCGCAGAACAGCACGCTGACCTGCTTGCGCTCACCCTCGATGGCGCCCCGCACCGCCAGGATCTGCTCGCTGACATGCCGCGGGGTGTAAGTCGCCGGAACCCGCGCCGCCGTCACCGGGCTCCCGCACTCAAGACAGAACCTGGCCCCCAGTGGCAGCCCCGCCCCGCAGGTGCCGCACGACCGACCCAATGGGGCGCCGCATTGTGAACAAAAGCGCGCCTCATCCGGATTCTCGTGCTCGCACCCAGGGCACCGCACCAGCGATCACCCCCCAGCCGGCCAACTCCAGCGAGGTGGCCGATCCGGCACCCGGCGATCCGTTTGGACAGGCGTCGCTCCGACTGCCTGCGCACTAAAGCGGCAGAATCCAGATGTCCGGCCCGGCCGGATGCGACCAGACTATCCCGTGGCTTCAATCGCGGCGAGCGGCGCCGCAAACAGCAAGGGGCACGGCAGCGCTGACGTGCGGGACCGCCATCCCAGGGGCGTGATACTCGGGATCAGCCCCGGCAACGTGCAAGCTCTGGCCCACGGCATGGCCCAGATGGGTGGCTGGATGCAGAGCCAGCCGGGCGGCCTGGGCTTGGAGCCACCCCTGCTCAGCGAGGATGGAACCTGCCTGGTCGGCTACTCGCGCTGGGAATCCAAGGAAGCTTCCTCGCGATTGGCATCGACCTCGAAGCGCTGGGCGAGACTCCCGGGGGCGAGCTCCGGCCGCGGCAGCGGTATTTCCTCGTCGCTCCCCCTGGCGGGTCCACTTGATCTTTGACGGGCTGCCGCCCGGGGACTCCGTCTTTAGCCTCCTGATCCGTAGATTCCCGTCCAGGTCTGCGCCCATCGGAGGGTTTGCGCGTAACCGCCAAATCAACAGCGGCGCCAACTTGACGCCCCAGCGTGGCGTGATCACCGCCGCCCGTGGAGCCAGATAGTGCCCGTTCTGTCTGCTTCGGATAGCGGATTCTGTAGCCGCCTGCCGGATCAGAACGGCGGCACGGCGCGCGTTCTCCCCGGGCTTCTGCGTCACTCAGCGTGACGCTCTCTGCTGGCCCGACAGCCGACTGGGTACGAGGTTGGCTGTCTGGAGACGTCGTCGCACCGGCTGCTCGCCGCCTCGGAGGGCAACGGCCTAGCCGTGTCGGTCACCTCGCCTAGGCTGGCGCGCTCCACGCGGAATGAGCGAGCACTCCGAGCAGGCCGCTCTGGCGTCTTGCGGCGTGGACATTGAAGTGCTGTCTCTCACACCACCGAGCCCGGCTTGGGGGTGTCCGGTACGTCACCTGGCAGGGCTATAGTCCGGTCATGCTCGGTTCGCTCCCGTGGCTGCCTGGCTGGGCAAAGCATGCCGGGGTGGGGAGACCGGTGAGTGCCCCGGTCCAGCCGAGTGCACGCTGGCTTGAGCGATGTGGCGCCCGCCAGCTGGCCGCACTCGCTGCCGCTCTCCAGCGTCCGGGTGCCGGCCAGGGGGCTCGCCGGGCGGCTGATGCTTACGATGCCGGCCAGCTGCTGAATGAGCGCCGGCAGGATGTGCTCGAACTCGTGGCCGCAATCGTGCTCGCCCGCGACGGTTTAAGGGCTCTCGCATACAAAACGGCGACCCCGTCTCCTCCGTGTTTCGTCAATCCACTCCACGGGCCGGGCAGCAAAGTAATCGGACGATCCAGATTCCGGGAATTCCTGCCTCAATCCCACAGCCAAATGCCTGCGTGTGCCGCCTGTGCCAGAAGGCACGACGTCGGCATGCGGGTACTTCGGCTGCCCGACAGCGACGGGCAGCTCTGGCCGTACTTCCGGTTCAGCGGATTCTGGACCAGGACTGGATTCGGGGCCTTCGAGCCCGATTTCCCCCGGCGCGTCCTGGAGCATCTGGGGGTTGGCTAACGGTGGCGTGCGTCCAATCTAGAACGATGAGTGAGACGGTGGCGACACAGTGCTAGCTGCAGGCCGCATCGTGCTGGCCTTCGCCGGCAGCGTGATGATCTTCACACGATGGACACGACGCAAGACCGCCAAGACGGACCGGTCTGTCGGGGCACCCGGCACCGCCATGGGCACCGAGGAGAGTGCCCAGGAGGATGAGGTACGCGAACAAGCGCGACGGCAGATCCTCGAACTCGGGGAGGTGCTCGGGCACTGCTCGATTCAGCCGGCCGGCGATGCCGCCGCGCCCCTGCAACGAGCGCTCGACGCCTATGAGGCGGCAGGGAAAGTCCTGGATCGAGCGCACGACATCACCGACCTCGCGGGCGCGCTGGTACTTGTTCACCAAGGTCGGGACGCCTTCGGCGCAGCAACCGCGGCCGCCAAGGGAAAAGAACCGCCGGCCACCGTAGCACTGTGCTTCTTCAACCCCCTGCACGGCCTATCCGCCCGGCGGATCGCCTGGCGGCCATTGGGCCAGTGGCGCGCCATTCAGGTCCGGAGCTGCAACGAATGTGCCAAACGAGTCAAGCAACGCCGCCAGCCAGATGCCCTGTACTGTCACGAGCACGGCCACGAAGTCCCTTACTACGAGGCCGACCCGAAACACAGTGTCTGGGCTGCCACGGGATACGGGCAGTTCAGTGATGACCTTGTCGAGCGTGTCCTGGCAGGTCACGCCCGCCACCTGGATACCGATTCATGACCAGTCCGTATGACACTCAGGTCGGCAGAATCGGACGTCAGCCGACGACTTGGTCCGCGCAGATCGCCCCGTTCGGACCTCCCGGAGGAAGTCCGGTCGAAGGTCGGCTTGCCGCCCCTAACGGCGGCTATGGCGTGAGCTCGCAGACGCGCTGGCTTGGGGAACCGGGCAGACGTTGCGTGCCGCCGCGTAGCCCGCTGACCTGGCGTTCCTGGTGGAGTGGGTGACGGGAATCGAATCCGCACTATCAGCTTGGGAATCTGAACGAAACAGGCCGTCATCCCTTCTGACCTGCCAACTTGTGTGCGCGGTGGTGGCCGCCCTGGCCCGCTCTTGACCGTGACTAATGGCACGCCAATGGCACGACTATCAGGGCTCGGCTGGCGTTGAGCCGCCTTTCCGGTGCGCTGCTGGCTTTCCCGGGAGCCCCGGGTCCTAAAGCCCGGCGCCACTGCCTGCCGAGCCAGGTTGGTCAGGCTCGGCTCCCGCGCCGGGGGCATTGGGCTCGCCCTTGGTGGCGACCTGACGGCTCCAGGCGTAGCTATCGCCGGGCTCGGATTCCGGCTCCTCAGGCCATAGTGTGACCGCCCGCGTGGCAGCCGCACCGATCGCCGCGCCGTCCAGCTCCGCCCGGGCCTCGGCCACCCCATGCTCCGCCCAGGACACCACGAAGGTCACCGGGCCATCGGGGGGCAGCGGGTGAACCCAGAAGTTGCCATCCCAGGTGCGGCTGCTCCCGCCGCCCCCGTTCTCAAACAGGACCAGTCGCCCGGAATCGGCGTCATCGGGCAGTGGGTGACCGATGGGGGTCGCTGCGCGGCGCCCGTCGGCGTACATGATGCCCAGCCGCAGGCCCTCTCCGGGCGCCCGCGTCATGCGCCCGGGCCGGCTGAATAGACCGCCTCGGCGCGGCTCGGGGGCATCCGCATGCCGCAGGCGAGCATGAACGGTGAATTCGAACCCGTTCGGGTACGCGTGGATACCGCCGATAGCCACCGCCAGCTGCCCGGTGCGGACGATCACCACCTCGGCGGGGACCAGCCCGGGGATCACGGCATCCGAACGCAGCCAGACGGGGCTGCGCCGCTGGACCGGCTCCGGCGCCGGGGGCTGCGGGATCGACTCAAAGAAGCCCATGCCAAGCAGACTGGCACTGGTCCTGCCAATGTGCGACCCGGCCACAGTCCGCGTGCTCCAACCCGCGGGCGCTGTGCCGCGTCAAGGAGATAGGGCACATCAGAACGAGGGCGCGGGAGGAGCCATCAGCCGATCCGCGAAGGCCATGCTTGCTGTGGCGGCTGTGCCGCTCATCATCGCCGGGTGCAGCGGCGGGACCAGCACCGCACAGCACTCCCGGCCGGCGACCGGGATCGGGCGATGCCCGGCACGGGCACTTGTCCTGCATCCGGGCACCTACGTGTCACCCATGACGGGCGAGCATGCGGTGATGTACGCGCTGACCAACCGCGGCCCGGCCGCCTGCACCCTCCAGGGCTACCCGCAGGTCGTGCTCACCGGCGCTGCAGGTGCCGTGCTGCCGTTCCGTTACGCCGAAGGCGGCGGCGGATACGTAACCTCCGCCAGGCCAGTGACCGTGATACTGGCTCACGGCGCCTCGGCCTACATCCTGGTGGCGAAATACCGGTGCGACCTCGGCATCGCGGACAACGCCACCACCATCAAGCTGACCCTGCCCACCACGCATGGCGCGGCGATGGCCTGGCGCGAAGCTATCGGCATCTCCGGCTCAATGGGCCTGTCTTATTGCCGTGGCGGCCAGCATGACCCGGGACAGCTCGTCACGGTCTCGCCCGTCGAGCCCACACAACAGGCAACCACCAGCCTCAGCTGATGCTCAGTGGATAACGCCAACTCCGACCTCTTAGTGAGTGTCTGATTATTGGGCGGTTGCAGCCAGGCGCCGGGTCATGAGGGCGATCATGGCCCAATAGATCATGGCTTCGTGGCTGGCGGGCAGGTGCTCGTAGTCGCGGGTGGTGCGCCGGTGCTTGCTGATCCAGGCGAAGGTCCGTTCGACGACCCAGCGGCGGGGCAGTGCCTCGAAGACGTGTGGGTCACGCTTGGCGACGATCTGCAGGGTCATCTTCAGGCTGGCGGCCCAGGCGGACAGCGTGCCGGTGTATCCGGCATCGGCCCAGACCAGACGGACACGCTGGCAGGCGCGGTGAGTGTTCCACAACAGGGGCCGGGCCGCCACCCGGTCCTGGACGGACGCGGCGGTGATCACCACGTCCAGGACCAGGCCGGCCGCATCGACGGCGATGTGCCGCTTGCGGCCGTTGACCTTCTTGGCGTTATCCCAGCCCCGGGTGGCCTTGGGCACCGTGTCGGCGGCGCGCACCGACTGCGAGTCGATGATGGCGGCCGTGGGTTCACGGTGGCGCCCGGCGGCGGCCCGGGCCTGGGCGCGCAGCCCAGCGTGCAGCCGGGCTAAGGTGCCGTC
>Ga0306920_100001311_pt1 | contig 30735 bp, 38 predicted proteins | sample flu12Cox44000170_FD_204666 | JGI IMG/M metagenome (GOLD analysis project Ga0306920, IMG submission 204666) | Lab enrichment of tropical soil microbial communities from Luquillo Experimental Forest, Puerto Rico - flux4day.12C.oxic.44.000.170 (v2)... | ecosystem: Environmental > Terrestrial >... | reverse complement strand
GTTCCCGCGGCCTGGTCCGTCACCACGATCGCCTTCATCCGAAACCTCCCTGTATCGGGGTCTTCAGCCGACAATCAGCTCCACCAGACCATTCCCCGGCGACGACCCATCGATTCCCAACGACTCGTGGCCCGGTCTCTGTGGTGCCCTCCGATAGGGAGGGGGCGGCGACGGTGGCTGCACCAACAACGGCGCACGGGGTAAATCCTCATGTGGCGCCGGACCCACGACCGGGGAGTCGCACAGACCCGGCAGTGGGGGCACCCACAGGCCATTCCCGATCGGGCATGCTTCCCCTGTGCGTGCTGCCACGCTGATCGGCTATTGGCGACTTCTTGAGGACACACCACATCGCAACGAAGGATTGCGGCTTGGCCCGCCGCCGACGCAGAAACAGCTAGATGAGTGGCAGGCACGAGCTCTGGCCGAATCGAGCAAGTGGCCCGACCCCCGGCGCTTTCTTGACCCGACGTGGGCGTCGAGCGAGCGCCGCCTCGTGACCGACTTCCTCGAACGATGCACCCGTGTGAATCAATACCGGGGCCTGTCCGAATGCCGATTTTGTGGACAGATGAATGGCTCAGCGGAAATGACGGACGGGGTGTACTGCTGGCCTGAAGGTCTGGCCCATTATGTGCATGAGCACGAGGTGCGACTTCCAGATGAGTTCGTGATGCACGTCCACGACGCAGAGAAACCGCTGGACAGAGCACCCCGGCCCTCCTTCGACAAGCTCGGTCAGCGTGACCCCTCGTGGCCGGGCTCAGAGTTTGGCTCTCCGATTTGGAAGCCGGAGGACCCCGTGGAAGAAGTCACAAGCGATGGATTCTGGGTGTTGGGGTTGACACTACGTGGTGGATGAGCCAGCAAGGACTTCCAGACATTGAGGTGGAGTCGGGCTCGTAACCCACCGGGCCATCGCCAGTTGAAGCTGGTCCGCCGCCGACCTGCCTCATTTCCGGCGTGCTCGGGCACGTGAGTCATATCGGCAAGCGTTGGGAACGGCTGTTGCCGCCGGACCGGGTCTGTGCGATCTTTGGACGTATGACGCGAACTGCGGAGTGCGCTTGCGGTCGAGTGTACGTCTCGGTTGAGAACGAACCCTTGCTCGTGGCCACCTGTCACTGCGACTTTTGCCAGAAGCGAACGGGCAGCGTCTTTCAGGTTGGTGCGTACTTCGCTGCTGACGAGCCACTTCAGGTACGCGGTGAAACCACGACATACAACGGTTTGGAGATCGATGGTGTCGCAAACGCCGCAGGGAATGCGGTCACCTATCACTTCTTTCCGACCTGTGGATTCAACGATCTACTGGATCCGTGAAGGACAGATGCCGCTTCTGGGAATCGCTGTTGGCAACTTCGTGGACCCCACATTCCCGACGCCCACCATGGAGGTCCACATCGAGATGCGCCATGGGTGGGTCGCCCCGGTGGTTGGTGCGGAACAGCTTGGAAACGTGCACGGCACGTAGTCCATACTGAACCGGACATTGCCAACGATGCGGCTAATGATCAGTTTCTTCTTGATCGTTCGCGTCGCCACTTTAAGGATCTTCTGACGAGATGACCGGCGGCATAGGGGAATCCGATGTCAACACTTGAGGATTCGGAAGAGATCCGCCAGTTGTACGCGAGATACTGCCTAGCAGGTGATTCGGGGGCCTGCGAGGTCTTTGCTCAGTGCTTCACCGAGGACGCCGTTGTCGATGCGAATGGTCATCTCAGTACGGGACGAGAGGCCATCCGCAAGTCCTGCGAGGCGTACCGCCCGGTCTATGCAGCAAACCCGATGCGCCATGTCGTTACCAACATTCTGATCGACGTTGATGGCGATGAAGCGCGAGCCGATTCCTATTTCTTGCTCTTAGCCGCGGACGAGCATCCAGGCGTGCTGAGGACGGGCATCTATCGTGATCGGCTTCGGCGCGTGGACGGGAGCTGGTATCTCAGCGAACACATCGTCAGGTCTGACGGTGGACCTCTTACTACGCCTGCCGCAAACGAGTAGCACCCGCAGCCGATGTAGATCCGTTTCTCCTATCCGGCGTTCTGTGTCAGGGTCAGTGCCCTTGCCCGGGTCTCAGCTCAATTGCGAAACGAATAGCCAGCGGAACGAAGACGGGATCGCCCGGTTCCTAGTCGCTCACGACATCCGACAGGAGAGCAGCGACGACCTGAGCTTGATCGTGCTGAGGCCCCCGAACCGGCTCACCGCTCTGCCCTGGTTGGCATGGGGTCACTTTCTCTGTGAAGCCAGAGTGATCACTTGGGAGATCGTGGACCTTGCGGGTGAATGGTTTCGCCTTGGGCCAGCATCTCCACAAACTGCTCAATGCGCCTGGCTCGGGTCTCGGTCTTCTTCGCGCTTCCGATCCGGTAGAGGATGGAGTACCGGTTCGCACTCGTGAGCGTCTGAAACATTGCGTGGGCACCGGGATTGGCTTTCAGGGCGCTCGCCAGGTCCGGTGGAATGTCCGCACCAGCTTGTCCGGCGTAGGCGGCTTTCCATCGACCGTCTGCCTTCGCCTGACGAACCTCGTCTTCTCCTGAACGATGCATTCGGCCGGAGGCGCTCAGCCTCTCCGCGATGGCAACGTTGCGTTGGGACCAGGGACTCCGTGCGTTTCGTGGCGTGAATCTTCGCCGGAACGTGGTGGCGTCACGATGTCCGAGCTGCCCATCGATCCAGCCAAAGCAGATCGCCTCGTCGAGTGCCTCGTTGTACGAGAGCGTTGTCGGATTCGTCGCGCCTTTCTTGGCGAGGACGAGCCACACACCTTGGGAGTTGGAGTGGTGGTCGTCCAGCCAGGTCCGCCACCCGGCCGCATCAGCGACCAACAGCTCTGGAAGTGTTCTGCCGGCGCCGGGCGCACTGTGCGACTCCTCCACAGCGACACCGTATCCCTGCCTGATTGTGCCACCGTAGGATCGCCAGTGGCCACGTGACCTCCGAATCTGGCTCACGAGCCGGCGTTCGGGGACAGCGGGCCCGCCAGCCATCGTGCCTAGGGGCTGACGGTTCGTCAGCACCTCACTCCTTCGACCAAGTGTTTCGGAGTCGCGTCGTGCATGATGGGGACATCTGGATCAGATGTGATTGTGGGAGTGATGGGGCTGCTCGAGGGACATCGCGCGATTGTGACCGGAGGTGCCTCCGGCATGGGCGAAGCAACGGCTCGGCGAATGGTCGAAGAGGGTGCCTCAGTGGCCATCTTCGACCAGCACGGAGACGCCGCTGCCCGAGTGGCCGACGACATCGGTGGACATGCCTTCGAGGTCGACGTGGCCGATTGGGACCAGGTTTCGTCCGCCGTCGCCGCAGCCAAGCGCGCGATGGGTGGGGTTTCCATCCTTCACAACAACGCCGGTGTCTCGACCAGTGAGGGGCTCGAGGCGATGGAACCCGACGCATTTCGCCGCATCGTCGACGTCAACCTGATCGGTGTGTTTCACGGCATCAAGGCGGTCGCACCCATCATGCTGGCGTCGGGCGACGGACGGATCGTGAACACGGCCTCGATCAGCGGGGTGCGGCCGTCGGACGGCGAAGGACCCTACGCCGCTGCGAAGGCCGGCGTCATCGCGCTGACGTCCACCGCCGCACTCGAATACGGGCCGACGATCCGAGTGAACGCAGTCTCGCCGGGAACCATTCACACCTCGATGACGCACGACTTTCTCACGCTCATTCCTGGGATGCGTGACCACCAGCTTGAGAAGATTCCTTTGGGACGGATCGGCGAACCGGGTGAGGTCGCCGATGTGGTCGTCCTCCTCTGCTCCGATCTGATGCGATATGTCACCGGGCAGAATCTCGTCATCGATGGCGGCATGTTGCTTCATGGTGCCGGGTCTGACGGGCTGCTGTTCCGGATCCGCGAGCTGCTCAGCCAATCGAAGCACACTTAATCGAACGGGTCCCATCGCAGGAACCAGGTGTGGGGGCCGCCGTCAGGCGCGTCCGCATGGTCGATGATCCGGAAGCCCAAGTGCTCGTAATAGGGCACGTTCGTCGGGGTGGCGGTTTCGAGGCACGCTCCGGTGTTCTGCGCGCGCGCAAGATCAAGGCCGAAGCGGATTAACGCTGCGCCGACACCCGTGCCTCTTGAGTCTGTTTCGACAGCGACTGAGTCCAGGTGCCACAACCGTTCATCGGGGATTCTGGCACTGACCCACTCCCAGTAGGCGTCGTACCGGCGCCCTCCGTCGCTTGTCAGTGTGTGGATCGAGGAGCGGCTTGCGTCAAGCGCCTCTTTGAATGCGGCGTCTGCGTCGGCCGGAATCCAGACGGCCGCTCCACGGGCGCGGCCTGCTTCCCACAGCATGCCCAGCCGCGCAAACGTCTCGTTGAAGTATTCGAAGTACTCGGTGAAGCGCCGCGCCACGTCGCCGTGGGTACCCAGCGACCACTGGAGCATGGGCTCAGTGACAAACCCCTGCCCCAGTACCGCCGACAGCGCCGAAAGCCGCTCTGGTGCCGCACGGGTGATCGCGAATCCTGCGCTATCCGACCCCTCCATCCCGGCCCCCTTTCGGCGCCCCGGGGAAACCGTATGCCTCGCGCAACTTGAGCGCTATCGAGTCATTTTTGGCAGGCTCATATGGTCACAGATCCCGCGGTAGGGGATACACAAGTCCTCCCCAATGGCCTGTCCAAGGCAAGGACTACGTCCGTGAATGCCCGACAAGGGTTGCGGTGGTCAGCGTGACCACGAGTGGTCTGGTCACGTAGCCGCCGAACTCCTTTCGGATGAACGCCTCCATGTCGTTGAGCAAACCGAGTCGTTCGGATGCCACCATCATCTGCGTGCCCGAGTACGAGAGCATGAGATTTCGGTACTCGGCGGCACTGTACGTCTGGTTCCAGTCGTAACTGCGGACAGCAACTGAGTCGTAGCGCCGATCCGCCTGGAGGGCGGCACGGAGCGGAGGGTCGACCATGGCCCGACGGGGCGCCGGAGGGCCTTCGTGCCCTTCTCCGTATCGCTCGTAGATCGCTTGGGCAGCAGCGAAAAAGCCCAAATCGTCGGGTGAGTCCACTTGGATTAGGTCGACGATGGCGAGGACGCCTCCTGCGGGCAGGATCGCAGCGGGCCGCTCAGTCTGCGCTCCCGAAGAGATCCAGTGGTACGCAGTCGCCGAGAACACGGCGTCAGCTCCTGGCTCGATAGGCACCATCTCGAAATCGCCCACGCTGATTCGAAGGCGGTCTGACGGGAGGTTCGAGCGCAGCTTGGCGGCCATGGCAGGACCGATCTCGATGGCGTGAACCGATGCTCCCCGTGCGAGGAGGTCTCTTGTCGCCTTTCCAGTTCCTGGCCCGACCTCGACGATCTTCGGCGCCGCTGGCAGGAGTCGAAAGAGCTCGTCGAAGAGCGGGGCGGGGTACGAAGGCCGCGCTTCGTCATAGACCTCAGCAGCCTCATTGAACGACAGTCTGATGTCGTCCGGCCGGCCCACACGCGAGATCTTGCCGCAAGCTGCCACCCCTCCCGAGGGGGACGGTGTGACTGCGTCACCTTCCCGGGTCATGGGCGCCGTAGGCGGCCACTGGGAGCCGGGTCACGACGCCGGTGTCACACCCTCGGTCAATACTTCCTTTCTCACAAAGGAGGACCGATGCATCCCGAATTGCTACGGGCCCTTGCCGAGGCCAGACATGAAGATCTTCTCGGTACGCGTCAACCACGACGGCAGTCAAAGATCCGCTCCGACCACAATTCGCTACGGGTCCCACGTTCCCGACGGCGGGTCGGCTCAATGCTGATCTGGCTGGCGAACGTCTGACCGGCAACCGGCGGGCCGGACTCGCCGGCACCGAAATGGCCCGGGGCGTGTGCGGGGCCTCAGTGCTGGCGCTGACTCAGGGTCGCAGTTGCAGCCTGGCTCTCCAGGTTCTGCAATGCACACCGAGCCGGCGTTCTGAGACGGGTAGTGCCACGGCGACCATCGCCCCGAAAGGGCTTCGTCTAGTCCTGAATATCGCCGCTCGCCCACTGAAAGGGATAGGGCAAACCGGCAGCGACGTAGGGCTGAGATTCACCCGACCATTTCCATCGTCGCACTTGACCCGTGCTGCGACGCCCTGTCAGAGCCCGAAAGAACTCGTAGGCCGGAGCTTCGACGATTGTGGCTTCAGGATCGCCGGGAGTGCCGAGCCACCACTCCCGGGCGTCTGGCGCCCGCACGAGAAGTGTCGGTGCCTTCGCTCGGGAGAGAATTTCTCGCCAACGAGAGATACTTCCCTTGAGACCCAACAGCACCGCCGCGTCCGGGACACGCTCAGCTCCAACGGCTCCACGGATGTCTGCTTCGTGGGTGACGGCATCTCCGAACGCCCACCTGGCCGGAGGACCCATCACGGGGTCATCGCCGAGAAGAACAAAGCGTTCGGAGGCGCCGTACCAGCGCTCGAACACCTCGTCCACAGTGCATGCGGCGAAACGGTCGACCTGAGCGGCGGTCCACTCGTCGGAGGCATATCCCTCGAGGTGATGACTGACCCAGTCTTCACAGAGACCTGCGAGGTGACCAACAACGTCCTGCACCCGCCACCGTGGGCAAGTCGGGACGACCGCTGAGCTGTTGGCGGTACCGACCAGCGCAATGATCCTGTCCCTTACTCCGATGTAGGCGCCGGCATCCACCGAGATCATTATCTCCATCGGAGCATCCCGATGCCTCGGGTGCATGATGGTGGCTCACACATCCGGCGGTAAGGGGCACCTGTTAACCCAAAGTTCGCTTGGATCGGCGGTCCCCGTGAGGGTCGCGCGCCTGTGGGAGCGACGTGGTCGACGCGACCGGCCTGCCCGGCGGTAGCGGCACCGCGGGCCCTCAAGGCCAGTCCACACAGGTCGGCTAAACCCAGAACGTCCCCTGTTTCGCCGATGTAAGGCGGCTGCAACAACGACTCGTTACATTTTGTATAGATCAGCCGGGGAGAGCTGGCGTACGACGCGAAGCCTGGCTCCCCCGAGAACGCGAGAGAGCCCCGGCCCCAAAGCCGGGGTTCTCTCGATTCAGAGAAAGCGGGTCGTCGTCAGACATTGACCCCAGATCGCCGCCGATCCAGCGTTCTCGGGCACGAGATCCATCTGTGGTCTTGGTGTGCGCACCAGGCTCAAAAGAGCATCGTCAGCTCATCGACTCCGCCACTTGTCTCCACCCTGAGCGAGTGGTCGCCGCGTTGGAAGACTCGCATCATGCGCCAGTTTCCGGTTAACACATCCGCGGTCAAGCCACGGGCGCCGTGGTTGCGACCATACGCAACCAGGCCCGAGTGCAGAATGCCTCCGAGGCCCACGCCCTGCCAATCGGGGTCGACCATGTATGCCACTTCGGCCAGACCGCTGGCGGGATTGAGGTAGTAGCAGCTGGCGGCGACGATGCGTTCGTGCGCCGGCGGACCGATCACGGCAGCGAACGCCATTTCGTGGTCGTAGTCGACGCTGCAGAGGTGCTGCGCTGTGCTGTCGGTCAGCGAACTCAACTTCTGCAAGAACCGTGTTCTGACGTCCTCCTCACTGAGCCGGAAAAAGAGTTCGTGCATTGCGTCGGTGTCGCTTGCACGCGTCGGCCGCAGGAGCAAAGCGCGGCCGTCAGGTAACCGCACCTCGCGCATCTCGTCTACTGGGTAGGCCGTGCGGCTGCGCAATTGCTGTTCATGTGACAAGAACCCCGACTCGATAGCAGCGTTGAGTAACTCACCGCGGAAATCAGGATGCGCGATCTCAATAAGTGCCACCGCACGGTCGGCGAGTGAGCGGCCGAAGAGATACGCGGTACCGAATTCTGTGACGACCCATTGCACGTCGGCCCGCGGGATCGCCACGGCCTCACCGGGACCGAGCTCGCTGACGATCGCCGACCTCCCCTCAGGTGTTCGTGATGCAAGGCAAACGATCGCCATGCCATCTGGAGACGCGAGCGCGCCGCGATGGAACGCTGGACCGGTCGAGATGCCACCGTACAAGGCACCATCGAGACTCTCAGTGGATACCTGGCCACTCAGATCAATCGTGAAGGCCTGTGTCACTGACACCATCCGCTGTTTGGCCGCGATCACCTTCGGGTCACAGATGTACTCGATCGGATAGAAGGCAAAGCGCGGATTGTCGTCGACAAGGTCGTAGAGGCGCCTCGAGCCCATCGCCCAGCTCGTTTCGACAGTACCGGTCACGACGCCTCTCTCGACCAGGTCGACGATCGGTTCGGTGATGACGTCCGAATGGATTGCCAGCTCACGACGGTTGGTGAGGTGAGCCAGCATCGCGTTCGCGACACGACCGAGACCGACCTGAAGGGTGGACCCATGATCGATCAGTCTGGCGACATAGCGGGCGATCTGCTCCGCCGCCTTGCCGGCGGGCTGGTGCATGTACTCGGCCACGGGGGTGTCGACCAACGCGAAGCTCGCGATCCGATCGAACGGGATCCGGCTGTCGCCGGCAGTGCGCGGCATAGCAGGGTTTACCTCTGCGATGACGGTCCGAGCCGCCATGGCGGCGGCCTTGGTCACGTCCACTGAGATCCCAAGGCTGCAGGTGCCGTCTGGATCGGGTGGGGCGACCTGCACGAGGGCGATGTCGAGCGGAATCTGTCCGCTGTCGAACAGCCGAGGGACATCAGCGAGCGAGACCGGTAAGTATTCGACGAGACCCGACTCACGTAGAGCGCGCTCGTTGGTCCCAACGTAAAACACACGATGCCGATACCGTGTTGTCGGCGGATCACTGGCGGCGGTACGTGTATTGAGGAAGTGCACCAGCGTCACTCCTGGCGTATTCAGCTGCTCGAGTGCCTCCAAAAGGCTGCTCGGAGTGGCGCAAGCGCTCCCGACGAAGACTTTGTCACCGGGGCGGACGACTGAGACTGCCTCTTTGGCTGAAACCTGGCGATCTCGCCAGTCGAGGGCTGCCCCTGCGTTCATGGCGACCCCGCAGTGTATTTCCAAGTGAAGCCAGACGGAGCCCGTCGCTCAATCCGTAGCAGCGGCCACTTGCTCGGAAGAACCATTGACTCGGGACAGTATTGCGGCATGGCCGGCCTCCCTTGCGGATGGCACTGAAGCAAAACGAGCGATCCGCTCCAACGAATGCGCCAGCCAGTCCGATCCTCTCGATCGTACGACTCGATCTCGGCTGTGGGAAGCCGACTCCGCAGGCCATCTCGAAGACGATCTCTGGAAGAGACAGCGGATAAACGGCTTCATGCAGATACCAAGTGTCGGTTGGATCCGAGCAGAGATCGCAGCTGTCCTCACCTGCCCGGCCTTCTGGGACAGCCCTCGCACCGACAGCTACTTTCGACCTTCTCCCCAGGTCTAGCCAGAGGTGCGCCGCATGAACGCCCAGGAGTAGCCGGCGGGGTCTCGAACCGAGCCCGTCATGCGCACCCCATAGGGCTTGTCCTCAGGCGGGTCCATGTGGACGCCGTGAGCCTCCATTCGTTGGTGCACTGCGTCAGGATCATCGACCCACACGCCAATCCATGGGACCGCTTCTGGAGACCAACCTTCTGGTGGATTGCCGTCCATCCAGAGCTCCGTATCGCCCACGATCATCTCGGCGTTGGTGATCCGACCTGCTTCGTCGGTATAGCGGGAATGCTCCTGGAATCCAAAGACAGTCGTGTACCACTGGATCATTCCTGCAGCGTCCGAATAGAACAGATATGGAACGATTCCCGATCGGTGCTCCATTCTTGCCTCCGATGTCACTCGTTCGGAGCAAGCCTTACGAAAGGCACTCGCCCTGCTCTGGCTCGGCCATACGCCTGCCTCCGAAAGAAAGACGAAAGAAAGATACGACACTGATGTGGAAGCCGCCCGATGACACGACCGTCCATGAAGTGCCCCGTTCGGAGTTGTGTCTCGATCGCAGCCTCAACCCGCCCAACCCGAGCTGCCCTCGGGGAGCACCTCGGGGCCTCCTCCTCGGCCTTCGGGGCCGCGTTGAGCGCTCGTCGTGGGTGGTTCTCGACGGCGAACAACCGCCCGGTGCACGGGTCGCCTTTGCGCTCGTGCTCCCCGATCGTGAGTCTCGTCGCTTATTGGCGCACGCTCGAGACCAGTCGCGATGAACGCGGAGTGACTCTGTAGGCTTCGCCCCGGTGGCCGACCAGCCTCCGTCCGGACCTAGAAAAGGGCCTCGCGCATCAAGCACAATGACGTGATCATGACACCTGTGTCAGCTTCGTGAGCCGTCCCGCCGGCGCCGTGACGGTCGGCGTCGACGTCGGGACGACCTCGGTGAAGGCGTTGGCCGTGGACGAGGAAGGGGCCGTGGTGGCGCGTAGCCGAGTGCCCCACAGCGTCGTCGCGCCCGAGCCCGACATCTTGCGTCACGACGCGCGCCGCGCCTGGCGGGCCGGCCCGCGCCGGGCCTTCGAGCAGGTGACGGCCCAGCTGGCGGCCGACGGCGCCCGCAGCGTGGCTGGAGTCGGGGTGGCCGCCATGGTGCCGTCGCTGACCGCAGTCAGCCGGCAGGGCGTGCCGCTCCTGCCGGGGCTGCTCTACGGCGACCGCGAAGGTCGGCCGCTGACAGAGCCGGGACCCGACGACGCGCTGCTGCCCGGCACCCTGCCCGACGCCGAGGGGTTCCTCCGCTGGGCCGCGCGGTCCGAGCCCGGCGCCCGCGGCTACTGGCCCTGCCAGGCCGTGGCCACGCACGCACTGTCGGGCATCCCCGCCATCGACACCGGGGTCACCGCCTCGCTGGGCGCGCTCCACTCACGTGGGCGCTGGAACACGGAGCTCCTCGCCTCGCTCGGCGTGCGCGAGGAGCAGATGCCGCTTGTCGTCCCCATGGCCCAATCGGCCGGCACCCTCCCCGAGAGCGACACGGTCGTCACCGGCGGCACCATCGACGCGCTGTGCGACCAGATCGTTGCCGGCGCCACCGAACCCGGCGACGTCCTGGTGATCTTCGGTGCGACGCTCATCGTGTGGGCCGTGTGCGCGGAGTGGCTGGTGGCGCCGGGACTGATCAGCTATCCGCACACCACGCCCGACCGCTTCCTCATCGGCGGCCCGAGCAACGCGGGCGCGCTCTTTGTGGACTGGGCACGGCGCTTGCTCCGCGGCGTCCCGCGGCCTGGTCCCGAGCGGGAGCGACTCGAGCCGCGCTTGGGCGACCCCATTCGCGTCCCGGTCTGGCTTCCGTATTTGCGCGGGGAGCGCACGCCCTTCGAGGACCACACCCTGCGCTCCAACCTGTATGGGCTCGACATCGGGTCGGGTGCCGAGGCACTCGAACGCGCGGCCTACGAGGCCAGCGGCTTCGTGATCAGGCGCATGCTCGACCGCGCCGGGGTGAAGGCGACGCGGATCATCGCCAGCGGGGGCGGCTCGCGCGTGACGGCCTGGATGGCCGCGGTGGCCGACGCCACCGACCTGCCCGTCGACGCCGTCGCCGTCCCCGAGGGCGCCGCACGCGGTGCGGCGTTCTTCGCCCGCATGGCGGCGGGACTGGAGACCTCGCTCGCCGATTCGGAGCGCTGGGCCGCGGTCGGCCGGCGGATCGAGCCCGACGCGGTCTGGGCGCGGGCGGCCGAGGGGCGCTACGAGCGCTTCAGCGAACTCGGCACCGGCACCTCGAGCGGCGCGTCGACCACCTAACCGTTGGGGGTGAATGCCACCTTCAGCGCGCCGCTTCGGTCCTGACGCGCCAATGCCTTGAGGGCCGGCCACCACTCCTCGAGGGCGAAACGATGGGTCAGCATCGGGGTGATGTCGAGGCGGCCGTCGCCGACGAGATCGAGATAGTGCGCGATGGCGTGCCGTCGGCGGCCCTCGAAGTCCTCGAGGCCGAACGCGTTGGACCCGCAGATGGTGAGCTCCTTGAAGTAGATCGGCGTCGACTCCCAGCGCTCGGGCGTGGCGACGCCGGTGTAGACGAGCCGTCCCCGTTCCGCCAGCACACGCACGCCCACCTCGAGGGTCTCGGCCTTGGCGATGGTGTCGTAGACCACGTCGATGTGGCCGGGGTGGGTCACTGGCAGTCCGTCCAGCGGGCTGTGCAGCACGGCGCCGGACCAGTCGGCGAGGGCCTCGACCAGTGCCAGCCGGGGCTCATGGGTGAACAGCGCCGAGGCGCCGAAACGCGTGGCCATGGCGCGTTGTGCCTCGAAACGCGCCACGACGCCCACCTCGACCCCCGGATAGAGGGCCCTCAAGATGGCCACGCTGGTGAGCCCCAGTGCGCCGGCGCCGTAGACGAGCACGCGTCCGGACGCCGGCGGTGGGTGGCGGACGATGGCGTGGAAGGACACCGAGAAGGGGTCTGCCAACACGGCGGCCTCGTCGGAGATGCCGTCGGGGACCGGGATCAACATCGAATCGTGCGCTGCCAGCTGGTCGGCCCAGGCTCCGGGCGCGCCGGTGATCACGCCCACGTGCACGCCCGCGCCGAGATCGCCCTTGGTGAAGCTCCAACAGAGGCTGAGGTCGCCGGCTTGGCAGGGCGGGCACGGTGGGTCGATGCCGCGGGGCCCGCAGGTCAGCCAGGGATTGAGCACGACGCGCTGGCCGACCTCGAGATCTCTGGCCTCTGGACCGAGCGCGACCACCTCGGCCACGACCTCGTGGCCTGGCACGTGGGGAAGCGAGGAGAACGCCGCCATCGGGTTGTCGATGTCGCCCGTGTTGAAGTCGCCCAGGACGAGCTTGGCGTCCGAGCCGCAGATACCCGAGAGGATGGGCCGCGTCACGACCCAGTCGGGGCGAACGAGACGGGCGTCGTCGATCTCGTGCAGACCGAAGGGGATGCCGGCGAGCGCCGCCTCCAGCTCGTCCTCGGGGACGGGCCGCACGTCTCCCTGCGCCGGTGGGGCCCCGAAGAGCAAGGCGCGCATCAGCTTGGCTCCGGTGGAGACGCAGCATGGCCCTGCCGCGTCATGGCGCGCATCCCGGCCATGAAGCCGTCGATGTCGGCCGTCTTCATCTCAATCACGGCTTTCATGTCGGGGAGATAGTGCTCGAAGCGCTCGCTGTCGATGGCATCGGCGATGCCGCCGGCGATGTCCTCGGGGGGCACCTTCGGCCCGTCGTAGAGGGGCGCGTCGTTGTCGGGCTGATCCCAGATTTCGGTGTCGATGGCCCCGGGCAGCACGAGCTTGATCGACACACCCGTCCCGTCGAGGTCGATCGCCATGGCTTCGCTCCAGCCGGCCAGCGCGAACTTGGATCCCGAATAGGCGGCTTCCGTGCTGATCCCGAGGCGGCCGCCGAGGCTCGAGACGTTCACGATGGTGCCCGACGAGCGCGTCACCATGCGCGGGAGAACGGCCAGTGAGATGGCCACCGGCGAGAGGTAATTGATGCGCATCGTGCGCTCGACCTCGGCCATGGTCAGGCGGGTGACGTGCCGCCGCATCGGCACGGCGGCGTTGTTGACGACCACGTCCAGCCCGCCGTAGTGGTCCCAGATCTCCAACGCGAGTGCCGCGGCGGCCGCGGGGTCGGACAGGTCGGCCGCCCAACGGTCCGAGCCGGGCGTCGTGGGTCGGCAGTCGGCCAACACGGCGTCCAAGCGGTCGGCGCGCCGCGCCACCAGGGCGACCGTGTCCCCGCGCGCGGCAAGCTCGCGGGCGACGGCGGCGCCGATGCCCGAGGACGCGCCGGTGACCATGACGGTGCGACCGCTCTGACTCAACGCCGAACCTCCCGGTGCCGTGCGACTGCTCGACCGCGCGCTCGTCTGTGGAGCAGCGGTCTCGTTCGGGGTGAGCGAGGGGTCTCGAACCCCCGACCTCCAGGACCACAACCTGGCGCTCTAACCAACTGAGCTACGCCCACCGAGGGGGACAAGTGTGGCACACCCGCCCACGGCCGACGGCACGACCTCGTACCGGCCCGGTGGCGGAATCGTGCATGCGCGCGGCCTCGAAGTCCGCTATGGGAGGCTGTGTCGTGCCGGCGCGCGCCGGCGTGGGCCCCGGTGGCCGAGCGGACGTAGGCAACGGACTTCTAATCCGTTTTACGCAGGTTCGAATCCTGCCCGGGGCGCTTCTGACCAGGGATTATACGGAGTTCCGCTCTAGGCTCCCCGCTCTGTGACTACTCCTCGGCTACATTTTCCGCATGCGAGGAACGAAGACCGAAATCAGTCCAGGTGTGTGGCGTTTGCGCGTGTACGTCGGCCGTCGCGCGAACGGCACACCGATACAAGTGACAAAGACAGTGCGCGCACCGTTGCCCAAGGGCGCGAAGAGCAGAAGGCCAGGGTCGGGTAAGAGTCTCGCCGACAAAGAACTTGCGTCGATGTTGGATAAGGCGGGCAAAGGCCAGTTGCGTCAGACGGGTAGCGGACCCACAGTTGCTCAAGTCCTCGCGGACTACATCGAGGTCTGCGAACTGAGGGAGCGGTCACCTACGACCATCCGTGAGTACGAGAGGATTGCGGACAACGTGCTCATCCCCGAGCTGGGCCATATACGAGCCCAGAGCCTGTCGGCGAAGCACCTGAATCGGCTCTACGCCGACCTGGGGAAGCGGGGCAACAAGGCCGCCACTGTCCGGCGAGTCCACGCCCTCATCTCCGCCTCGCTGGGACAGGCCAAGAAGGTCGGCGACCTTGAGAGCAACGTTGCCCTCGACGCCGACCCGCCAAAGGTCGGGGCCGCGGGTGTCGGCTCGCCGACTCCCGAGCAGTTTCGCAGGATCCTTGATGCTGCCGAGGAGATGGACCCCATGCTTGCCGTGCTCCTGCGCCTCGCCGGCCTGACCGGACTGCGCCGGGGAGAGCTGTGTGGCCTCCGGTGGTCTGACGTGGGCTGGACTGAGAACGTGCTCCACGTCGGCTGGTCGGTCTACGGGACGGCCGGCGGCGGCTGGGACAAGAAGGACACCAAGAATCACCAAGCGGTAGATGTCCCGCTCGCGACGCAGGCCGTGGACCTGCTCGCACTCCACCGCAACAGCGTCGAGGAGCTGGCGACAACGCTGGACCTCGCAGTGCCGGAGGACGCATTCATCTTCTCCCTGTCGCCGGTGGGTTCGGAGCCCGTGCACCCGGACTGGGTTACGAAGCGGGCAATCATCGCCGGCGAGAAGGCTGGCGTCACACCCTTCCATCTCCACATGCTTCGCCACCTCACCGGGACTGAGGGGTTCGGGATGGGATACGACCTCATCACGGTCAAAGGTGCAGGCCGCTGGAAGGACGCTTCGCTGCCCATGAACACCTACTCGCAGCCAATACCCGAACGCAGTCGCCAGTTCGCGCAGGACTTGGCCGACCGGCTGCTCAATCCTTGACGTGGGTCAGCACGACACGGTTCCCCGCCCCGGCGACCGTCACCCCGGCTTCGTCGTGGACGTCGGCCACTGCTGGGCGATGGTCTATGACGGCACGATGCAAGCCGACCACTGCGCCGAACCGCCGTCGTGGACGGGGCGCTGGTTCAGTCCGTGGGGCGACCGCTGGTGGCGGGTGTGGGCGTGCCCCGACCACCTTGAGGGGTTGACGGGGCTCAGGGAGTTCGGCCGGCGGCGTCCAAGCTGAGGGGCGCCCCGAACCGGCGTTATGAGGCGGTGGGCGGACGCCTCGTCGGCCATGATTGAGGAGTGAGCTTCGACCTCTATGCCTTCCCGCCAGATGGCCCGCGCAACGTCGCCGAAGTTCGGCAGTTGATGGACCAGGAGGAGGAACGGCTTCTGGCAGGAGGCCTTGACGAGGACGATCTACCGCCACCGCCGGGTCCGGAAATGAAACGCTTCCTGGCTGAACTTGAAGCACGCTGGCCGGGTCTGGATGACGATCCCGACACCAGCCCCTGGTCATCGTGGCCACTTTTGCAGCCGATCGGCGGCGGAACGGCCTTGAATATCCAGTGGTCACGTGCCGACGAAATGAGAGCAGCCGTCATTGCTGTCGCCGATCAGTGCAATGTCGTCGTGTTCGATCCTCAAACCGAGGAGTTCGTGCTGCCCCGGCAGGGTCACGAGCCAAAGCGAGGCTGGTTCAGGCGAAAGGGCTGACAGGCTCTCAGTGCCGCACTGATCCGGCGTACTGGGGCAGGGGTCCCTATTGGGTCAGGGGAACGGGGTAAGCGAAGTTGCGAAGTTCGTCTAACAGCGGGTCGGGCGTCGTGGCGGTGATTCTCATCTCCCGTCCATTAGCGGCCCTGACTGTGACCAGAGCCACTCCGGGTCTGAGGCCAACGAGTCCGAATCGACGCACGACATTGACGGATTCAACGTCAACCAGCGGGATGGTCAGGTCCGGCACCCACCAGGACCAATGCCACGAACGAAGCGTCAGGCTGATGGGAGTGACATCGAGAAAACCGAACGGCCAAGGGACGTTTCTCCAACCCCCCGCCGAGCCTGTTACTCGGTAGGTCCCCATGCAAGAAGTTTGCCATCAGTAGGACACAGACCCGGCGTTCGGGGATACGCCACTCGCACCCAGGCGGTGTGGTTCGCTGTTCCAGATGCGGATTCCGACTGAGGCTGAGGTCGAAGGAGATCTCATCAGGGACCGTCAGAAGCTGCCCGGAGAGCTTCAGAAATGGAACCAGACACGCCGTTCCCGGCAGCGGAGAATGATCAGGTTTCTGAGGCGATCAGAGTTGCGGCGTGAGGCTTTCGAGGCACAGTTCAAGCACGACCCCTCGCTGGTCGCTGAATGGGCCACTTTCCCGGTAACAGAGCAGAGGGAAATCATGTCCACGATCGACTATCTGCGGCTCTGGCCGAGTCGAATGCAGATGCGACGGGCCGTCGAAGGAGTGAGACGAGGTTCTGACTACCGGAGGAAGGCCCAGGCATAACGTCGCCGATCCGACGCTCCTATGGCTCCCGTCAAGCCCCAGAGGGCAGTTTTTTCGAGTGGAAGACGGCGGACAAACCAATGACGGGCCACTGCTGAGGAGTGGGCAAGCTCTTATCAGGTCACGCGTCTTCACGATCTTGAACCCGGGTCGGGATCGGCGGTTCGGTTCAAAGTCAGTCCGACAGACGACAGTGGTCATGGTGAGCCAGATCCCGATCCGAGGGCTTAGCCGCGAGGCATCGCGCGATAGACCTCGCGAGCGACGTAGCGCTTGAGGACCCGGACGACCTCACGCTTGGAGCGACCCTCCTTCACGCGTCGCTCCATGTAGACCTGGGTGTCGGGGTCGATGGCGAGCCGGGTGATGACGATGTGCCACAGGGCCGAGTTCGCCTGGCGGTCACCCCCGCGATTGAGCCGGTGCCGGGTGACCTTTCCCGACGACGCCTCGAGGGGCGAGACCCCGCACAGATGGGCCCAGGCGGCTTCTGAGCGCAAGCGTTCGGGGTTGTCGCCGGCCGCCACCAACAGTGACGCCGCGGTGTCGATGCCGACACCGCGAATGGCAAGGAGCTCGGGGGCGTTCGAGCGCACCAGCGGGGTGATCATGGCGTCGAGCCCGGTGATCTCGGCCTCGAGATCGTTCACCAGATGGGCCAACGACGACAGCGTGGCCTTGGTGGCCGCCATCACCTGATCTCGAGCTCGTGAGGGCCGCAGGAGTTGAGCCGAAGACACGAAAGCGCTGATGGAGAGGCCTTCGAGCCGGCCCCGCAGCTCGTCGGGGGCGCTGTAGGTGACGGCGCGCATCTGGGTGAGGGCCTTGACCCGCGCCGTCCGGGCCGAGCGCTTGGCGACGAGAAGGACCCGCAGCGCCTCGACCCAGCCGTCGCGACTCTTGGCCCGGCCGCTGGCCTTGCCCGAAAGCGCGGCGCGGGCGGCTTCAACGGCGTCGAGGGGGTCGGACTTGCCGGCGTTGCGCCGGGCCTGGCGGTTCTGGCGATCCACCTCGACGACCTCGATGCCCGAGCGCATGAGAAAGCGACAGATCCCGGCCCCATACGAGCCGGTCCCCTCCACACCGACCTTGGTGACCTGACCGAAGCCCTCGAGCCACGACACCAGCGCTGCGTAGCCGGCTGGGTTGGCGGCGAAGGACTCCGATCCGAGCAGCCCACCCACGTCATCGAGGGCTGCTGCCACGTGGACCCGGCTGTGGGTGTCGATCCCCCCGACGACGGTGCGCGTGGCTTCTACGATGGTCATGGCCATCCCTTCCTTTCCTTAGGTGTGAGGGATGGCACGGCCGCCTCGGGAAGGAGTGACGGTGAGGCAGGTCTGGGCTAACAGACCGGCCAATCACCCCTCTGGAACGGGGCGGACCGCGCCTTGTTGTCGGTTTTCGAACCTACAGACGAGCCGGGTTCAGGCGGTGGACCCTGAAGACTTCACCAACATCATTGGTGTTCTGGGACACGCGTGCCACCGAGGGGGCGTGGAGCGGCTTCGCCGCTCCGTCCTTCTAGTTGGAGTGAAGACTCCACGCCCCGCCCGGTGTTTCCCAGGACAACCGCACATAGCGGCGCTCTGGGGCGCGGGTCTGGGAGGAGAGGGGGACCCAGACCAGCGAGGTTGGCCACGCCGGGAGCCGGTCCAACAAGGGCGGCTGACTACCGGCGGGCCAGATTGCAGTTGTCACCAGACCTCCACCTCGTCGAGGTCGTCGTCGTCGTAGAACTGCGACAGGTTGAAGATCTGCGGGTTGTACGCGAACGCGCTGAGGCCCCAGACAGCGAGCGTGCAGGCGACTAGCGGCGAGATGTCGACGCCACTCGAGCGCCGAGACCAGGCGAAGGCATCGCCCACCGGCCGGCGTACTGCTCCGGTGAGGGCGGAAGCCAGTTCGGGCTGCCCGATGTGGCGCAACTGTCCTTCGCTGCATGCGGCGATGAAGGCGGCATGTGCCTGGGTCACGTCGAGCGATGTCACCTCCGTCACCTTCACGCCCACGTCGCGCAAGGCGACCACGGCCGTCGACGCAGGTGTCCGGGGGTCGACCAGGACGCGGTCGGGCTCGTGCTTGTCGGCGAGGCGGGCCACCTCGGCAACCAGCCAGCCAGTCCCCTGTTCGTGGGCGACGAGCTCGACGTGTGCCAACCCGTCGGGCCGCGTCGATGCGACGGCGATGGAACTGGATGAGCCATCCGGCACAGAATCGAAGGCCAGCATGAGGCTGTCGCCCCGCCGGCTCTGCGCGTCGAGGAGGCCGTCCCACACCTCGAGCGAGATGACCGGGTCGTGGTGCTGCGTGGTCCACATGCACAGTCGGGACCGCTTGAACTCGGCCTCGCCCATCGAGGCCAGCTCCGCCCGCACCGCGTCCTCGGTGATGGTGACGCCGAGGGCCGCGTTGCACGCCCACCAGACCGGGGGGTCAGCGTGGTCCGCATCGTCGGGCGCTGAGTATTCGATATGGGCGGTGTCCTTGGTCACGCCGGCCTCAGCGAGCTGGCGCCGGCTCTCCATTCGGTCGAAGAGATACGGAGAGGCGGTGCGGGTGCCGGCGGTGCTGACGACTAGCCATTGCACGCCGGGCTTCCTTTCCGTTCGCGTCGCGAACGCCGGCAGCACCGACGTCTCCACCCGGGAGTCCACCTGGCTGAACGCCTCGTCGAGGACGCAGAAGTCGAAGACCTGGCCGTGCTGGGCCTTGGTGCTGGTGCTGACGAGCAGCTCGATTACCGAGCCGTTCGCGAACCGGATGGATTCGGAGCCGTTGGCGGAGCGCACCTTGTACGAGCCTTTGAGGGCGCTGGCGTCGAGGAGCGGGACCCAGACCTCAAGCAGCATCTTGCGGGCGCTCTTCAAGTCCTGCGCGCCATAACCGCACCGGCTGCCCGGCGTGCCGAGGCACCGGACGAGAAGCAGGATCAACAGCAGCGTGCTTTTGCCGTTCTGACGTGGCACCAGGAGCGTGCAGTCTGAGAAGGCATAGAACCCGCGCTCGTCCATCTCGGTGAAGAGCTCGACGGCGTTGCGTTGCCATTCCATGAGGTCGAGGCCGAGCAGCTTGGCGATCTTCACCGCTGGGCCGACCATGGTCTTGCGCCCAGGGGTGCGCGGAGTCGCGTACAGGGGCGTGGCCGTCATTCGCTGAACAGTCCCTTGATGAGCTCGGCCGCTGCGTTCTCCCGGTCGGGGTCGAGAACGTCAGCCAGCACCGAACGAAGCTCGCGACTCAGTAGAGCGAGGCTTGTTGAGCCCGTTCCAGGAGTGTCGATGCGCCTGGCGAGGCTCTTGGCGATCTCGGCTCGGGCCTCGCCGGCCTCATCGAGCGTGAGCGACCGCACCAGCCGGTTGACGGCGTTGGTGACGGGCTTGGCGGGGCCCGCCTTGGCGGCTTCGCTGGCTTTGGCGTTGCTGATCGTCATGGCGCTACCACTCCTGGGACTGAGGACGGGGCACGGCCCGGCGCTGCCGGCGCTTGCCCTTCTTGGCGTTGCACTTGTTGTGGACTGCCTGCAGGTTCGACGCGTCGAGGCACAGGAACCGCTGGGTCTTCGGGTCGAGATTGCGAAAGGCGGCCCGTGGGACCTTGTGATCGACCGATGTCGACCAGGCGCTGCGGGGCGGGGCGTCGGGGTCGAGAGAACGGCCACAAAGCGCGCAGACTTGCGCCGTTTCGATCACTTTTGCCCTGGTCTTCTCCCACTCCCAGGCGGTCACATTGGGCGGTAGGGACATCATTCGCGGCCGCGCTCCGCGTCCCGCCGACCTGGGCAAATACCACCTAGGTCAAGTTGTGGCCGCCGGGTGGTCGCCATGGTGCGTGCTAGGTCCAACTCGGCCTTGCCGCCAAGGAGACCCCCGCTGGGTCGACCGGCGGCGGTCACGACCGCGCGTCCGTCGCGAACATGAGCTCGAGGGATCGGACCTCTTCGGCACGCTGGCGGTAATGGTCCAGGGACAGCGGCAGCAGCCGGAGCAAGGCCAGGTCGAGGTCCAGCTGGTCCGCCGACACCGGCTCCTCGGGTCGGCTCTTGAACCGGGCCATCGTGTAAGCGACCTCCGGGATCAGTTCCGATCCCGCGTCGAAGAGATCCGCCAGCTTCCGCAATGTGATGGGCAGATGCTCGGGGCCAGCGGCACGCAGCAGGTCAACCTCGTCGTCCGAGAACGGCGCGGTTATGTCCCGGTCGAGGAGTTCGTCGAGGTCGGCGGTCATCGCCGTCCTGCCTTTGACTGCAGGACCAGCGTGCGCATCCGCGAGCGTGCTGCGGCATCGCCATATAAGGGAACACCGAAGAAGACCTCCGGCGAGCGGGCCGAGTTAGTGGTTGTGCCGTTGCCGTTCGTCAGGCCGATGGACGTCGTCGGGCTGGCGGGATATGTCACCGCGCTCACGTCGTGGAGGGCTGCGAAGCGGGTGATTATCCTCTTTGAGTAGTCGTCGTTCCACTCGTCCTCTGCGACCTGGAAGCCGATGCTCATGGCCGATATGTCGCCGCGCTCGATGGCCACTGCGAGATCGTTGGCGAGTGTCTGCCGCGGGTCGAGGGTGGCCGAGAAGCGGAGCGCGTCGGGGCCATCGCTTAGGACGAGGGTCCTCGATGTTGTGCGCGCTAGTGGGATGAACTCGGAGCTGTGGTTGAGGAGGAAGCGGCAATCGCAGCTCCCAATGAGTTGAGACACCACTCCCGGCTTCATGGTCTCTTGGAACGACCCGAGCGCGTCGTGCACGGTGTAGGGCGTGTTGTAGACGATCGGCCGGCCGCTGACCTCAATGCCCGAGGACGAGATCGAGCTGCGCACCGACGTGCTGGCGACCGCTGGCGAGAACTTCCTCGTCTCTGTGGTGCCACGCAGTTGGGCTCGCTGTTCGAGTCGGCCGGTGAGCCTGGCGCGACTCTGGCTTCGGGTGGGGGGCTTCTTCGGACTCATGTGTACTCCCTGAGACGTTGGATGTCGGCCTGGATGCGCTTGTCGAGCGCCTCGAGACGGGCCGGCGATGTGTTGTCCTTATCGGGCACGGCCACCAGCCGAGCGAACCGGATCTCGCCCCGAACACGCTTGAGCTCAAGAAGGGCGCGGCGCATGCTCGTGGCGTTGCGGGACCGGATCGCCTCGTCGGCGAGGTCAAGTGCGGCTGTGGCCCGGTCCACGCGTGATGGCGGCGATTGGGTGAGCTCGGTCACACCGATCACGCCCTCAACTTTTCGAGGGCCTCGACGGCTTCCTCGCGGGCAGCCTTGGTGTGCGCGACCTCCGCTCGCAGGTGCAGGAGCTCATACTGGTGACCTTCGAGGATGAGCTGGCTGTCGACGATGCGCTGGCGCAGGTCGTGGCGGGCGAGCGGGCCGCCGGCGGAGTTGGGGACTTCGTCGACGCTCTCCTCGAGCGCGGCTATCTCGGAATCCAGGCGTGCGATCTCCGAGACGATGTGCGCCTCGATGCCTGCGTGTCCCTCGAGCGACTCGTCGTGGCGGCGGATGCTCTCGGCGAGGACGGCCTGCCGTTCGGTCAGGTCGGTTGTCATGGTGTTCCCTTTCGTAGGTTGGCTAGCGGCTCAGAAGTCGAGGCCTTGCTTACGGCGCCCGATTACGGCCGCGGCGCTGATGGGCGGCGGCATGGGCGGCAGGCCGAGGTCGACGAGTTCGTCCTCGATGGCTCGCGCCCGGTCGACATTCCCATTCGCCATGGCGGCCCGGCGCTTGCTGAGCAGGCCCGCGACCTCGTCCGGGAAGGTCCGGTCGAACCCGGCCGACCGGATGGCCACCGCATGCTCTGCGGCGGCCTGCCATTCCCTAAAGACGGTGCCGATCTCCTGGCGGAGTGCCTCGTCCTTGGGGTCAGGCGCCGGTGGGGCGTGCTTGCCGTCGATCTCGTCTTCGAGATACCGGCGCAGCTTGTCGGAAAGCGGCACGACCACCGTGTCCATGCCCGGCTGGAGCCAGGAATGCTCTCTGGGCGGGCCCTGCAGCTCGGCAACCTGTCGCAGGTTCATGCGCCGTAGGGCCTGGGCCATCGCATGCTCCCGAGCGAACTCGCCTTCGAGGGCAAGTGATCGTTTCTTCATTTCCATCTCCATTTCATCTGCGCCTTTTGGCGTCGTTGGTCTTGATTCGTTGCTTCCGCGCGGTGGCGATGTCCCGGCGCCGGCGGACTCGTCGGTGGCGATCACGCTCAGCGCGACTTCCCGATTTACGCGCCACAGGCCGACTCCGACGCTGGGGCGGGGAAGTTACAGGCCTGTAACTTGCGGGCCTTAGGCGGCCGTTCGGCGCCCTCTGGTGCCAACGTGGCGACTAGGTCCCACGCCGTTGTCCACTTCGACCGATTGCGCGGACAGCGGTGGCCTTCCACGCGTCCGAGACACGTCACTTCGAGTTCGCAGTGTCGGCAACGCCAGGTCGTCATGACGACACCGCCGCGATGCTGTGAACGGCGGCGATATGGACGCAGAAATCCTCGCCGCAACTGCATCCCCAACCGTCGGCCGTGAAGGTGATGTCGTGGACTCCAACGCTGTCCTTGACCGCCGCGCAGAGGGACCGCCCGGTACGCCACTTGATGATGACGGACTCGCAAAACACGAAGCTCACGATCCCGGTCTCATCGCTCTGACCTGGGAGGGGAACGGATGGGAACGCGTTGTCCTGAAACTCTCTCGCGCGGGCGCGCCATGCGGGTAACAGGGGGAACCGTTCCCATGCGTTCCCACCCTCATGCCAGCCCCAATCCGAGCCAGGTTCGGACCCGGTCGTTGCCTCGACCCGTCATGCTGGCGTCGAACCCGCGGTCGGTGAGCTCGTTGCCCACTGCCTTGGCGCTCCAGGGCTTCTCGCCCTGCTCCTCGCACCAAGTTTCATAAGCCGCACGGAGGTCTCGCGCCGACACGTACGCCGTGTTCTCGACGGTGCAGCGTTCTTCGAGGAACCGCCCGAGATGGTCCTGTGACGTCCGATAGCTCGCGGTGGCGGCTTTGACGCGGTCGGGAACCTGGAGTCCGTCACGCTGCCACTCGAGGCAACCATTGACCGCCCAGGCCAGAATGCCCTGCGCCTCGGCCTCGAGCTTGGCGGGAAGGTCGCTGTCCTTGCGATCGCCCTCGAAGGTCACCTCGAAGGGCACCAGGGCGATGCGCCGCCAGATGCCGAGGTCCGTCCCACGAATCGCCGGTAGGTGGTTCGCAGCGAACCAGATGTGATGCGTGGGCTCAAACTCGAAGTAGTCACAACGCATCCGCCGGGCCCGGATGGGGTCGCCACCGGTCAACATCTTGACCAGCGCCTCGGCGAGCCTCTTGCCGGCGTCGGTCTCGATGGTCGTGACCATGCGGGCGCCGCGTAGGTCGGTGAGCCCGGTCGGGTGTTGCTCGTTGTGGCCCAGCGTGAGCACCGCCGGGTCGAGCTGGACGCCGTACTCGCCCGTTAGCCGGCGCAGGGTGCCCAACATGGTCGACTTGCCGTTGCTCCCGCTGCCGTGAGCGAAGATGAACATCTGCTCGCCCTGGTCGCCTGTCAGCGAGTAGCCGGCGAAACGCTGGACGAAGCGCATGAGGGTCTGGTCTCCGGCGAACACCTCACCGAGGAACCGCTGCCACACCGGCGCCGTCGCGGCTGGCTCGTAGTCGACGGGGACGAGCTTGGTGTGCAGCTCGGCGGGGTCGTGTGGCCGCAGCTCGCCCGTTCGCAGGTCGACCACGCCGTTGGCGCAGTTGAGCGCCCAGGGGTCGGCGTCCAGCTCCTTCATCATCACCGGCACGGCCGGCTCGGTCGTCGCCAGTTCGACAATCGCCCGAAGGCGAGCGGCCGTCTGGAACCGGAGCCAGGCCCGGATGAGTTCGTCACGCCGGCCGTTGGCGAAGCGGGCCTCGGCGTGCAGGCGGTCGACCACCCGCTTGGCGAGCCGGTGGACCTCGCCTGTCACGTCCTCCGCGTATCGGGCACCGTCCCACACGAGCCAGGTGCGGATCTCGGGGGCGTAGCGGAACCGTCCCTTCGCCTCCTCGACGAGTCGGCGTGCAAGGCCCAGTTCGGTGAGTGCGGCCAGGTCGGGCGTCGGAGCCAGCCCGTCGAAGGCGGAGTTCGTCGCCGGGTCGGCGGCGCCGGCAATCCGCGCGATCTCGGCTCGGTGGCTGCCGTCACGGCCGGGCAGGGTGTTGACCACCGACCACCGGTTCTCGACCGACATGCTGTTGAAGATCACCGCGGCCTCTGTTTCGGTCGCGTCGTGCCATCCGCGGGCAATCTCGGCTCGTTGCTCGGGTTCGAGCTCGGCGAACCGTCGGTCACCGGGATGACCTCCGTTCGTCGCCGTCACGCCGAACCAACCGGGTGATGCGCGCACGGGCGCGCTACGATGCTCACGTCGAGTTTTCCTTTCAGTGGGTGATGGGGAAAGGCGACTACTGCGGCGCCCCGGTCGGTCAGGACCGGGGCGTTTGCGCGTCCCTTCCCTATGTGCGTTTTGAGGTCGCCGACCTGGCCTCGAGTCGACCTTGTGCGCGAAGGACAGCCCACGCCACCTTTGCCACTAGTGGGTCGGGTGTGATGGGCGGGAGGTCGGGGTGGAGCTCTCGCTCGATTGCGTTGTAGACGGTGCCGTATTCGTCATGGGTTATTGCGATGGTCATGCTGCACAACTCCTTGTTGCGTCATCAGGTCGTAAGGAAGGGATGAGGTCGCCGAGGTTGACGGGTGCTTGAACCGTGGAGCGCAGCTCCGGGATCAGCTCGATGGTGGGGCGCTCGACCCAGTCGAGGCCGCCTCCGAACCAGGAGCCCCGCGACGCCAGGTCTCCGTGCACCACGACGGCGCCCATCGCCTCGAGGTCGCGCACGGCCAGCGATACCCGTTTCCGGCTGGTCGCCAGCACTTTGGCGACGGTCTGGAGCGGGGCTTTTAGGCGCCCCGATCCGCCGGTGAAGTTCGTCAGCCCGGCCAGGACCTCCGCGTCCCGCCAGGTCCGGTCCTTGCGGTACTTCCAGCATCGCTCGACGACGAACTCGTAGAGGCCCTCGGGCGGAGCGTGGTCGATGACGTGCAGCTCCTCGAGGTGGCCGCCGGCGGCGATGAAGTCATCGACGCCCGTCTTCTTCTTCCCGTTCGGCGGCGGCGCCGCCACATGGGCCGCCCGTACGCCGGCGCGCAGCAGCCGGTTCTGGCACAACCGGGCCGAGTTGATGACCTCGTCCTTCTCGTACCAGTCGTCGTCGCAGACGATGATGACCGTCTTGCCGTAGACGTAGTGCCCGACGAAGCTGTCGAGCTCGGGGCAATCCCATTGCCCCACCGCTGGAACCGAGAACACAGCGGCACCGTCGGCCAACATGGCGTCGGCCTTGGGACAGCCCTCGATGCCGAAGAACGCCACTTGGGCATCCGCGAACCGCGGCAGCGCCATGGGGTGGACGTCGATCCGGCTGGCCAGGTCGCCATATGCGGCCTTCTTCTTCGTGGTGTGCTGGTGCTCGCCCTGCACGTCCGCGCCGTCATGGAGCTGACTCACATGGCGCTCACGCCATGCTGGTCGGTCCTTGGCCGGTCGACGCCTCCAGGCCGTCGCATGATCGTGCGTCCAGGTCTCCTCGACCTGCGGCTTGGGAATGTGCCAGTACTTGGCGTAGCGGGTGTGGGAGTGGATCTCCTCGGTGTTCACGCCCCGGTGGTCGTCAGGTGACTTGGGCTCAGCGGCACCGCGGTTGATGTGCGCGCAGAGTGGACAGTCCTTGTCGGGGTGTTCCCTGCGGGTGTGCTTGGGGCTGCGGTCGCGCACCCACGGCTCGAGTCCCTCGGGTTCAGTCCCGTCGCCGTGCCAGTGCCGCCAGCCCGGAATCCGCATCGGCTTGTCGGGCTTGTACTCGGGGTAGATCCTCGGCAGCGGGGACGAAAGTGGCGGTGCGTGGCGGGTGATGACCCACCCACCGCCCGCCTGTTTGGCCATCCGGGCGACGGCGCGCTGTTGGTCGTCCGCCAGGTCGCCCGCCGGGTCCGTAGCGGGCGTGATCTCGTCCGCCGTCCAGCGTGCATATCCACGTGCCTGCCGGATCTCGTCCGTGATGGCGCGGGCAGTGAACCAGCTGAGGTGGTCCGGGTCGGCGTCCTCCTCGGCCGTCACAGCACGCCGCTCCAGTCTTCGTCCTCAAGCGATTCGTGAAGCATCGACAGGTAGTGCTTCGTCACCAAACCGGGCTTGCATGGCAAGTTCGGGTCACGCCAGTAGACCAAGGCGTCGCAAAGCTTGAGGGCGGCCGCATCCACCTCGGTCGAGAACCGATACCAGTCTGATTCTGTCCACAGCTCCGGAAAGCTCGACCGACGCGGCGTTCGCAGCCGGCGGCGCTTCTTGAGCGGGACATGCGGGTACTCGCCGATCTTGTCGACGATCTCGCGCAGGCGCTCCTTGAGTTGCTCGCCGGGGATCGTGCTCTTCATCGGCCCCTCGAGCCCGACACTCTGGGCAAGCACCTTGAACTCTCGCCCGTGTTGCACATCGTCAGGGAGTGCGGCGTGGCACAGCTCATGGACCAAGATCGCGGCGACATCTTCCCCGGCTTCGAGGTGAGCGCCGAGGAAGATGTGCGAGGTTCCGTCTTCGCTGCGACGGGCCGTGGTGCAATACGCCTCCATCTGCCCCGGCGTCTCAGCGACGGAGACGTGAACCTTCTCGGGTAGCTGCGCGCCGCCGAAGAGGGGACGGACCTCGCTCACTACCGCCTGGAGCCACCCCTCACGGGTGTCGAACGAAGTCTGTCCCTCGGCGTCCAGCAGTTCGGACAACTCGTCGACCAGATCGGCCGAGGGCTGTGCGATCTCGCGCTTCTCGTAGAGCGCGTTCTCGCGGATCGCCGTCCAGGACTTGTAAGTGTCCACGACCGTGGACACTTCCTCCTTGGTCTCGTACTTCTCGGCGAACTTCAGGCGATACGCCAACTCGCTCCTGCTGATCCCGTGCTCCTCGATGATCGCTTCGCGCAACCCGTTGGGGAGTTGCTTGGCGTCGCCCTTGCGGCGGAGGAGCCGGCGTCCGAATCGCCACCGAGCCTCGATGCTGGCCCGGTCGCCGGCGCGGACCTCGTCTTCGATCCTGCGCAGGTCGGCGTCGAGTGTGGTGTCGAGCGGCCAGCTCTGCTCGACCTCGACCAACTTGAGGGAGGCCATTACGACGCCCCCTTCGCTGAAATCGCCGCGGCCACGAACCCGGCGATGTCAGGTGAGTTCTCGTCGGGGGACTCGTCGGCCCAGAACTGCACCACGTCCAAGTTCCGCGGACCCCAGGGGTCGTTATCGATGACGTCCGCGGCCACCTGCTGCGCGTACGCCTCCTCCCGGCTGTCCTGGAGGACGTCCATCGCGAACGGGCCACCAACGGGCTGGCGTGAGTCGATGTCAAAGATGTAGGTGTGAAGTTGGCGGTACACGGTCATGCTGGCACCTCCTCGCCATGGACCTCGCGCAGGAACCGCGGCACAGAGACCCGGTATTGGCTCCCGACCTTGAACAAGCCAGGGATGCTGCCCGTGGCCGCCAGCCGATAGGCAGTCGCCTTGCTTATGCCGAGCTGTTCGGCTGCCCAGGGCAGCAGTGCAACGTCGGATGTGAGTGTGTTCGGGTGGCGCCGCTGTTCGCGGTTGGGCGCCGGCGCGGAGTCCGCGCGGGTGATTGTCGGCACGGGTGTGCCCTCATTTCTCCGACCCCGTGAACGGGTTAGTTAGGAGGGAGTTCGCCTAGTCGACAAGCGGAAGAGGACCGACGGGGTCGGTCAGGCGGCCATCGCCAACTCGCCGAAGGAGGCGAAGCTGGCGGGCGGGGCGTGCGGGCAAAGTGGCGTGGTCGCCAGCGGTTCGACATGTGCATCGGCTTCGGACGTGTTTCCACGAGCCCAGGCCGCAGCCAGTAACCCGAGGATTCGCCCCCAGAGCGACTCGACGCGCGCAAGGATCAAGAGACATCTGTGCTGCATTCGCCGACGACCGTCCAACCCGATGACCCCGGCGAGCTCGAGGGTCTTCCGATTCAAGGCCCTGAGGCCCGCCTGAAGTCGCGCAACTGCCTTTCGAAGGTCTTTGAAGCGAGAGTCGAGTCTCAGGTCGGCGAGATTGGCTTCGGCAGGACCCAGGACCTTGACAATCTGGCTTTTAATGCTGGAGTTCGCGAACGCCAAACTACGAATGACGTCGCACTCGGATCCAGTCGGGCGGTGACGGCGGACCCTCACGGCGGCTATGCGGAGGCCGTCGCACTGTGCATCGATTTGCTCGCACAGAGCGTCGATTTCATGGAGGAGGACATTCATCTCCTCGTGGGGTCTCATCGGTCCGCAGAATAGAGCACTGTGGTGACACTCCGTGCTGGCTGCCCTCAAACTTTTTACGTACATCGCTGAACTTTTTACGTAAGCCCGCTAAAAGCCCCGTTGAAAGTCCGTTGAAAGTCCGTTGCTCGGCGGGGTAGTTCGCGACTACTTCGCGACTACAAATCCCAGAAAACGTACGCGAGCGGTGACGACTGATGCGACTGTCCGTGCAGGTCAGCGCCGAAAACTGCGGAGCGGTGCAAAACGGTGAAACGTGCGTGAGCAGACTTCTAATCCGTTTCACGCAGGTTCGAATCCTGCCCGGGGCGCACTGTGATGTCGCAAAGACATCGGACCGATGTGTCAGGACATCGGAGACCCGGGCGGTCGCTGAGGGTGTAGAGGCTCCGCCGCCGGGGCGACCAGTGATTGCGTATACCTTGGGCCGACCATGCCGGACGAAGGCCACGCCGGGGCACGATCGCTCAAGGAACACCTCAAGCCGCTGCGCGACCGCGTCGTGCGCCGCCTGGGCGGCACGGTGCCGACGCGTGGCATCACGTACGAGCAACTCGTGCACCTGCTCTACCCGACACTGCCCGACATGCTCCGCTCCGAGGTCGACCACGCGGCGGCGGGGGACCTGAGCGATGCGTCCACCATCCGGCGCATGCTGGGGAGCGTGGAGCACCAGCTCGCGCCGACCGCGTTCTCCGTGCAACTCCGCGAGGGCGACGCGGTGCACTGCACCGTCGGTGGCGTGGACTTGTTGGCCGATGCGGCCGACGCCGCGGTCACGCCGGGCCTGCGCGCCGGAGACTACGAACCCCACCTCACGGCGGTCTTCGAGCGCTACTGCCGGCCCGGCATGACCGTCGTGGACGTCGGGGCGAACCTGGGCTACTACGCCCTGCTGGCGGCGCGTCTGGTCGGTGCGTCCGGGCGAGTCGTCGCCCTCGAGCCCAACTCCGAGAATTGTCGCCTCCTCCTGTCGTCCCTGCGACTTGGCGGTGTCACGAACGTCGAGCTGATTCCCGTGGCGTGCGACGCGGCTCCCGGCTGGGCCTACTACTCCACGCACGTCGGGTCGAACGGCGGGTTGGTCGACGACGACGATCTGCTCGGCCGCCCCGGTGTCGTGGTGCCGACCTTCCGCCTCGACGACGTGGTTTCGGGTCCCGTGCACTTCCTCAAACTCGATGTCGAGGGTGCGGAAGGCCGAGTGGTGCGAGGCGCGACCAAAGTCCTGGAGCGGGACCGGCCGATCGTCACCACGGAATTGAAGGAAGAGATGCTGGGACGGGTCTCGGGCATGTCGTTGTCCGAGTACCTCGGCTTCTTCGAGGCACGCGGTTACGCGCCGGTCATGTTGGACAGGGAGTCCGGAGAGGAGCAGCCCTATCCCGACGTCGCGGCCTTGCTCGACGCCTGGGAGGTCAAGGACGAGCTGCGCGACGTCCTCTTGGTGCCGCGCACGATCTGACGATCAGACGGGTGCGCCGCTGCCGGCCGCCGCCACGCCACCCGTTGCGCCAGAAGAGCCCGCGAGGTCGTCGAGCAGCCGGGCCCCGTCGTTCGCCACCGCGAGCGCGTCGAGTTGTCGTGCCTTGATGAAACCCTGCTCGCCGGCGTGGGAGAGGAACCGGAGAAAGTCGTCG
>Ga0306920_100001310_pt1 | contig 30740 bp, 27 predicted proteins | sample flu12Cox44000170_FD_204666 | JGI IMG/M metagenome (GOLD analysis project Ga0306920, IMG submission 204666) | Lab enrichment of tropical soil microbial communities from Luquillo Experimental Forest, Puerto Rico - flux4day.12C.oxic.44.000.170 (v2)... | ecosystem: Environmental > Terrestrial >... | reverse complement strand
TCTGAAAGCTCGGGTGGTAATCTACGCCTATCAACATCATGTCCGGCTCCTTCTCCCGAGCCTATGGTCGTAAAGCAACCAAAGTTTACTCGGGTCGAGGAGCCGACATTGTTATGCAATCAAGTACCAATCCCAGAGGAAGGAAAAACTCGCGCGAGCTTACTAGACGCTAGGAATTTTGAGAGAGACGGCGTGTCCTGGCTCTATGTTGGGTAGCTTCTCCACCAGCGAGATTTCAATGATGTGGTTGAAAAAATGACCAAGCGGATTGGGGTTCAAGGTCCCCTTAAAAACCGGGAGAATCCAAAAGCCGGGACAGACCTCCATCATGCAAGGTGTGATCAGGATGTCCTGGTTGTCGTCGAAATCGATCTGGTCTTGGGCGGCAATTCTCCGTGTGTCAGTCAGGGGAAAGCGGGGCATTTCTCCGTCGATTTTTACGTTAATCGTTCCGTGGTAGAGGGCGACACCGCTTAGGGCAAACACAGCCTGATAAAACGTAGGCCTACGCTTACTGAAGTGCCCGAAGCCCGGCTCGGCAACTTCACCTTTGAATATCATTCGCTCGCTCGTTGAAGGAAACCAGGATTCTTACCACTGTGTACGGGTTTCTCCTCCAACCACAAACCGCGCGGGTAATCCTATCACCGCACGCGCTGTTATTGGCAATTGGGCTCTGGTAGCAAACTCACCTGTAAGCTGTGCCAGCTCAGACTATAGTGCGCGCGGTGCAATCCGCGGCGCTCGGCCGCTTTTTCCATGTGCTGCGACGCAACCCGCTTGAAGATGTGCGGACGTTGCAGACGGTCTTTTTCATAGCTTTCCCTAGTGGCGTTCTATAGGCAGATTATTGGAATTTTACCTCCGCGGCCACGGCAACTGGGGGCGCAAAGCACGATGGAAGGCTCAGAGAACCTTTCAGGCAAGCGTCCGAATGGCGCGGCTGCATAAATTGCCTTAATACTGGACTCGTCTAATTCTCTTGTGTCCGACCCGGATACCAACTTCACGGAATCCTGGGGAACGCTACCGTCTCGCTGAACACTGAAACCTACTGAGTTTCTGCCCTGCTGTCCCTGATGGACAGACTCCGGCATGTTCGCAATCCAGCTTTTTCTTACCGAGGTTGATATAGAACGCCAGTAGGGCGTCCAGTCCAGTCCCTCACCATCGGTGACTATGTTGATTTCAGACTCGACCCGAAGAACGGTGAACACTTTATGCGCTACAAGTTGGTAGGAATATCCACCCATGTGACCGTAATGGCCACCACTCGCAAAAGTTCCTTGGACCTTGAGATAAACGAAAGAAAGGTCATTGTCATATGCTCGTTGCAGCTCTTTTTTTGAGACATCGTCCAGTCCATGCCGTTCGAGCCATATCCGACCGTCAGGGCAGTCCCACGAATAGAGCGCTGACCATTCAAAGCCAAGTGTGTAACTCGCCTCAATCGTCACCTCTTTTCCGCTGTATTGTTCAGGATTTTTAACCAACTCGCAGACAGTTACGTTGGCGGGGACAGTTGCTCCGGCTGATCGCGACGGAACTGTGTCTTTACCGCCAGCGCAGTCGGAGACGACCAGCAAGAGAACAAGGAACCGGGAAGCGGCGCGACAAGAACCGGGCGGCATACCGAGAACGTACCACGAAAATCTGGCCGTGCGACACTATGTGCCAGTTGTGCTCGATAAGTCGCGTTACCTTCCATTTGGGAGCCAAGTTGCCGGGAATGCCGTTATCGGGAGGTAGGTGCTTCACTATGTTGGAGAACATTGTCTAACTTTGCGGGATCGATACGCATATGAAGAAGTGGCTGCTGCAACTGCTTCCATTCTTTTGGCGTAATCTCGCTTCTGAGCACGGACAACGACCGGAGCGCATCTTTGTCACGCATTTCGAGCAGCCGCGCATACAGCAAGAATGCAGCCACTCGATCAACTTTTCCTCCCTCGCCCGCTGCCTCCATCACGGCCAAGGTTCGTGTCGCCTCCAGTTGTCCTTTATCCGCTGCCAGTTCATACCAGCGCCTGGCTCTCTTGGCGTCGGGAGCTACTCCGAGACCATGCTGGTAGAGGTAGCCGAGGCAGTATTCCGCTCGGTGGTTTCGATGTTCTGCAGCTTTCATGCAAGCTTGGCGCGCCTTGTTAAGATCATGTCGCAGGGCGGTCTCCGCCCTTAAGGTATTGAACGCCATCCCGACGTTAGCGTCCTCATCGCCTCTCATCGCAGCCGCTGACCACCACCGTGCTGCTTCGGGTCTGTTTTCTGGCAGGTCACCGCCCTTTTCATACATTTCAGCAATATTCTCAAGGCCAACCGTAATCGTCTGCGGCTTTAACTCCGACTCAACTCTCGCTATGGCTTCTACGGCCTCCGCGTAGCCAGCTTCCTTCGCTAGTCGAAACCATGCATACGCTTGCGCATCGTCGACCTCCACGCCATCGCCGTTATAATACGAAGCTCCAAGGTGGTACATCGCACTTGGATTTCCCTGACGAGCTGACTTGTGGAACCATTCAAGCGCTTCTGCGAGATTTCTTTTCAGCCCCTCACCAACCAGATATTTCTGGCCCAGACTATCTTGAGCGTCAGAGTTCCCCTGCTCTGCCGCCCTCCGATACCACATGGCTGCCAGTGCGTTGTCCCGAGATACGCCGGTTCCAGCCTGATAGATGCGCGCCAGTTTTAGTTGCGCGAGCGCGTTTCCGCGCTCGGCTTCTGCTCGCAGTTGTTCAAGATCAACGGTTTGGTCGGCACTCTTCTGTTGAGCGACCATCCGTGGGACAGCTAGGTGTCTCGCAGGTTGTGCGAAAAGGACGCAGCACGAGGAGGTAATCAACGAAATGAGAGAGAAAGACTTGAGCAGCCGCATTTGCGACGGTTATATCACAGGCCGGTCAGACCCGGAACAGTGGTTCCAGATTTTGGCGCTTACCTCTTGGCAATTTTGTTTTCGAGGTGTTTCTTACTTCACGCCCTCGCACCGTGTACGAACTCCTTCCATGAGAAGGCCGGTTAGTGTCAAGCCATTTCTGGTCTTTTCTTCCTTCCCAGAGTTGTTTCCATTGAGCCAAGCCGCCTCTGTCGCCACCCTTCCATCCGCACTCTTGTTGAGCGATTGTCGCTCGGTGCACTCTGGGTGTTCTTGATTCAGTAGGTGCTGCCACCTGATTATCGACCTCTGTTCCCTCCTTTTGAAGGGAACTGAGCCAGGAGTTGGTCGCAGTCACCTGATCTCGGCGGTCAAGCTCGGCTGTTTGGAACAAGCCCTTCTAAGCTTTCCTTTTTTGCTTTTCTCTTTCTTCCTGCCTTTTCCAGTTTTTTGCAGAGAAATTTCGAGCCAGGATCCCCTAGGAGCGGCGATCGCTAACTCCGTCGACCCCTAGCATCCCAGGTTTTGCCGGTGCTCTTCAACTCTAGGCCGCGGCGCGCTTCGCCTTGCAGCTATTGCGCAATGGTTCGTACACCTCTCCACTCACCCACAACCGATGCAGCAGTACCGCTAGCTTTCTCGCCACTGCCACCACTGCTCGTTTCTTGGCGTTTTTTCCTCCTCGTGCGGAAAGTTTTTGTCCCCAACGTCGCAGATCACTGTCTTCTCCAAAGGGTCCCAAGATGTAGTGCGCCCCCTGTACCAACATCGTTCGCAAATAGCGGTCGCCTTCTTTACTGATGCGCATCTGTGGTTGGCTCTCCCCGGAGTCCCTGCGCCCAGGCCGCAACCCCAGAAAACAGCCGACCTGGCGACTCTTCCGGAACCGCTGTGGGTCTTCGATCGTCAGGACATACGTTAGCGCAATCTGCGTTCCTACTCCCTTTACCTGTTTGAGCCGGGCCACTTCCGGGTGGTTTTCCCTGGCGATTTTCTCCATCCGTTCGTCGTATTCCTGGATGCGCTCATTCAACGATTCGACTTCTCTGAGCAGCGGTTCCAGAACCTCGCGTAACTCCAGGCTCACCTCCGCAGCCAGCTCCCGGCTTACCTGCCGAGTGCCACACTTGGGCAGTCTTTGCCCATAAGATTTCACCAAACCGCGTGCGGCGTTTACCAAAGCCGTTCGAGCACTCACCAGTTCAGCGCGTGCCCGGATCACCGTCAGATGAATTTGTGCTTTCGCGCTGCGATGACGCACCGGCCCCAACAGCTCGGGATCGATTCGCGCCAGCCGTGCCAGGGTCCGCGCATCGTGTCGATCATCTTTTCGATTGCTCTTGGTGATCATTTGCACTTTTTGTGCGTGCGCCACGAGCACTTCGTGTCCCAGCTCGGTAAACAGCCGGCTTACCCACGGAGAATGGGTTCCGGTCTCCAGGGCGATGAGACTTCGCGGGATCCTCTCAAAGGTCTGCTTCATCGCTTCCGGTGTCGTTGGCAGTTCCTGTTCCAGAAGGACTTTGCCCGCTTCATCCAAAACGCAGTAGGACGACCTGCGATCGCCCATGTCCAGGCCAATCGTGAGCTGGTGTCCTTTGAAAATCATCTTTCCATTTACCTGAACAGTGCTAATCTTTCTCATTGCCGGTCTCCTTTTTTGCGCCTCGAGCGCGTCGATTATTGGGAGCGTATCGCATCCCGCGGGAGACCGGCCTTCTCATCCCATCTGATTAGTCAGATCGGTTGCCCGGCCAAATCCACTTCGGCGGTTACGTCGTTACCAGGCAGTGGCCGACTCTTTCGCATCCTGGGAAGGAGGATAGAGCAGCTGCCAATTCTGGAAAGCTATAATCTTGAAGGCGATGACGCACTGGTTGACTTAACGCCTCGCATGCTCTTCATTTAATACTGGGCTTCAGGCGGTATCTTGCTTTCCTAGCGGCTTTTAGTGGATTGGCTCTGTCGAAGGCCACTCAAAGCGGAACAACTTCCCGGCAGATGTCGAATCGATTTTCACACCTGCAAGATCAGCGGCGTGTGCAAGTATCGGGTCGCTTCCCGAGGCAAGATCTAGCCCCGAAGGCAAGATGATCTCGTCTGGCGTGACGCCCACGTGTTCGAGGTTCGTTCCGTCAGTCATGACCAGGTCGGCCACACTGACCTCGACGCCGTAAGGAATGCCAAGGCCTGCTCCGGTCCATTGCGGAAAGTATTGAGCGGTCATGACACTGCCGGAACTACGATCTCCAACGACGATACCGCGGTGCTCTAGCTGTACAACGCGAGCCACTACCTCCGAAGCCGACGCAGAGCGGCTGTCGATGAGAATGATGAGCTGACCAGTGAAAGCGGAGTGCCCACCCGATTTGGCGACAATCTGCTTCTTTGTCTTGCGCCTAACCTCGGTTCCGATCGTGACATCGTGGTCGAATAGACTGCCCAATACGAAGATAAGGTTTTCCAATGCGCCGCCGCTGTTCTGGCGTAGGTCGAGAACGAGCGCCCGGTGTTTGCGAGCTTCGCCGAGCATGTGACTGAGGTGTCCTTGATCCTCGCTAAAGGAAGCGAACTTCCACAAAAGAACGTCGCCTACTTCCGCGGACTGGGATCTGTTCGCGTGTTGCCATCTCTCCATTTCCATCCGGGAAAGAGCGCGAGAGGAAGGCATCAGAGCCTCTCCCTCTTGAAATTCAGCTTTCACGGTTTCTTGTCGAACTTTCCCGGACGTGTCACGCAGCGTGAAGTCGGTTGTGATTCGAGGCGGCAAGCGGTTGAGGTAGTACTCTAGTTGCCAGAGTTCGTCGCGATGAAGGCTATATCCGTCAAGGGAAACAACCTCATCTCCAGGATGCAGTTTTTGCTCGGCATCGGAGCCCGGGCGCACGTGTGTAATGAAGCATTTGTCGCCGATCATTTTGAGCCGGAATCCATAAGCGACGCGCTTGCTGTTAGGAGGTGGGATGAAGATGGTATGGGAGTCGTTGAGGGCAACAAGATACGCCTCTATCACCCGGTAGGCAGACTGAATGCTGTTGGCGCTACCAACCTGATCCGAATACTTCTTGTAGCGATCGTCAATATCGACGCCATGAAAAGTCGGGTCGTAATAATTCTTCTTAAGAACTTCATGGACTTGGGAGAGCGCGAGTTGCGCAAACTCGCGGTCGCGAGTGGTGATTTGCGTAGGGGCTTGGGCTAGAACCGACTCTACGATCTTGACTTGAAGGGCGAGAAACAAAGGCGGAAGAAGGAGCAGGTTACAGGCTAGAAAACGAAGCGGCTTCGTTTGCATTTTGGCATCACGTTTCTTCGCAGCCGCCAGTTTCCTGCGGAGCGACACTTCACCCAAGAAAAGTCTGGACTAGCGACTTAATCATTTCGGCAATGGCAGAATCATAGCTCATTCTCCAGATTTCAGTCAGTCCGAAAGTGGGCAACTTTCCGGTTTGGCACCGTTTACCGAGACCTGGGCTATTGGTTCTCCACGCAGAGGGTTATAGTATGCGAGCGGTATTGAAAAGATGAACAGACCAGCCCTTCTTTCGTCCCTTCTCCTTGCCGTGTCTGCTTCATTCAGTGGTTCCGCGCAAACGCCGCAGTCGGCACGGCCAATTCCAGACAAACAGCTATATTTGACGAGAGCGCAGCACGGAGACGTAAGCGCGATGATGTGGCTCGGCGCAGGATACGAGCAAGGCTGGTTTGGCAAGGCCGATTATCAAGAGGCCCTAAAGTGGACGCGTAGAGCAGCGAAACGCGGCGATTCAGATGCACAAAATGGCCTAGGGGAAATGTATGAGAACGGCGAAGGGGTCCCACAGAATTACGCGCAAGCCGCGAAGTGGTACAGAAAGGCGGCTGAACACGTTCCCAACTTGGGCGGTGCTGGTCAGGGCAGAAACAATCTAGGAATGCTCTATTTGAGCGGTCAGGGTGTTCCCAAAGACTTGATTCTGGCCTATATGTGGTTCCGTTTGGCGGGAACGGAAAGGAATCTGTCCGAAGCGAAAGCTCAAATGACTCCTGCGCAAATTGCGGAAGCCGAGCGGATGGCCGCGGACTGGATAAACTCGCATCCTGGCAGGCCCGTTAGTGTTTGTACGTCAAAACGAGGATTGATCCCAAGAGCGTAGTCACTGCCCGATTTGTCCTAGGGTAACCTTCCATTTGACGACTTCAAGTTGGCGGTTCGCCGTTAACCAGGGCCTCAGGAAGTGCCACGGCCGAGTGTGGCATTCGCCGGCTCGAAGACAGGTATAAGGCGCAGAACCTCACGCTTGCCGAGTCCGCGGTTTTCCCGGAGCACAATGATCCTCGGCTCAAAATTTATCAGCCGAATCGTTTTCGTGCGCTTTCGACCGTTCTCGTTGATGTCTAGTGTTATCTCGATAGCATTATCCGGCAGCCAGCGACTCTGGCCGTCAATCGTCCTCCGGTAGGACACCTTCCCCGAATTGTCGCTTTCCCTTGTTTTTTCCTTACCAAACCTCGCCCCAACCGGGGCTGTGCTGCTCGAGCCTGCTCCAGGCAAGCCGTTTTCGATGTCGAGGACTTCCAGCCGCACCAGCACATTATTGTGGGAGTCACCTTGTGCTTTCGCAACGCTGGCCGCTAGGAGAACGCACAAAAAGAGGGCAGGCCGCTCGGCGGATAGATTCATGGTGCCTCCGCGTCTGTCTATGCGTCGAATAGTACATCTCAGAAACGAGAAAGCACAAGCCAGTCTGATTACGTACCCTTCTGACAATTACTCGGCTTACCATTCATTTTGCGGCTACCCAAGTCCCTGGTTTGTCAGAAAAACGGAAACTTGACGTCAGTGCCCAAGTTGGCGGTAACGCGCACTTCTGCGGTCCGGCGAACACAAACTAGTGAGAATCGTATGACACACACCACGCATGCGCGGCCTGGGCCTTTGGTCCCTACCATACATCCGCACGTGGGCTCCCATACGTGTGGCAAACAGATTTTCGTACTCTCCTGGGCATCGGGGTACCACGAATCAGCTCATGCCCCACGCGCGCACGTGCGTGGGGACGATTCTTGGGCCGTGGACCTTTCGGTCCCGGACCATTCATCCGCACGTGCACTTCTTCACGTGAGGCAAACAGGTTCTCACGGGACCGCGAGCCAACTCATGCCTCGCGCGCGCACATTGAGGCACAACAACAATCAGCTCGTTGCCGCGTGCAGGTCCCCACCTTGGGGAATAAGCGGATACTCTACGATGAGCTAAGTCTTCATGGGTTTCGGCACATGCCAGCTTAGGCTTAATTGGAACCTGCTCGGCGATGAGTTAAGTCCTCGTGGGTTTCGGCACATGCCAGTCAGGCTTAATTGGAACCTGTTCGGCGACCATTTGATGTAAAAGCGGACCGGATGCCTTCCGGGTGCCGCACCGCGCACAAGCGCCACGGTCGGACTGTCCTCGATAGCCGCATGTGCATTCAACATAAAACTCACGACGGAGTAGCATTCCAACCCTCTCTCGTGCGGGCCGTTTTCTATACTCATAGCAGACATCTCTCGATCTGCGGGGCGAGAGGAGCACATCCCCCGCAATCGAATCCGCTAGGTGGCGCATTTTCTTTTCTAGGTTGTTCTTCGGGAATTTTCCTTCTCGCACCCAATTCAAAATCGCGGCGAGTCTTTGCCCGAGGACCACTCGATAGAGCGGGGGCACTCTTGCGATTGCAAACTCAGCTTCCGTCTCGGTCCTAGCCGTTTCGAGTTTGTCCCATGAGATTCGATCTTGTGAAGAGGTCACGACCGCTAAAACATACTCCGCATTTTCGACAACGGTTTCAGGAGGAAGGATTCGCTTACGACCCCGTTTTTCCCGGAATGCTGTCAAGGGGTATTTCCGCTTTCTTTTGGTCATACTCAATTTTGCGGAAATTTCTAAACAATTGACGGTGAAATTTGCGGAAGTTTCTAAACAAACGAGGGTGAATTCTGCGGAAGGGCTGCGCGCCATCTTGTGGCGTGGCTCAGATGATTTCGCATTCTCATGAGAAAATCTCGACGCACGAAACGAGTGTTCATTCGAACGAAGAGAGCATTTCGGAGATGAGACAAACAATGAAGCCGCTAGAACTGAAACCAGAAGACTTGCCGATAACAGTGCGGCTCAAAACTCGGGAGGGATCGAAAGAGTACGTCCTGGTTGTGACGAAGCAAGAGAAGCTCCTGCTAAACAAGCCTTTGGGGGCACGATAGAGCGATAACCAACAACCTGAAACGGTAGCCAGCTAGCTCCACGCCAGCGAGGTAAGGACGGGAGATTCAGCCAGCCAATGTTTGATTTGGCTGGCTATTTTTTTATGCGAAAGAAGCGTGAACAAGAAGGATTCGAACTCATGTCCCATGTACAGAGCCCACCGCCTTGCGCTTGCGCGGTCTGTGGCGCGGCAGCCAAGACCCGATTCTGTTCCAATAACTGCCGCTTAACAGCGAAAGTAATTGCGACTCGCCGCCGAAGACCATTGAAAGACCATGTCTGCCGGTGTGGCCAGTGTGGGAAATCTTTCGCTGTCGGCAGGCGGCGAAAAATAATTCCTGAGAACCCGGAATCAATCATTCGTGGAGGAGCCAGATAGGTGCGCAATCGTTTGTGCTACCGGCGAGATGTTCGGACGGCTCCGAGGCCATTTTCCAGAAATCGTGACGCCAATGAGAGGCACTTAAATTTGTGCGCTATCGCTCCATGGAGTCCGAAATTTCCAAGACACGGGTTCTCCCCTGTTGAGGCGCTCAAGTTGAGCGGCCCTGACCGCTCGCACCCAAGGGCCAAGGGATTTTCAAAGAGCTTCGGCGGAAGACTGGCGCACTTTCGAGCAACCCAGGCGTGGGACTCGACGCGACGGGCCTGGTCTTCCGCCGAGGAGTTTGCATTGGAGCGGATGCGTCCCTGCAGGCTCGGAGCGGCAAACGCGCTCCCTTTCTCCGCGCGCGGTTTTCGCGCGGGGAGAGGGCGGGGGGAGTGGGGCAGCTCGCCGAAGGCGAGCGATTTACTCAAGTCCACTGCAGTAAAGATTAATTGCAACGGATGAGCGCCAAATCCAAATGCGGATCGTACACACTGGTTGGCCCAATCAAGGGGCAACTGGGAAGGCTCGCGCACAGCCGTCTATTTTGCAAATCACTGCGATGCCCTTATTGCCGCAAACCGAAACTCAAAAACCTACGCTCTCAAATCGCAAAGGTCGCCCACCAACTGCAGCTAACGCGATTTGTAACCCTTACTCTCGATCCGAAGAAACTACGCAACTCCAAGGAATCTGATCGTTACCTCCGCAAGTGTTGGCGCAAAATGCGAGTGTCCCTTGAACGCAAATTCGGCAGCACAGTTCAATTCATCGGAGTCATCGAATTCCACAAGTCAGGTGTGGCACACCTGCATTTGTTAGTTGGCAAATTTATTCGACACGACTGGCTCTCGCGAAAGTGGCAACGCAATGGTGGAGGAAAGGTCGTGGACATTCGCTACGTAGATGTCCACCGGGTTACGGCGTATCTGACACCCTACTTGGCGGGAGAGAAGATCGAGCACACCCTGAGCCTGCTACCGCGCCGCGCCCGCATTTTTACCACCTCGCGGGGAATTCGACTCTCCGAGAAACCGAAATCCAACGGCTGGTGGATGGTTCGTCGCCCTATCACTCAGCTTGAATTCGCTAGCGAGCGCCCTACTGCACACCGCTACAAGGACGAGAAAGTAGGTTCCCCGCTTCTTCTCTATTTTGAGTCTGGTCTTGATCCGCTCTCGATATATGGGCGCAATCCGTTCAAGCTTCTTCGACTAATCGTAGCGACAGCGGGAAAAGATATTTGCACCTCGACTGAGGCTAGAGGATGAGTTCTTCGTCTTTCTCAGTCAGCGCACCCGGACACACCGCTGTGGTGTCCGCGCGTGATAGTATGCTCGACGCAACGCCGTCGGCGGTGAGCACAGGGAGTCGAACTGTGCCACGAAGACGGTTTCAAAGAGGTTGCATTGTAAAACGTGGTGATAAGTGGGTTGGTTTGTTCCGCGAGGATGTTCGCCAGCCGGATGGGACGAATAAACGAGTGCACCGCGGCGTAACTATCGGTGAGGTCTCGAAGATGTCGCAACGTGGAGCGCTGGCCGCGTTCCAACCGTTTCTCGACCGTGTCAATGCCTTTGCTCCGGCCGCGCCCAAAGTGGGTCGGACCTTGGAGGAGATCATCGAGGAGTGGCGAAAGCACATCCCCGGCAGCCTGAAGCCAAGCACAATGCGAGCCGCTGAATCTCATTTGCGGCATCACATTTTGCCCCGGCTGGGACAAAAACGGCTCACAGAATTAAACACGAAAACCCTGCAGTGCTTCGCTACGGATCTTTCGGTCGGAAAACGTACGCGCAAAACGATTGAGAACGTCTTGTTGACTCTTTCATCCGTTTTGCGGACAGCACGGTCCTGGGGATACGTAGTACCGGAAGTGTCGCTCTCGGATTTGGCGCTTCCCCGGGAAACCATTTCGAAGGAATCGCCATTCCTCAGCGCGAAACAGATGCAGCAAGTGATCGGAAGGGCGGATAAGACGTTTGCCACCCTGCTCACATTGCTGTCCATGACCGGGTTGAGGATCGGCGAGGCGCTTGGGTTGTTGGTGTGCGATCTGGACTTTCCAAAACATCTGATTCACGTTCGGCGCTCCGTTTACATGGGCGTTCTGCAGACTCCCAAAAGCAAGGCAAGCATTGCAGATCTGCCCATGCCTTCAGCGCTGGAAGCTCGGCTGAAGGACTACCTCGCCAACAATTGGCGACAAAACGAAACTGGTTTGCTGTTCTGCAATCGGAACGGCAGACCGTATTCTGCGAATAAACTTCGGGAGAAGAAGCTGCACCCTATCCTCGTTGCCCTGAACATTCCTCGCTGTGGCTTCCATGCAATACGCCATGGCGTTGCCTCAGAACTCATCGAGAACGGTGCACCTTTAACCGTCGTCCAATCGCAGATGCGGCATTCGGACGCAAGAATCACTCTGGGTCGTTATGGTCATGTTGTTGGGGACAGTCAGAGAAATGCAGTCGCTCAGCTGGCGCAGAAGATTGCTCAGCCGGAATTGTTGACGCCAATTGTTGATGTCAACGATTCGTTGACTGCACTAGTGAACTAAGTCGTTGTGAAATAAAAGGTTGTTGGTAGGGGCGGTGGGGATCGAACCCACGACCTTCGGCTTAAAAGGCCGCTGCTCTACCACTGAGCTACGCCCCTAAACTCCTTACTGCACAACGACTTCCGTGACAGGCGCCGAAGGACCATTTTGTCCGGTGTCACTTCTGGTGTCACTTGATTTAAGCAGAGCCACCACGGCGTGCAATTTGTTCGGCCCAAGATGTGCATACCGCCTCGTCATCGTCAAACTCTTGTGCCCAAGGAGATCCGCTATATCTTCCAGCGCAGCACCCTTCATCCGCAACCGGCTGGCGAACGTGTGCCGCAAGTCGTGCCACCGAAAATTCTTGATTCCCGACTGAATTACCGCGTCGTCGAACCAATGACGACCATTCTCCAACGGCTCTCCGGTCTTCGCCGACTGAAACACACGCCCTCTCCTGTCGCCCCGCGCATACACAACCCTCAGGGCGGCAACGGCAGCATCATTTAATGGGACGTGTACGGGTTCCTCGTTTTTCGTCCGCGGGATGTTCAGCATCCGACATTTCCAGTCTACCATGTCCCAAGTCAGACCGTACTGACTCCCTTTCCGAATCCCGGTGTTGACGGCTAAATCGAACTCTGGCAGGTGCCAGGACGACTTTTGCTTGATTACCTTCCTTAGCTTCTTCTCCTCCTCAGTGGTGAGAAACCGAACGCGGTTATTGTCCTCGCGGCGGTGTGTAACCGAACGAGCGGGGTTCGTGCTCACCTTTCGATTTTGAATTCCCAGCCTATAGCTCAGGGACATCAAGGACCGGTAGTGATTGAACGTCGAAGGAGCCCACTTTTCCTTCTCGGCAGCCGCCGCAAGTTTATTTTCAATTTCCTTCGGTGTCAGTTCTTCAGCAGGATTGTTTCCAAACCATTCTTTCAGAGTAGCGAATCGCGGAACATCCGTTTTGTACGAGCGCTTATTCTGCTTTGAGTAGGCTAGCGCGTCATCAAGTAATTGTCCGAAATTCACAGACGGCTTTCGGAAGAGCTCTGGGAGCTTCTTCCCTTCGAGGACCTGCTGCTTGCGCTTCCTGTAGAGCTTGATCGCGACGCTTTTCGTGCCAGCCTTCTCCCGCCTCTTTTTGCCGAACTGATCGAAGTAGCAGATCCACCAGATTCCGGAACCTGGAACCTTTTCAAAAATGCCGCGTTGCTTCATTTGCCCTCCTGAAATTGGATTGCCAGCGGCGAACATCGTATGTGTTGACGATCATAGTGCCAGCGCAAACCAGCTGTCATTCGAGGTCATGCCGTCATCTCGCAGGTTGATAGTCAAGCAGCTCTCGTTGGATGGTCCCGTCGCAGCAAGCTCTCTAATGCTACCGGGCGAATCAGCACTCTGCGCCCCAGCCGGTGCACCTCCAGATGTTTCAGCGCGATCAACCTCTCAATCGTTCGCACGCTAATACCCAAAATCTCGGCGGCTTGGCGCTTGCTCAGCGCAATGGCCTCTTTCATGGGAATGGTTTCCTTTGTCGAATCCGTCATGGTTTGTTTCCTTTCCCGACCCCGTGCACTATTACCTGCGCGAGGTTACTGGGGCACGCTGAAACTCACTTTTTAGGCTCTGCCCACAAGAATTGCGCTCCCTCCCGCCAAGAGACGAGAATCGGTTTCGATTCCGAGCGTTAGGCAAGCCGGCCAGGTCATCGGCTTCCCTGCATCGACGGTATCTGCTCATTGCTCGTATCCTCTCTTCTCCTGAAGCTTTGTGATATTTCTTCTCGCCTGCACTCATTTCAGCATGGTGTATGTATATAGCACGATGAAAGGCGGGTTGTAAATGAGAAAAACGGTACGCGATGCACGATGTGGAAGGTAGGCGATTCTGGCCTGCCCCCTTCGGTCATCTCGACCGAAAGGTTGAAATCGAGATGTCGCAGTGTTTAGGATTTAGCGGGAAACAAATCAGGAACCGTGGTCGGGTCTACCCCTGGAATGCGTCGCTTCGGAAGTGGTGGAACGGGAGTACGACCGTAATGCTGATTCCACGTGGCCCAGGAGCTTTGATCGAAAATCCCAGGTGCCGGGTCATTCAACGCTGCCTTGAAGTCGTCGTCGGTGAAGTACTTCCTGATGATCTCGATGTCCTGATCCGAGGCGTATGTCATCGCATAGGTCAGAAAACGCAACGGGAATTCCAGTGCTTCTTCCGGAGTGCCGAACCAGAAGACGCGCTTTGCGACTGCTAAAAGTTCGTCGGAGTGAATCATCGTTCCTTACCTCGCGAGAACAGTCCTCGTTTGCCGATCAGTACGGGAAGCTCATCTAATTTTACCTCCTTCGCAGCGCTTCGCAATGCATCCTGGATCGACTCTGGGAGTTTAGGCAAGTTCCCTTCGGCAAAGTAAGTCAAAGCACGGAGTGTCGTTCTTGGTTCAAATTGGTCACCGTAGATAGCTTTTGCGGCAGCGAGAGCTTTGCGCAAAGTGACGCCGCTTTCCAGGAGCGCTGCGACGTCGCGATAATCCTTTACTTCCGCGCGTTGCTGCACGACGGCCATCTTGCATCCCGCAACGTCCAGCAGAGACGCAATCTGCACACCGTTGTCACGCGCCGTATCCGGATTGGATACTCGGTCGAGCCCCAACCCTCCGAAGAACGATACAGGCACCGGACCATTCCGATCGAGGAGGCATGTTAGGGTGTTTTCGCGGATCAGCGTGACCTCCCCGCCTTGAAGATACGGTATGCGCTTCACTAAATTCTGTGGCTCAAAAGTTGCATTCGTAAAGAAGTCGAAATCCTCCGAGGCGCGATGCCCAAGTCTGAGAGCAAGAGCGGTCCCGCCGTAAAGCACAAATTCTTTGGGCGTCGCCGTCAGCTCACTCCAGACCGCGCGCTGTGGCGCAGGAAGGATGCTAAGTTTTGCGGAGAACATCATTAAGCTTTTCAACGACCAATGTACACTTGCCTACGACTTTCGATGTCTTTGCTATTTTAGATCGCGCGAAGCAATGGCATTGGCACGAGATTGCGGAGCTCGCCTACAACCAGCTGTAGTCGGGCGATTACCCCACTCGCCATCGCCTTTTGATTTACTCACGCGGTTCCCTTCTTCCGTGCACCAGGACATTTAGACTGTGCGTCCCTCGAAAATGAAAACCGGGTCTGGACGCTTCCACTTTTCGGAGATTGGCCAGTGGATCGTGTTCGGTGCCGGTCGCAGTTTGTTCGGCGTGCAGTTCCGGGACTTCGACCCTTTTTCCGCCTGGCGCCGCGGCTATGCGCGGTTTTTTGCGTGCCCGGCGAATGAGTCTGCAAAACGTTTCGCAGGTGATATCGAGGCCGGCGTCGGAGAGCCGTTGCCAGATTTCTTTGTGCGTCTTTCCTGACCGCAACGCGGCTTCGATTTCAGACAAAAGAGAACGGAGGAGAGCGGTTTTCGTGGTGGTTGGTTCAGCGGCAAGTTTCTCCAAAGTGTCGCGGTAGAGATAAGGAGTTGACTTCGGCATGGCTGGTGTATACATATAGCATCAAAGGCGGGTTGCGCACAATGGATTTGCGGGTGTGAAGCTCTGGAAGGAGTTGGCGACACTTTCGGACAGGAGCGGACGGAAGCGGACAGCCTCGGACCACGCGGGACAGTTTAAGACAAGTTCGGACAAAAACGGACTCAATTAACTGCGGTAAGCGATTGAAAACGCAGGAGTAAGAAGGAACTGAGCGAGGAATGAGCGTGGTTGTCGGTATTGGAACATAAAGGAATGTGGCCACGCTTCGCGCGATTTGATGGCCAAGTCCAGCGTAGTGAGTTCGTTACGTTGTGGCGGTTTTTGCGCGATTGCGCCACAGATGCGCCACAGGGGATAGGGGAGAGCATCAACCATGAGAAAGCGCAGAGTCGAGCGTAATCTTGCCTTTCCAAGCGAGGAATTCCGGATGCGAGTACGTACCGCCGCAAAGGAACGAGGCTTTCGCACAGAACAAGCATTCATCCTTGCAGCCTGCGAAAATGAGCTCAAACGAGATCGCAGTGCCGAGCCTACGACGCCATTGGAGGCCCGTATGGTCGCCAGCCTCAACAAAGTGGCCAAGGAATTTCAATCCCTCTACAGCTTGATCCACGCCCAATTCGCTCTAACGAATTCTCTCCTCCAATATGTGCTGACCTGCACAGTAGAGCCAACGGACGAACTCCTACCGGCGGCCCGCGCTCGGGCTAGGCTCAGATACACGACGATCCTTCACCATGCCGCGCAGGAGGTAGCGACTCGAAACAAAGCCACTCTGGAGGAGGTCCTCACTGCAGGTAAGCAGCAATGAAGCAAGATCCTTGCGGCCGTGGCCCATTCGACTGTACGGGAAAAAAGGGATGGAATCGTGTTTTCAACACGCCCGGTTGAAGCATGCCTACGGGCTGCGTATATATAGCACCCAGTGGGACCAGCGATGTCAGACTAAGGTAGAGATCCCTCAAAGGAGGTCGGTGTAGCTCGTGGCAATTCGTAGAGACCCCGGTTTTGATGTCTTTAACGTTCGCCTTCTGATCGACTTGGACAAGCTGCTTCGCAAGATGCGGCGATATCAAGGGGATTTGTCTGCCTCGATTAATGATGCGCTGCTCGCCGTCAACCTCAACACCGTCAAGCTGGTTACTCTCCAGGCCAAAAAAAAACAGACCGCGAGAGAAACGCAGGTGGTCATTCTGCGCCGTCTCATTCGCAGGATTCAAAGGGTCGCTGAGGCGCGTGGCTGCTCGATGAATCAGCTCGTGAATAGCGGGCTGTTGGCTTATTACTCGAAGGGGCGGAAGGGCAAGCTCGACGGTTCCTCGAGGGCAGCGCGACGGAAGTCCATGGCGGCCTACGACAAAATGAGCACTGAGGAGCGGCATCAACTAATGGAGATTCTTGGCAGCCTCACTGGGGCGCAGGAAGGTCCCCACGAGGAGTTTGCAGACGGCACACACTACGAATATGACCCCGGACTCAAGAGAACGGTGGAGGTTGACCCTTCCGGGGAGCGATTCCCGGTGGCCTTGGTTGCGGGGAGGTTGCAGCGCGAATCACAAACAATGGCGAGCAAAACCAGAAGATAAGGATACTTTCTGAGCGAACTGAAGCCAGCACTGGTCGTAATCGCAGGCCCGATGGGCGCCGGTAAAACGAGTTTCTACGAAGCCCACCTTAAAGAGGCCTTCCCAATTGTGGTTCTGCCTATTCGACACCAACGCGATGCGATGTTACGCGAGCGGCGTTCCTTTGCGGTTGAAGATCTGACCGTCGACACCGATCTGTTGGAGAGCGCGAGACAGGCAGGGTACGCCACAAAAGTCTTTTTTATCTCGACGGAGGACCCCAATCTGAACGTCGGGCGCATCCTGGTTCGCATGAGTCGCGGCGGGCAGTCCGTACCGCTGGAAGCGATTCCGGAGTCGTATCAAGAAGCGATGAAGAACCTGCCTAATGCCAGACGGCATGCCGATGACCTTCTTGTTTACGACAACACTCCAAATGGCCGGGGACATCGGCTCGTAGCACGTTTCATTGCGGGCGAGTTGGTCAAAACAACGAATACGTCTCCCGAGTGGTTGAAGAAGGTTTTCGGCCGTGAACTGTCCAGTGAAGGAAAGCCAGATGAAAAATCTAGGTGAAGAGGTTAAGGTCGTGCTACATAGCTGCCTATGGCGGTGCACGAGACTAAAGGAACGCAGCGCCTGCCGGTAAGAAGTTGTATGATGATCAGTTAATGAATAGCGCCGCACATAAACAAGAAGGCTTAGATCTCAGGAACCAAGACAATCGCCCGGAACAACTGCCTCGATCATTTTAACTGCTAGCCGTGGTGTTCCGAGGACCCAAAATCCGGGGCAACAACGCTCAGGTTGGTTTCGGGCATTCGGCTGATGTAAATCGCCCAATTTTTCGGCGTTATAATCGCAATCAATCATGGCTCTGGCCCCGTCAACGCGACTCGGGCCCTACGAAATCCTTGCACCTCTCGGTGCTGGCGGGATGGGGGAAGTGTACCGCGCGCGCGATACGCGACTCGAGCGCACCGTCGCCATCAAGATTCTGCCGGAGCAACTCTCGCAAGACCCCGTACGCAAGCAGCGCTTCGAGCGTGAAGCAAAGACCATTTCCAACCTGAACCATCCGCACATCTGCGTGCTCTATGACGTCGGTCATCAAGATGGAATCGACTATCTGGTGATGGAGTGCGTCGAGGGCGAGACGCTGGCCAAGCGCCTAGAAAAAGGTCCGCTGGCGCTGGAGCAAGTTCTGAAGTACGGCGCGCAGATCGCGGACGCTCTGGACAGAGCGCATCGCACAGGCGTGGTACATCGCGATCTGAAACCGGGCAACATCATGCTCACATCTACGGGCGCAAAGCTGCTGGATTTTGGCCTCGCTAAGCCCGTTACCCCGCCGGTGAGCCTGGCGACGCTCACTGCGACAAAACAAGAATCGCCGGTGACCCAGGAAGGCACAATTGTTGGCACGTTTCAATACATGTCGCCGGAACAAGTCGAAGGCAAGGAGCTGGACGGCCGCAGCGACATTTTCTCGTTGGGCGCGGTGCTGTACGAAATGCTGACAGGTCAGCGGGCCTTTCAAGGCAAGAGCCAGCTCAGTGTTGCGTCCGCAATTCTCGAAAAAGAACCTGCGCCGGTTAGTTCCTTCAAACCGCTAACGCCGCCCGCGCTCGATCAAGCTATTCACCGCTGCTTGGCGAAAGACCCCGAAGAGCGCTGGCAGACCGCGCGCGATCTTGCTCTTGAGTTGAAGTGGATTGCTGAAGGCGTCTCACAGGCAAGCGTGGTTAGGCCACCAGCGGCGCTTCGCAAGCTGCGCGAGCGTGTGGCGTGGGCCCTGGTCGCAGTGGGATTTGTTTTGGGCACCGTCGGTGCGGCATTCATCGGCTGGCATTTTCGTCCTGCTACCGGGACGAAGACCGTCAGCCGTTTTGCCTTCACCATCCCTGCCCCGCGAGAACAGTCGGCTGTGTGGGTGGTGGGTGGATTCCCGCTCTCTGATTTTCCGGACGTTGCGATCTCTCGGGATGGCACCGAGATCGCGTACCTAGCCAGCGACGGCAAGACCACTCGGGTCTTTTTGCGGCCTATTGACAGTCTGGAGGCGTCGCCATTGGCAGGCACGCAGGGCGCCCTGACGCCGTTCTTCTCTCCAGATGGCCAATGGATTGGGTTCTTCGCCGACGGAAAGCTGAAAAAAGTTTCCACACACGGCGGAGAACCTGCGGTCCTCTGCGAAGCTCAGATGAATCGTGGTGCAAGTTGGGGACCGGACGACGTTATTACCTTTGCGCCCACTCTCTTCGGTGGCCTAATGCGTGTTTCCGCTGCAGGAGGCTCGTCGGAGTTGGTCGCTTCTCCCGATGCCAGCAAAGGTGAGCGCTCCTACCGCTGGCCCGAAATCCTGCCTGGCGGAAAAGCCGTTGTGTTTGTAATTGCGGAAGCAAAGGACGTGGGTTTTTTCACGCAATCAAAGATCGCGGTCGAGCGGCTAGACACCCATGAAAGGAAAATTCTGCCAGTCCAAGGCACTTATCCGCATTATTCCCCGAGCGGGCATCTGTTGTTTGCTCGCGAAGGACGTGTGTTCGCCGTGCAGTTCGACGTGAATCGCTTGGAGGTAACAGGGCAGCCAGTGCCTGTTCTTGACGGTGTGAAAACATCTCCCAACAGCGGCGTGGCCAGTTTCATGGTGTCCGATTCCGGTTCGCTAGTCTATCTTCCGCAAAGTGATTCAGCAGGGGAGGGCAGCCTGGTTTGGGTAGATCGAAGAAATCAGGTCCAAGCTCTCGGAGCTCCTTTGCGCCGATATAGCTCTCCCAAGATTTCTCCCGACGGACACCGCGTGGCCCTTGCCATTTTCTCCGGCAATAATGTAGACATTTGGGTGTATGAAATCCCTCATCGCACGCTCACGCGGCTGACCTTTGGTGAACGCAGTGTCGGTCCCTTATGGTCGGTGGATGGAAAACGAATCACATTCAGGGGGACGCGCGGCGCGGGATCGGACATCTATTGGAAACCCGCTGATGGAAGCGGCGCCGAAGAAACCCTCACTTCCGGACCGAGTCTAATTCAAGTGCCCACCTCATGGTCGCCCGATGGAAAGTTTTTGACTTACTGGACTGTGGGACTGGAGACCGGGCGGGACATCTGGATCCTACCGCTTGAAGGGGAAAGGAAGCCCCGGCCGTTTCTCCAGACGAAATTCGATGAGCTGGACCCCAAATTCTCACCAGACGGCCGGTGGATTGCGTATACATCGAACGAATCGGGGCAGTTCGAGGTTTATGTGCAGCTGTTTCCCGGCCCTAGCGGCAAATGGCAAATTTCAACCGACGGCGGCAGCAATCCAGTCTGGGAGCGAAACGGCCGAGAGCTCTTTTATTTAAGCGCAACCAAAATCATGGGCGTGAGCGTAACGGCGCAGCCTGCCTTTAGCGCCTCCCTCCCACGACCTGTTGCGGACATCCCTCCTAGCTTGATGACGGCTCTAGCCAATTCGGTCTACGACGTGAGTCCTGACGGCCAGCGATTCCTCTTTGTGAAAGCCAATACAGAAACCGGGCCTCCTGAGGAAGCGCGTGTGGTCCTGAATTGGACCGAAGAACTCAAGCGACTCACATCTCCTAGTAAATAGCCGCCCGCGAATTTTCAGCCCCAAAACCAGAAGGAATGAATCCTCTCAGGGCGGCTACTGCATGCGAACCGCGTGCGCATCGTAGACGACCTTTCCGCCGACCAAGGTCAGCACGGATTCTGTCTTGGGCAAATCATGTGGCGGAATCGTGAAGATATCCTGCGAGAGCACGGCGAGGTCGGCCAACTTACCTGGCTCAAGGCTGCCTTTGTCCTTCTCAGCAAATTCCGCGTAGGCGGAAGTCAGTGTATAGGCAATCACGGCCTGCTCCCGTGTTAGCGCTTCTTTTGGCTTTCCAGGGTAAATCGAAGCCAGCATGATGTTGACATACGGGTTGTTCGGTCCGTCGGAGCCAAAGGCCAAGGGGATTCCAGCGTCCAGTAGCGAGCGAAATGGGAACATCTGCTGGGTGCGTTCCGGGCCGTACCGCTTCAGGAGCAAATCGCGCAAGGCAAGGTGGGTTGGGTTCTCGACGACAATCACGCCCAGCTCCTTCGCCCGAGGAATGAGATCAGGCATCAACCCATCGCCATGCTCGATGCGGACGCGGCGCTGTGACCAGACCGCTTTGCCGCCGGTTGCAGCCATGGCTTCGAGGAATGTTTCGGTAGTGCGATCGCCCGCGACGTGAACGAGCAACTGGTCGTCGTTTTGCAGCGACTCGCGCAACATTGCCTCCATCTCCTTTTCGCCGAAGTTCATCCGCCCTGAACTACAGGGATTGTCGCTGTAAGGTCTCCGCAGGGCAGCGGAACTCTCGATAGGGCTGCCGTCGAGAATCCATTTCGTTCCGCTCACGGTAATTAACGCTGCCGGATTTCGAGAAATCGACCTTCCCTCCCTCGTGTCGCGGCCATTCGCCGAAGTTCCCGCCATCCGTATGACTCGCACACGTATCGGAGTCGGAGCTTTCTGTAGCAGAGCGACGCATCGCTCGGCGCCCGCGGGCAAAGACATATCCTGCACAGAGGTAATGCCAAGCCGCGCTGCTTCACTAAGAAAGGTTCGCATCTGCTGCAGCGCCTCAGCTTCGCTTGCGAGCGCAGTTATCGCCCGATGAAGCCGGAAAGCGGCGTACTCATAGGCGCCCCCCGTCAACTTGTCGTTGTTCGCGGAACGCAGAAACCTTCCACCCACCGGATCCGGCTCGTCCTCTTTCACTCCGAGCCTCGCCAGGCCCATACGATTCAGAATGACTGCGTGCCGCGACCAGGTTCTCAGCATCACAGGATGGTTCGGCGCCAATTTGTCCAGCGATGCTCCGGTCGCTTGCGGGTCGTCCAGAGCGGTCGGCCCGATATCGCCGAGGATCAGAGTTTCCTTAAGGGCCTTGGCTTCCGCTGCGGCCAGCTGGTCGGCGACTTCGCGCCACGTCGGGTCCATGCTATTGAATTGGAGATGGAAAGCATTCGGCTCCGCGTCGCAGTGATAGTGGGCGTCGTTGATTCCGGGAATGACCACTCGACCGCCTAAGTCGATGCGCTTCGTCTGCGGACCGCCGAGCGCGCTAATCTCTTGGCTGCTTCCGACCGCTATGATGCGCTCGCCTCTAATCGCCAGGGCCTCGACATACGGATGCGCCGAGTCACTTGTGAAAATCCTGCCGTTGCGCAAAATCATATCCGGAGACTGTTGCTGCGCGATGCAAGGCGGCAGAAACACAGACAGAATGAGGGTCGCGATCAAGCAGCTACGCATGATTCCTCCTTTGCATGACGTACGGGCGCCTGTTACCTGTTTGCATCGATTTGCACCATCGATTCGGCTCAAAACGCGGTCCGATCTTTAGAAGCCGATAGCTCACAGCACGGGGTTCTTCTCAGGCTGAGGTCAAATCAGATTCTAGAGCCGATGTCTGCGAAACGCTCCGCAAGCCGAGACCGCAAGTTATGAAGACTATGGCGACAATGCCAAAGACAAGGAAATTGAGCCCCGCATCTGTCAACAACAGCCCACGCAGCCCAAAGTAGCGAAAGCCGACGCCATCGAGCCAAGTCACATAGACGATTGGAAGGCTGACCGCAGCATTCAGCAAAGAGAACAAGGTGCTAGCGTCACGGGCCTCTGGCCCGACGATCTCCACGATAAGAGAAACGCTCCGGGCCGCGCAGAGACCTTCTGTGGCGAGGTAGAGGGCCGTACCCGCCAGGTACACCGGCGGTCGATTTGCAGCTAACAGGAAAATGGCCGCGAGCGCTTTGGTTACTCCCGCAGCCGCATAGGTAAGACGACGATCCCAGTAACCTGGAACAAGCGTGCTGCACAGCGCGCCGAGCGCCAGCGCAGCGCCTCCTCCGATGCCGTTAATCCACATCACGCCGCTCCCGCCAACACCATAATGCGAAGCGATGGCAGGCAGCAGGCTCTGCGCCGCTCCCGTCGCGCAAGGCGATAACAGAAGCAATGAACTCCACCGGCGTTCCCGTGAACGGGCCAAGGCCCCAATCTCCTTGCCGATGGCCGCGAGACGCCCGCGAAACCATGGGGAGGGTTCGGGAGGGGGCTCATGAATAATGAAGGGAAGATATCCAACGAGGGCAGTCACGACGGCGAAACAACAGCCAACTGCTACCAGCGGCATTCGCACCACGAGCCATAAGACCATCGTTGCACTGAGTGCGCCACCGCCCAATATTCCCACCTGTGTCCACGCGGCGGCCTTGGACTGATCTGTCGAAGTGAGCATCCTGACCATCAGCCCGCCGCACGCGGCCATGACGAAAAAACTGACCATGCCTCCAGCAAGAATCAGCGCTGTCATGAGAATCAGATGGGAAGCGCCGATGAGAGGGAAATAGATGCAAGCCGCAATCGCCGTCCCGAAGGTTCCAACAGCCAGCCACGTTCTTCGCCGCAGCTTGATATCGACAAGAGGAGCAGTGAGCAGCCCGAGAACGCCAGGCAAAAGGTTGATCGCGCTGACGCTCGCGATTCGATTCACAGGAACGCCCGCTTTTGCAAGCAAGAAGGGCAGCGCGGTGAAGTTGAAGCCATAAATCATTCCGAGGGGCAGAATGAGCAGGCTGAAGACCCAGGGCGCAGGTCATCGGCGCTGAATAGGCATGTTCAGCGAAGCCTAGCAAAAAGTCTTTCGCAAGAATATCGGAAAGGAGAACACATCAAAGAGAAGAATCTTTGTAGTTTCGCTGCCAGCACAAGAAACTCCACTCACTTCACTCGCGCAAATCGCCTTAAGGATGCGCCACGCCGGGCGGGTATGGGCCTTTTGAAGTGTCCCAGTACGTGGCGTGACCTGTTTCGCGGAGACGAGTCCGTTCGTCGGGGCTGAGCGGCGTCACAGGCTGGCCCTCAAGAACGCTGGCACCGCGGAGCAATTGCTCAAAACCCTGCCGCGCGAAAAGCGCATAAACGTGAGTAGGTTGCGTGCCGGTGAACGCGACAGACACCCAGGTCTCGCGAGGAATGAACACGATCGAGCGTGGGCCAGCCACAGCGCGCTTGTCGCCGACGGTCACAGTCGCCCCACCCTCTTCCAAAATCAGAAGCTCCTCAGAGTTGTGGTGCATGTGGAACTGAAGAACGTGACCGGGAGGCTCGATCTCGGTCACGACCAGGAAATCCTGGGCATTTCCGTTCCGCTCATCGACCTTGATCGTGAAGGGAACACCTGCTTTCCGGGGCGTCTCGCCAAAACCGGGAGCAACGGGGCGGCGCACACGGTGCTCGCCGTCGCCTTCATGCAAGATGAGTTGTTGAGCGGCCGCAGGGTCCCGGGCGGTCTTGCTCATTGGAGGGGACGGTCCCTTTGAAGTGTCCCAGTAGGTAGCATGCCCGAGGTCGGGCAGGCGCGCTCGTTCTTCGGCGCTGATAGGCATCACCGGCTCGCCTTCCAGAACACTGTACGCCCGGAGCCTCTGCTCAAAACCTTGCCGTGAAAAGAGCGCGTAGACGTGGACAGGCTGCGTCCCAGTGAACGCGACAGAGACCCAGGTTTCGCGCGGAATGAAAACGATCGAGCGCGGCCCCGCAACGGCGCGCTTGTCTCCAACGGTTACAGTCGCCCCACCTTCCTCCAGAATCAGAATCTCTTCCGCGTTATGGTGCATGTGGAACGGAAAGACGTTGCCGGGAGGCTCGATCGAGGTCACCACAGAGAAATCCTGTGCATTCCCGTTCCTCTCATCCACCTTGATCGTGAAAGGAACACTTGCATTCCGTTGCGCCTGGCTATGATTGGTGGTGGGGGTTATCGGACGGCGCACACGATGCTCGCCGTCACCCTCCTGCAAGATTAGCGGCTGAGGGGTGCCAGAGCGTCCAGAAGTCTCGCTCGCCGTTGGGGATGGCTGCGGTCGGGATGCCGGCGGCACGATGCCGTTCGTCCGCAAATATTCAACCAACTGCCCGTAGTGATCGTAAGCGTGTGCGCAAGCGTGGGTCGCCATCGCTAGCCGGGTCTTGAATCGTGGAACCGGCGCATTTTGCATGACCGTAACTGCGTTGTCCGGGGTGATCGTGCCCATTGCCCGATGGCCGAGAGCAAATGACTCCCGAAGATATCCCAGGATTTCCGCCTTAGTTCGAATCGACTCGGGTCCTTCTCTGCCAGGCCCGCTCTCTGCTTTTTCTCCGACAATCGCACCAAAGAATAGGTGGTTTGCAAAAGCCACGTGCTTCACTTCTTGAGCGAAACTACGCACTCCTTTGAATTCTCCCGTTGAAGGGGCAAAGGAATACTTGTCTTCCGGCATCGCTTCCGCCAAGGAGACAAAGGCACTCTCCAGCTCGGTTAACTGACTGTCTAGCTCGGACGCAATTGTCGCTCCCTGTCGGGCAGTCCTGGATGGCCGGTCTTGTTGGCCTCCTTTTGTCACGCCTTGAAGGGCCATCAAGGGAAGCGTGAGAATGCCGAAGGCAACAGCCGCTAGAGTCTTGCTCATATCGAATCCTCCAAAGAACTTAATGACTCGATGGGTCGACTGGCACGAAACTGTCGGCCTGTTTGGGATCGCCCTTCCCGGAGTAATGCGCCAGCAGCGGGTATGCAAACACTGGCCGGCATCGTTCAACAGTGCCGTTGTTGGAACGGCAGGCGATTAGCTTCTCGGGCGCTTGCCCCTTCTCCACCCAGTCTTCCAACGCAGTGAGGGCGTCGAAGTCGGTGAACCCTGGGCCCCCACCGCCGTGATGAACTCCGGGTACCAGAAACAGCCGGAAGAAATCTTCGGCTTGCTTACGGCCGCCCATGAACTTCACTACGCCTTCGTAGTAGCCAATCGAAGAGGTCGCCATAATCGCGCCATCGGCCCAGCCATGCCACATCAGCATCTTGCCGCCCCGCGCTTTGAAGGCACGCAAGTCGACCGAAGTTGAATCGTAAATTCTTCTCGCCCTGTCAAGAGTTGCGGGATCGTGATTGAAGTCGAAGCTCAGAGTATCGCCCTTCTCTCGCATCTTTTCGTCGACGAAATATCTTAGGTACTGCCAAGGCAGGTCCAGGTTGGCAAATCGCGGAGGATATCCTCCGACAGTAGGAGGGCTAAAGTAGCCAAAGTAATTCCAGCCCTCCCACTGAGTTTCAGTTCCTGGAATGTAGGGATAAGCGTAGAGGATTTCGCCCTTGGAATTCGTAGCCGGGGTCATGAGTCGCCTAACCGCGGCTACCTGTTTCGCGCTCAAGCAATCAGGACCGCTGTTGCCGGAAAGACAGGCAATCATTTCGGGCTGCCATTTGCAGGAAGGCGGGTCGGTTACGAGTCCCTCTTCCACGCCTGCTTGCGTGCCGCAGTATTGGAGCACGGATTTGTGCACGGCCTCAGCCGCTGCAGCGTTGAGCACGGAGCCGCCGTGGCCATCGCTGACCGCTTGCGCGAACCAAGCTGCAGCAATCGTATTTCGAGCCGTGTATTCATAGACAGGCGCACTTGGCATCATTCCGTCGAAGTCCGCCGGAAACCTCTGCGCTTCCAGCAGCACTGCCTGCCCGCCTTTCGAGTTGCCGGCCATATAGGAGTGCTTGATAGGCTTGCCGTAGTAATGCGTTGTGATGGCCTTGGCGATGAGTGTGACCACGTGATTGCTGCGCCAGCCAAAGTCATCTTGGAGCTCCGGGGCATTGGCGGCCCAGACGCCGTCAAAACCCAAAGCACTGTCGTGCCCGCCGTTTCCGGTGGCCGAGGCGTAGCCGCGTGCGAGCGCAAGATTGCACTTCCTGCCGTCCAGATACCCACAATAGCCGCCGCAAGCATTAAAGAAGAAATCCTGATTCCAGTCGCTCGGCAGCGGCAGTTTCAACAGGAACTTGTTTTGTGGCGCAACGTAGCCTGCCACCTCACAATACTGATGGATATTCGCGGCGATTCGAGAGGTCGTGCTCCCGTATCCGCTGGGAATGACGAACCACTGTTCCAGGCCGCTGGTGGGCACATCGACGAGGCGTGCCGAAGTGATGACCGCTGGACCCCCGGGCGTTCCTTCGAGGTTCAACGTGGTGAGGGCAGCGCACTTCTGTGTCTCAGGTCCGGGCACCTCGCTCTGCGCTGCCGCCAGACTCGGCAAAGTCGACCACAGTATTATGAAAAAAACGATTCGGCTCATTCGGGATGCGAACTGGTGTGGTTGCGACGCCATGCGAACCTCCGTCCAGAAGCTGTGCCGCTCCGACGTGCGGCGGCCCATAGTCTTTAATTTCCGCTAGAGAGTGGGCGTCCCCTTACCCAGGTGTTCTGGAGCGCTGTCACCAACCATTGACCGCCTTCCTTAGCGAGGACCAGTGTCACCAGCATTGCTCTTTTGTCCTTTGTGTCGCTATAGAACCTCTCAGCAGAGACGTGTGCAACGGCAACGCCGGTGTCAAGGAAGCGCACGTTTAAGGGAGTCCAAGTTAGGTGGCTGTCCTTGAAATTGTCAGAAGTGGCCCAAATCTTTGCGTGGTACTTCTCGACTTCGCTACGTCCCTTCAGGTATTCGCCTGTGATTACCACGAACTCGGCATCTGCAGCCAGCAACTTTCCAAAGGCCAAGCTGTCATGGCGATTTACATCGTCAACGAAGTCCGACATGACCTTGCGAATGGACTTTTCATCTTGGTCCCGTTGCGCTTTTGCCGAGCCCGCAGCGGCGAGGAAGGATAAGATCAAACCCGCAACCGTGCGTATTTTCATGCTCCCCTCCGAAATTCCGGCCCGACGCTTCCCGATTGATCTCGTCACAAGAGTTTTATTATCAGTTAACAAGCGAAGTCTTCCGTACCGACCATCCGGTTGTGGCCCATATGTCACTTTTGCAACGCTGGTCCGTCTTCTGCGCTCCCCGGTATCCCCAGTATCCTGGCCCTCGCAGCACCATGCCAGGCCGCTCGCCCGTATGATTGCCCCGGTCGATCACGATGTGTCCGTTTACCAGCACATAGTTGATCGCCTCGGGGTATTGCTTCGGACTTGCGAACGTAGCTTTATCACTGATGCGGTTTGGATCGAACACGACGACGTCGGCCCAATACCCTTCGCGGAGTAGCCCACGGTCCTTCAGGCCCAGACGTTGGGCGCCGAGCGAAGTCATCCGGCGCACGGCATCTTCAAGGGTCAGCACTTTTTCTTCGCGCACATAATGGCCCAGAATTCTGGGAAAAGTACCGTAGTTGCGAGGATGAGGATGGCCCGCAGCGAGCAATCCCTCGATACTTAAGGAAAAACCATCCGAGGCAATATCCACCCAGGGTTGCCGCAGCGCCGTCTGCACATCCTTCTCATTCATCATGAAGAGTATGCACATCACTTGGCCGTGCTCCTCGAGGAGCAAATCGAAAAACGCATTAGCTGCATCTTTGCCACGAATTCGCCCGAGCTCTTCGAGCGTCTTCCCGGCAAGCAATGCGTTCTTCTCCGTCTGAGTTCCCCCGATGACAACGCCCTGCCATCCGCCTGATTGCTGAACACTGTTATCGTTCCACCCCGGCAGCCCGTTCTCGATCTCCTGCTTCATACGGACGCGGAGCTGTGGGTCTCTCAAGCGCTCCATCGTCTTGTCGACACCGCCTTCCAGAGCCCAAGGCGGCAGTAGCGGAAGCATTGGGTGATTCGCGGCTATGTAAGGGTACTGATTGGCGTTAATGTCCACCCCGCGGGCTCGTGCGGAATCAATAAGTGCGACGACCTCTGGCATGCGTCCCCAGTTATTCTTTCCAGCCACTTTAAGGTGGAAAATCTCCACGGGAACGTTAGCCTTCTCTCCAATTTCGATGGCCTCGCGAATGGAGTCCAGCACCGTATCGCCTTCGCCCCGCACGTGAGTGGCATAAATGCCGCCGTAGCGGGAGACTATCTTTGCAAGCTCGATAAGCTCATCTGTTTTTGCGTATGCACACGTCGCTTCGAGTGCGTTCGTCAAGCCGAAGGCGCCTTGCTCCATGGCGGATGCGACCAACTTGCGCATCTTCTCCAACTCGTCTGCCGTTGGAGGCCGGTTCTCGTACCCAATTACGTCGAAACGCACCTGGCATGAGGAGACGTAGGAGGCCAGGTTGACCGACATTCCGGTTTTTAGAAGGCGTTGAAAATACCCGTCCAGAGTGGTCCACGTCAGGTCCAGGTTGTAGCGGCGCAGCGTCTCCCGCACCGGTTCCACGGCGGGCCCTTCAAGCGGACCCGGGGTCGTGATCCCCTCGCCGACCACTTCCGTCGTGACGCCCTGTCGAATCTTGCTCTGCGCGTTTCCGTCGTAAAGGAGTGGGTACTCGGAGTGAGTATGCATATCGATGAACCCGGGAGTGACTACTTGGCCGGTCGCATCAATTACCCGTGAGGCCTGCGCGTTATCGAGACGCCCAATTCGGACGATTCGTCCGCCGCGGATTCCGATATCCGCCTTGATCCATGGGTTTCCGGCACCGTCGATAATGTGGCCACCTCGAATGATGACATCGTAGGTCTGCGCAAAAGTGCTTGGACAGGTTATGACAACAAGCGTGAACAGCAGAGGCCTAAGTTTCAGCATGACGCACCTCTCAACACTACCGCGTTGGCGAGATCAGCGCTCTGAGCAGCGACAAACACAAGCATGTAAATATACGTACTTTCATGCTGCCCTTCGAATTTTCGGCCCGATGTTCTCCGTTGGTTTCGTCATTCAATGCGGAAAACGTGAAGTCGATGGCGGGGCCCAGGCCGACGTTCCATCTTCCCATTGATTGTCTGTCAACGGCCGTTGGCCGGAACCATCCGCGTTCATCACAAAGAGCTCGCCATAGGGCTGGGGAATTTCGTCGTAAAGCGGTGCCTCGTCTTTGAATCCTAAACGAGCGCTACTGAAGAGAATGTGCTTTCCATCTGGAGACCACATAGCGTGCGCATCATTTCCCGGGGACGTGGTCAGTTTCTTCAAGCCGGTCCCGTCGGGCCGGATCGTGTAGATGTCATAGTCATCTTCACTTAAGCGGGTAAACACGATCAGATCGCCTTTTGGAGACCAGGCAGGGAAATTGTCAAACCCAGAAGTCAGTTGTGTCGTGGATCCATCTTCCAGATTGATGATCTGAAGACCGTACTCCTTCTCGCCCCAGAAGCGATACACAATTCGCTTACCATCCGGCGACCAGCTCGGGAACCCGCTGTTTCCCGCAGTCTTGGTGAGCTCATGGAGCTCCGAGCCATCCGGGCGCATCAGCATGACGCGGGCTGGCCTGCCGCTGCGAGGAAGGAAGTAGAAACCTACACCAAAAGCGATCCAGTCATCATTAGGGGACCATTGCGGCGTAAGGGCCAGAGTGCCCGCTTCTCCACGAAATATCAGTTTGGCGTTGGTTGCATCCGCATCCATTACAGATACCGAGGACATCCTCGACCCAGGGACTTTTGCGACGTTAGAGTTAGTCAAAGCAAGTTTCTGTCCGTCATGTGAAAACGCAGGAAACGTGTCCGATTGGGCCAAGTCAAATTCCGGATCGATACTGAACAAGGGCTGGTTTTGGCGCCATGATTCAAAGGACCACTTCTGATATACGACCCATTTGCCATCAGATGACCAAGAAGGGCTACGCATCTGTCCTTCGGCACCTTGATCCCCGGTCGTGAAGGCCAAACCCATCCGCGGTCCTGCCTTCGT
>Ga0306920_100001309_pt1 | contig 30740 bp, 30 predicted proteins | sample flu12Cox44000170_FD_204666 | JGI IMG/M metagenome (GOLD analysis project Ga0306920, IMG submission 204666) | Lab enrichment of tropical soil microbial communities from Luquillo Experimental Forest, Puerto Rico - flux4day.12C.oxic.44.000.170 (v2)... | ecosystem: Environmental > Terrestrial >... | reverse complement strand
CCCCGTCACTCCAACGCCAGAAGGTAGAAAATGCCTCACGGTGAGCTCTGAGCAAAGCCTTCGCCTCCCTCGTCGAGCGACCGATGCGATAACCGAGTGACTCCGCTTCCATGCCGTAGTTGATGCCAAGACAAACCTGCTTGAACAGGTCCCTGACTGGCCCGTGCGTTTTCTTGGTCGCATCTTCCGGTACCGCTTTTACCTGCTTGGCGAAGGCCAAATAAGGGTCTCCGGAGCGGTAGGCCTCAATCATGTTGTGGTCGCCGGAAAGCACCGCACCTATGCCGAACTCCTCACTGGCGTAGTCAAGATAGGCCATGGCATAGCCGAGCGAAGGCCTAATCAAGCCTCTGAGCCACACCGCGGGACCGAATACGAACTTCTTGGAGCTCGGCGCATTGCGGCCAGAGCTCGCGCGGAAGGCAGAGAGCATTGCCCGGTTGCGACCGTCCGCGCCAACTGCCAAGTCTTGCAGGCGCATCTTGCCGAGCGTCGCCTTAAGCTCATGCAGCGGCGCTATCACCGGGTAAAGCTTCGCCATCTCGCGGAAGGTATCGTCATCCGTGGCCAGCCGTCCGCTCGGCGTGCGCGGCCACGACATTCCACGCCGCGCGAGCCATTGCATGAACAGGTTGAAGCGGAAGTGGACCCCCTCGAACACGCCGTATTGCGGGTTTATTCGGTCTACCAGTCTTTGCTTGAGGAACGGCCAGTTATCGCGCAGGACCGTCAACAAGGGTAAATCGAGCTGCACGCCGACGTGCTCCATGCGAGCGACCGCACGCATGTAGCGGCCCCTCAGGCATACCCGGCCTATGTGGTCCAGATGAGGCTCCATGTACGGCAGCAACTGGTCCAGGGCGTCCGTATCGGTTTGGCAGTAGTCGAGTAACGCAATGCGCTCCTCGCCCGTGTAGGGACCACCCCGCATCGCGAGCGCGCGCATCTCTGCCTTCTCTACCGCGTTGATATGGTCCAGGCCGTAGTTCACCATGGCACTGAGCAAGCTATAGCCGTCCTTCGGGCGCCGACCGTTGTAGAGCATGCGGAACTCGATGAATAGGTCCAGTACGTGTGCCGGCAGCAGCCAGCCGAGAGTGAGAAAGCAACCAAACTCAGCACTGGCGTAGAAGGCGACGAAAAGGGACGTAGGACCAACGTCGAAAGGTGCCTGCTTGAGCCTTCGCAGCTCATCGCCGGAGAGCCGAATTATCCGCTTCGAACGGTACTCCATGGCCACCATGCAGACTGGAATAGGGCATTCCCCCGGCGACGTCTGAAATTCAAAATCACACAGCCAAATTTCCTTGAAGTGCTCTAGCATCAGACGTCACTCCCCAGCAGCTCTTTGTAAACGGGATGGCCCTTGTCCTCTATCCGAGCATCCTTGAAGCCTAGGGTAAGCAGCTCCCTGAAAGATTTCGGCGGAAACTGGGGCTCGGCCCTAAGGAACGGAGCGCGTACCACCCGGTAGTTGCCTGAATCCATAAGGCTCTCCAGCTGCACCCATTCTGTCATTGCCACCTTGGCCGCTTCGTGAGCCGTTTTGCACCACCTGTCGCCACGGCGATTACCGGTGGGCAGCTTGGCTGGCCACAACGCCGGCGTACCGTGATAATTCACCCACGTGTAGATGGTCACCGGCGTCAGAAACTTGGCTAAATCAGGGTAAAGATTCGGAGCCACGAGGTAGGTTTCGCGCGTGTCGTCAAGCATGATGACGCCGCAGTTCATGCGATATTTCTCGTCGGGATGTACTCTGAACCAGGCCTGCTTCCCAGGTTTGCGCACCGGAATGGACAGCGGCTCGACGACGCCGACTTCCCCGGAAAAGTCCTGAGGGAGCCGGAATTTGTCGGGGTCGAAGGTCAAGTCCTCGCTGAGGGCCTTACCGTTGGTGAACGTTTGCTCGCTTGGAGCCGACGTGATTAAATTTTGGAAGTCAGTTACGTCTATCTCTTCCGATTTCTTAGCTGACATATTTCTCTCCGGAAGCCGTGCTGGTCATAGGCGATGAGCACAGCTCCGTCCTAAATCGTGGTGATTAAATACCGACCGGTATTCAGCAGAACTCGAACTCAGCCGGTCGGACGTCTTCAGTCAGGCATCGAGGGCATCGCAAGGGCGGTCCTCGACGACAGATGAACTGGTGTTCGTGAGCACATTCCCAGAGGGTGGAGGAGGCGGAAAAGCAGGTTACCTTTTGGTAACCAACCTGTAAGGGAGCATGTAAAGCTGCCTTACAGGACCTGTAAGGCATCGCAACTACAGTGCAATTATATATATGTCTTATAATTCTTTGTCTGGATATTTGTCTGTTCTGCTTCTTAGCTAAATCAATAAATAGGAGCTGGTAGGGAAACTGGTGAGACTTGAAACAGATAGATAAATAATAAATATTACTCATGTTCGTGGTTATATGGACCATTGCGGTTTGCCCCCGCATCTGCTGCCCAACGCCGCTTGCCCGGCGGTAATCACAGCCCGTTTCAGTTACGCACGCATGCTTGGCCTAAGCCCCTGGGCATGCGTGCGCCTGTACTAAGCTTTCGTCATTACGTCGAGAGCTTTCTCAATTTCCCGCTGGACCCAGACGCGCGGGACTCGGATTTGACCCGCAAGCCGAACATGCGGAATCTGGCCCTTCGCAATCCCCTCGTAAGCCGCGCTGGTGCTCATATCGATTGCCGCACACATACGCCGCACCTTCATTAGCTCGGGCAGATTTTCCATAAACGTTTTGCCTCTCTGGTAAATTGTCCGTAGTAACGGTTTTCATATTCCGCCATAGACACTAACTATCAAGTAGGGTATAAGAACCGTATGAGAACGATGGCTGAGATGGTGCTGTTAGCTAACGGGTATGAGGATGATTATCCGCTGGTGGAGAAATGGACTGTCCCGCCCAACATACGCCTGGAGGATGGCTGTCTCTGCTATGACCCATATCCTCGCAACCCAAAGGATTGGCAGTGGGCGAAACCGGCAAATGCGCGCCTGTTGTGGGATTTTGTGCAACTGGCCGAGGCGAATGACAAGGCAATACTAGCTTACGCGCGCCAATGGGGAGTGCTTGCGCTCTGCCGTCATCGCATGCCCGCGAGCATCTTCTACGGCTTCCACTCTGACGATAAGCCGCCAGGTTCCCCGCTTGAAGGCTGCGAAGCAATCCTGTGTGAACCGCTGAATTGCTGGCGCGACTTGGCGCACATCTTCGAGAACCTCCTGGGTCAAATCGAGCACGACCGCGCCAATCCGGTTAAAGCCACAGAGACCACCCACAAGGTCAACCGCATGGCCGCCAACTGGGGCCATCTGCGGCCCGTCCTGGTGCATACCAATACCGGCGAGTTGGTTATACGCCTGTCCGGTTCGTTCCTGGATGGAGGCCTCCCAGCGGCGCTTTCCTATCAACTCATGGTGTCGTGGGCCGGCGGTAAAGGTTTGTACACCTGTGCCGAGTGCGGGAGATGGTTCAAGCCGAGGCAGGGACAGAATCTCCGTCAGAGCACATATTGCTCGCGTTGCGGGCGTGGTGCGGCGCAACGTGCGGCCAGCCGGCGCTACTACCAGCGGCGCAAGCAGCGGTTAATCAACACCACAAGAATGGGGAAATAATGGCATGGCGGCGGTGTAATCACGGGGAAGGCTCTATCTTTCAGCGCAGCGATGGGTGCTGGTGCGCTCAACTCGATTTGGGCTGGCAGAATGGCCAGCGGGCGAGGAAATGCCTCTACGGCGCCACGGCTCAGGAAGTCCAGGAAGCCCTATTAAAGGCGCGCGCCGATAAATCTCAGGGCCTTCCTATCGCGGTCGACCACCAGACGGTTGCGCAGTATCTCGAACGCTGGCGGTCCAGCATGTGCGCACTTTCGTCAGGCGCTGGTCATTACCGCAATCTTTTATTTGGTACTTACTCCAAAGCTCACCGCACTAATTGGCCGCTGCCATCACTCCGATTGCCGTAAGTTATACGTCGCTACACGCGCCTCCCGTATTTACTGTTCCACTCAGTGCGCCACTAAGGTCTCCATGGCCGCCTATGTCCAGCGCCAACAATCCAAAACCAAATCCAAGCCCCGCCGTGCCTATAGGAGAATCTCCGCGCCTGCTAACGCTTCTGCCTCATCCACAAACTAAAGGCCAAGCTGGTTCGATTACGGTGCTGGGCGGAGGGTTTACGCTTGTTTAAACGCTGTGAAAGTGGGGCCAACCTGCTTGCCCCGTAAACTATAGGGCTCGTCGAGCCAATCGTGCTGCTGGACGGTGGGTTTAACCCCCTCGCACGCATTTTGAACGCTGTAAAAAAGTGCGTTCCAGCACGCCAGCTTACAAGGCTCCGCATATCTATTAGGGTTTGTATGACAATTGAGGCTCTGTGGTAGTGATGCGGATAGTGAGGTAGCGAAATGGGCGCAGTAGCGTTGCAAAAATGGGGGAAGGAGCATCCGGAGCAAGTACGGCAAAATGCGGTGCGGGCGCTGGGGGTAGCCAGGCAGGTAACCACCGCTCGTGCGCAGAAAGCGCGAGAATTACAGCAGGAGCAAAAGGCGCGGGCACACCTGCCGCGGGGATTCCCGAGCCGCTCGTCGCGGGTCAAGCAGCTTGCGTGGTTGCGCAACGAATATCTCAAGATGGGGACAGAGAGCGTGGCGCCGGCCGCGTGGCGCTGGCGGGCCCTCAAAGGTGCGCTGCTATGCGTGCGGCAACTGCCGGCGGATAGCGGCGAGTCCCAGCGCAACGCCCACGCGGCGCAGCTCGCTTTCGAGCGTCGCCAACTGGCAGAGCGCGACGCCACCATCGCGCAGTTGCAGCAGGAACTGCGGGAGGCCGAGCAACGCAACCGCCAGCCGGTGGCCGAACCTGCGGCGGCGCAGCCGGTTGCTATCGAGCAGTCACCAAAGGCCGAAGCGCCGGCCACTGGTCCTGCGGCCGGGGTGGCTTCTCCGCTTGAATTCTATGTACGTGCCGACGCCGAAGGCGCGGTGTATTTTGGGCGGGACTATGACTCATGTTGTCGGGCGCCGGCGCGCAGAGTAACCCAGAGTCCGCAGCCAATGGCGATTCTATAGTCAGAATCTTTTGAACCGCGTGGCGCCATCAGTGCATCGCGAACAGCTTGGCCAGCACCGCGAGAGTCAGCGCGAGGTTGAGGCCTAGCGCTGACATCGTGATCGTCGAACCGGCGGAACGATAGGGGCGGGAAATCATCAAGCGCGGGAGAAATGAGCGGAGGTTAATGACTTATGGCCAACAGCGAACACCTCGCCCATCTTCGACGCGGCGTGGAAAACTGGAACAAGTGGCGGGAAGAAAATCCCAACATTGCACCGGATCTCAGCGACGCGCACCTTGAACAGGCAAAACTTATCAAAGCAGACCTCAGCTGGGCAAATCTCCGCAGAGCCATCCTTACCAGAGCGAACCTCAACGGAGCAAACCTCGCCAGGGCGAACCTCCGTGGAGCTAATCTCCAACAAGCGAACCTCCATCATGCAACTCTCCGTGTAGCAAATCTTCACAAAGCAATTCTTATCGAGACAGACCTTCGTTTAGCGAATCTACGCAGAGCTAACCTCACTGGAGCAGATCTCCGCAGAGCTGACCTTCGTAGAGCAAGTCTCATCAATACTAAGCTCGAAGACGCAGATCTGTCGGGCTGCAATATCTATGGGATTTCCGCCTGGAATGTGAACCTGACAGGTACAACTCAGTCGAACTTACGGATTACGCCTGAAAACGAGGCCGCGATTCATGTGGACAATCTTGAAGTCGCCCAATTCATTTACTTGCTTCTGAATAATGAGCGAGTCCGCCAGGTAATCGACACTATCACTTCCAAAGTTGTACTTATTCTGGGCCGGTTTACGCCAGAGCGGAAAGTCATTCTGGACGCCCTGCGAGACGAGCTCCGCAGCCGCAATTACACTCCGGTGTTGTTCGATTTTGAGAAATCAGACAACCGAAACCTGACGGAAACTGTTTCCACCATAGCCCACATGGCGCGATTCGTAATCGCCGATATCACCGATGCTAAAAGCATCCCTCAGGAGCTGGAACGTATTGTCCCAAGACTATCCACGGTTGCCGTTCAGCCTTTGCTGCTTGCGTCGCAAGAGGAATATGGGATGTTCTATGACTTCCTTGATTATCCATGGGTGTTACAGCCTTTTCGCTACAAGGACCAGCCGGAATTGTTAGCGGGTATTCAGACAAAGGTGATTGTTCCCGCGGAGCAAAAGGTAGAAGAACTGATCCGCAAACGAGCAGACCGGCAACACGGACAAAGAGGAGAGTAGGGTGTGGTGGCGGAGCCAAAACTTAGTGAACTATTTGAGCAGGCCCGAACTGCGCAGGCTCAGGACCCGCCTCGGAAGCTCGCCCGAGACCGGCATCCCGGCATTCGCCAGGTGGAAGCCCGTGGCGTAGCTGTGTTGCGGCATGGTCGCCCCTCTGGGTTACCGACAAAGTAAACACTTTCAGTTACACTTCGCGGCTACGAAAAGTGCAGCAGTGGCGTGACTGACCGCTGCGTAATCGACGCAGGCTATTTCGGTAACACATTCCCGCCAATGACACTTAAATTCTGACTGATTATGCCAAGGAGAACCCCTGGAGATACCCTCAGGATAAGAGTGGTACCGCCGCCGCTCGTGGCGGCTATAAACAGGCGCTACGCGCCTGACAGAACCAACCCTGCCCGACCTTTTAATCAGGGTGATACCGGTTCGGTTACCGGATTCCGCCCGGAGATACCTTCCCCGGCATATCCCTGATGACGGTGGGAGAGCCTGGTTCCCAGTCGCGAAACCCCACGGTCGAAATTCACACAGTGGATAGCACGGGGAGGGCGGCAGGTGCCCACCGTGGGGGGGGCGGACGATGGACTGTAGGTTGGGCCTTTCCTCTGTTCAAGGCAGGTGTGGGCCCAGCACGAAGCACGTTATCAATCGTGGCGGAGCAGGCGCCTGTGATACCCGCGCACCAGCCCGGATTCCCGTCGGGGAGACCTCAACCGGCACATACTTTAGTGGGCGGGAGGGCCTGGCTCCATCATGGTGAAACCCCGCTCCCGAAATCCGTGTGGCGCCAAGTCTATAACGCGTCTGGCCCACGTTTCTCTTGATGGAACTATGAGACGCAATTAATTAGTCGTGTCATGCGTGAATGGGCACGTCATCAGCACAAGACAGAGGACAAGCCCCGACGAAAAAAGATTATGATTCTTGCGGCGCACGTGTCGTGGGCGAAGCTTACGCCTGAACAACGAGTAGCGCGTTTGGAGCGCATGTGGGCAGGGCGCCGGCTCAAGGCGGCGCTTAGACGGACGAACCGGTAAATCAGGGGCGAGTGGGGTTCCGGACTTTATGGCTGACGAGAGTACATCGAGGAGCGACAAAAAAACTGCTTTTTTGGAGCAACTACGCCTGATTAATCTCTCAGTAGTCGCACCCTGTTTGCTGCTGTTCGTTGGAGCAAGTTTCCAAAGCAGCAGCGTTATCGAAGGGGCCTATCAGCAAGCTCGCAGTATCCGATACCAGGCTCCCAAGTTTGTCGATTGGCTGGGTGATAACGGCTTGGAGAATCAACTAATTTCCTTCTTACGTGAATAAACATAGGCTGGCGCTGTTGCCCGAATGGGCCTCCTTCTCAATGCAGTTGCCGAAGGGAGCTCCTTTCATAAGAGCCCAGGACCCTGAAGCAGAAAGTGAATAGTCGCCGGGCGCGCTTCGCGTAAGTCGCGGTTATGTCAACTTCGAAAAAAATGAATGCCGAATGGACCATCGGCCCCGGCGAGTGCGACCGCTGCTAGGCTTACGTACCTCAACTGGTGCGCTGCAAAAGATTGCGGCGGGCCGTGGCTTTGCGACGAAAGCTCACGAATGCGGCGGCTGACGGTGACATGCTGTGCGGCAGCTTCCGGGAGCTACTGGTACTACAATCGGTTTATATGTCACAGCCAAAGACTACGGACGAAATCGAGGCTCTGCTTAAACGGAAAGAACAACTGGACGAGCGCCTTCGTTGGGGTTGGGGCGGCCGCGGCGGTAGTACCGAACAAGAGTATGTCGATGCGCTCGCCGAGCGAGGCTGCATTAACCGTTCCCTCGACAATGATAAGGCCGCATGGGCGGATTTTAACAGTGTGCTTCGGTTGAGGCCCGGCTACGCCGAGGTGCGCGCTTTGCGCGGTGAGGCCTACCTTTCCCTTAAAAATTATGAGGCCGCATTGGCGGATTTTAATCACGCGCTTCGGTTGAACCCCAACCTCATTATTGCGCTCGGCGGGCGTGGTGTAATCTTCTTTTACTATTCTGAATATCAGGACGCATTGGCAGATTTTAACCTCGTGCTTAAGTTGAAGCCCGGCGACGCCGAGGCACGTGCTTGGCGCGGTGAGACCTACCTTTCCCTCAAAAATTATGAGGCCGCATTGGCGGATTTTGACCGTGCGCTTCAGTTGAAGCCCGACTTTCATTTAACCGACTTTATCAATAAACGCCGTCAGGACGCATTGGTGCATTTTGAGCGCGAAGCCCAGGAGGCGGGTCGACATCTGAGCGACAGCGAGCTCTACTCTAGGATGGTGGGCCGGTGGCAATGGTACCATTGGACGCTTAAAGGCCCGTGCGGAAATTAGTGCTTGTAACCAGAATGTTTCGAGTTTGGAGGGCCTCATTGCCCCCGGTCTTGGAGCGCTTGAGTGCGAATAAGGGAGTTTCTGCAAACTGTTTGCAGAAACGGTTCACCCCATTATTGCGCTCCGCGGGCGTGGTATAATCTTTTTTCTCTGTTCTAGATGTCAGGACGCATTGGCGGATTTTGACAGCGTGCTTAAGTTGAAGCCCGACGACGCCGAGATGCGCGCTTTGCGCGCGAAGGCTCTTCAGCAAAGTGACTCACGAAGTCTTCCGCAATCAAAAACCCCCATCAGCAATGGAAAGATTACTGTGGTACCTAAATGTCGAAAGTTATCATTCAGTGACCTTCCGCCGGACTAGCATTTAGCATTCTAAGAATGCTTTATTTCGCCGTTAGATGGCGAAAAAGACGACCGAGCTGGAACCTCAAGCTGACAAGCCTTCAGAGGAGCTGCCGGAGCCGCTGGGAGAGGCCAGCGCCCTAATCAGGGCCGCCAAGCAGCTTTATGTTTGGGTCCGCGAGCATCTTGGTCGCGTTGCGGCCATTGCGGCAGTTTGTGGACTGGTAGTTATCGTCGTCTGGTGGAAGTGGCCTGAGCTGAGAGAACGTCCCGGCATCGAACCACTTGTCGAATGGTTCGAAGAACTGACGCCAATTGCTACCTGTAGTGGGCAGAATTTTTGTGTCGCCGTGGCCGATTTACAGAATGACTCCAATGACAAATTCGGTGGCGCGATTGTCGATGCGGTCGAGAATCTGCAAGACATCGCTAGTCCTCAAGCAGGGCAGGGCGTGTCCACCGGTATCGAGGTGATTCACATACCCCGGACGATTTCGACCGCTGGCAACAAAACCAGAACGGCTGAGGCAAACGCGCTTATTGAGGCACGACGTTACTTGGAGAAGTCCCACGCCGACCTGGTCATTTGGGGCGTCGTAATTTCAATGGGAGAGAAAAGCGCCCCGCGCATCTTTTGGACTACCAGCGAAGCCAACCAGCGGTCGAGTGACATTCTCAATGCAGAAGGTTTCCAACTGCCTGAACAATTCTGGCATCAATTAGCCGACATGCTGCAGCTGGTGATAGCGACGCAGTACACGCAGGTGGCGGCCCAGGAAGGCCGGTATGTGGCGGACAAACTTCTCCCTTTCATAGAAAAGGTTCGAGCACTACTACCCCAGACCCAGGGTGAAGGTTGGATGAATGACTCGCGCGCTCAAGTCAAAGCCACGCTCGCTAACTCACTAACGGTGTATGGTGAGCAAGCGGGTGACAACGCCGCTCTCCGGGAAGCAATTGGCTATTATCAAGATGTGCTGCAAGAGCGCACCCGCGAGCGCGTCCCCCTCAAATGGGCAACGACCGAAAACAATCTCGGCACTGCGCTATGGACCCTCGGCGAACGCGAGTCCGGCACCGCCCATCTCCAGCAGGCCGTCGCCGCCTATCAGCAGGCGCTGCTGGAGCGCACCCGCGAGCGCGTCCCCCTCGATTGGGCGACGACCGAAAACAATCTCGGCGCTGCGCTATGGACCCTCGGCGCACGCGAGTCCGGCACCGCCCATCTCCAGCAGGCCGTGACCGCCTATCAGCAGGCGCTGCTGGAATGGACCCGCGAGCGCGTCCCCCTCAACTGGGCAACGACCGAAAACAATCTCGGCACTGCGCTGACTGACCTCGGCGCACGCGAGTCCGGCACCGCCCATCTCCAGCAGGCCGTGACCGCCTATCAGCAGGCGCTGCTGGAACGCACCCGCGAGCGCGTCCCCCTCGACTGGGCAACGACCGAAAACAATCTCGGCGCTGCGCTGACTTACCTCGGCGAACGCGACAAAGATTCAGTCCAACTTTGTGAGGCGCTACAAGCACATACTAGTGCGTGGCAGGTCTTCCAAGCGGTCTCATCATACGATGCTTCAATAGCTCTAGAAGATACTCAGCAAGACCTGCGTGTAATCTCCAACCAAACTTCACCTATCGCTTATGCATCATGCCTGGCGAATCAAGCCCACGTTTTGAAGGAAATGGGCCTAAGCACACAGCAGTGAATTGAATTTGCGTTGATAGTCTTTCGGTGAGAGCTGGCCTGGCAGTAGCGGCATGCAGTGAAGCCCCACGCATTTAAGCGCGAGGCCAAGTGCGGCGTTTAAACGTGTGGCTATCAAGAACCCACTTTCGACAATGTACTTTTCTGTAGAAAGGGGGTGGAAAAATCAACCAAGCTACCACCGGACATCGTCATGCCAGAATCATGGAAGAAGAAGGCTTCCTAACTTCGCATAACCTCCAAAAAGTAAACCAGCGATTTGGCTTGAATTAGATGGTTATGGCTTAATTAAGATTTGCTAGGCAATTTTCGATTTTTAGGCAAATTTCGAGCTTTACCTTAAATCCCGCCGGTTTGGACGTGACCACCTCGATTTAGGCCGACCTCATGTTATGGAAACCGCGTCTCGTCTTTAGAATCGCGCCAAATTCCACAAACAGGTCGTTGAGGTCAATTGGCAGGAGAGATTCGAGGCACCCATCACAGAGGTAAAGAGACCGGATTATAGGCTTGTGCTTCTGAAGCCGCATGCGACCTAAGTTCAGGCAGCCCGGGCGCTGACATGACTTTAGCGGTACGGCCAACGCAACGGCGCTTCGAGGCTTCATTTCGGGGTTCCCGGCGCCAGCCGTTTCCGCGCCAGGTCCCGCTTGGTCGCCGGTTTTATTGGTGGCCACAATTTCCCCTGACGACGCATAAAGGCACGCCGGCGGTTTTCCTTCTCGGTCTTCCTGGCGCGTGCGCAAGCGGTCGAGCAGGTCTTCTGGGTGGCGGTGTTGGTTGAAAAAACTCTGCCGCAAATCGCGCAATTGAAGCTCAGCGGCACAGTGGTTTGCCAGGGCATGAGGCAAACTATAGCATCTGCCATCCCGCTATCTATAGTTTGCCGCGCGGTTTGCCGCCTCATGAGGCAAAGCTATATAGCTTGCCTCACCTTCTAGTCGCCGTTGCTATTGACGCGCTCCCGCAGAGCCTGAGCGAGACTGGCTGGTTTTCCGTCCGTGCCAGATACTGGCGGCGGCGCCACGAAGTCCTGAAAGCGGCCGAGCGGCAGCATGCCGAGCTGAAGCGCCACTTTAAGCACGAGCAACTGCGCGACGAGCGAGATGACGTCCCGCGCGAGGGCCAGGACGTCGCTAAGCAGACTCACGGACACAGCCGCCGCGGCCGCGGGGCTTGTCCAAGTGTGTAACTCATGGGTTCCTCATGCGGTTGCGTAGCGCGTCATTGGCATACTCACGGAACTGTTGCGCTGTTCCGGGGTTAGCATCAGGTCGTTTAAGACTTGGTTGAGGCAAGATGAGAACCTCGGCGGGGCGGGGTTCCTGGCTATCTCTCCGCAAAAGCAAAGGTTGTGTTTCGTGCAATACAGTCCGCATGTGACGGCCGAAGGCTTTTTCCGCCCTTTGGGCGCGCGGTATTTGGCCCTGTCTTAACTGCTTTCCTGATTGCTGGCTGACTACCACCCCCGCTGAGGTTTTTCTGCTTGTCGATAGCAAGTACCTACATCATGTCCCCGGCCAGTGTTCCCAAAAAATTAAAAAGAGTTCGAGGCGAAAGCCTCGTCCGCTAGCGGCGTAGCGAAGCGTAGCCGCCTTCTCAAAATTCTGGAGGCCGCGCGGTGTTTTTTACCGCGCGCACCGCTCTGATTAAAGAAGGATTAGAAAAGGATTAGGGAATTTTGGCGCTGCCGATAAATCATTGAAAATAAAGGAGTTTAATGGTTTTTGGCAACATTGGCCGCACGGTCAAATACGCGTCGGTGCACGGTCAAATACGCGTCGGTGCACGGTCAAATACGCGTCGGTGCACGGTCAAATACGCGTCGGTGCACGGTCAAATACGCGTCTCGGTCGGGGTCGATTTTTAGGGGTTTTCTGGTGGCTTCGGGAGTCCTGGGAGAAGGCCGGGCAGGAGTTCGCTCACATGGTTCATTGTCCTTCGGCGCGGCTTCTGTAGGCTCTTGTTCCGAGGTTTGGCGCGGCGAATATGGCGGGCCTGTGTATCGCTCGGAGGTCGGTCGATGGTAAGTAAATCGCCGTCCCAGGTGGCTTTCCAGCCTAAAGTTTTTTCGAGTGTTGCTAAGGCGTTTTTGAGGTCTACACGGAAGTTGCGTAGGACGGTGCGGGGGCTGCCGGTTTTATCATGAAGGTAGGCGGTACTTAGCGGGAATGGCGCGGCATGGGTGGAATAGAAGCTGTGCAGCCATTGGGCAAGTGGCTTGCCTTTGAGTGCTGTGCGCTCCTCCCATTCCAACTGTGTCCAACAGGCGGGCGCGAACAAATCTCGGATTTGCTTCGCAAAGGAGACTTTGTAGAGTTTGCTGGTTGTCTCACGGGCATAATAGGAAATCAGGTGGCCGGTAAAGATGTAATGACGCCCGTTGATTTTCCATTCGAGGTCTACAGTGCCGTTCGATAGCCGCCTAAGGCTGTCGTCGAGGTCTTCATAATTCAGCTTGGCGTTTGTGCGTCCTATGGCTTTGAGAAAATCGTAGCCGCGAAAGAAGCACTCAGTTTCGAGAGGGTGATGTCGGGCGCGGTGCAAGGCTTCAAAAAAAACATCGGCATCATACTGATTAAGTTGTGTTCCGGCATACTTGATGGTGTCGCCGTTCTGAGCCGCAATGATGATACCTTGCGGCTCTTTTTCTGGGCTGGTCTGGATTCCAAGTTTTTGCCGCTTCTTACTGTGAATGGCTGCGAAGAAGGCCGAGCGTAGCAGCGTGTTGGGCGCGCCGCGTACCGGCTCCGGCCACAAGGGAAGCTGAATAATCTTCGCGGGTGTTGGTTTCTCTTCTGGTGGAGCGGGGCGGGGGTTAGCCTGCCAGGTGCGGCGGAAGCTCTCAATGGCCGCGTCTATTTTGTCGGAGGTCTGCTGATTGCTCATGACGATATCCCTGCGGCTAGTCCAAAGGGTGTAACTCAGGCGTTGCGTGGCGCCGCATTGGCGCACTCACGCAACGGTTTCGCTGTTCCGCAACCGGCTTGGCGTTGCCGTTCACGCGTGGCGCAGTCAATAACTGCGATTGAGCTTCTCCGTTTGCTCTTGGTTTGCGCCTGTTCCTCGCGGTCGTCAATTCTCATGCAAGTGCTCTATACACAGTGGCGCGGCTGACGTTGAGAATACCGGCGATGGCGTTGGCGCTATCGCCTTTCTCATGAAGCTTCCGGGCATGCTCGATTTGAGGGGCGGTTAGTTTCGGCTTTGGGCCTGAGCGCATTCCTCTGGCACGCGCGGCCTCGATACCGGCGCGGGTGCGTTCAATGATAAGGCTGCGTTCCAGTTCCACGAGCAGGGCTATCATCTGCCACATGGCGCGGCCGGTCGGCGTGTCGGTGTCGATGTTCTCCGTGAGCGAGTGGATATGGATGCCACGCGCGCGCAGGTCGTCAAGTATCGTGATGAGGTCGCGCAAGCTGCGGCCTAATCGGTCAAGTTTCCACACGATGAGCGTATCGCCGGGGCGAAGTGTTTTCAGGCAACGGGCAAGCTGCGGGCGTTTCGTGGTGGCTCCGGTGAGCTTGTCTTTAAAGATGTGAGAGCATTTCGCTTTGGTGAGCGCGGCGATTTGCAGGGCTGGGTTTTGGTCGATGCTTGAGACGCGGGCATAGCCGTATTTCATGCTCGCGTTATGAGACTAGAATTTGAGACGCGCAAGTGCCTATTTTTACAGGGGTTAAATTTCGTCTCAAGTTCTACCCGTTATGAAACACGGCGTGAGCTGCTGACCCTCAAGTATCTCCGTTAGCATTTGGGACTCCACTGGAAGGCTCAGCAGTTCCAGGTATCCCGGGGATGAACACGTGAGCGTCGACTTGTTCACGCGGTGGGGGAACTTGCCCAAACTTGCCGTTAATGCTGTGCTCCAACCAGAGTTTCCCATCAAGACCAAGAACATAAATCGTATTCTGGTCGAGCGCTTTGAAAGATGTTACATTGCCGTCGACCAGTTCACGGGGCGGGGGAACTTGCCCAAACTTGCCGTTTATACTGTGCTCCAACCACAGCTTAAAATCTGAACCAAGAACATAAACCGTATTCTCATCAAGCGCTTGGAAACCGACTACATTACCGTCGACTTGTTCACGCGGCGGGGGAACTTGCCCAAACTTGCCGTTAATGCTGTGCTCCAACCACAGCTTTCCATCTGAACCGGCAACGTAAACCGTATTCTCATCAAGCGCTTGGAAACCGGCTACATTGCCATCGACCTGTTCACCAGGTGGGGGAAACTGCCCAAACTTGCCATTAACGCTGTGCTCTAACCAGAGGTTCCCATCAAGAAAAAGAATATAAATCGTATTCTCATCAAGCGGTTGGAAAAACGATAAATTGACCTCGACCAGTTCACGCGGCGGGGGAACCTGCCCAAACTTGCCGTTAATGCTGTGCTCCAACCACAGCTTTCCGTCTGAACCGGCGACATAAATCGTATTCTCATCAACTACGTGGAAACCGTTTACGTTGCCGTCCACTTGTTCACGCGGGGGTGGCACTGCAAACCACACTCTGCTCGCACTATGGGCATGTTCCATCCATAGGTTGCGGTCTAATCCAAGTACGACAGCCTCCGTAGAAGACAAGGCGCGGAAACCTATGACATTGCCGTCAACCTGTTCGCGAGGCGGGGGAACCTGCCCAAACTTGCCATTAACGCTGTGCTCTAACCATAAGTTAAGGTCACTTCCAAGCACGTACACGTCAAGCGTACCCAATGGTTGAAATGACATCGTATCTCTCTCATCTGTTTGGTAGGTCGGATTGTCCAAAAGTTCAACTGACGCGTCAATCTGCATTCCTGAACGGCTGAACTGGGCGTCGCGCAAGATTGGCATCCGTGCGTTGCAGAAATGACCCTTTGTGAAACAGGCAGCGACTTTTCAGAAGGCCAACCAAACAGAGAGGCTATAAGCTCCTTATATATCAGGACGATTTGGACGCTCGCCTGATTCTTATTTCCAAGATTTCGGCATAACCAGGCTATGCGGTAGTTGGGTACCTTTATTTCCTATGGCTGATTTAAGCTGTTCTTGCGTTAGACCGAGAGCATCTGTCAGGTCCGCGTTGCTCAGGTCCGCGTTGCTCAGGTCCGCATTGCTCAGGTGCGCGCCGCCCAGGTTCGCACCGCCCAGGAGCGCGCCGCCCAGGTCCGCGTTGCGCAGGTCCGCGCCGGTCAGGTACGCGCCGTCCAGGTGCGCGTAGTTCAGGTCCGCGCCGCTCAGGTGCGCGCCGAGCAGGTTCGCGTTGCTCAGAGACGCGCCCCTCAGGTTCGCGCCGTCCAGGTGCGCGTAGTTCAGGTCCGCGTTGCTCAGGTCCGCGTAGGGCAGGGGCGCGTTGTTCAGGTCCGCGCCGCCCAGGAGCGCGTAGTTCAGGTCCACATTGCTCAGGTCCGCGCCGCTCAGGTGCGCGCCGTCCAGGTCCGCGTGGCTCAGGTGCGCGCCGCCCAGATCCGCGTTGCGCAGGTTCGCGCCGCCCAGGTCCGCGTTGCGCAGGTTCGCGACGTTCAGGTGCACGCCGCCCAGGTCCGCGTTGCGCAGGTGCGCGCCGCCCAGGTCCGCGTAGCGCAGGTTCGCGCCGCCCAGGTCCGCGTAGGGCAGGTTCGCGTGGTTCAGGTTCGCGCCGCTCAGGTGCGCGTTGCTCAGGTGCGCATTGCTCAAGTCTGCCTTTGCTAAATTGGTATTACTCAAATCTAAGATTTCATTCTTTCCTTGTTCATAGCGCAGCTCGCGGCGGCCGATGACCGTGAGAATTGCCTGAATGTCTGGACCAAGCGCGTCAACCGGAGTCTTTTGAACCGGGGCATGCACGCGAATGTAGGTAGTAAGGACTTCCATGATTGGCCAGTGCTCTTCTTCAGATTCTCGCGCGATGCCTTCCAGGGCATAAATTCCCCCGAGGCGGAGTTCCAGGCGCGGTTGTCCCTGATTGTCTGTCGCCCCGAGCTGGTCGATTGCTTTCGTGAAGCGTTCGGTGATTTGCCCCTCGTTGGCTATGTTGAGCGTTTTTTCCTGGGTATTTTGCGTATCCTTTTGGGCCTCTTGCGTGGTTCTCAAATTCGCCCACGCGAAGTAAATTCCGATTAAGACCGCAATCCCGCCTAATGCTTGGACTATCGTCGTTATGACCTGAATCCGATTGGCGCGAAGGTCCTTCTCGGCGGCAACTTGGTGCTCAGCGTCAAACGCATGCTCGGGAGCGCCCCAAAGATAACGCGCAAACGATGTGAGGTTATGTCCTAGCCAGCGTAGGCCAACTAAGAGGCTGAGCAGAGCTAAGCCCATCAGGACCGCAGCGGCGGGTTCAACGAACCTGTGAGAGACCAGAGCACCAACATCTGCTCTCAAGAAGTCCGCCGCAGCGCTACGATGGAAAATGGTCACGTCCGAGACCGCCGCTAAAAGCGCAAAGGCGATTATTCGCAAGGCGATTTTTCTAGGGGTGTGCACGCTGAGGCATTTACGCTGCCATCAGCAATGAGGTCAAACTGCGAATTAGCAGGAGCGTTTCACAAAGGGACCCTATTTGAAACAGGGAAACCCCGCGCCAAAGAGTTGCCGGGCGCGGGGCATGGAAGGGCATCTCTTGTAACCCGCTTTTCACTGTTTCGACAGTGCAGCATCAACCATTTTGTTTAAAGCGCCTGGCATAGTTGGGTTTGAGGCGGATGGCTTCCTTGTACTCGGCGACGGCGGCGGCGTACTAACCTTGGTGGTCGAGCACAGTACCCAGATTATTGTGCGCTTCGGCGTCGTTGGGGGTGAGGCGGATGAAGATGACGGAACTATACGTGCGCCAAGACGAACGCTTTGCTAATGCATCTATACTTTCCATGTTCGAGCGTGTGGCTAACCGTTAATTTCCATCCCGTAGGATTGGCGCGGGTTGCTGCGGAGCGATTCGCCTACCGCTTTGAGGGGTTGATTAAACGACTGGGCCAATCCAGGCACGGCGCCAGCCGCGTTTTCTTGCATAGCGCCGCGCGAATCGCGCTCGGCTGAAAACGCGTCCCTCACCAGTGCGAAGGTTGTAGGCAAGCCAAAGCATCACGAGGGCACTACATCAGCCCGCGCAGAGTCAACGCCATCAATAGTCGAGTCGCCGTATGGGAAAGGTGGTCCTGCTGCTGGTCGCCATCGCGCAACCGCCGTAAGTGTTGCTCGGCGCGAGCGAGGTGATAATCGGCGGGCCAGCGGACCCACTCGTTATCGGGATGAGTGGCGACGCCGTCGCGCATGACCTGGGCGATTACTTCGAGTGCTTGGGTGAAAACGTCAGGCATCATCGGACTCCGTTTCCCTCATCGCTGCTTGGGCCATAGCGTTCATAGCGGCCACGTCCTCCCGCATGTCGTCATCCCATCGTGGATAGTGGTCGTAATCATGGAGCGTGGAGCGCAGATTGCTCACACAGCGGGCGCAAAGCTCGTAGCGATGCGGGGGTAGCCGACGGCGGCAGAGTCAGCAGCGGCGCGGGGGGTGTAGTGTCAGCCATGGGTTGAGTCTCCTTCACTGCGGGTTAGGCGCGCGGAACAAATAGATGCCGCACCGATTGCAGGTGTAGCCGCCGACTATGGTCGGGGTGAGTTCGGGGTGCAGGCAGACTGCTGTCCCATCTCGCCTTTGGCGGTCAGTGCGGGGTCAGTGACATAGGGGACCGGCTTGTCGTGCTGTTGCCAGCTCCCGCCGCAACGTTTATACGGTGCGGTGCGCTCAGCGCCTATAAAGTAACTGCACTCGTTAGTGCCCAGGGCGATGAGTTTGGCTTCTTCGGTCATCGTTCTACCTCCTGCCCGCGCGGCCCATCCTCTGGCAGCGGGCATCCCGGCCAGCTCCGGCACGCCTTGCACAGCGCCCGCATTCCGGCGAGACAGTCCTTGATTTCCTGGTAACTCGCATGTTCATGCACCGCCATCACCTCGCCGCAATCCGCGCAACAGTGCTTGATTTGCATCAGTGCGCCTCCCGCAACGTTAACGCCCGCAGCACATGAATAGCGGCATCAGCCAGCACATCGCGTTCACCCGGTGGCGGTGGTGCCATGCCCTTGCCTGGCAGGGCGTCCAGATGATGGCGGGCGATGGTCAGATGAAAGCCGTAGTGCTGCCAGCGCTTATAGTCGCGGTCCAGGCAACCTTCGGTATCGTCGCGCATGACTTGGGCGATTATTTCGAGTGCTTGGGTGAAGATGTCGGTGGCATCTGGCATGAGGTCAAGTCTCCTTCACTGCGGGTCAGGCGCGGGGCAAATTGCGTGTGGGTGAGAGGTCGCCGGGTAGGGCGAAGGGAATATCTTTGTCGTCCGGTGGTACGCCCTCGTCGTCGAACGCAGTGCCGTGCTGATTGACGTGATTGTCGAACTGCGGGCGGCCGCCGTTCGCACGCGGCTGCGTGGATTGCCGCTCGCCCTTGAGTTTGATGCTCAAGCTGAGGAACTTGCCGGCGCGGTCACTCTCTTTGGCCCACGCGGCAATTCCCAGGCGAACGAGGCTGCCGTCGTCGAGTGCGAGCAAGCCGTCGCCTCGGAGATTAGGTGAGTCGTCGTTTTGACGTTCGCGATTGATAAACAACTGTCCGGAATTAGGACGTTGCTGATAAGCCCTAGTGGTTGTTTTCCTTTTGGTTAGTGCACCGTTCGACTATGGTGAGTCGGACGGCGCAATTATTCGATTCGCACTAACCGTCGAGAGTTCGACCAACGAGAATCGTCACAGTCGGCAATACCCCGTTTCGACGCTCCACCTTAATGAGGCCTGCCTTCTCCATGGCCCTGAGCGCGTTATACACGGCTTGACGCGAGATGTAGTTCTCCCGCAACGGCTTCATGGAAAGCGTAATGGTGGCCGACGACTCCAGTCCGGCCTGTCTCCAGAGGGCCACCGCTACGTGCAAGGCCTTACCTGGGAGCTTGCTCGCGCGGTCGACCCAATCGATGCTCATCGGACGGATGAAGCGCGGTTTCAAAGGTTTGAACCAGTCAAACTTACTGTCATGCAGCGACTTCAGCATCTGCTCCCTCTCCTAACAACTCTCTCAGCAGGCCGGTGATGGTCTGCCACATGACGGCTCCGCGGTCATCCTGAAAACGGTCCGGCCACCTTATCGGTTTGGTCTCGACTGCCAATTCAAAGCCGTCGAGTACATACCGACTGGCCTGTCTCATGGCATTTTCAGCAAAGGCCACGTGCTCATCGAAGCAATGGACTGGCGCCTCTATCAGCAAGGCGTCATGCACCGGAGCGACTACCCTGACCCCGCCTTCGGTCACCAGACAGCAGGCCAGGCGCAGCAGCTCCGCTCCGTTCGCCTGGAGCAGAAAATTGCGCTGCGAACGTGGATTGGCTTGGGCCTTGTAGTGCATCGGCCAGCCGAACACGGTATGCAGCTCGCGCTGAAACGTGGCGTGGTTGACCGCCCCGTCACTCCAACGCCAGAAGGTAGAAAATGCCTCACGGTGAGCTCTGAGCAAAGCCTTCGCCTCCCTCGTCGAGCGACCGATGCGATAACCGAGTGACTCCGCTTCCATGCCGTAGTTGATGCCGAGACAAACCTGCTTGAACAGGTCCCTGACTGGCCCGTGCGTTTTCTTGGTGGCATCTTCCGGTACCGCTTTCACCTGCTTGGCAAAGGCCAAATAAGGGTCTCCGGAGCAGTAGGCCTCAATCATGTCGCGGTTACAAGAAAGCACCGCACCGATACCGAACTCCTCACTGGCATAGTCGAGATATGCCATGGCGTATCCAGGCGAAGGCTTGATCAAGCCCCTGGTCCATACTGCGGGTCCAAATACGAACTCCTTGGAACTCGGCGCATTGCGACCAGAGCTCGCACGAAAGGCGGAGAGCATTGCCCGGTTGCGACCGTCCGCACCAACTGCCAAGTCTTGCAGGCGCATCTTGCCGAGTGTCGCCTTGAGCTCGTACAGCGGCGCTAACACCGGGTAAAGCTTCGCCATCTCACGGAAGGTGTCGTCATCAGTAGCCGGCAGCCCGCTCGGTGTGCGTGGCCACGATAGACCGAGTCGCGCCAGCAACGACTTAAACAGTTTGAAGCGGAAATGAACCCCCTCGAATACGCCGTATTGCGGATTTATCTGGTCCACCAGTCTTTGCTTGAGGAACGACCAGTTATCGCGAAGAGCAGTCAATAAGGGCAAATCGAGCTGCACACCAATGTGCTCCATGTGGGCAACCGCCCGCATGTAGCGGCCCCTCAGGCATACCCGTCCCAGACAATCCAAATGCGGCTCCATGCACGGCAACAACTGATTCAGGGCATCCGTATCGGCTTGGCAATAATCGAGTAACGCTGCGCGCTCCTCACCCGTGTAGGGACCCCCTCTCATCGCGAGCGCACGCATCTCTGCCTTCTCCAAGACGTCGATATGGTCCAAGCCGTAGTTCACCATGGCACTGAGCAGTCCGTAGCCATCCTTGGGACGCCGGCCGTTATAGAGCGCACGAAATTCGACGAACAGGTCCAGTACGTGAGCCGGCAACGGCCAGCCAAGCGTGAGGAAGCAACCAAACTCAGCGCTGGCGTAGAAGGCGACGAAGAGGGACATAGGACCGACGTCGAACGGTGCCTGCTTGTGCCTTCGCAGCTCGTCGCCGAAAAGCCTGATTATGCGCTTGGAGCGGTACTCCATGGCCACCATGCAGACTGGAATCGGGCATTCACCCGGCGACGTCTGGAATTCAAAATCACACAGCCAAATTTCCTTGAAGTGTTCCAGCATCAGACGTCACTCCCCAGCAGCTCTTTGTAAACGGGATGGCCCTTGTCCTCTATCCGAGCATCCTTGAAGCCTAGGGTGAGCAGCTCCCTGAAAGACTTCGGTGGAAACTTGGGCTCGGCCTTGAGGTACGGAGCGCGCACCACCTGGTAGTTGCCTGAATCCATCAGGCTTTCCAGCTGCACCCATTGCGTCATTGCCACCTTGGCCGCTTCGTGAGCCGTCGTACTCCAGCGGTCACCACGCCGATTACCGGTGGGCAACTTGGCCGGCCACAGCGCCGGCGTACCGTGATAATTCACCCACGTGTAAATGGTCACCGGCGTCAGAAACTTGGCCAGATCCGGGTAAAGTTCCGGTGCTACGAGGTAGGTTTCGCGCGTGTCGTCAAGCAGGATGACGCCACAATTCATGCGATATTGCTCGCCGGGATGTACTCTGAACCAGGTCTGCTTACCTGGTTTACGTACCGGAATGGACAGCAACTCGACGACGCCGACTTCCCCGGAAAAGTCCTGAGGGAGCCGGAATTTGTCGGGATCGAAGGTCAAGTCCTCACTGAGGGCCTTACCGTTGGTGAAGGTTTGCTCGCTTTGAACCGACGTGATTAAATTCTGAAAGTCGGTTACGTCTTTCTCTTCCGATTTCTTAGCAGACATATTTCTCTCCGGAAGCCGTGCTGGTCATGGGCGATGAGCAGGGCTCCGTCCTAGGTTGTGGTTGTCAGATTCCAATCGGTGTTCAGCAGAACTCGAACTCCACCGGTCGGACGTCTTCAGTCAGGCATCGAGGGCACCGGAAGGGCGGTCCTCGACGGCAGATGAACCGGGGTCCGTGGGCGCATTCCCAGAGGGTAGTGGCGGAGGGGGGAAAACAGGTTACCTTGGGATGGCCAACCTGTAATGGGACCTGTAACGTGCCGTAACCGAACCTGTTAGGGATCGCAACTACAGTACAGTTATATATATGTCTTATAATTCTTTGTCTGGATCTTTGTCTGATCTGCTTCTTAGCTAAATCAATAAATAGGAGCTGGTAGGTAAACTGGAGAGACTTGAAACAGATAGATAAATAATAAATATTACTCATGTTCGTGGTTATATGGTCGATGCGGTTTCCTCCCGCATCTGCTGCCTAACACCGCTTGCCTGGCGGCAAAACAACCCGTTTCAGTTTTCGCATGGTGCTCGGCTTAAGCCCCGAGCACTGTGCGCACGTTAATCGGCAGTATTCGTGCTATTCGCCGGTGCGGTTGCCATCGCCTGCTCCAGCAGCCGAACGATGGCGGCCTTGGGCACGCGCCACATCCTGCGGTCCAACCGTACCGCCGGCACCGCTCCACTATTCATCAACTGGTAAATGCGACTGCGACCGACGTTCAACATCGCCGCTGCCTGCATCGGCCTTAGAAATAGCCGCTCGTCTTGCATAGCCTCTCTCCAGTGTGCAAATTAAAATGTGTTGCCACATTCAAGATTGCTTAATATCGTCCATATCTTTACATGTTGAGGCACGGAATGAAAGAGCGAAAAGGGATAAGCCCGGTTATCGGGCCGATGATGAAGCCACGCGAGGCTATCGACTTCTTATTGACGGTCATCCGAATCAATGTCCGGGAACTGAAAACGGCGGGACAACCGTCAGACGTGGCCGATCTCACCCATATGGCGGGTGTTTGTTACGAATTGTGCCGCTTCATCCAGTGTGGGCGCGATACTTTCCCGGCGCTGATGAGCGAGTTCACGCGGGAGCCAACCCTACTCAATGATGAACTCGCTCCAGTGCGGGGATATATCGAAGCGATTGCCGACCGTCAGGACTTCGAATGCGAATTGGCGCAAGGCTCCAAGATCCAGTTCTTTGCCCCACGCCTCTTACCCAAACCAGTGGTGTCGCTGCCTTTTACTTTCATCAGCCCACGCTTCCGCCAGGCTTTGGTCGTCACCGCCGTCTTCTATCTCGGGCTCACCCCCAAGCTCGCCGCTCAAATCGGCCGCTGCCATCACCCCGATTGCTCCAACCTCTACCTTGCCACCCGCGCCTCCCGCCTCTATTGCTCCCACGACTGCGCTGCCAAAATCGCCATGACCGCTTACGTCGAACGTAAACATGCCCGAACCAAACCAACCCCTCGGCGCCCCTACAGGAAAATCTCCGCCCCGGCCGATGCTCAGGGCCTGATATTGCGGTAACCAACCACCGAAAACCGCTGTAGCCCCCTGGTTACAGCGGGCAATGGCCGGTTTGACCGTCACGCAGAACTCCGTGAAACATCGATGTCGTGAAACATTTGCGCGCTCGCAAACATTGCGCGACTATGTTCAATCATGCCAAGGCCTGAAAATCTGGCTCGCTGGTGGGCCGAGCATCCCGACGGCAAAGGGGAGCTGCCAGAGCAGGAGATTCTGAACGAGCAGGAGCGCACGCGGCTAAGCCAAACCCCGCTGGGGCAGGCTTTGGCGGAAACCGCCCGGCTGCGGGCGGCGAATAAACATCTGGTCGACCTGATAACGTGGATTAACAGCTGCCTGCCACGCCGCAACGCCAATGGCATGCAGTCGGACCAGTTCTGTTTGTTGTGTTACCGGGGCATCCCGGTAACGCCGGCGTCCTGCGTCATGGCGAGATTCGGGCGATTGCCACCGAAGGGGCCAAGCGACCCCTTTCGAAACCCTAGGAATAAGACGATGGATGCGCGAATAACCGAGGCCGCATTGCCATACCCGCCGATACTGTTGGGCGATGCGGTTCACTTACTTCCGTTTCATGGAGGTACCGTGATTATCGTAATGGGCGATGGCCGGGGAACACCTGACAGCGCCACCAACACGTGGACCGCTTTTACTGTACAGCGCCCGGATTGTGCGGCAGTAGGTGAGACGCCGGAGCTGGCACTGGCGGCGCTCAGGCAGTGGTGGGCAAGTCCTTCCTGGTGCCCGGAATGTGTCCGCCCCTTACGTTAGCTGGTTTCGACCACATTTAGCGGCTTCGTATAATCATCGTGATGAGCTTCGGCCTTTAAGTTCCCGCACTGCTCGCAGGGTTGGCGTCGTAGCGGCCATCACGAATTGCATTGTGAACTGTATCTCTTGCCCATGCTTTAGCTTGGTTCCAACCGCCGGTACCGGGCGTGCAGGGTCGGGGGAAACCCTGTTGATGGCATGGTGGTGTAACCGACAAAGTAAACACTTTCAGTTACAGTTTCCGGCCACGAAAACCCCCAGTACCACCGTCCTGACCGCACCCTTTTTCGCCGAGGACATTTCGGTACCACTTTAGGCGCCGTATAAGGCAGCGCCCGCGCGGCGCCAGGCCCTTCCGCATCATCGTCCAATCGTGACTCATATCGCAGCGCTGTGCCTGCAGCGCTCATGTTTCCTGGGGTACCCGTAGGGGATTCCTATCCCCTCGGTGATACCCGCGTCGGCTACCAGTGCCAGGGCGGGGAGACCTCGACCGGCATATCCTTTGGCGTGATGGAGAGCCGAGTCACCAGGTGTAAAACCCCACGGCCGAAAATTCTCTGGGAGGGCTCCAGCCATAGTCTTTAGAATACGGCCGGCACTACCGGACATCGCTGCGGCGTCACGTGCCATCGCTATTGCCAAGGCAGCCAGCCGGCGGTTTGCGACCGTAATCAATGGCGCTTATCCGCGCATGCCGGAAACTGCTGAGGCGCGCGAGATACTGAGCGAACTTGGCGAGGTAGTCCCGGTCGATATTTACAATCGCATTGCGTTTGCCCGAGCGCTCGGAGCCGGCGAGGCGGTCACGGAATTTGCGCCCAAGAGCGAGGCGGCGCGGGAGATTGACGAACTATGGAACTACTTACTGACTCGGATATGAAGCAACGCAGAGGGAGCCTTAAAACCGCGCATGACCGCATGACGGCAACGCCAAAGCCAGAGCAGCGCGGGCGCCGACGCGGCGGCGGCCAGGTCGTCGGCACGACCATCAGGTGGAACAGTGAGAGCTGGCAGGCGATTCATGACATGGCGATTAAAGAACGGGTCTCAATCAATACCCTGTTGCTGAACGCAGTTAATCTGTACCGCCACGAGCTCCAGGCGGCCCCCCACCACCAGGGCTTATTTGGTGGATCTGAAGTAGAAGCCACCAGTGTAGGAACATAGTAGAGGCTCCAGCTCTCCCTCCTCACAGAGTTTGCGCAGCACATAGGCTCCAGCCAGTCTGATGTTGGCTGGCATGCCCCGTGAAATCAGAGCACCGTGCTCTATGCCATAGGAGGGCCAGGGGTCCAGAATACTGTTTTCAATCCACCTGATGAGCCATGCTGGATAGGGCCAATCAGCTGGGCCAAGGATCTGCTCCCACATGTCTTTCTGCCCATGCAACCGCTGCCACTGGCTCTTGGGGTGATTCTCTGGATAGAGGGGGTCACGGAAGTCAGTGTCATAGCAGTCATCGCACAAGTCTCCATGCTGCTTCACTGGACTGTTGCAAATGATGCACCCCCCAAATTTGGCAGGCTTGTAGTGTGCAGGCAGTTCTGGTTTTTTGTTCATGGTTATCTCTTCTCTGCTTGAGCGCCACTGGCTGGCTCCTCAGCTGGTGGCGCAACCCCCAGCCCATAGTGTGCCTCAGGGCCTCCAGGCCACCCTTGCTTAAACCTACGATTGCGCAAGCAGAAGCCATAGAATCGCCGTTTAAACGCCCTGAGAGCGGCCGCGATGCAATCCCGCGCTCAGCTCCGAAAAGCCCGCAGATTGGCTCTAATGCGCCGCAACGCCCTAAGACCAGTGCTCACCCGAGCGCATCACGGAGGCTAGAAAGATGGCATCTCCACAACAAGGATTGAAAGGACTCGCCGGGGCGGTTGGAATTTTCTTCGGTGCGCTTTTGCTGAGCATGCTTGTAGGGGGATTCAACATCGTAGCCGGCAGCAACAATATCGACATCGGCGGCTTCGGCTTTACTGATGAATCCAATACCATTCGCATCGGCAACCAGGGGGGCCCGCAGAAAAAAACCGTTATTGCAGGGATTAGCGGCACACCGGTTGTGGGCACCGAAGTAACTGTCAACCGCAACGGTCAGCTCGGAGTGCTTCCCTCCTCGGCCCGTTACAAGCGCGACATCCATGACATGGGCGGCGCGAGTGCTGGCCTGATGAAGTTGCGGCCGGTGAGCTTCCGCTACAAGAGTGACCCCAGCGGAACTTTGCAATATGGCTTAGTGGCAGAGGAGGTTGAGCGGGTGTACCCAGAGTTGGTGGTCCATGGAACCGACGGCAAAGTCCAGAGCGTGCGCTATCTGGAGTTAACTGCACTGCTGCTCAACGAATTGCAAAAGCTCGATGAACGAATGCAGACGAAGGACCAGCAGATAGCCGCGCAGCAGCGCGAGATCAATGCGCTTAAGCAAAAGGACGTCAGCATCAATGCGCTCAGCGAGCGGCTCGCGGCACTTGAGCAGCAGGTACACACGGCAACCCCGCAGGGACCTCGCTCGCTCGCCAGTAAATAACCGCTCGCACTTGCCGGCAGGCTGGCCTGTCAAATCGATATAAGCGCCAGCTCCATAGTTAACCCCAAAAAATAACTACCAGGGCCCCGCTAGCGCTCAACGGCGGGGCCTTCCAGATTGGGCCACCAAAGACCCCCACTCCACGTGGACTAGAATAGTACCGCGCGGCCCATGTGGGGCTGGAGAAATAGGTGCTTCGCGCCTGTAGGATAACGGCGTGGGAATGTACGATAAGCTGATTTGCGAGATACTGTTGCCGGCACAGCCACGGCCGCCGAAGTGCTGGATGCTTCAGACTAAAAACACCGAAGCGCAATTGTTGGAGCGCTATACCCTTCTTAGTGGCGGGTTTCTTAGCCTTTGGGATAGTCTCGGCGGGGCTGGTGGAATGTAGACGACGCACTTTTCATTGGTCGTTTTCAGAAATGCACCTCCGGTCGTCGGATAATATTGCGCAGATTGTCGAGCCGTTCTTGTAACGTCAAATAGTCGACTTGCAATGCTTCATCTTGAGCAATTCGTGAGAACCAAGAGTGCTGATACGGACGAGAATGTAGAAACGAGGCTGACGCTTGAGCGGAATATTTCTTTAATCGGTCGTTTGTGGTGTTGTCCCAATTCTGTAGCCGTTGGCGCCAAGCTCTCACCGTATTAACATCCGCGCCAGCAGCTGGCACATTCAATATAAGTCTCTGACCTTCACTGAAACATCGCTGTATGCGCCTTAATCGTCGGCTGATTTTCCAACGATGATACCCATCGATAGGCCAAGCGCCACTCAGCCTAAATGTGTCTCAAATAATTTCGAACCAGCTTCGCATAACCCCATGGTTTGCGCCCTTATGGTGCAAAGTAAAAGCTGGCGATGGAAGCACTGATCGAGCGGGTTGCGTGGCAGACCGTGATCCGCTGGAGACCGGAGGGAAAGATTGGAACCGCCGACCATCGCGGTTATTTTTGCCCAACAAGGGTCCGACCATATTGCTGTAAAAATATGCTGCAAGAGTTACCTGCATCTGGTCGGACCCCTTTAGCGTGCAATATTTTCCGTTTTCTGAGGCGACCCCAATAATGTTCTTAGCTCGCGGGGGAATTGATTTTTCCCCGCCATCCACCACTTTCAACACCTCGCCTTTCGATAAGCTCCTTGAACCATTCCAAATCACCCTGTACACGACGCGAGACAACACCGAGCATGTCGCCGGCTTTTTCAACTATGCCTTCGGGCTCGTATTCCATCTGCAACATCAGCCGAGTGATACGTTCATTGAGACGGTGAAATGTAATGACACCGGAATTGTAGGCTCCGCCACGGGCACGCCAAGCGATCCGTTTGTCGGGAATTTGCTCGGTAATTTCTGCTTCAAATTCCAGCACCTTGCCGCCCACATTAACCCGCCAGTATGTATGCTTATCGTCAATTTGCCTGACTTCCTCGACGCCTTCCATAAAGCGCGGAAACACCTCAAATTGCGTCCACTGGTTATATGCGGTTGAAACTAGAACATAAACATCAATGGATTTTTCAATGGTTGACATAGGCTGCTTTCTTACTCCACTTAGCGGTGCTGCACCCCATTATTTCCGGGATTCCAAGCCGCAGATTCGGTGACCATCTTCCATGAACTGAGCAGTTACCATGCCACTTTTGATGTTCTGGATACGTCGTGATTGGGCAATGCCATAATCCAGTAGTGGGCGGTTTTAAATTTTCAAGGCACTAGACCTGCGATTTCTTCAACCGTCCAGGCATGATCGCTGATACCGGCTACGCCGCCCAAAACCTTCTGCGCGTAGTGCTAAATAGCGATAAAAAAAACGTCATTCATTCAGTTTGTGGGAGAAGTATAATACTCAAACTTTACAGGTTGACCGTTAGTGATTCGCCCAAGAGGCCATTTTGCGCGGGCTAGACGGCTGGTCGACCGCCAATAAGAGCCTTTTCTATTTTGTGGCTTGCTAGGCTATAAACCCTTGAAAAATCAGGGGAAACGAACCATTAAGCGTTTCAACCTGTAAAGTTTGAGTAAATAAGGAATCGGAGCTTTTTAACTCCGACAACATCCGCGGGCCTGGTCAAATCGATATGGAGTCAGCAAAACCCCTGCCTTGCGATTGCCAATGCTGCAAAGGCGCTTGTTCGTGTCCTTGCTCCAGAACCAATTGCAATTGTGAGTGCTGCAAACGCGCTGACTGTCACTGCTAAAACAAACCCGCCGCTACCCGCCTTCACGTTCCGCGCGCCGAAGGGCGCATCCGGCCGCGCCAGCGGTCTTCTGCATGGCGTGAAGCGAGGCTATTTCTCCCGGCCCCGCCGGGGCAGCATAGTATGATGCTTCGCATGAATCTGGCGCTACAATGGGCGATTTTACTGACGCTGTTGGCTGGTCTTGGCCTGAACCTCCAATATTGGCGCACGCAGCGCGCGTTTAATCGAGCTACGCTTCAGCGTTTGAGCGCCGATGAGGCGCGACTTACGGCGTGTGGGTGTGGTGAACAGGCGCTGGCCCGAGCGATGCCAGTTCGTCATTGAAATCAGGGGTAGTCGCCTTCTGCTGCGCCCGCAGGGCACGTTTCTTCTTGCTCTTCTGAGATTGGAAAATCGGATCCGGCCCGCGCTGGTGACAGGTTGCTGGCGACAGCGCGGTGCGATGGGTACTTGCTGCGAACACGGTTGCTAGGTGCGCGCCGCGCCACCCGCGCTAGGGCATGGCGTCTTCGTGCGCGGGCCTGCCAGACTTGGGCAATATCGGGACGTTACAGATCTTAAGTTAAGTAAGAGTTAAGACGCGCGCGCGTAGTTAAGGCGTGGGAACCGGGTGGAAAACCGAGCAAGTATGCGCTGAATTAGCGGTAGGCGGTGTCTGAAAACCCGCATCCGCGGGTGTCTGAAAACCCGTGGATTGGGTGTCTGAAAACCCGCACTATAGTGTCCGAAAACCCGCAAATGGTGTCTGAAACCCCGCATGGCGGTGTCTGAAAACCCGTATCAGCGGCTGCCAAAAAGCAGCATATCCGCTTTGGATTCGTATTCCAGCTGGTAGCCCGGCAAAGGATCAGCTTCCACGATTCGCTTTATCTTTCGGCGCAATTCCTTAAGAGTTCCGGTTGTCCCGGCTTTCTTGTGCAACAGTTCGAGGCTCACGCGCCATTTGCGTTGGCGGCCGCAATGCTTGCGCGCCAGCTCGTATAAACGCCGTTCCAAGGCGCCGCCGAGCGTGAAGTAAGCGCGGTCTAAGGTCAGGACTTCCCGGGCGAGCACGGCGTTATAGAGCCACCGTGAAAGCGTGACTTCAATTTTCGCCATGCGGCCGGTGGCGGTTTTTTCGACGGTCTTCCATTCGTCGATAATGCCGAAGGCGTGGCGGATGCGTTCGTCGTCGGTGACAATGTTGGTTCGAATGCGGGTACCGGCCAGCCGATCGAGGGCCGCTTCCAGCTGGCGGTAGTCACCGCCGCCGGCATGACGATTTATCCCCACCAGCAGCGTGCGCGGCACCATCTGAATGGTTCTGCTAGGTTGCCGGTTTTGGTTGAGCGCTTCGATTAGCTGGCTCACAGCATAAATCAGGATGTCCTTATCCCAGATGGTCGCGAGGCCTTTGACGCTTGGCGTAATCGTGATGCTGTTGCCGTTGTGCTCATAGTGCCGCTCTTTGAGATCCGGCGTCTTCGATAAGGTGAACATCGGATGTTCCATCGAGTGCCAGTCATCTTTGAGCGCGCAATCGACGAAATCAGCGACGAAGAAATCGCGGACGGGATGATGGTCGGGCGCCAGCTCTCGCCGATGCGGCGTCTGGGCCCGTGCCACGCGTGCCTGCTCGAA
>Ga0306920_100001307_pt1 | contig 30747 bp, 29 predicted proteins | sample flu12Cox44000170_FD_204666 | JGI IMG/M metagenome (GOLD analysis project Ga0306920, IMG submission 204666) | Lab enrichment of tropical soil microbial communities from Luquillo Experimental Forest, Puerto Rico - flux4day.12C.oxic.44.000.170 (v2)... | ecosystem: Environmental > Terrestrial >... | reverse complement strand
GAAACACCGCGAGCAGCCCGTCGCCCATGAATTTCAGGACCTCGCCGTCATGCGTCCGGATCGCCGCTACCTGGCAGTCGAAATATTGATTGAGAATATCGACCACGGTTTCCGCCGGCAGGCGATCTGACAACGCGGTGAAACCGCGCAAGTCTGACAGCCAGATCGCCGCATTCATGGTGTCGGTGTGGCCACGGCGAATCTGCCCGCCGAGAATCCGCTCGCCGGCACGGTTGCCGACATAGGTGTCGAGCAGGATCGAGGCGGTGCGCCGCAGCCTGATGATCTCGACGAGGCGCGCGAAAGGCGCCATCAGCGAACGAAGCGCGTTGAGTTGTTCGTCGGTGAAGCCGCCGGGCTGTCTAGTGGTCCAGCTTGAAGCATGAAACGAACCATCGATATGGACGAGCGGGAGCGCGATGTAATCGGTGACGCCTTCTTTCCGAAGGTCATCGAACAGCGGAAAACGCTTGCCGTCGGGACCATCGAGCAGCGCCCTGACCTCCCGCCCCTCGCGAAAAACGATCGCCAGCGGGCTGTTGAGAAATTCCGGCGAGTTCAGCGTATCGTAATTCGCGCTGCCGACGGCGACTTCCTCTCCGGGCCGCCAGATCAAATTGCGCCCGATGATATCCGGATGCAGTGTCCGAATGAAGATTCCGACGCGCCACAGTGGCAAACCGGCCGCGACCAGGCGTTCGCAGGTCTCGGCCATCATCCGTGGCGGGCTGGGCGCCGTCCTCGCACCGTCGATCAGCCATTCCGTCAGCTTCTGGAGGTGGGACGCATTCATGGCATCATTTGGCGCCCAAGTTCACCGAGCGTCAAGCGGGGTCGGTGATGCGGATCATCAACTCAGTCGCCGTATCATGGCGGCGAAGGCGATTGGCGTGAATTGTCAACCGCGATCCAACTCCGCGGCCGCCGAGGTGATCGAGTAAGTGTCGAGGCCCTCCCGCACGGCGCATTGCCGATGGCGTGGACATACCGGCCATTTATCGTCGCAAGAGGTTTTCACGGCCAAGATACTCGACCAAGGCTCGACAAAGGAAAGGCTGACTGCAAGATTACCCTCACAACAAGATAGTGGAGGAAGCCATGATTATCGATCGCCGCCGGCTGGCCTTACCGATTCTCGCCATCGGACTCTCGGGAGCGGTCCCCGCCTTCGCAGGCGCCGACGAAGATGCTGTTGCGAAGAACGTTGAGGCATTCCGCGCGGCTCAGTTCGCCGCCGATGCCAAGACGTTGGACGGGCTCTGCGCCCCGGAACTCAGCTATAGTCACTCCGATGGACGTGTCGAGGACAGGGCAGCTTTTGTCGCCCAAAAACAAGGTCCGGACTGGAAACTTCTGTCGCGCGCGTCCACCAAGCTTTGAATCCGGTGGTTGGTCCACCCTACCCGCTGACCTGACCGCGATGCCGCAAAAAGTGATCCGCAAGGACGCATGCCATCATGGCCTCGCCGACGGGGACGGCGCGGATGCCGACGCAGGGATCGTGGCGGCCCTTGGTGACGATTTCGGTTTCCTTGCCCTTACGATCCACGGTGCGGCGGGGGTTGAGGATCGATGACGTGGGCTTCACCGCAAAGCGCGCCACCACCGGCTGTCCGGTGGAGATGCCGCCGAGAATGCCGCCGGCATGGTTGGAGAGAAAAGTGACGCCCTTGTTGCCCATCCGCATCTCGTCGGCGTTTTCCTCGCCTGAGAGTTCGGCAGCAGCAAAGCCCGCACCGATTTCGACGCCCTTCACCGCGTTGATGCTCATCATCGCACTCGCAAGATCGGCATCGAGCTTGCCGTAGACCGGCGCGCCCCAGCCTGCAGGCACGCCGTCGGCGACGATCTCGATCACCGCTCCGATCGAAGAACCCTTCTTGCGGATGCCATCCAGATAGTCTTCGAAAAAGGCGGCCGTGTCCTTGTCGGGACAGAAGAACGGGTTGCGCGCGACCTCGTCCCAATCCCATTTCGCCCGATCGATCCTGTGCGGCCCCATCTGCACCAGAGCGCCGCGCACGGTCACGCCCGTCAGGATTTTTCGCGCGATGGCGCCGGCGGCGACCCGCATCGCGGTTTCCCGCGCCGAGGAACGCCCGCCGCCGCGATAATCACGCAGGCCGTATTTGGCGTCATAGGTGTAATCGGCGTGACCGGGACGAAACTTGTCCTTGATATCGGAATAGTCCTTCGAGCGCTGGTCGGTGTTCTCGATCAGAAGCGCGATCGGCGCGCCGGTCGTGACCTGCACCCCAGTTTCCGGATGCGCCATCACGCCGGAGAGAATTTTTACCGCGTCCGCCTCCTGGCGCTGCGTGGTGAAGCGCGATTGGCCGGGACGGCGGCGATCGAGATCGCGCTGGATCTCGTCGGCGGTCAGCGGCAACAGCGGCGGACAACCATCGACGACGCAGCCGATCGCAACCCCGTGACTCTCGCCAAAGGTGGTGACGCGGAACATGTGGCCGTAGGTGTTGAACGACATGTGTTGTCGTAACTCGCGGTGAATGGCCGGTCAAATGGCCGTCATGCCGATTCCAGCGAGGGATCGGATTAACTATAACGGCGGCTCAACTCTCCATCCCGGAACACATAGACGCAACCCTGCCCGATCGTCAGATCAGCGGCACAGTCGGGGGCCAGGAAGCCAAGCGCCACCATCAGCGCCCGCGCAGTGCCGTCATGCCCGGCACAAGGCCGGGCATGACGAATACCTGTGTCATTCCTTCGCCAGCGAAATATCCGGCGCGTCCGGCCGCTTCATGCCGACGACATGATAGCCGGAATCGACATGGTGGACCTCGCCGGTGACGCCGCGCGACAGATCAGAGAGGAGATAAAGCGCGCTGTCGCCGACTTCTTCGATGGTCACGGTGCGGCGCATCGGCGCGTTGTATTCGTTCCATTTCAGAATGTAGCGGAAATCGCCGATTCCGGAGGCCGCCAGTGTCTTGATCGGCCCCGCCGAGATGGCGTTGACGCGGATTTTCTTCTCGCCGAGATCGGCAGAAAGGTAGCGCACGCTTGCCTCAAGCGCGGCCTTGGCAACGCCCATCACGTTATAATGTGGCATCCATTTCTCGGCGCCGTAATAAGTCAGCGTCAGGATCGAACCACCGTCAACCATCAGCTTTTCGGCGCGCTGCGCGATCGCGGTCAGCGAGTAGCAGCTGATCAGCATCGTCCTGGTGAAATTGTCCGCCGTGGTCTCCAGATAACGGCCGTCGAGCTGGTCCTTGTCGGAAAAGGCGATCGCATGCACCACGAAATCGATTCTGCCCCATTTCGACTTCAATTCCTCGAAAACGGCATCGATGGTCGCAGGATCGGTGACGTCGCAGTGTCCAAGCAGGACGCCATCGAGTTCCCTGGCCAGTGGCTCGACCCGCTTCCTCAAGGCGTCGCCCTGCCAGGTCAGGGCGATTTCGGCGCCCGCTGCGCGGCACGCCTTGGCAATACCCCAGGCGATCGAGCGGTTGTTGGCAACCCCGAGGACTACTCCCAGTTTACCTTTCATCAGATCTGAATGTTGCGTCATTCGATTTCCTGATCGAGCTAAGCTCGCTTTGGGGGTACACTAGTGTCCCGGTTCTGACATTCGTATCGTACCGGGCGGGCTCGTTTACGAATGTCAAAACCAAAGGGACACTAGCAAATATCGGATTCTAGTGTGGTTTTGAATTTGACATTCGCCTCGAGCACTCGCAGCGAATACATTAGCAAATGTCAAATCCACCACTAGCGGTCCTATTCTAACATTCGCGTCCGCTTCAGCGACAATCTTCGCGAATGTTAGAATTAAAGGACCAGTAGCAAGCATAAGATTCTAGTGGGGTTTAGAATTTGACATTCGCTTCGCGAAATTGCGGCTGGATGGGTAGCGAGCGTCAACTCGCTCTACCAACCCGGTCGACGGTACGGCCTTTGTTCATCATGACTGAGACCGTTTGTCGCGCAACCTTAGCGAGGGAATAGCGTCCCTATCCTGGTGTTAGTTGTGTGTGCGGTTCAGGACGCCGGCACCCCAGTGGCGCGGATTCGACATTCGCTGCAGCTCCAAACCACTGGCGGCAGTGCCCGCCTTGAGCCAAAGAAACAAGTCGGATCGCGCGCAATGACTGCGTTTCGCGAGAGTGTGGAAGCCATGATTCCAGCGCTGCGCCGCTATGCGCGCGCTCTCACGCGTGACGCTGATCTTGCCGACGATCTGGTGCAGGATACGTTGGTGCGGGCGCTGCGTTCGGAACGGCTTTTTCTTGGAGGCGATGTCAGAAGTTGGCTTTACACGATCCTGACAAACCTGAACAAGAACCGTCGGCGGTCGCTGGCGCGAAGACCGCAATTCATGCCGCTGCTGGAGAACAGTCCCGATGCGAGCGGGACAGAGGCAGAAGGGCGCGATATCACCAAGGCGCTGGCAACGTTGGTGGAAGAGCAGCGCGCCGTGCTGCTGCTCGTGATGTTGGAGGGGTTGAGTTACCGCGAGGTCGCCAATATTCAGGGCGTACCGATCGGCACCGTGATGTCACGCCTGGCGCGCGCTCGCGCCCATGTGAAGGCCGTTCTCGAGGGAGAACGCCCTGCATTGCGGAGAGTGAAATGACAAGTTCTATGCGTGAAGCATTGATGCAAGGGCCGTTTTCCACACGATTTTCCGGGGCAACCACATTGCAGCAAAGCTTGTTCTTCCGCGGGGGAGAGCGGAAGGCAAGCAGAATGATTTCGAACGAAAAGAGATCACGACCATGACCGATACGAAGATTCCTGTCACCGAAGACGAACTCCACGCTTACGTGGACAATGAATTGCCGGCGGAGCGACATGACGACGTCATAGCCTGGCTCGTCGCACATCCGGACTGTTCCAAACGGGTGAGGGCATGGCGCGAAATGGCCGAGGTGCTGCATGCGCGCTATGATCAGGTCGCGGACGAGGCGGTGCCGAAGCGGCTTGAAATCGAGAAGCTGGTGCGGACTCCGCGCAAGTGGATGTATGGCGCGATTGCTGCCGCGTTCGCTGCGTTCGTCATCGGCGGCGGCACGGGCTGGCTGGTGCGCGGCGTGGCGGCTACGCCCTCCGCTCTCCAGAGCCTGGCCACCGACGCACTCGACGCGCACCGGCTTTACGTCGTGGAAGTTCGCCATCCGGTCGAGGTGTCCGGCACCGATCGGGCGCATCTGCAGACGTGGCTGAGCAAGCGATGCGGCTGGGATGTCCGGGCGCCGGAACTCGATTCGACCGGGCTCAAGCTGATCGGAGGCCGGTTGTTGCCGGGTCCCGCCGGTCCCGCGTCCTTCCTGATGTATGAGTCCGCAACCGGCGAGCGCTACACGCTTTACGCCTCGCGCGCCAAGACCGGAACCGAACAGATGCGCTATACCGCCGGCGAGAACTCGGGCGCGATGTATTGGTCCGACGATGACGTCGGCTACGTCCTGAGCGGTCCGGGCGATAAGGAGCGTTTGAATCAGGTCGCGCGTCTGGTCTACGAGCAAAGCGAGAAGGGCGGCTGAGAAGCCGATCGGGCGAAACGACGGCCAGTGTCCAAATTCGGACATTAAGAATCTGAAATTGGAACATGGACGCGTCTCAATATCGCACCATGTACTCACGACAAATGTGGCGCGTTCGATCCGCCGATCGACGCAGGCGGCCTCGCCTGGGGTTTTGTACCGCGCTGGTCCCCCAGGCCGAGGCCGCACCCTTTTTCAGATCTTGAACCCGTTCATGAAAGATCGCTGCGCGGGTTGTAGGGATGCATTTCCCGCCATTTCTGCATCAGCTGTTCCAGCTCCGCGTCATTCCCGTCGGGCAACATGATCCGAGTGGTGACGAACAGGTCGCCGGCACCGCCTGTCTTAGGCAAGCCTTTGCCTTTCAGGCGAAAGATCCTGCCGCTTGAGGTGTTCTTGGGGATCGACAATTCGACCGCGCTGCCAAGCGTCGGCACACGGACTTTCCCGCCAAGTACAGCCTCATACAGCGTGATCGGCAGATCGAGGCGCAGGTCGCTGCCATCGACCTTGAAGAAAGGATGCGGCGCGATGTTCACCGTAATCAGGAGATCGCCAGGCGGATGACCTGGCGCGGTCTCGCCCTGCCCCTTCAGCCGGATCTGCTGGCCGGCGACCACGCCTGCAGGAATCTTGACGTTGAGCTCCTTGCCGGTCGGCAGCCGGACGCGCTTCTCGGCTCCCTTGACCGCCTCCTCCAGCGACACCGCCATCGAAACCGAAACATCGAGGTCGAGCGCGATCGTGCCGGGGTCGAACTCGAAGGTGCTGCCACCTGCACCCCTGCGTGCGCCGCCGCGCGCGGCTGCGCCACCGAACATGCTGTTGAGGATATCCTCAAAACCGCCGCCGCCACCGAACCCACCTCCGGTCCGGAAGGTATGTGTTTCGAAACCGCCGGCGCGCCCACCGGGACCGCCGCCAGGGAATCCCTGGAATCGCGGTTTGCCCTCGGCGTCGATTTCGCCGCGATCGAACTGCTTGCGCTTCTCATCGTCGCCGATGATCTCGTTGGCCGAATTGAGTTCAGAAAATCGGGCCGCCGCCTTCGGATCATTCTTGTTGGCGTCGGGGTGATACTTCTTGGCAAGCTTGCGATAGGCGCTCTTGATCGCTGAAGCGCTGGCACCCCGCGGCACCCCCAAGACCTCATAGGGGTCGCGCATCCGTCAGGTCTCCTTCCGGGGAATCAAAATTTTGAGGTGGGGCAAAGCGCCCGTTCGAAAATTCATTTGGGGTCGTCGTGGTATTTTTGCAACGGGATGTTCCGCCTGGAACGGCGACTTGGGCCGAACCGCCCTTCCAATAGTTTAGAACCCGAGCGGACGCAAAACCGGATTCTCACTGCGATCGGACTATCCGTTTCAGCTCTGTTTCCACGGTTTGAGAGTGTGAATTTCCCACAGTCCATGACCGGTCTGGCACGCGGCTCCCTGCAGCCAGCTTTCGGTGCTGCCATTGACATAGCTTGCCAGAAAATCCCGGCAGGTCCGCCCCTCGGACGTGTAGGCCTGGGCCAAAGGCGTTACCGAGCCGCGCGCGCCGGTTTCGGGATTTTCCCAGGGCTGACTGGCATCCTTGTCGCCCTTGGTTAATACGTCGGAGGCCGCATTGCGGGTAAAGGCCAGATCCGAATCGGTGGGCACCGCTGCGCCCGGCGGGCCGAGCGAGCCGGTAAAATCATTGCCCGTCGCCAAGTTGCCGTCCGGGCGGCCCATGCTGCAGCCGCCGGCGCCGATGCCGATCAGAATCACCGCCATCACGGTCCCCCTCGGTGCGATCGCCGATAGGCCAAAGCGCCCCCATGCCCTATATAGAGCGAGCCTGGCATGAGGCTGCAATGCGCGTCTGGCCGCGGGCGGGCGCAACTCGGAACTCCGAAAATGACGGACACGACCTCCATCAAACACCCAACATCCTTAACATCCGGTGATTTCACCGCGGCCGAAGAGCCGTTCGCCCTGTTTGGCGAATGGTTCGCCGAAGCGGTAAAGGCCGAACCTAGCGACCCCAATGCCATGACCCTTGCCACCGTTGACGCGGACGGACTGCCCGATGTGCGGATGGTGCTGATGAAGGGCTATGACGCGGAAGGATTCGTGTTCTACAGCCATGTCGCCAGCCCCAAGGGCCGCGAACTCGCCGCCAATCCCAAGGCGGCGTTACTTTTTCACTGGAAATCGCTGCGCCGCCAGATACGCATCCGGGGGCCCGTGAGCACGGTGACGGAGGCGGAAGCCGACGCCTATTTCGCCACCCGACCGAAGCAGGCGCAGATCGGCGCCTGGGCCTCCAGACAGTCGCAGCCCCTGGAAAGCCGTTTTGCCTTTGAACAGGCCATTGCAAAAGTCGCGGCCAAATACCTCGTCGGCGAGGTGCCGCGGCCGCCCGGCTGGAGTGGCTGGCGCATCGCGCCGCTGCAATTCGAGTTCTGGCACGATCGGCCGTTCCGCCTGCACGACCGCATCGAATTCCGTCGTCGTGCGCCGGATTCTGCATGGACGAAGGTGAGACTGTATCCTTAACGCTCTGAGCGCGTCATGGCCGGGCTTGTCCCGGCTATCCACGTCTTGCACGCTCAGCCAGTTTGAAGACGTGGATGCCCGGCACAAGGCCGGATATGACGAAAACGAAAGAAACCGTTTATGCCCTCATCCAATAACGGGCCGCGGCGCACGCTGCTTCTGACCGGTGCCAGCCGCGGCATCGGTCATGCGACCGTGATCCGCTTTTCGAGCGCCGGATGGCGCGTCATCACCTGTTCGCGCCATCCTTTCCCTGAGGAATGTCCGTGGGGGGCGGGGCCTGAGGATCACATCCAGGTCGACCTTGCCGATCATGACGACACCTCGCGCGCGATCTCCGAAATCCGCCGGCGCCTGGAAGGCGGCATGCTCCACGCGTTGGTCAACAACGCAGCGATCTCGCCGAAGGCTGAAGGCGGCGCCCGGCTCGGCTCGATCGATACCGACATTGAAACCTGGCGGCATGTCTTCAGGGTCAATTTCTTTGCGCCGATCATGATGGCGCGCGGGCTGATCGAGGAATTGAAGGCGGCGAAGGGCTCGGTAGTCAACGTCACCTCGATCGCGGGCTCCCGCGTGCATCCCTTCGCAGGCGCGGCCTATGCGACCTCGAAGGCGGCGCTGGCGGCGTTGACCCGCGAGATGGCGTCCGATTTCGGCCGGCTCGGCGTGCGCGTCAATTCGATCGCGCCGGGCGAGATCGACACCTCAATCCTCTCGCCGGGCACCGAGAAGATCGTCGAGCAGCAAATCCCGCTGCACCGGCTGGGCACGCCGGACGAGGTCGCCAAGATCATCTATGTGCTGTGCACTGAAATGGGTTCTTACGTGAACGGCGCCGAGATCCACATCAACGGCGGCCAGCACGTTTGAACGCCGATCTGGTGCACTCGCGGGGCCCCATCGCGCGCGTGCCTGATTTTCGCAAGGCCGCGCGAAGTCGAGTTCAGACCAACCCGCGCAGGATTTGCGCGGCCTGCCAACGCAACGATGCCTCGATATTGGCGATGCTCGAGCACTCGTCTTCGCGCTCGCCCTCCGACAGAACCGCGCCGCAATGCCGGCAGGTCCGCGCCGAGATCGCCTGCGCGCGGGCACCGATGTTGCGTCCCTGCTGGTAGCTGGCGAAGTCGACGACGTTACGCGTTCGCATTATGACTTTCTCAACCATTGCTGTTCTCGCGATCAACGCGAGCTTTATCCCAGAAAGGCGTCGCGCAAAGGTTCAGTCCAACGCTCAAATTTTACCGGAGAGGCTCACGCCGGCATCGGTCGAGCGGTCGCAATTTTTTTAACCTCAAGGGATTGCGAATCCGATTGCGAAAAAAGCGGCAGGCGGTTGCCTACAGCCAGTTCTTCCACTTGAAATACATGTAAGGGCCGATCGCGGCAGCCAGCATCGCCAATATCGCTATCGGATAGCCAAGATGCCATTCGAGCTCCGGCATATCCTTGAAGTTCATGCCATAGATCGAGGCGATCAGGGTCGGCGGCATCAACACCACCGCCATTACCGAAAACAGCTTGATGATGTTGTTTTGCTCGAGATTGACCACCCCGAGCATCGCGTCCAGCATGAAAATGATTTTGTTCGAGAGATAGGAGGCATGGTCGGTCAGCGAGGTCACGTCCCGCTGCATGGTCTTGAGCTGCTCGCGCATGTCCTTGGTCCATTTGACGCCGTCGACCGCGGCCGCAACAAAGGTCACCACCCGCCCGATCGAGACCAGACTTTCGCGCACTTTCGAGGTCAGATCGCCCTTGCGCCCGATCGCGATCAGGATCTCGGAATAGCGCTTGGCATGGCCGGTGCGCGCCGCGCCCTTGGGCTCGAAAATCTCGTGGCTGATCGCATCCATGTCGGCACCGGCGCGCTCCAGAATGTCGGCGTTGCGGTCGATCACGGCGTCTAGCAGTTCCATCAGAACCATCTCCCCGGTAATGCCGGCGGAGCAGAAGCGCGCCAACTTGTTTTCCACCAGTACAAACGGCCTCGGCTCGTCATAGCGCACGGTCACCAGGCGATGGTTAGCCAGGATGAAGGTGACCGCCGTCGTGCGCGGGGTTTCCGTGTCCGCCCCGCACATCAGCGTCGCCGTCATGTAGCGGGCGCTGTTCTCGATGTAGAGGCGGCTTGAAACCTCGATTTCCTGCATGTCTTCCCGGGTCGGTACCGCAATGCCGGCCAGCCGCTCCACCGCCTTGTCCTCAGCCATCGTTGGCTTGACGAGATCGATCCACACGGCGCTATCCGGTAGGGCATCCAGACCGGTGACGGCTGCCTTCTTCAGGGAGGATTCGGAGGGGACGAACACCGAGAACATGGGTAACTCCGGACAGAAACGGCGAACCGGCGACTTTCCGGAGCTCGCGAGAATGGGTGTCGCGATGTAACACGAACTGCGGAAAGCGGGCACTAGTGGGCGAGTTTGGCGTTCGCTACCGTAGCGACCATCATCTCAAAAGCGAATGTCAAATCAAAAACTCCACTGGAAACCGGCGTTTGCGGGAGGCCGTTTGACTGGAACATTGGCAAGAAAGGCCGCCCGAAGCAGGTGACGCCGGAATCGAACCAGCCGGCTCGATTCCAAACCTTCCCGACCAGGCGGGCGACCGGGTTAAGCACATTCTTGGCATCCTGCTGCGGAGGAGACGGCAGGATTGGGGATCGAAAGGCGGGCATTTCCAAGGGAAATGTGCCTTCTTAGTGGAACTTGCGGCAAAAAAGACACAACGTGACTGCGGCGGTGCAGGACGAGCATCTAAGCGCTGGAATTGTTACGAAGTTAAGCGATAATACGAGCCCTGTTAGGGGAATCGTCGCGCTAGGGCACAAAATAGCCGCCTTCGCGGGCGGCTTTTGATTGGAACTACATCATGTCGTCTCTGAAACTAACCTTGGGTATCCTGGCTGTCGGCATGCTTCTGTCAGGTTGCATGGAAACGGCGACCTACGAGGCGACCAACACCAGTAATTTCAAGCAGCGTGACAAGGAGCTGCTGGCGAAGATTCGCTACGAAAACGTGCAGCCGCTGGACGGTTTCCGCCGCGCGATCGTATCGTTCCACCGCAGGGAAGCCCCCGGCTCGATCGTGGTCGATTCCGATAACCATTATCTCTATTTCGTGCTGAACGACGGCAAGGCGATCCGCTACGGCATCACGGTCGGCGAGGAAGCCATGGCCTGGTCAGGCATAGCCAAGATCGGCAGCATGGCGGAGTGGCCGCCCTGGCATCCGACCAAGAGCGAGATCGAGCGTCTGGGCGTTCCCACCTATGTGGCGCCGGGTCCGGACAATCCGATGGGTTCGCGCGCGCTCTACCTTTACTCGGGCGGCAAGGACACCCTGTTCCGGATTCACGGCACAAACCAGCCGGAATATATCGGCTCCTCAATCTCGTCGGGTTGCATCCGGATGACCAACGAGGACGTTATCGACCTTTATAACCGGGTGAAGATGGGCACCATCGTGGTCGTGCTCGAGCCGCACCACGGCGACTCGCCTTGGGGCTCCGGTGGTTCGCAGATCGCAAGCCACACCAACTTCGGCGCGGTGCAGTAGTAGCTAGGCAGACCATTTTCGGACCAACAAAGCGCCGGTCTTACCGGCGCTTTTTCTTTGCTGGCTTCTCGTTCGAGGGTTCCGCCGGCTGCTTGCGATCCGCATCGCTCTCGTCGGTATCGGATTTGGCGCCGTCGGGCCCGGCCGCGACTTCGCGCGGCGGCGCGCCCTCGGGACGGGGCGCGGGCAACATCGGCGAGATCTGCGGGAGCGGATCCCATACATCCCACTGGCAGATCCTGTAGCCGTTACGACGCTCCATCAGATCGAGATGAATGTGGTCCTCGTGATAGCCGTCCGAACCCGGCCCAAGCACCGTGGTGAAGCGCGCGCACACCGAACGCCTCACGCTCTCACGCAAATCGCGCGGCGCCGCACGATCGGTGAACGATATTGCCCGGCCGTTGGCAAGGCCAAATGAGCGCACGTCGAGCGCGTTGGCGCGGCCGTGTTCGGATAATTTCGCACCGACGATACGGTTGCGGCCACGGCATTCGAAGGAGTCGAAATTGTCGAGCTCGCTAATGCCGCTGCCAAGGCCCCTCGCAAGCTTCGCCATGTCGGTGCGAACCCAGTCGGCGACCGCCGAGGCCATTTCGCATCGCAAGATCGCCGGAGGCTTGATTGCAACCCGATGCCTGTCGGACAGCACCACGGCTTCCAGCCGCACCAGATCTTCTCCGCCGCAGCCGCCGGGACCGTGGATGTCCGGGACGCTGGGCGCAATCGCGACGGCGTCCGTCAGCGCCGCGCGGCAAACCGAGACTTCACGTTCGGGCACGGCCGGCGCAGCCGCAGACGGTTCCGCGCCAGGGGACGTCTCATGTCCTTCCGCGGGCGCCTCCGGTTTGGCCGCGGGAGCCTCAACAGGCCGCGGTCTTGGCAGCGGCACCGCCGATGTGCGAGGTCGCGACACCGCCGCGCCCGCTCCCGCGGGCCATAGGGACGCAAACGCCACCGCCGCCACGGTAACCATGGCGCGCCAGCAGCGGTAACTCCCGCGACAAGGCCATTTGCGGCGCGCATCGGTCGCGCTAGAGTTCATGGCAATTCCGCAAAACAAAACCGCGGGAAACGATCGAATCTTGAGGAGGGACGTCCGTATGCTTGGGTTGATGCAAGACTGGCCTTTGCTGTGTCACCGGATTCTCGAACATGCCGCACAATTTCACGGGACGCAGGAGGTCGTCACACGGTCGGTCGAAGGTCCCATTCACCGCACCAATTATGGCGAAATCCACAAGCGCGCGCTGAAAATCTCGCAGCGGCTGGACCGCGACGGGATCAAGCTCGGCGACCGCGTCGCCACCATTGCGTGGAACACCTGGCGTCATCTCGAGGCTTGGTACGGCATCATGGGTATTGGCGCGATCTGCCATACTGTCAATCCACGACTGTTTCCCGATCAGATCGCCTGGATCGTCAACCACGCTCAGGATCGCGTGGTGATGACCGACATCACCTTTGTGCCTCTGCTGGAAAAAATCGCCGACAAGCTTCCAAGCGTCGAGCGCTATGTCGTGTTTACCGACAAGGCACACATGCCGCAGACCACGCTGAAGAACGCCCTCGCCTATGAGGACTGGATCGCCGAGGTCGACGGCGATTTCAAATGGAAGACGTTCGACGAAAATACCGCGGCTGCGATGTGCTATACCTCCGGCACCACGGGCGATCCCAAGGGCGTGCTGTATTCGCATCGTTCCAACGTGCTGCACGCGCTGATGGCCAATACCGGCGATTCACTTGGCGCATGCGCCAGCGATACGATGCTGCCGGTGGTTCCGCTGTTCCACGCCAATAGCTGGGGCATTGCCTTCTCCGCGCCCTCGATGGGAACCAAGCTGGTGCTTCCGGGCGCCAAACTCGACGGGGCATCGGTGTTCGAACTGCTGGAAACCGAAAAGGTCACCCATACCGCCGGCGTTCCCACCGTGTGGCTGATGCTGCTCAACCACATGGCCGCCAATCATTTGAAACTTCCGCATTTAAGGTTTGTGGTGTGCGGCGGCTCGGCAATGCCGCGGTCGATGATCAAGTCGTTCGTCGAGATGGGAGTCACGGCGCGGCACGCCTGGGGCATGACGGAGATGAGCCCGATCGGCACGCTGGCGGCGCTGAAACCTCCTTTCGCCGAACTCAAGGGCGAGGAGAGGCTCGATATTCTCCAGACCCAGGGCTACCCACCGTTTGGCGTCCAGATGAAGATTACCGACGATTCCGGCAAAGACCTGCCGTGGGACGGCAAGACCTTTGGACGGCTGAAGGTAAAGGGCCCCGCGGTGTCGAAAGCCTACTATCGCGTCGATGCCGATATCCTGGACGATGACGGCTATTTCGACACCGGCGATGTCGCCACCATCGACAAGCAGGGCTACATGCGGATCACCGACCGCTCCAAGGACGTCATCAAATCCGGCGGCGAATGGATCTCGTCGATCGATCTGGAGAACCTGGCAGTCGGTCATCCCGCGGTGGCCGAGGCCGCCGTGATCGGCATCTACCATCCCAAATGGGACGAGCGTCCGCTGCTGATCATTCAACTCAAGCAGGGACAGAACACGACGCGCGAGGAAATCCTTGAATTCATGGATGGCAAGATTGCCAAATGGTGGATGCCCGACGACATCGTGTTCGTCGACGGCATTCCGCACACGGCGACGGGAAAGATCCTGAAAACCGCGCTTCGCGACCAGTTCAAGAGTTACAGGTTCCCGAACGCGGCCGCTTGAAGCCTTCACCGAGCATCATCGCGCCGGCCGCGCTTCCGGCCGCCCGATAAAGGACCTGTGATGCCCGGGACAAAGGCCCGGGCGTCGCAATTTCCCGAGGAACCCGGCCGAATCCCTCCCTTGAATTCGGCGCGGGTCCGTGGTCTCAAACGGACCAAGATTCCAATCAGGCAGAATTCAAGCGATGGCCCGCAGGTTTTCCGCTCCCTACCAATCGGAGCCCGTGTCTGGCCTTGCGTCCTGGTCGCGCAATCTGGCCATATTTTCCGTCGTGGCGGTGCTGGTCTCCGTCCTCATCGTCCGGTTCGGCTTCCTCGAACTCAAGCCGGCGCTGGCGACCTTCTTCGGCGCGCTCGCGTTTGCCGGCCTGTCGATACTCGTTGGCCTCGCCGGTGCGATCGCGATCTGGCAAGACGGCTCGCGCGGCATAAGCCGAATCCTGGTGGCCTTCCTGATCAGCGCTGCACTCCTCGCCTATCCCGCCTATCTCGCCATTCAATATCGCAAACTGCCGCGAATCCACGACATCACCACCGATCCGATCGATCCGCCGCGCTTTGACGCGCTGGCGCGGTTGCGCACCGGCGACGGCACCAATCCGGCCGTGTATGCCGGGCTATATTCGGCCGAACAGCAACGGATCGCCTATCCGGATATCGAGACGGTGGAGCTGGAAATACCGGTGCAGCGGGCCTACGAGATCACGCTGCAACTGGTCAACAAGCGCAAATGGCTGGTCATCGACGAGCGTTCGCCCCAGCTGCCACGCCGCATCGGCCGCATCGAGGCGGTGGCGCGCACGCCGATCATGGGGTTCCGCGAGGACGTGTCGATCCGTGTGACGCCGGATGGCGAGGATTCACGCGTCGATATCCGTTCCGCATCACGATACTTCGAGAGCGATCTCGGCAGCAACGCCGCCCGTGTGCGCAAGCTGATCGACGACATCAATACCGCGGCCGAAAACGCTCAGAACAAGCCGGTGGTCAAGAAGCCGCCGGTGCCCGCACCCAAGGCTCCGCCAAAGGTCGTTAAGAAGTGACCTCGGGTGGGCGATCCCGGTGCGCGCTTTGGCGGAAGCGTTGACACGACGCGGAACGGCATCATGCGTGTTCTGCTCAGCGATGGCTCAGGACTAACCTCGCGCCAAGTCGCAACGCGGCTTGGCGCACTCGGCCATCACGTGGAAATCCTGTCTTCGACGCCATTCTGCTTAACCCGTTTCACCCGGCATGTCCGCGCGCTTCACGAGGTACCGCGTTTTGCCGATGATCCGTTGGCGTGGTTCGAGGCCGCCAATCGCATCGCAAAGACACGCGCGATGGACGTGCTGCTGCCGACGCAGGAGCAGGTCGCGGTGCTATCGGCCCTGCGTGGCCGGCTTGGGATTGCGACAGTGGTGCCCCATTTTGCTGCGCTGCGCCGCGTACAGGACAAGATCGAGGCGTGGCGCACCCTGCACGCGGTCGGTGTTCCGCAGCCCGCCTCCGTTGTGGCGCGGAGTATAGATGATCTGGCGACCATCGCGCAGTTTCCGGTGTTCGTGAAGCGGCCCATCTCGACCGCAAGCGCCGGCGTGCGTCGTGCCGCCACAGCAGACGAACTGATCGCTGCAGCGACCGCGCTCGGGCTCGGCAAACGGGAGCTGTTGGTGCAGTTGCAGGCATCGGGGCGGCTGGCGATGGTTCAGGCGCTCGCCGACCACGGACGCCTTATTGCCCATCACGCCAATCTGCGCATCATCGAGGGCATCGGGGGCGGCGCCGCGGTAAAGGAAAGCGTGCGGCTGCCGGCTTTGCCGGAACACCTGGAGCGCCTGGTGCAAGCGCTCGACTGGCACGGGCCGATCTCGATGGATGTCATCATCACCGACGAGGGCCCCCTCGTCATCGACGTCAATCCAAGGTTGGTCGAGCCCGTCAACGCGCTGTTTTCCGGGGTCGATCTGGTCGGCGCGATGCTGGAGCTGGCGAAAGATTTGCACCCGCCGGCGCTGCCTGCGGGAAAGCCCGGCGTGCGCTCGCAACAGCTCCTTTTGTGCGTGTTGGGTGCTGCCGAACGCGGCTCGCGCCGCGCCGTGCTCCGCGAGCTTATCGCTGCGCTGCAACGCCGTGGTGACTATCAGGACGCCGCGGAGGAATTGACACCGGTTAGCGGCGACCCGGTCGCAGCGATTCCAGTCGTCGTTGCCACCCTCGCGACCTTGATCAAACCGTCGCTATGGCGCCGGTTTCACGCCGGCGCCACCGGCCCCTATGCGCTAACGCCCGAGGCATGGCAAAAAATCATCGTGGCAAGCGAGCGATAACGCACCAAATTATCTTGTGCAGCCTGGAGCTAATGCGCCAGCCTGTAGGTTCCGCCGATCACCGGATCGCCGTCGGTTGTCACGATCCCGCGCCCGACCAGATCCTCAAGATGTGCCAGCACGGAATAACCAGCAGCGGTGGTCAGCCGCGGGTCGATGCCGATATAGACGGCGCGCACGATGGTCGGGATGTCCGCCTCGCCCTTCGAGAGGCGATGAAGGATCGATGCTTCGCGCGCGTGGCGGTGACGGATCAGAAAACGCACATAGCGCGGACCATCCTGGATTTCCGGGCCGTGACCGGAGAAATACAGATCCTCGCCGCGCGTCGTGAGCCGCTCGAGCGAGGCCATGTAGTCGACCATCGAGCCGTCCGGCGGCGCCACGATCGAGGTCGACCAGCCCATCACATGGTCGCCGACGAAAGTCATCTTCCGCTCGCGCCATGCGAACGCGAGATGGTTGGCGGTGTGGCCAGGGGTTGCGACCGCCTCTAACTTCCACCCCTCGCCCTCGATCACCTCGCCGTCCCTCACCTGCACGTCCGGCCTGAAGTCGCGGTCCGCGCCGGATTCCGGATTGTGCTTCTCGCTTTCGAAGCGTGGCCGCGAGGCGCGATGCGGTCCCTCGGCATAGACGGTGGCACCCGTGGCGGCTTTGATCGGTGCGGTATTCATCGAGTGATCGCGGTGGGTGTGGGTGACCAGGATATGCGTCACGGTTTCGCCGCGCACTGCCTCGAGCAGCGCTGCTGCATGGGCTTGATCCGCTGGACCCGGATCGATGATCGCGACCTTGTCCCTGCCCACGATGTAGCTCACCGTGCCGGTGAAGGTGAACGGGCTCGGATTGTTGCAGAGAATTCGCCGCACGCCGGGCCTTGCTTCCTCGACGACGCCCGGCGGAAGCGGGAAGTTGCGGTTGAAGGGAACGTCGTCATTGTCGGCCATGGGTCGTTACTCGCAGCTCAAGGCAGTTTATCTCGTCATGCCCGGGCTCGACCCGGGCATCCACGTTCTTATCGACCTGAGGTCAAGACGTGGATGGCCGGGACGAAGCCCGGCCATGACGGAATTCTGAAAGGCAGTGGCGCTCCGCAACGCTTACGAAAATGCCTGGATGCCGGTGATGGCGCGGCCCAGGATCAGCGCATGGACGTCGTGGGTGCCCTCGTAAGTATTGACGGTTTCCAAATTCGCGGTGTGCCGCATCACGTGATACTCGATCTGGATGCCGTTGCCGCCATGCATGTCGCGCGCCACGCGAGCGATATCCAGGGCCTTGCCGCAGTTGTTGCGCTTGACGATGGAGATCATCTCGGGCGCCATCTTGCCTTCGTCCATCAGGCGTCCGACCCGCAACGAGGCCTGCAGACCGAGCGCGATCTCCGACTGCATATCGGCGAGCTTCTTCTGCACGAGCTGCGTTGCCGCCAGCGGCCGGTTGAACTGCTTGCGGTCGAGCGTGTATTGGCGCGCGCGGTGCATGCAGTCCTCGGCAGCGCCCATCGCGCCCCAGGAAATGCCGTAGCGGGCACGGTTGAGGCAGCCGAACGGTCCCTTCAGGCCGGAAACATTGGGCAACAGCGCACTTTCCGGCACCTCCACGCCATCCATCACGACTTCGCCGGTAACGGAAGCGCGCAAGGAAAGCTTGCCGGTGATTTTTGGCGCCGAAAGCCCTTTCATGCCCTTTTCGAGAATGAAACCGCGAATGTGGTTATTGTGTTCGGCCGATTTCGCCCACACCACGAAGACGTCGGCAATCGGCGCATTGGAGATCCACATCTTGGAACCGGTCAACCGATAGCCGTCCGACGTCTTTTCGGCGCGGGTCTTCATGCCGCCGGGGTCGGAGCCGGCATCCGGCTCGGTCAGGCCGAAGCAGCCGACCCATTCGCCGGTCGCGAGCTTGGGTAGGTATTTCTTGCGCTGGTTCTCATCGCCATAGGCGTAGATCGGGTGCATGACCAGCGACGACTGCACCGAATTCATCGAACGATAGCCGGAATCGACGCGCTCGATCTCGCGCGCCACCAGGCCATAGGCGACGTAGCTCGCGTTGGCGCAGCCATATTCCTCCGGCAAAGTGATGCCGATCAGGCCGAGTTCGCCCATCTCGTGAAAGATGTCGCGGTCGACCTTCTCTTCCAGATAGGCCTTGGTGACGCGCGGCAAGAGCTTGTCCTGCGCGTAGGCACGCGCGGTGTCGCGGATCATGCGCTCGTCTTCGGTGAGCTGCTCATCGAGCATGAACGGATCGTCCCACTGGAAGCTCACCGGGGACGGCTTGTCCTTGGCCTGAGGGCGTACGCTCATGGAAAATCCTTTCGCATCGCTGTCGCGTGTCGTGAGTATATCAAATTAATTAAATTCTTGAAGTTCAGCCTTCAAGCTGTTCGCTCGACACGATCTCGATGCCGAAACCCGAGAGTCCCTTGTAGTCGTGCACCGACGACGTCAGATTCCGGATCGAGGTAACGCCGAGATCGCGCAGGATCTGCGCGCCGACGCCGACTTCGCGCCATTGCTTGTTACGATCTGCCTCCGCAGTCTTCTCCTCCGGCAGCGGCGAGACCGGCACGCCGGCGGCGCCGTCGCGCAAGTACACCAGAACGCCGCTTCCATTCTTCTTGAAATGCGCCAGCACCGACTGCATGTGCCTGGGCCCGGTGAAGATGTCCCTGACGATATTGGGCTTGTGGAAGCGCGTGAGCACATTCCTGCCGTCGCCGACGCCGTTATAGACAAAGGCCATGTGGGCGATGGAATCGAAGGGCGAACGATAGGCATAACCCTGCATCGGGCCGATCGGGCTCTCGGTGGTGAAGGTGCAGACCCGCTCGATCAGCTTTTCCCGCGCCTGGCGATAGGCGATCAACTCGGCGATCGTGACGTGTTTCAGCCTGTGGGCCTTGGCGAACTGCGCCACCTGCTCGCCTTTCATGACGGAGCCGTCGTCGTTCATTAATTCGCTGATGACGCCGACCGGCGGCAGGCCGCTTAGCTTGCAGAGATCGACTGCCGCCTCGGTATGGCCTGAGCGCAGCAGCACGCCGCCGTCCCGCGCAATCAGCGGGAACACGTGGCCGGGCCGCGCGAAATCATTGGCGCCGACATTCGGGTTGGCCAGCGCCCGACAGCACGATGCCCGCTCTTCAGCCGAAATTCCGGTTCCGCCGTCGGGCTTGTAGTCGATCGAGACGGTGAAAGCGGTGGTGTGGCTGGATTCGTTGTGTGCCACCATGGGATCGAGCCGCAGCCGGCGCGCATCTTCCATGGTAATCGGCGCGCAGACGATGCCCGAGGTATGGCGAATGATGAACGCCATCTTCTCGGCGGTGCATAGCGACGCCGCGACGATCAGATCGCCTTCGCCTTCGCGATCGTCATCGTCTGTCACGACGACGAGTTCGCCATGGGCGAAGGCGCTCAAAACTTCCTGGATCGGGTCGGCCATTCAAGAATCTCGTTTTGCGGTTGCGAGCAATATAGGGACTCGCGTGCCCGCGCCAGCTTCATTACGCAAACCAGAACGGCGCCAGGGGCGTAACGATGCCGTGACGGCATGTGTACCTATTTGCATAAGGTGTGGATCGATAAAGAACAAGGGTGGCGCAGAGCCTGTCGATGGCTGCCACACCTATCGGGCCGCGGCAGAACGAAAGTCAGGCCGTGTTGTCACGAGCGGCGCGGATCGCATATGCGATCCGCAGCAGGAGCACGATCGACACGTTGCCCTTCCCGGCTTCGATCTGGGCGACATAACGCTCGGAAATGCGGGACTTGCGCGCGAGCTCCTTGCGCGACATGCCGCACAGGTGGCGCATTTCGCGAACGCGATCGCCCAGCAGGCCGAGAAATTCGCTTGCGGGGTATGGATCGCTCTCAGGCCGCCGAGCCCGTCCGCCAGACCGCAAAGATGTCCGGGATCGCATCACGTGCCATCTCACCCCTCGTAACCCTTGGCATACTTGCCAAGGGGAAAGGTGGCCTGCATTGATGCGGATCAATCGACTGTTATCAATCGACCCTTGGTCGGGCGAAAGCCGGAAAACCTTTCCGCTTTATCTCACCGAAAAGGGTGCCTGGTAAGGCCGTCCGAACGGCACGCCGTTGACCACCGTCTGCACCGGCTTGAGAAGCACCTTGCCGTCGCGCTTGTTGTTGCGGGTATCGACGAAAGTGACCGGCCCCTCCGCCACCTCCATGATCGCGACGTCACCGGGCGCGCCGATCTGAAGCGTACCGATCTTCGGCGCGCGGTTGATGATTTTGGCCGGGGCCACGGTCGCCATCGACACCACCTGTTCCAGCGAGAGGCCGAGGGCCATGAACTTGCTCATCACGTTGGGCAGATAGGGGATGCCGGGCGAATTGCCCGAGAACACGTGAATGTCGGAGGAGATCGTGTCCGGGGTGCAGCCGCCGGGGATGGCGACTTCGGCGACCGTGAAATCGAAACTGCCGCCGCCGTGACCGACATCGAAGATCACGCCGCGCTGCTTGGCGGCGAGAGCCGCCGGCAACAGCTTGCCGTCCTGCACGATGTTGGTGGCCACGCCAGCGTTGTTGAGAAAACCGGAATAGGAATGGGTCAGAACGTCGCCGGGCCGCAGCAGGTTAAGAATCTCCGACATCAATTCCTTGGTCTCGACGCCGCCGATATGCACCATCATCTTGGCAGGCCAGCCGCACATCTCGCAGGCCTTGATGCCGCGCTTGAGCGGCTCGAGCCCATGCTTGAAGATCACGTTCTCCGACATCCGCACCTTGACGCCGATCAGGAAATCCGGGTTCTCGGCGAGCGCCATGGCGCAGGCTTCGACCTGCGCGTTGTCGATGTTGTAGAGCTCCGCGACCGGGAAAGCCGACAGGCCATTGTTGGCGATGTGGACGAAGGCGTAAATCCGCGCACGCGATTGCGCCACGACATAGCGTCGCAGCGCGGCCAGATTGTTGACGCCGGCATCTCCTGCGGAAACCACCGTGGTGGTGCCCTGGAATTGCACCAGCTCGTCGGCGGGAATGCCGATGGCAGAGCCGTAAGGGTAAACGTGGCAGTGCAGGTCGACCAGGCCCGGCGTCACCAGCTTGCCGGACGCATCGATCGTCTTTGCGGCGCGCGCGGCGGGAATTTCCGCCTCGATCGCCTCGATCACGCCCCAGCGGATGCCGATGTCGCGCTTTCCCCGCAACGACTGGCTGGGATCGAGCACGTCGCCGCCCTTGATGACGAGGTCGAATTTGTCGCTCGGTCCCATCGCAGCGAAAGCGGGATTTGCGAGATGCCCCGACAATGCGGTGGCGGCCGAGGCGGTAAGAAATTGACGGCGTGACAGATCAGACATGCTGGCGCTCTCCCCAAAATATTTTCTTATGCGCGCCGATGATGCGACGGCTAACGGTTTTGCGCAAGCTGCCGGCCCTTCTGCAGCAAACGCGACTGGTTCGGCGGTGGCGGTTGACGTAGTGTTACCTGGCGGGCCGGCAGAGCCCGAACGGGAGACGTCCATGACCGGCCTTCGAGTTCTCGCGACCTCACTTTGCCTCCTGGCTTGCGGCGCGGCCTTCGCCGAAGAGCCCCTGCCCCGGGCCAAGCCTGAGGAAGTCGGGCTCTCCAGCGAGCGGCTTTCCCGGATTGGCGAAACGCTCAAAGCCGACATTGAGGCGGGCCGGATTCCCGGTGCAGTCATCGCGATCGCCCGGCACGGCAAGCTGGTGGTGTTCGATGCCTATGGCTGGCGCGACAAGGCGTCCGGCGTTCCCATGACCACCGACACCATTTTCAACATCGCGTCCATGACCAAGCCGATGACGACGGTCGGCGCACTGATGCTCTACGAGCAGGGCAAGATCCTGATGAACGATCCGCTTGCCAGGTATTTCCCGAAATTTTCCAACGTGCGCGTCGCCGTGCGCGATGCCGCTGGCGAACCCACTGCAGAAACCGTCCCTGCCAACCGCCCCATCACGATCCAGGATTTGATGCGTCACACCTCGGGCCTGATCTACGGTGGCCGCGGCAATACGCTGGTGCACAAGATGTATCCGGCTGGAAGCGGCGATGCGGCGCGCGAGTATGATGGCGCAGCATTCATGGACAAGCTGGCTTCGCTGCCGCTTCTCTATCAGCCGGCGACGGTCTGGGACTACGGCTTTGGCCTGGACGTACTCGGGCTGACCATCGAGACCATCACCAAGCAAAGCCTCGGACAATTTCTGCAGGCCAGTTTGTTCGCGCCGCTGGGCATGACCGACACCGGCTTTTCGATTTCCTCCGAAAAGGCTGCACGTTACGCCAAACCCTTGCCGAGCGATCCCGACACCGGCAAGCCGCAGGCTCGCACCCCTGAACTGACGCAGCCGCTCAAATTCGAATGCGGCGGCGGCTGCGCGGCCTCCACTGCATCGGACTATCTGCGCTTTGCGACGATGCTGATGAATGGCGGACGCATCGGCGAGGCGCGCCTCCTCGGCCCGCGCACAGTTGCCTACATGCTGTCGGATCAATTGGGCCCCAACATCAAAAATCTCGTCGGCAATGCGGACCCGACCCGCGCAGATTACGGCTTCGGGCTTGGGCTCGCAGTGCGCACAACGCCTGGCGTGGTCAGGATGATGGGTTCGGTTGGGCAATTCTCATGGCCGGGCGCCAGTGGCGCCGACTGGTGGGTCGATCCAAAGGAAGAACTTGCGGTCGTTTACATGTCCGCAGCGCCCGGTCCGATCCGCTGGCACTATCGTCAGAAGATCAATGCGCTGGTGTATCAGGCGATCATCGAATAGCGCACTGCAACCAAAAAACGCTCTGGAAGTTTTCGAGCTGCACATTGGCGAGGCTGAACAGCCGTTCAGAATTCTCCTGCGGTTCCCGCGGAACGTTCCTCCGGTTTGCGGATTTGATTCCCCGCTTCATTGGAGGAGGAGAACATGAGGAAGCTTGGATACGTTATCGCAGCGCTTGGCGCGATTGCGGTCGCGGCGCCGTCGATTGCGAGCGCCGAGACCGTCGTGATCAAGCATCGCGATCATGGCTGGCACCACGGCTGGCATCGCGATTGGCATCGCGCCTACGGCTTTCACCGCGATCATGGCTGGCGCCATCACGAAGGGATGGTGATCAGGCATCGTTACCGCGAAGGCTAAGGCCGACACGGGAATGGCCCCGAGAAGGGGCCATTCTTTTTATCCGCCGAGCGGGCGAAGCCCTGGTCGCTAGTCCCACACCGGTGCAAATCCCGGATTGACGCAACGTCTGTCCTTCGGCAGCGCCGCGATCGCCTGCCTGTCCTCGGCGTCGAGTCCAATATGTTGCGCATCGAGATTGGCGCGCTGGCTCTCGCTTCGCGAGGCCTTCGGGATCGCCGCCACGCCGTCCTGATCGAGCAGCCATTTCAACGCCACCTGCGCGGCGCTCGCACCATGCTTGCGACCGATCGCCGCGAGCGTCGGATCAGCAGCCGCCCTGCCCTGCACCAGCGGACAATAGGCTACAAGCGGGATCGCTTTCGAAGCCAGATATTTTCGTAACGGCGTCTGATCGAACATGACGTGATATTCGACCTGATTGCAGGCGATCGGCGCAGTGATGTCCTCGATTACGGTTTTGAGGAGCGCGATGTTGAAATTGGCAACGCCGATGGCACGCGTGCGACCCTGCTCTTTCAGCTTCATCAAGGTTTCGAACATGGCCGGCAGGTTCATTTTCGGCGCTGGCCAATGCACGAGATAGAGATCGACGTGATCAAGCCTGAGCTTTTTCAGGCTCGCATCGAAAGCGCGTCGGATCGAGTCCGGCGCCAGGTTGTCGTTCCAGACCTTGGTCGTGATGTGCAGATCGCTGCGCGCGACCCCCGCTGTCGCAATGGCGGCGCCGATTGCCTCCTCGTTGCCGTACATTTCGGCAGTGTCGATGTGACGATAGCCGAGCGCGAGCGCGCTTTCGACCGCCGCACGGCAGGCCTCGCCCTGCATGCGGAAAGTGCCGAGCCCAAGGCGCGGCAGGCGGATGCCCTGGCTTTGCAGATATTCCATGGATAACTCCGAAAGCGTGGAGCGGCTGCTCGGGAGCCTATGGCCAACGCAGCCAACCGAAAGCGGCGGATGAGGGAAAGTTTCCGTCGCTTGCCAGTTTGCCTTCAGAACAACGTCCAGATCAAGATCGAGCACGCGACTACGTTGGAGCGGCCGAACCGCTCAGATCGGCTGTGCCGGCAGGTCTCCCGGCCGCGCGTCCGGCTGCGGTTCGATGTCGACCGACCAAAGCGAGTTGTCATCGACATCCTTCAGCGTCACGGTCATGACTGCGGAACGGCCATCGATATCGACGCGGCCGAAGAACTGAAGCCCGAAACAAGGCGCGAGATTTTCGCCCTGTTCTGCGCGGCATCCCTTTTGAAACATCGCCGTGGGGCCGAACGTATTGTCGAGTTCACCCGGCGCCCAGGTCCCTGCATGAATCGGGCCGGAGACGAATTCCCAGAATGGTTCGAAATCCGAAAACACCGCGCGGTTCGGGTCATAGAAATGCGCCGCCGTATAGTGCATGTCGGCGGTCAACCAGACCACGTTCCGAACGCCAGCGCGCTTGATGAAGGAGAGCAGATCGGCGATTTCGTGCTCGCGCCGTTCCGGCGGACCGTCACCGAGCGCGATAGCGTCCGTGCTGATCAAACCGATCGGAAGATCGGCGGCAATCACCTTCCAGGTCGCATCGGACGTCGCGAGCTCCCGCTTCAGCCAGGCGAGTTGCGCTCGGCCGAGGATGAAGGCCTCGCCCGGGTCATCGCGCCTGTTCCAGGTCGAATCGCGATAACTGCGCATGTCGATCATGAAGATGTCGAGCAAAGGCCCGTATCCGATCCTGCGATAGACGCGTCCCGCCTGTCCGGGAATTTCACCAATCGGCATGAATTCGAAAAACGCGCGTCGGGCGCGCTCGACGAGGCGGGATTTTCCGTCGTCGCCGTAGCCGGTCTCGTCGGCCGTGCCGATCGGCGACCAGTCGTCGCTCACTTCGTGATCGTCCCATTGCGCGAGCATCGGCACCTGAGCATTGAAGGAGCGCAGATTCTCGTCGAGCAGATTGTATTTGTAGTTGCCGCGGAACTGCCCAAGCGTGCGCGCCACCACCGATTTCTCTTCCGTGACCCGATTGCGCCAGACGGTACCGTCCGGCAGTTTCAACTCGGACGACACCGGACAATCGGCGTAAATATGATCGCCGGAGTGTATGAAGAAGTCTGGACTGTTCTGCAGCATCGCGCGGTAGGTGCGTATGCCGCCACGGGAAACGTCTATGCCCCAGCCCTGGCCCGCAGTATCACCGGACCAGACAAATGAAATCGAGCTGTTTTTCGCCGGCGCTGTTCGAAAATGCCCGACCTGCGCTTCACCCCCGATACCGGACTCGGAAAGGTCTTCGAACCGGACCCGATAGAAAATATCCGCACCGGGAGGGAACTCCTTGAGCAGCGCCTTCGCGGTGAAGTCGCGATCCGGCAAAGCATCCGATGACGCCACGCCGATGATGGTCTTGAAGCTTTCGACCGCCGAATATTCCACTTGCATGCGCGCGGGCCGGTCGGCTCTGGCCCAGACGATTGCCGTGCCGTTGGACACATCGCCCGCCTGGAGGCCGCAAGCGATTTTTGGGCGATCCGCCGCACGACTGAGATAAGGTCTTGCGAGACCGACCGTGCCGACGACCGCGAAGGCGGATGAGGAGCGGGCCAGGAACCGGCGCCGCGTCAACGGTCTCTTGGTGGGAAACGCGATTGCCATGCAGGCATCCTTCATCGAATCACAACGAAGGGTGCGCGCTCAACTTGACTCCCGGCCTAAGGTTTTACGACGGGCCCATGACTCTCATGACAGGCGTATCCGCCCTGGAGAGTCCGGCGATACCCTTGGGCAGACCGCCCCTATCGCTTCCAGTTGCAGATTCCGCCGGACTTGCAGGGCCAGACCTGGATGCGGGCATCGAAGGCCTGGGCATCGAGCGGATTGTGAGGGTGACGGGCAACCTTCGCACGCGCCACCAGACGCGGCTCGGCACCAGCGTGCGCGACGCGGGCGCTCCGAGTAACCCCCTTGGGCGCGGCTTTCGGTTCGGCGATCACCTGCGCACGGTTGCTCTGGCGATCGACAGTCACGTCGAGCGGACCCGGCGTGAAGCTGGCGGCGGGGCCGAGCGATTTGGGCGAAAGCACCGCCGTGGAGAGGTCGAGGCCGAGAAATTCGTCGGGTCGGTATTCGTCGCCGGCAGCCAAGCCGCTCCAGACAAAGGCCGTCGCGCACAAGCCTGCGATCAAAACATTTTTTGGGACCATCAACGGCCTCCCGAAAGCTGCAAAATACAATTTTGCAAAATCTAGGATGGGCCCGGAGCAATTCCAGTGCAGTTTGCCGACAAGGTTACCGCGCAGGCCGTGCCCATCAATCAGGCTTTGAGCGAATTGGCGAGCGCTATCGACTGCGGTAGAGTGCGCCGGCCGGGTTGCAGCCAGAGTGCCCCCAAGAGGATCCTGATGACATTGGCGTCCAATTCGCGGTTAACCCACCTTCTGCTCGTTGCGTTCGCGGCCTTGTCGTTTCTTGTTGCTCCGCCATCGCGGGCGGAAGACAAGCTTTTGCGGGTCGGAACGCTAAAACTCATTCACGGCATCACGCCTTATTTCTACGAAAAGTTTGCTCCCCCCGGCTACAGGATCGAGGTCGTGCCGTTCGAGAGCCCGACCGACGGCAAGAACGCCGTGCTGACCGGCACGGTGGACACCTGCATCCACGGGATTGCGTCATTTCTGTTGGGGGCGGCGGCGGGCGAACCGGTTGTGATCGTCGCGGGTGCGACCAATCGCGGCATGGGCATCATTGCCGATGCCAAATCCGACATCAAAAACGTCAAGGACCTCAAGGGCAAGCGCGTGGCGATCTGGCCCGGCTCGACACAGGAAGTCGTCATCCTCGAGCGCCTCAAGGCCGAAGGCATGTCGATTTCCGACATTCGGCCGATCCGGCTTTCGTTCAGCGACATGCCGGCCGCGCTCACCCGCGGCGACATCGATGCCTATGTCGGGGCCGAGCCGGGCCCCGGTATCAGCCTTGCCAACGGCACTGGCCGCCTGGTCGAATATCCCTATTCCACCCCGATCGGCTCGCTCAACATGATCCTTTCGGCTAGCGAGAAACTGATCAAGACCGACCCCGAGCGCCTCAGGCTGATCATCGACATGCACAAGAAGGCGACGGATTATGCGATGGCGCACCCGGACGAAATGGTTGAGGTCGCGATGCAAAAACTCGGCCAGCAGCGCAAATCGATCGAAATGGCGGTACCCAACGTGGAATTGACCTGGAAGATCGACGACGAATTCATCAAACGGGCGAAAGCCTACAGCGAACTTATGCTCGAGAAGAAACAGGTTCGGCAGGCGCCGGATTTGTCGCGGGGCATTACTGAACAATTCATGTAGCTGAACCACGTGAGCGAACACGCTACCACGCTGGCCGAACGCGCCTTGTCCGACGGCGCGGGACGGACGCCGCCGGGAACGGCCGCCGCCGATCGGCGCAACCACCGGCAACGGCTGGAGACCTTGCGCGCGTTCGTGCTCGGTGCCGGCTTTCCCATTCTCCTGATCGTGATCTGGGACCGCGCGGTTGCAATCACCGGCACGCGGCTTATTCCGAGCCCGTACCAGGTCGCGGTGATGATGTATGACTTCACCTTCGGCGGCATCTATGACGACGCCTTCTCGGGCACGATCCTTACCCACATCTTCAAATCGATGCAGCGCGTCTATGGCGGATTTCTTCTCGCCGCGCTGATCGGCATTCCCTTAGGGATGATGATCGGACGCATCAAGGTGTTGCGGCAACTGCTCGATCCGACGATCTCGCTCCTGCGCCCGATTCCGGTCACCGCGTGGCTACCGCTCTCGATGATCTTTTTTGGGCTGGGCCCGAACGCAGCGATCTTCCTGGTCTTCCTCGGCGCGTTTTATCCGATCCTCCTGAACACGATTTTCGGGGTGCGATCGATCGATCCGCGACTGTTCGAAGCGGCCTCGATGCTCGGATGTTCCGGCGCCAAGATGTTCCGGCAGATCGTGCTGCCCGCCTCGCTTCCCGCCATCTTCAGCGGCTTGCGGATCGCCCACGGATTTGCCTGGATATTGATCGTGGTCGGCGAGATGACTGGCGTCCCGACCGGTCTCGGATCGGTGGTAATGGACGGCCGCACGCTTTCACGCACCGATCTCGTGATCACCGGCATGATCGTGATCGGCGCCTGCGGATTTATCACCGACCGGATCATCGTCGCGATCAGCAATCGCCTGCTGAGCTGGAGCCCGCAGCACCGTGAATGACGCCGCAGCCCAAGACATTTTGACCATCCGCGGGGTGACCAAACGTTTCTCCGTCGGCGACGGCGAACTCGAGGCTTTGGCGCCCGTCGATCTGTCGATTCCGACGGGAGAGTTCGTCTGCATGATCGGGGCATCCGGTTGCGGAAAATCGACGCTGCTCCGCATCATCGCGGGCTTCGAGGAACCGACGACCGGCAATGTCGCGATGTACGGCAAGGCGATCACGGGTCCCGGCAGCGACCGCGGCATGGTGTTCCAGGATTACGCGCTGTTTCCGTGGATGACGGTGAGCCAGAACGTCAGCTTCGGACCGCGGCAACGCCAATTGCCGCGCGAAGAGATCGCCAAGACCGCGGACGAATTCGTCAGGATGGTCGGGCTTGAACGCTTCGCCGACCGCTACCCCAACCAGCTCTCGGGCGGAATGAAGCAGCGCGTCGCGATCGCCCGCGTGCTCGCCAATAACGCCAGCATCCTGCTCATGGACGAACCGTTCGGCGCGCTCGATGCGCTGACGCGCGAGCAGCTTCAGAACGAATTGCTGCAGATCTGGAAACGCACCGGCGTCACCACCATTTTCGTCACCCATTCGGTCGAGGAAGCCGTGCTGCTTGCCGATCGCGTGCTGGTGATGAGCGCGGGGCCGGGACGGATCGACAGCGATTTCCGCATCGATCTGCCACGCCCGCGCGACGTATCGTCTCCGGAGTTCAACGCGCTGCGGCGCGATATCGCGCGCCGACTCACCAGTCACCTCGCGCTTGCGCGGGCCTAACATGGGTTGCATAACTTGAAGATCGTCGCGCGGCTTGCCTGGGACCTTTCGACATGAACGATCCGACTTCACGCTTGCGGTCCGGCGCTGGAGTTCTTGAACTTCTGCGACACTTCAAGGACGATCCTGCGCTTGCGGACACCTACGCGGCATCCTGCCTGGAGAAGGCGAAGGCGGCCGAGCCCGTCCTGAAGGCATTCGAATATCTTCCGCGCGAACTGACGCGCCGGGCGGGTCCGCTGTCGGGCATTCCCGTCGGAATCAAGGACATTATCGCGACCTCCGACATGCCGACCACCAACGGATCGCCAATCTACCGGAATCACATCCCCGCAAGAGACGCCTGGGTGGTCGAGCGCCTGCGCAATCTGGGTGCCACGATCTTCGGCAAGACGGTATCGACCGAATTCGCCTGGCGTCATCCCGGCCCGACGACCAATCCCTGGAATTCGAAGCATACGCCGGGCGGCTCGTCATCCGGCTCGGCGGCGACGGTAACGGCCGGCATCGTGCCGCTCGCGCTCGGCACGCAAACGCTGGGCTCAGTGATCCGGCCGGCGGCGTTCAACGGCGTGGTCGGTCTCAAGCCGAGTTTCGGTGCCATCCCGCGCATCGGCGTGCATCCCTTGAGCCCTTCGCTCGATCACGTCGGCTTCTTCGCCCGCTGTGTGGATGACGTGGCCTATGCACTGTCGCTGCTCGCAGCCACCAGCGAACTCGACCCGCATGGCCGGCCGCTGCCCCGCTTTGATGTCGAGGTCACCGAGGGTGTGGCGCCGCTGGAAAAGCCGCGCCTTCGGATCGTGCGGTTCCAGAAATGGTCGCGTGTCGAACCGGAGCAGCAGAAAGTGTTCGAGGCTGCAGCCGCGAAACTGCGGGAGGCCGGCGCCATCGTGGAAGAGCGCGAATGGGAAGAACTCGATGCGGCGAACTGGAGCGCGGTCAATACCATTC
>Ga0306920_100001306_pt1 | contig 30748 bp, 23 predicted proteins | sample flu12Cox44000170_FD_204666 | JGI IMG/M metagenome (GOLD analysis project Ga0306920, IMG submission 204666) | Lab enrichment of tropical soil microbial communities from Luquillo Experimental Forest, Puerto Rico - flux4day.12C.oxic.44.000.170 (v2)... | ecosystem: Environmental > Terrestrial >... | reverse complement strand
CCCTCGGCGCCATCTGATGAACCGTCGCGTTCTTGGTGGGGGACCCAGCACGACGCATAAAACGCTATACGTTCGGCCCAAGACCGCTTCCGGCGGCTAGGACTTGGCTGGGCCCGTCCCGCCAACCACTTTTTGAACGAACTTTGGCTCTCGGCTGACGACTGGCCCGCAAGCAAGTTGGCGACGCTAATGTCCTCATCGAGCGCCGGCCAATAGATGCCTCGCCCACCGCCGAGCAGCCGCCAAGAAGCCCGCTCCTCGGCCGAGGCGTGCATCAACCGGGGATACCACGCTAGCGGCACGACGATGGTGCGGCCGTCGGCCAGCTCCACCAACAGGGTGTCCGTACTCACCTCGACCTGGGTCGCGAGCACGTCGCGGACTTTAACCACCGAAGAACGCATTCCAACCCTCCAATAACTGCTGCCGATGCTCCTCGATCAGCTCACGGATGCGGTTGATCACTTTCCCGCGGAACACGCCGCTGCGCTCCAGCCGGGCGGGGCCGAGCGAAAAATTCGCTTCGCAGTCGTCACTTTCGACATGGACGTGTGGCGGCTCATCCCCATCGCCGGTGTAGAAGAAAAACCGGTACGGCCCTACTCGGAGTACCGTCGGCGTGCGCAAGTATACCAGGCGGCTGTGTGATCCAACACCATAAAAAAGGTCGCGCCGGCTCAAAATCCGATACACGGTAGAATAGGCGATTTTTGCGTCCTGCCACATTGACAGCAAACCCTTGTGAAACTGGCAGCTCGTGCGGATTTTTGTTGTTTTTTTATTCGCCCAAGCGCATAGTTAAATAAGAAGTTAAATCGACAACCGGTATGACTGTCCAGTATCGGTATGTGATTTGCTCGAATGACTGGCCCGTGGCAAGTGCGTCCCCAACGTCGTCCTGTTTGCCACGGGCCACCGCATAGGAGGAACGGGCTGATGAGGTAATTGCGGCATGCCTTTAACTAAACAACCTTTTTCCATACTAATAACGGACGATGACAGCGGCTGCCGGGATGCCTTGCGGGAAATTGTCGAAGCTGAGGGCTACCGGACGCTGACGGCTTCTTCGGGTGAAGAAACCCTCGACATTGTCCGCGACGAGACGGTCCATCTGGTCATGCTCGACATGCAGATGCCGAGGCTCACCGGATTGGAAACTCTGGAACTCGTGCGGCAAATAAACGAAATGTTGCCTTGTGTCCTGGTAACGGCAGATGCCACGGAAAACCTGATTCGACGGGCCTTGCGCGCCAAGGCTTATAGCGTGATTGCCAAACCGGTCAGCAAAAACGTCGTCCTGTACACGGTTGTTCGCGCTCTGGTTCGAGTCTACGGGGACTCGCCGGAGGGTCCAAGCTGATGATTCCCTGATACCGTCTTTAACAACAAAGGAGCAATTCCGGCATGAAAGTCGTACCTCTCAATGACAAAATCGTGGTCAAACGTCTCGAAGCGGAGGAAAAAACTGCGGGCGGGATCGTTCTCCCGGACACCGCCAAGGAAAAACCGAAGCAAGGCAAAGTTCTCAGTCTTGGCGACGGCAAATTGCTCGAAACCGGCAAACGAGCAGTCTTCCAGGTCAAGGAAGGGGACCGCGTGTTGTTTACCTCGTACGCCGGCAATGAGGTGACGCTCGACGGCGAGGAGTATTTAATTATGACGGAGGATGATATCCTGGCCGTTTTGGAATGACCGGCAAAGATCGCGAAATACCCTTGGGTTGGAGTAACCCAAGGGTTTTTTGTTGCGCGCTGCCGGCTGCTACCGTAGCTGCTCAAACTCTCGCTCCTGCCGCCCGACGCGGCTGGGGGCGGCCTGGTGGACGTCAGGCGGGACGCCTGACCTACCGCGCTGGAAAGCGTTGTTTTACAATTACAGTGCGTTCAACAATGTTCTGTTGGGAGCAACTACCATGAAATGCTACTATTGGCCGGGAATTGCCGTTCTCACTATGGCGGGCTGGTATCTGGCGCTTGACGAAGCAACCAGCGCCGGACCGCAAGCTGCAGATTGGGATCGCGCGGTGAGTCGCGCCATCGGCTACCTCAGGACGTCTCAGGATCCGGACGGAAGCTGGAGCGGCAATCGCAGCCCGGGAGTCACGGGAGTTGTTCTAACGGGACTCCTCCGGACGGGAAAGATTTCTGCGGACGATCCGATGGCAGCCAAAGCGCTGACGTATATTGAATCCCTGGTCAATGTGCGGGAGGGTCATATCGCGGGCCAGGATCCGAAGGTGCAATTGCAAAATTATGTGACCAGCGTCAACGTCATGGCCCTTTCGGCCGCCAACCGGAGTGACCGATACAAAAAGATAATTGGCAATGCCACCGATTTCTTGAAGAAATTGCAATGGGACGAGGGTGAGGGTAAACAGCCCAGCGACGATTTCTACGGAGGCGCCGGCTATGACAGCAAGTCGAGGCCGGATTTGTCCAATACCCAGTTCTTCCTGGATGCCTTGATCGAGGCGGGCGTGCCGCACGATGACCCGCCTCTGAAGAAGGCATTGATTTTTGTGAGCCGCTGCCAAAATCTCAAGGGCGAGCACAACGATCAGCCATGGGCCGGCAAAATCAACGACGGCAGCTTCATTTACAGCGCGGCGGCGGGCGGGCAATCCAAAGCGGAAGGTCCTCTGGATGCGGGTTTCATCGGCTACGGCAGCATGACTTACGCCGGCATCAAGAGCATGATTTATTGCGGCGTCAGCAAGGATGACATCCGCGTCAAAAAGGCCTATGAATGGATCCAAAAACACTACACGGTCGATGCCAATCCCGGCATGCCGTCGATTCATTCGCAGCGCGGTCTTTACTATTATTACCACACCATGGCCAAGTGCCTGGACGTCCTTGGAATTGATGAAGTCGTGGACGCTGACGGCAACAAACACGACTGGCGCGCGGACATAACTGCTGCGTTGGTCAAACGGCAGCGATCAGACGGCCGCTGGGTCAATGACAAGGATCAGTGGATGGAAGGCGATCCCAACCTCGTTACCGGCTATGCTCTCATGGCACTCAGTTGCTGTAAACCGAAGCAAAAACAGTGAAAATTCATGAAGAGCGTGGGGCGTGGAGCGTGAGGCGTGAGGCGTGGAAAAACGCTCCACGCCTCACGCGCTTGTTGCTTTGGCTTTGCTTTGGAACAGCTTTTCTCAATTCTCCTCTCCCCGTTCACGGTCACCCGGTAGCGCGAAAGAATTACGATCGCACCATCGTTGTTCGCGTCACGCAAAGTGGTGTTATTGTCGATTACCGGCTGGATCTGGATGAATACACCCTGGTGTATGTGGATGTCCCCGCGCTGATCCGGAAGTCGGAACTTGTCCGTTTGACCACGCAAAAGGAATTTCACGAGGCCTTCCTGAAAGCATACGCTCCGATTTTGGCTGCGAATTTGACGGCACTGGCGGATGGGAGAAAACAGTTGGAATTCGAATGCATTAACAGTCAACAACGAACCCGCGATGATAACGGCCAAGCGCTGGACCATCTCCGGTTCGACTTCCGCTTCCAGGCACGTTGGCCGGACGATTTTACGGGAAAACATCAGCTCGATTTCCGCGAAGAGAGTTATGAATTCGAAGACGGGCTAATTGCCCTGAGCCTGCAAATCGAACAACCAGTCCGGCAAGTTCACAAAGTGGAGCCGGATACAATCCTTCACCAACGCCGGCGCCAGGATTTGGCGCCGCGAGAAGATGACAAAAGGCGCCGAGCTTCTGCCACTTTTATTCTTTTGGGCACGACATCGCAATCCGACGCCGTTGCTGCGGAACAGGAGGTAAACCCGGAACGGACCAGCTTATTATCCCTGGTGCAGGATCCAGGCCGCGGCCTGTGGATTCTCTTGTGCCTGGCCTTCGGCTTCGGAGCAGCACATGCGTTGACGCCGGGCCACGGCAAGACGCTGGTCGCCGCGTATTTGGTAGGCGAGCGCGGCACGGTTTGGCATGCCCTGGTGCTGGGATTGGTGACGACGTTCACGCATACCGGTACGGTGATTGCCCTTGCGGGCGGCCTGCTGGTCCTCTATCCAGATACCGTTCCGGACGACATTCGCAAAACGTTGGGCCTCGTGAGCGGTCTGCTTGTCGCGGGCATGGGTTTTTGGCTATTCCTTCGCCGCGCGGGAGGGCAAGCCGATCATCTTCACCTGGGCGGACACGGCCATCACCATCATGCTCATGAGCACCATCTCCATTCTGACGTGGGGCGTGAGGCGTGGAGCGTGATCGTTCTGGGCATCAGCGGAGGGCTGATTCCCTGCTGGGACGCGATCGCGATGTTCGGCTTTGCCATTTCCTCCGAGCGCCGGTGGCTGGCATTGGAATTATTGCTGGCGTTCAGCGCGGGCCTCGCGGCCGTGTTGATCGTTATTGGGATTCTGATCGTTCGCCTCAAGAGCTTTGCCAGTTCCCGATGGGAAAGCAATCGCCTTTTCCGGGCCCTTCCCCTGATCAGTGCCTTTACGGTGACCTTGATGGGGCTGTGGCTGTGTTATGAGAGCGTGCATTAAGCAGCTATCAAAAAAGGGGTCCGACCCCCTAAAATCATGGGGTCTGACCCTTTTTTGGATAGCCGCTGAGGATTTTCAAAGTTGAATATTGCCGAGCTAACTGCCTTCCACGTGCGCATTCCGTTGCGGAAACCGATCCGGCATGCATTGCATTCGCGCACTTCGACAGACAACGTGCTCGTTCGGTGCATTTTGGAAGATGGAACGGAAGGATTCGGCGAAGGGGTGCCGCGCGATTACGTCACCGGTGAAACCATCGATTCCGCGCTGCATCTGCTCCGAACGACGGATCTTGCCGGCCAATTCGAACCCTGCAGAGATTTCGGCCAGGCCGTAACAATGGCAGAACGGCTGCAATTGAATTCAGTCCCGGGAGATGAGCGTGGCTGCCAGGGAAACGCAGCGCGATGTGCCCTGGAACTCGCACTACTGGATGCCTACGGGCGATTTTTCGGCGAACCCCTGTCGACCATTACGCGGTTGACGGCCGGCGAGCTTTATGAACCGCGAACGGCGGTGCAATATTCGGGAGCGATCACCTCAGCCAATGGATTCAAAGTGCGGTTGGCGGCGTGGAGGATGCGAGTGTTTCGCTTTCGCCATGTGAAAGTAAAAGTCGGCATGGACGGTCACAACGATGTGGCGCGCCTGGCGATAATCCGGAGTAGACTCGGCGCCAAACGGGACATCCGGGTGGATGCCAACGAGGCCTGGCGGCCGGGTCAGGTCGTCGAGCGCATCCGAGAATTGCAGCCGTTTCAAATCAGTGCGGTCGAGCAACCGGTCGCCCACGAACAGGTAGCCGTGCTTCGTGAAGTCCGGCAGCAGATCGCGGTTCCGATCATGCTGGATGAATCGCTATGCAGCCGGCAGGATGGGGATCGCGCCATCGCCGGCGGCATCTGCGACCTGTTTAATATTCGACTTTCCAAATGTGGCGGGTACATACCCTCGCTACGGTTGGCCCAACTGGCCAAACGGCACGGGTTAGCCTATCAACTCGGTTGCCAGGTGGGCGAGACAGCCATTTTGTCCGCAGCGGGCCGGCATTTTGCGGCCAGCGTTGCGGAAAATCGCTACGTGGAAGGATCCTATGATCGCTATCTGGTGCAGGCCGCGCTGGGAACGCAGGATATAACCTTTCGTTGGGGAGGATGGGCCAAGGCGCTTCCGGGTCCCGGCCTGGGAATCCGTTTGGATCCGGAAGCACTCCGTCGCGTGGTCATTCGGAAGGAGCCGCTGCTTGGGTAGTGCCGGGCTTTCTTGTACGATCGAAACCTTCACAGCCGGTGACGGCTATCGATGGCGCTATCGGCGGTATCCAGACGGAGAATCGTACAAAGCGCATGTTGTCTGCCTGCACGGCGTTCAAAGCCACGGCGGCTGGTATGAGTACTCGTGTAACCAGTTATGCGATGCGGGCTACCAGGTCCATTTCCTCGACCGCCGAGGCTCCGGAATGAACGAAATGGACCGGGGTGATGCGCCGAGTTTTCGTCGCTTGCTGGACGATGTGGCCGAATACCTGGGACCGCTGCGCGAGAGCAAGCGAATGGTCTTCCTGGTCGCCATCTCTTGGGGAGGCAAGCTCGGTGTCGCCCTTCAACGAAGGCATCCCGGGCAGGTGGATGGATTGGCGCTGCTTTGCCCCGGTTTTTTTCCAAAAGTCCGGCACTCGCTCGGCCAGCGCTGCGCAATCGCTGCAGCTCGCCTGATAAATCCTCAGAAACGATTCCCGATCCCACTCAACGACCCGGAACTCTTCACCGACAACCCGAAATGGTTGCAATTCTTGCGTGACGATCCATTGAGCTTAAAGGAAGCCACCGCCAGACTGCTCCTGGAAAGTGCCCGACTGGACGGCTACCTTCGCTTTGTGACCCGATACGTGCGCGTGCCGATTCTATTGATGCTGGCGGAAAAAGATCGGATCATCGACAATTTCCGGACCCGCCGCTATGTGGAAAGTTTGCCGGCAACGGACAAGGAGACAATCGAATATGCGGGAGCCCGCCATACTCTGGAATTTGAAGCGGATCCGGAACGATTTGTCAAGGATTTGGTGCAGTGGCTGGATCAAAGGGCATGATCTTGGGCCGATCGGCCATTGCGGAATCGGCCGCAATCCTTTAGATTAAAGGCATTGATTGGAAAACTCACAAAGGGCATAGTGATGGCGCGCAAACAACCTAAAACTGCGGTGGTCGCATTCAAAGTAGAAGAGGAACTGGCCGAGTTTCTCAATAAATTGCCCAACAAGAGTGAGTTTATTCGGAAAGCTATAGCAGCCCAACTGGCCATTGATTGTCCCTTGTGCAAAGGGTCCGGCGTGGTCAACCGAGCGGTCCACGCGCATTATGCTCCACTCATCGATCAATTCAAATCGAGGCATTGCGACGGTTGCGGCGACGATCTTCCTTTACCCTTTAGTTCGGGCGATTTGTCCGCGGAAGATAGGGAGCGGCTGGAGCAATTCATTCTCGGCGGACCGTTGTATTGCGACCCATGCTATGAGAAAGCTCCCACGTGTGATGATTGCGGCTGGCACATTGCTCCGGATCGGGTCAAGGAGCATCAACGCAAAGTTCACGCGGACTGAGTGCATGCCGTCCGCAAAGCCCGGCTTCGAAATCCTCGCATTTCCATGAAGCCATCGTTGGAATTATTATCGAAAAAATTGGAGCAACCGCAGACACATCCGGATGCTGCGGAATTGGCGCAAAATCTCGGGCAGCTTTCGGATTGGTTGCTCCATCATTTCCGCTCCCTCCCGGACCAGGCCATCGGTCGGAAGGCGACGCGGCGAGAAATGGAAGCGATACTTGGCGGTCCTGCTCCGGAAATCGGCAAGGCTTTTGCCCAGGTATTGCAGGAGTTTGCGGAAAAAATTGCTCCGTTTGCTTTTCGGGTGAACCATCCTCGATTTCTGGCTTTTATTCCCGGCGCCCCGAATTACATTTCTGTGCTTGGGGAAATGCTTTGTGCGGGCACCAATTTTTTTGCCGGGGTCTGGATGGAAGCGGCGGGACCATCAGAGGTGGAGTGCCAGGTGCTCGATTGGTTTCGGGATTTCCTGGGCATGGCGCATGAAACCGGTGGAATCATTACCAGCGGCGGTTCCGAAGCCAATTTGACCGCTCTGACAGTGGCGCGCGAGCCCCTTTCTTCTGCGGATCGCTCGCGCGCGGTCTTGTATGTGACGGAGCAAAGGCATCGCTCCATCGACCGGGGCGCCAAGATCATTGGCTTGCTTCCAAATCAGATTCGGCAGATTCCGGCGGATGAACACTTTCGGATCTCGTGCTCCTTGTTAGTGCAAGCGATTCGCAGCGACCGGCAAGCCGGTCGGCTGCCCTGGGCGGTGGTCGCCAATGCCGGGGCGACGAATACAGGGGTGGTGGATCCCCTAGACGAGTTGGCAGATCTTTGCCGAGAAAATCGACTGTGGTTTCACGTGGATGCCGCGTATGGCTGGTCTGCAGTGCTGGTTCCGGAAGGCAAAAAAGCTTTGCAGGGGATCGACAGGGCCGATTCGGTCACTCTGGATCCTCACAAATGGTTTGCGCAGACATTTGAGGCGGGTTGCCTGCTGGTTCGGCCGGGGAAACTACTTGCGGATACATTTGCCATGCGTCCGGACTACATGCAGGACGTCACGCCGGGTGAGGATGAAATCAACTTTGCGGATTACGGGTTGGCGTTGACACGGCGGTTTCGCGCGCTGAAGATTTGGCTATCAGTGCAAGTGCTCGGTTTGGGCTGGTATCGGGAACTAGTAGAGCGCTGTTGCCGTTTAGCCGATTTGGGGGAAGCGTTGCTCGAGCGCTCCGGCCGGTTTCAAATCCTCAGCCGGCGGCAGCTCAGCATTGTCTGCTTTCGCTATGTTCCACCCGGAGTGCTGCAAACGGAAGCCGCGGAGAAAAACCTGGATCGCCTGAATGAAGCAATCGTGGAGGAATTACTCGCGACAGGACGCGCGTTTTTGTCTTCCACGCGCTTGCAGGGGAAAGTCGCTTTGCGATTCTGTTTTGTGAATTGGCGAACAACTTCCCGAGACGTGGCGGAGATTGTGCAGCTGTTGGAGGAAATTGGGCAGCGCCTGGCAACCCGATTCCTTGGTTGAGATTCTCAACGTGGCCCGGGGAACGAAACGAAAACCTTATGGGAGACCTAGAGGACTTTATGGAAGATCTTTTATCACGTCAGTTGTGGTCTGGCCTTTTCAATTCAGGAGAATGGGCCACGATTTTGTTGTTCTTGGGAATGGGTCTGGTTTATTTTTTGGCGCCCGCAGCCGGCTATACGCTCGCCAACCGATTCCGGATCGCCCTGGGCATGTGGGTATTAGTCGGAAAATTTGGGTTGGCCCTGATTCGGCTTTCTCTTTGGACCACGCTCATAGTCGATCGATCATCGCCCAAGGGTTTCGGAAACACGTTTCCATCGCCACTGGATACGGGATTAATGTATCTCCCCATACTCGAGTCTTCCGCATTAATCCTGGCGATGATCATGTTTATCCTCGGGTTACAAGGATTGAAACGGCGGGTCGAGCATCCTGCGGCGCAGAGATTCGAATCCGAATCGTAAGAAGACGTGAGGCGTTGGGCGTATAGCGTGAGGCGACGCCTCACGCTTCACGCTCCACGGTTAACTAAAATTGATCCAGCCAGAAGTGGAAGCCCCGGTAATGATAGTGGGGTCCCCAGAGCATGTAGCGCCAGCCCGGTTCTTTGTAGGGCGGGTAAGCCATATAGGCAGGGGGCGGCATGTACGGTTGGCCGACCGGTTCGGGCCATTTCGGAGATTGGTTCGGCCAGTAGTTGTGGGGGAAATAGTAATAGGGGTAGTAGTAAAACGGGTGCAGTTCCTGGGTCTGTGCCCGGGCCGAGTTCTCCCCTCCCAGCCAGAAACCGATTCCCAAGATCCCGGCAACCAATGCTAGCATCCATCGCGGCATCATCGTCGTTCGTCCTCCTAGACGGGGCGGATTGTCTCCGCCGATATCCTGTGTTGGCAAGTATAGCCGATGTTCTCCGCACCGATGACGTCGGAGCAAGAAAAAGCCGATAAAAATACCGTAAAACGGGCAAAGCGCACGGCGTGCAGAGCCTGATTGTTTTTTGCGGACGGATGAACCGGTTTTTTTGGCAAAATGGAATGGGACGGTACTTTTTTCTAAAGGCAGACCAGAGCCATGCCGCAAGGCCCTGAATCAACAGAAAATCAGGTTTACGACAATCCCCTAGTGGCTCGTTACGCAAGTCGCGAGATGGCGGAACTGTGGGGACCGCAGCGAAAATTCAGCACCTGGCGCCGGCTGTGGGTCGCGCTAGCGGAAGCCCAACACGAACTGGGGCTCTTGGCGGATGATGGGAAGTCCCCCCGTATTACTAGCCAGCAATTGGCGGAAATGCGCGCACATATTGATGACATTGACTTCGCGCGCGCGGCCCAACATGAACGCCGGCTCCGCCATGATGTCATGGCGCACATCCAAACCTTCGGCGAAATTTGCCCGAGCGCCCGCGCCATCATTCACCTGGGCGCGACGAGTTGCTACGTCACGGATAACGCGGACCTGCTTTTTATGCGCGAGGGACTGCAATTATTGAGCGCCCGGCTGTCCGGAGTCATTGATGCCCTGGCTCGTTTTGCGGAACAATACCGGGATGTTGCCACGGTGGGCTTTACGCATTTTCAACCGGCACAACTGACGACGGTGGGCAAGCGTTCCTGCCTGTGGTGTTATGACTTTATTCTGGATTTACGCGAAATCGAACACCGCCTAGGTACGTTGCGCTTCCGGGGCGCCAAAGGAACCACGGGCACCCAGGCGAGTTTCCTGGCGCTCTTCCACGGCGACCATGACAAAGTCCGCCGACTGGACCAACTGGTGGCCAGCAAAATCGGATTTGACCAGGTTTACCCAGTGACCGGGCAGACCTATACGCGGAAAGTGGATAGCCAGGTTCTGGATTGTCTATCCGGGATTTGCCAAACCGCGCACAAGTTCGGGACCGACCTGCGCTTGCTGGCCCACCGCCAGGAATTGGAGGAGCCTTTTGAAGACGAGCAAGTGGGCTCATCGGCCATGCCGTACAAACGCAATCCGATGCGCGCGGAACGGATGTGCGGCATAGCGCGCTTTGTCAGTACCCTGGCGGTCAGCGCCGCCCAAACGGCTTCGGTACAGTGGTTAGAGCGGACCCTGGATGATAGTGTCAACCGCCGCCTGACGTTGCCGGAAGCATTTCTGGGAACTGATGCCGTTCTGCGGCTGGCTGTCAACATCAGCAGAGGCATCACCATCAACCGGGAAGTGATCACCCGCAATGTCAATGAGGTATTCCCGTACATGGCGACGGAGAACATTCTGATGGCGGCGGTGAGCAAGGGGGGCGACCGACAAACGTTGCACGAAAGAATCCGGCAGCACAGCCTTGCCGTGGCAGCGCAATTGAAAGCCGGGCAAGGCCGCAATGATCTCGTTGATCGTCTGCGTGCCGACGCCGCGTTCGCGAGAGTGGATTTCGACTGTGTGCTGGACGTGAGCCAATTCATCGGCCGCGCTCCACGACAGGTGGATGAATTCCTGGAGCAGGAGGTTCGGCCGATTCGCGAGCGCTATGGCGCCGTGATGAATCAGGATGCGGAAGTGAACGTTTGATCGATAATTCTTTCATTTCGCGCAAACAATAGCCGTTCCCGCATCGTTATACTGGAAGAGTGCTGTATCCCCGTTCTGAATGGGCCATTTTTTGGGGAGGATCAGTATGTGCAAAACGCGGACCTTGGGGTGGATGGTCATTCTGCTGGTGCCATTATGCCTGGGTGTTGGCTGTAAAAAGGACACAGCGCCGAACCCGGAAGAGACCGATGCGGAGGAGGTGGAAAACGCCGGCGTTCCCTACAAAATCACGGGACCCTACACGTATGAAAACCTGACTGTGTTTCTCCTGCATTCCCCCAAGCAGGATGAGCGCGAATTCATCACGCTCGACCAGGGTTTGAAGGACGGCAGCGTCAAAATCACCGAAAAGGACCAGGAACAGGTTCGGGAATTGCAAATTGAAAACCAAAGCGACAGACCGCTGTTCCTGCAGGAGGGCGACCGGTTACAGGGCGGGAAACAGGACCGGACGATTTACGCCAGCCTGGTGATTCCGCCGAAAAGCGGCAAAATGGCAGTGCCGACGTTTTGCATTGAACAGAGCCGCTGGACTCTTGGAGAATCGGGCAAGACTTTCGCGGCTGTGGCGAATCCAGGCTTTGCTCCGAAGGCCACACGCGAAGCCGCCAAATACTTCAAAAGCCAGGAAAAGGTGTGGGAGTCGGTGCGCATGCAGAAGAAGGCAGCGGAACATCTGGCGGGCAACAGTAATTCGAGCCTCAACGAAACACTCGATTCTCCCAAAGTGAAAAAACTTTCCGAGGAATACGCCGGCGCTCTGGCCAAGGCCCTGGAGAAGCACCTCGACGCGGTCGGAGTCGCCATCGCCGTCAACGGCACCATCGAAGAAGTCAATGTGTATCCGAATCGCTCGCTTTTGGGAAAATTGTATCCGCGGCTGATACAGTCCTACGCCCTGGAGGCCGTTCTCGAAAAGGATAAAGCCAAGGATGCCAAGTCGGTCACCAGCGAGGAAGTGGCGAAATTTATTGCGGACGGAAAAACCAAGTCCAAGCGGGATGAAATTCTCAATCCGTCAAACCGACTTGCGATTTTCGATGGTGAGACTACGAACCGAGGGAAAACCAGTTACGACGGATCCATCGTGCACGATCAGATATTGCGGAAGGGCGCAACTGCGGGGGAACCACCGAATCAGGGGCCTGCGCGGGTGAATAGTCGGCCGGAGTTGTTTAATCGACCGCCAAAACCGTGACGATGGTAGCCTTTGGTTGGAGTATTGCACTACTTGGGTCCCGGAGAGACCTGTCGTCGAGCACGCCGCTCTTCCATGATGTAAGGCGAAGCCGTCCGCTCGCGGAGCGAGCGGACTAGATGGAACTCACTCTTTCTTCAGCATCCGCGCCCAATATAACCGGGCGGTCTCTTCCAGCGGAGTGAGGTTTTTGGCATCCTTCAGCAAGGCGCTGGCCGCCTCGGGTTGATTCAGCGCTGCCAAGGCGCGGGCTTGCCACAAGCGCGCGGCGGCAGCTTGCGGGGCGGTCGCGTGCTTCTCCAAGAAGTCATTCCACAGAACCTGGGCCGATTCCCACGCTTGAACCGCGGATTTCTCCTTCGCGTCGTGATTGAAGCGAGCTTGCATTCGTTCCGCTTGCTCGTGCTTGCAAAGGGCGAGGAGATAGGCGGCATCGACGCGCATGGGTGTTGCGGCGGCGCCCAAAAGGCGGATTAACCAGGGAGGCAACTGGGGAGTCACCCGTATTTTGGGACCGGGTTTTTCTTTTTCTTCGGCCAGATCCAGAAGATTTCCAAACCATAATCTCTTCCGCTCCGATACCAACTGTTCCGGAAGTAGCTGACTCTTTACACCTTCGCGGACTCGCACGAGGTCGGCCTGCACGGATTTGGCGTCGGACCGCCATTGCTGCATGACCTGGTCCAAATTGGGAGTGTTTTTGGCCAACTCCATTTGATAAGAAACCTGGTCCAATACTTCAACTAGTTTGGAGGTAGCATCCTCAAAGCGCCCGCGCAACAGATCATCACGGGGTGTTCGCGGAGCCAGGGCATAATGATCGGGGGATAGAGCAAAGACTTTCACGCCGGTTAAAGGCACCAATGTTTGAATCATCCGCAGGACTATTTCATCGCGATGTTTTTCCTCCTCATCCTTACCACGGAGAATGGTCTCGACATTGGCGATGCCCTGTTGCCGGAGCGGAGGCAGTGGAAATTCGACAAACAGTTTTTGAAAGGCAACTCCCAAATCGTTGCCGAAATCGACTTCCAACGGCATATCCCCGAAATGCTGAAAATAGACCTCTTTCCAGGGGAAAAGTTCATTTTCAAAAACCAACTTCCGTTGGTACTTGTCGATGCCCCCTTCCGCCGGAGGAAAAAATTCGCGGAATAGTCGCAAGGGACTTGTCGGTTCCCCGAACTTGGCGGCCGAATGGATCGGCGTTCCCAGGTCCTTGCCGGCTTCCCGGAACTTCTGCAAAACCGCGGCAGGTTCGCATGCGAGATGGACCCTGTTATTCGCGGCCATCAGGTCTTCCAGATATCGCATCCGCGGGGCGAATGACGATAAAGACCAGGCGGGATAAATTTCCGCTTTTTTTACCTGGGCCGGGGCAACGTCATAGTGATGTTTTTCGTCGATTTGGAGCGCGTGAAAGGGATCCGCGTGAGCCAGCACCTCGGCCAGCGTGGCGGTTCGCGGACCTTTCGGGCTCGGCAAAGGCATGCCGAGACGGGTATCGAAGAGATAGATGTTCTTATCGATCAGCACACCCGGTAGCCAAAACCGCGCGTAGGTCTGGCCCTGGTTTTCCAAAGGGTAGGTGATGATGCTGCCGTCAATTCCCTGTTGTTGCAATAGTGCAAGAAAGATAAAGGCGCGCTCCAGCGATGTTCCCCAACCCCTGCGGAGCGCCAAATGCGGCGGATTCGGCGGGCCATCGCGTTCTTGCAGGCGAACCTGGCGCATGACCCAATCAAAAGTCGCCTCGGCCCGCGGCAAAGCGTCCCAATCCTGAATGCCGAACGACCGGACGGCGTCCCGTAAAAGAAAACATTGATCGAGGTAGTGGGCATCCAGCACCGTGAAGGTCGTGCTGTTGACCTCGGCCAGTTCCTCCTCGTCCAGGCCGTTCTGGCTGTTGAGGAATTTCCGCTGAGCGTCCGTCAAGGGCTGTGGCCTTTGATCCGGATTCCGGGAAAAGTAGCCGTTGATTTTTTGGATAGCATTGCGGCAGGCCTTGAGACCCACTTCCTTGCGAAGCGTGTCCTTGGCGGAATCGAGTGCATCATCCGCGGGAGTAGCGGAACTATTAGGCCGGAGCTCCGGCTTGGTTCCCGCGCTGCGGTTACAACCGAACCCCAACGATAGAAGCACTGCTCCAAAGAAAACACAGCGAATTACGCGAATCATAGACGACTCAATAATCCGAGTGAGTGGTGAGTGGTAACTACTCACGACTCACTAATGGCCTGACGAATCCGGAGGCAACAGGCGACCAGATCTGGCAAATCCGCGAGGGCGATCATGTTGGGACCGTCACTCAACGCCTCGTCCGGCCGGGGATGGGTTTCCACGAAAATTCCGTCGCAACCACAAGCCGCGGCAGCCCGGGCCAGAAAGGGTATCATCCGCCGTTCTCCATCGCTACGGTCCATTTTGCCCCCTGGCTTTTGTACGCTATGAGTGGCGTCAAAGATCACGGGGCAACCCAAATCCTGCATCCACGGTATGGAGCGCATGTCGCTAACCAGTTGACCGTAGCCGAATGTGGCACCGCGTTCGGTTAAAAGCAGCTTGCGATTGCCGACCTCCTCCATTTTGGCAACGACATTGCGCATATCCCACGGGGCCATGAATTGGCCTTTCTTGACATTGACGGCTCGCGCCGTGCGGCCGCAGGCCTGCACGAGATCGGTTTGCCGGGCGAGGAACGCCGGCACCTGTAGCAGATCAATGACTTCGGCGGCAGCGTTGACTTGCCCGGTTTCGTGGATGTCGGTAGTGACGGGCAAACCGGTTCGGCGCTTGACGGCTTCCAGCGTTCGCAACCCGTCCGTGAGCCCGGGTCCACGAAAGGATTTACTGGACGTGCGGTTGGCTTTATCGAACGACGCCTTGAAGATCAGCGGCACTTGCAACCGAGCCGCCATTTCTTTGAGAGTTTCCGCGATTTGCAGTGTCAGATCGTGCGATTCGATAACGCAGGGCCCGGCAATCCAAACCAGTGCTTGACCTGCGCCACACTTGATATTGCCGATGGAGACCGGTTGGGGAGTTGCCATGAAAAGTTCCTCCTTGAATGGTTGGTGAGTCGTGAGTGGTAGTTATCGACAACTCACCACTCACCTTGTTATAGCGGACGCCGGTCCTCTTTTCTAATTTCTCCTATTTCCTGGCATACGTATCACAGTCCCTATACATCGGCGGATATCGCAAAAACCCAAAGAGAGTTATTAGTAATTGGTTATTTGTTATTGGCAAATGTCCGCTAATAACAAATAACCAATTACTAATAACTGCCCTCGTGCGGCTGAATCACTTTTTCCGGTTATCCACCAAAAAAGGATTATTACGAAGGGTACATTTGTGAAACGCATCAGGTTGTTCGGGGCGGTCGTGGCGGTTCTTAGTATCCTTTCCACCGCCCATGGCACCGGAAAAAAGCAACCCGACCTCGAAGCCGTCAATCGCTGCATCAGCGGCCATGTCGTGGACTACACGTTCAACCACGGAGTGGACAACCGCATCTGGTCCGCAGCGTTGAATCAGAAGCGGGACCTTTATGTTTACCTGCCGCCGGCCTATGATGCCGGAAAAAAATATCCGATTATCCTTTTCTTGCACGGGTTCATGACGGATGAGCAATCGTTTTTGCATTATCTGGTGATCCCGCTGGATCGTTCCATCACAAGCGGCCAATTGCCCCCAGTGATTGTCGCCGCCCCGGATGGCAGTCTGGAGGGCAGGGCCAGTTTTTTCAGCGCCGGCAGCTTCTTTGTGAACACCAAAGCCGGGAATTTTGAAGACTACATCATTCAGGATGTTTGGAGCTTTTTACTCACCAATTACCCGATTCGGCCTGAGCAGGAAGCCCATGTGCTTGCCGGGGCCTCCATGGGAGGTTTCGGCGCGTACAACCTCGCGATGAAATATCAGGAAACCTTTCATGTCGTGGTTGGTATCTTTCCTCCCTTGAATCTCCGCTGGGTTGATTGCCATTGCCGGTACATGGCCGATTTCGATCCATGCTGCTGGGGCTGGCGGACCAGCGTCGACCGGGGACATGAACACATTGGCCGCTTTTACCATGGACTGATTACCATCCGTCTGAAACAGGTCATCGATCCACTCTTTGGCCGGGGTCCGGAAGCGATCGCCGCGATTAGTCGGGAAAACCCGATCGAAATGATCGACCGTTTGGGTCTGAAGGAGGGATCCCTAGCCATGTATGTTGGCTACGGCGGCAAAGATGAATTTAACCTCGATGCCCAGGTGGAAAGTTTTCTCTACCGGGCGAGGGAACGAGGCTTGACCGTGACAGTGGCGTATGAACCCTACGGGAAACATAACGTTGCCACCGCCCAAAAACTGCTTCCGGGCATCATGGACTGGCTTCGACCTCGTTTGACACCCTATAGTCCCGATGCCAGGTAACCGTGGAGCGTCCGGCGTGGGCCGTGAGGCGTTGTGTGCGTCGCTCCTCGCTCCACGCTTCTTCAAACTGGGTAAGTTGCGATTTTCCCCAGTTCTCCGGCCCTCATATCCTTTTTCCGTTTCCTGAAATTAAATCCGCAAAAGGCCTGCAACTTGCTATCCATTTCTCAGGCAGCTTCTGGTAGAGTCCCGCACGATCAACACCCGGTAATACCACGCGGAACAGCGTCCCAGGGGTAGTCCCGGACATCAGGAGAAATGAACTTTCAAAGGCCGCGAACAAGGAGGTCGGGCGTGGCCTTGCACTGGCGCATACGCCACAAACTAATGCTGGGGCTCGGCCTGGTGGTGGCCATTATCGCCTTACTTCTCGGCGGCACTCTCTATGGCTTGGCCCGCTTTCGGTCCACTATGAAAAGCATCGATTGCAAACAGGCGGAATTGAAAAAAGCCGAATCCGTCCGCGATGCGGTGAACCGGCTCAAATTATCGCTCGACGGTAACCAATCTCAGACCGGGTACAACAATTCGCTCTACGACATTAACAACTCCCGCAAAGCACTAGAGAGCTATGAACTCCAACTCAAAGAAACGGTCGATCGCGGCCGGGACCCGGACGGCGGAGAAAACGAAATTGGCCAGGTGGATGCCTTACGCGGATACCTGGGCGAACTGGAAAAACTGGTGAACGCGGGAGGAGCGACGGCCGGCTCCCGTCTTCCGGATTCCAGGATCGAGGAATTGGGACAATTATTGGTGAGTACCTCCTCGGATCTCTGTAGCAACATCAACAAGGATTTGGCCAACCAAAGCCTTGAAGCCAGGGAAACGTTCAAAACCAGTATGTGGATCGTTTGTACGACGAGTATCGGCGGTGTATTGCTGCTTTGCAGCTTGTTGCGATCGTTCTACGGCTGGGTCTTTTCCCCGATTCGAGCCCTGGAAAGAGGGGCAGGGCAGGTCGCCCGCGGGAATTTCGATCACAAGATCGAGGTCCACAGCAGAGATGAATTGGAGGACCTTGCCAACGCCTTTAACGAAATGACCGGCCGCCTCCGCGAAATCTACGGCGATCTTGCCCGCCAGGTAAACGAACGCAGCCGGCAGTTGGTTCGGTCAGAGCGGTTGGCCGGTGTCGGTTTCCTGGCGGCAGGCGTGGCCCATGAAATCAACAATCCCCTCGCCAGCATCGCCTTTTGCAGCGAGGCCCTCGAAACCAGGCTGGCCGGCGTCGTGTCGCAACATCCTGATAGTGCCGACGTGGTTTCCAAATATCTCAAAATGATCCAGCAAGAAGCGTTTCGCTGCAAGGCAATCACCCAGCGGTTGCTCGAGTTCAGCCGCGGCGGCGAACGGCAGCGCGAACCGACTGACCTAGTGGAAATCGTTCAGGCGGTGCTCGACATGGTGCAACACCTGCAAAACGGCAAAGGCAAACAACTCCTCTTCGAGCCAAGAGGCCGCTTGATTGCCTGGGTCAACGGCCAGGAAATCAAGTCCGTGGTGCTCAACCTAGTCGTCAATGCCCTCGACAGCATGGATGAAGGCGGTACCCTGCGGATCGCGCTCAAGCAACGGGATGGTAAGGCGGAAATCGAATTTGCAGACACCGGATGCGGCATGACGCCGGATATACTCGAGAACATCTTCGAGCCCTTCTTCACCAAGAGCCGCACCGGTAAGGGAACGGGGCTTGGGCTATCCATCAGCCATCGTATCGTCAGCCAGCACGGAGGAGAGATCGAGGCAGCGAGCCCGGGTTTGAACCGGGGGAGCACCTTCACGGTGCGGCTCCCGTTGCACCCGGCGCCAGGTGGTGGTAGGTCCGGCATCCCGCCTGACGTGCCGCCTGAGACCTTCGAGGAGGAGATGCTTGGCCGCGTCGCCGCATAAAAGTCTGCGCATCCTGTTTGCCGACGATGAAAAGTCGCTGCAGGAATTCATGCGCTCCGAAATGCCGCGCCTGGGCCACGATGTCACCGTTTGCCCCGACGGCCAAGCCGCCATCCGCACCTTGGAAAAGAGCACCTACGATGTTGCCATCCTGGATTTGCGCATGCCCGGCAAAACCGGCATCGAGGTCCTCGAACAACTGAAACAGCTCGCTCCCGATACCGAAGCCATCGTCATGACCGGCCATGCCAGCATGGAAACGGCCATCGAAGCGGTCCGGCTCGGCGCCTTCGATTACATCACCAAACCCTGCCGGCTGACCGAAATCGAGGCGGTCCTGCATCGCGTCGCGGAACGGCGCGATCTCAAGCGGCAAAACCTCGCCTTGCAAAGCCGCGTTCAGGCGGCCGAGGGCCCTTCCGTTCTGGTCGGCCATTCGCCCGCCATGGCCGGTGTCCACCGACTGATTGCCACCGTTGCCCCAACGGACTCGACGGTGTTGATCCTGGGCGAAACCGGCACCGGCAAAGAACTCGTCGCGCGCACCCTGTACCAGGAAAGCAAACGGAGCGATACGCCGTTCGTCCCCGTCAATTGCGGCGCACTCGCGGAAAACCTCGTGGAAAGCGAACTCTTCGGCCATCGCAAGGGTGCTTTTACCGGCGCCGACCGCGATCACAAGGGCTTGTTCGAAGTGGCCAACGGCGGCACTCTGTTCCTGGATGAAGTCGGCGAGCTCAACAAAAATATCCAGGTCAAATTGTTGCGCTTCCTGGAATCCGGCGAAATCCGCCGCGTCGGCGAGACCGAACCATTCCGCACCGATGTGCGCGTCCTCTGCGCCACCAACCGCGATTTGCGAACCCTGATCAAGGCGGACCAATTTCGCGAAGACCTGTATTTCCGCATCAACACTTTCGAAATCCGCCTGCCGCCGCTACGCGAACGGCGCTCGGATATCCCCGCTCTGGCGCGGCACTTGCTCGGACGGGCCATGCACCGGACCATGGAACAGGTCGCCGATCTCCTCAGTCCGGAAGCCGTCGATGTTCTCCTCGAGCACGAATGGCCCGGCAATGTCCGCGAGCTGGCCAACGTCATGGAGCATGCGACCATCATCGCCGGCGGCGGGCGCATCCTGCCCGAACATTTGCCCCACCATATCCGCCCGATGCCGGGCAGCCCCCCAGCCCTGACACTCGCCCGACCGGCCGCGGAACAGGAAGCCGCCCCCAGCGGCAGAACGCTGCGCGAAATTGAAATGCAGCACGTCCTGAAAGTCCTCGAGAAGCACGACGGCAATAAACCCGCCGCCGCCGCCGAATTGGGCATCAGCCTCAAGACGCTCTATAACAAGCTAAACCAGATGCAAGACGAACGCAAATCGGCTGGCTAACTCTTCAGCATCACTTTTCAAAATGGGCAAGATTGAGGAATGCTCCCTCTTCGCATAACGCACGCCAACCTGTTACAATCACTTCTGAAAAAAAATACGTTTCGTCCACCACCCCCCCGGCCCCCGTGGACGTAATTGCAAACCCTGGACGTATCGACCTCCTTTGCGACGTATTCCCGAAACCTCGACGTGACCTCTACTTATGACTCCCCAAAAACCGCCTCTCCGCTGCGACGTATTCCCACCTCCATGAACCTTTTCCTGATGACTAATGACCAATGACTAATCTATGTCATTCCGAGTCATCACGCGTGCAGGGCGTAAGCCCGTTTCCAGATCTTCCCAAGCATCATAGAATTGCGGAAAAAGCCCGTGGCGGCGTCGCGGCCTGTGCTTCCCTGCCGCTCACCAACTCAAGAATTTTCTCGATTTCGTGTCACATTCCGCGGCGAACGGGCGGTAACTGCTCGGAGGCGATGATGGTCCAGGTGCAAGCGGACTCAGCCGAGACTTCCGATCTATTGGAGGACATTGCGAAGGGTGATCGGCAGGCCCTGGACCGGCTTTTGCAGCGTTATCGGCCTCGATTGTATGCTTTCATCGAACACCGCCTCGACCCGCGCATGCGATCCCGGCTCGATGCCTCCGATGTGGTCCAGGAGGTACAGCTGGAGGTGATTCGGCGGATGGGCGATTTCCTCAAGCGCAACCCGATGCCATTCCACCTGTGGGTTCGCAAGACTGCCTATGAACGGTTGCTCAAGCTGCAACGCGCCCACCGCCGCCGCGCCCGGCGTTCGGTGGACCGCGAGGTGGCCTTGCCCGATCGCTCGTCGTTGCTGCTGGCCAAGCCGCTTTTGGCCGCGGGGTCGTCGCCCAGCCAGCAGCACGCCGCCCGCGAGTTCGCCGACCGCGTCGGCCAGGCCGTCACCGAGCTGCTGGATACGGACCGCGAGATCCTGCTGATGCGCCATGCCGACGAACTGCCCTATAGTGAGATCGCCTGCCTGCTGGAGATCGGCGCCGAGGCCGCTCGCAAGCGCTACGGCCGCGCGCTCTTGCGCCTGCGGGCGGTCCTCAAGAACCATGGCCTGTTGGAGTCCCACCCATGACTGCCGTGCAAGCAAGCGAAACGGGCGTGCTGGAATCGCTGGTAGCCCGCGTGGTCGATGAGTTCCTGGAACGGCAGAAACGCGGCGACCGGCCGGATCCCGCCGAGTACGCCGCCCGCCACCCCCAGGCCGCGGCAGTCCTCCGCGAGGTCCTGGCCGCCCTGCGCGTCGTCGGCCTGTCATCGGCCGCCGGCCTGGTGGGCAATGCCGGCGATGGACCCGTGACCGGCATCCTGGGTGACTTCCGCATCCTCCGCGAGATCGGCCGCGGCGGCATGGGGGTGGTCTACGAAGCCGAGCAAATCTCGCTTGGCCGGCGGGTCGCCCTGAAAGTATTGCCGTTCGCCGCGGCACTGGATGCCAAGCAGTTGCAGCGCTTCAAGAACGAGGCGCAGGCGGCAGCTCACCTGCAACATACGAATATCGTACCGGTGCACTACGTCGGCTGCGAGCGCGGCGTCCATTTCTATGCCATGCAGTACATCGAGGGCCAGACCCTGGCCGCGGTCATCCACGACTTGCGGCAACAGTGCGGCTTGCAACCGGTGAACAACGTGGTTTCCGCCGGGGCGGCGAACAGTCTGGCCGGCGAACTCATCTCCGGGCGCTGGGCGCCGGGGAAGCAGAGCAGCGCCGATTCCCAGCGGACCGGGCCATACTCCCCGTCCCCGGCAGGGAACTCAGTACCGAGTACTGAGTCCCGAGCACTTTCTGCGGACACCAGTCCCAAGGCAGCCTTGTCGACCGAGCAGGGCGCGAAGTCTCCGGGGTTCTTCCGTACGGTAGCTAGCCTCGGTATCCAAGCGGCCGAGGGTCTGGAACACGCCCATCAGCTGGGCATCATCCACCGGGACATCAAGCCGGCGAATTTACTAATCGAATGGCGCGCGGGGGGTGTGAACGCCCCGAATTTGTGGGTCACCGACTTTGGCCTCGCCCATTGCCAGAGCCAACCGGGCCTGACGATGACCGGCGACCTGGTGGGCACATTGCGTTACATGAGCCCGGAGCAAGCGCTGGCCAAGCGCGTGGCCGTGGACGCCCGCACCGACATCTATTCACTCGGAGTAACGCTATATGAGCTATTGACGCTGGAGCCGGCGTACAACGGGCGCAATCGCGAAGAAGTGCTGCGGCAGATCGCGTTTGAGGAGCCGCGCCCGCCGCGGCGCTTGAACAAAGCTATCCCAGCGGAACTGGAAACGATCGTTTTGAAGGCGATTGCCAAGAACCCGGAAGAGCGCTACGCCACGGCTCAGGAGCTGGCCGACGATTTGGGGCGGTACCTGGAGGATAGGCCAATCAAGGCCAAGCGGCCCACCCTTCGACAGCGGACGGTCAAATGGGCCCGGCGGCACAAATCGGTCGCGCTTGCGGCTTTGGTGTCAGCGGCCGTTTTCTTAGTCGTGGCAGCCATGGGATCGACGCTCGGCATCGTGCTCATCGGGCAGGAGCAGGCACGGACCGAGGCCGCCAACCGCGAGCTGAGAACGAATCTCTATTTCAAAAACATTGCCCTGGCGGAGCGCGAGTGGGGAGCGAACCGGGTGGGGCATGCCGAGGGTTTCCTCGATCAGTGCCTCGCGCACCTTCGCGGTTGGGAATGGCACTATCTCAAGCGTGCCTTCCACGAGCGCCCGCTGACCTTTCACGGACATACGCGTTGGATCCGCACGCTCGCGTTCAGCCCCGATGGCAGACGCCTCGCCTCAGCCAGCTGGGACGACACGGTGAGAGTTTGGGACACACGTACAGGTGCAGAACTCCTTATCCTTCGCGGAGAATACGGGACTGGGTTTGTCGGCGTGGCATTCAGCCCTGACGGCTTGCGCCTCGCCTCGGCCAGCTGGGACCATAACGTGCAACTCTGGGACCTGGTGACGGGCCAGATGATTCGCCTCTTCCGCGGACACACGGACCAGGCCACAAGCGTCGCCTTCAGCCCCGATGGCCAGTGCATCGCTTCGACCAGCGCCGATAAGACTGTGAAAATGTGGGATGTCGTGACCGGCCGAGAGATTCGGACTCTCCGGGGGCATGGTGATCGCGTCGAATCGGTCGCCTTCAGCCCCGATGGCCGGCGCCTGGCCTCCGCCAGTTGGGATACAACCGTTAAGATCTGGGACGCGGACACCGGACAGGAAATTCGCACGCTCCGCGGGCACGCGGACGGTGTCGAGAGTGTAACGTTCAGCGGTGACGGCCGGCGGCTTGCCTCGGCCAGCGACGATAAGACTGTCCGAGTTTGGGATGCGACGACCGGCCAGGAGATGCTGATCCTCCGCGGACATTCGGAAGCCGTCCGCAGCGTAGCCTTCAGCCCCGATGGCCGGCGCCTCGTTTCAGCGAGTAGGGATCAAACCGTGAAGCTATGGGAAGCAGACACCGGCCAAGAAGCTCTCACGCTCTGGCGAGGGAGCGAGGTGTGCTGGAGTGTGGCCTTCAGCCCGGACGGCCAGCGCCTCGCCGCCATGACGGGTACGAGCGTCACGGCTGGCCAGCATCCTCCTGGAACCGCGGCAGTGACCGTGACGATCTGGGACGCGACTCCTTTGGAAGAACCGCACGGCCGGCAGATCCTGCTCACCTTGTCCGGACACACGCAAGGCGTCAGGAGCGTCGCGTTCAGCCGTAATGGCCAGAAGCTGGCCTCCGCCAGCCTGGATCGCACCGTGAAGATCTGTGATGCGGCGACGGGCCAGGTGACCTTGACCTTTCGCGGACACACGCGGGGTGTCAATCGCGTGGCGTTCCATCCCGGAGATAAACGGCTCGCCTCGTCCTCCGGCAGGAGCGTACGGGTCTGGGATGCAATTACTGGTCAGGAACTCTTCAGCCCACAAAGAGAGCCCACGGCATTCACCCAAGTCGCGTATAGCCCGGACGGCCAGCAACTCGCCGCGGCCAATCTAGGGGGCAAGGTGATCGTTTGGGATGCGGACACAGGGCAGGAGGTTTACACTCTCGTCGCTGCCAACCCTATCTCCCGCGTGGCATTCAGTCCGGACGGCCAACGCATGGCCTCCGACGAGTGGCACCAGCGGATAAAGATTTGGAACCTAAAAACCCGAAAGGAGCTGTTCACCCTCCCCGGCCATACCACGGCGGTCAAGGACCTGGTGTTCAGCCCGGACGGCCAATTGCTCGCTTCGGCAGGGGAAGATGGGACTGTTAAGATCTGGGACGTCACCACGGCCAAGGAAGTCCGCACCATCTATGCGCATGGCGACGTGGTCACCGGCGTGGCGTTTAGCCCCGATGGCCGGTACCTTGCTTCGGCCAGTAGTGATCGCACGTTGAAATTCTGGAACCCGACGACCGGCGAATTGGTTCGTATCCTCTACGGACACCGCGAAGGAGTGAACTGTGTGGCATTCAGCCCCGATGGCCAGCGCGTCGCTTCGGGCAGTGAGGATGGGTTGGTGATCGTGTGGGATGCGGGGCTGGGAAAGGAAAAACTTGGCCGGGCAGTTAATGATCCCAATTAGTGATACTGCCAGATCGTTATCGCTCAGAGGAGTCCGATGTCATGCCCAGAAAAACCCTTTTCCGTCTGTCTGTTGGCGCCAGCTTGCTGAGCGCCTTGTTAGCCTGCGGAAGTTATGTGTACCCGACGTGGAGCGCCCGGCTGGGGTTGAACCTGACGGTGTGGCGGGAAGCGGAAGGAGACCTGGAACGGGCATGCCGGCGCCGCGAAACCCTGAACGAACATACCCGATTGGTCCAACAAGACCTAGAGGCCAAGTGCCGGGTAAATGAGGAGCTTCGTAACGATCGCTTGACTCTACTGGAAGCGGCCGCGCGCTTTCGCGATATGGGACATTCGTGTCTCGATCCGGAAGGGGCACTGTTCCGCCAGTTTTATGCTGGCCAAACCGATACCGAGCGCTGGTGCCGGAAGGTCATCAGCTATATGCGGGCAGTTAGTCCAGCGCACACCGACGGAGCGTCCCGGGCCGACCAGTTGGAGGCGGAATTGAGCCAGCGCCTCGCCCAAGGTCCTTTGGAATTACCCGATTAAGGAGTCGAAACGTGCTCGGTTGTGGCGTGGCATCGAAGTGCGGCGTCCGGGACGCGACCTTCCTCTTCGACGGCGCGACCGTCATCGCCCACAACCACGCGTCCGGCAGCAATGACAACTGCTTCGGGTGTTAATGGACGGCAGGAAACACAACATTCACTTTCCAATTTCCTTGTTCGGAGGACAAATAATGGCACCGCACAAATCATGTATGCCGAAGCTGACTTTGCGGATCGAACTCCTGGAAAATCGGTGTGTCCCGGCGACGATTACGCCGACTACGTTTGACGATGGCGGTTTCGGCAGCGGGAGCCTGCGCGACGCCGTCCTCCACTTCAATGCCGATACCGGGACCGATGACGACATCATCCAGCTGGAGGCCGGCACCTACAGGCTGACCATCCAGAACGTCGGCGGCCGTCACGAAACGGCGGGGTTCACCGGCGACCTGAACCTGACGCAGACCAGCCATCGCTGGATCATCCAGGGCGCTGGGCCGAGCACGACCATTGACGCCAGCCAGCTCCAGGACCGGGTGTTCCAGCTCGTCAACCCGGGGACGCAGGTGGTGTTCCGCGACCTGGTCATCCAGGGCGGCCTGGCCCAGGACGACGGCACGGAAGGCGCCCTGCCGGGGACCACCGACGCCCTGGGCGGCGGCATCTTTAACAACAGTGGCGACGTCACACTCGACAACGTTGTGCTTCAGAACAACGTAGTCCGGGGAGGCGACGCCGCCGTTAGAAGAGCGAACGGTTATAGCGCCCTCGGGGCAGGGATCTACTCTACCGGCGGCGCGCTGACCCTTGTGGGGGCCACGATTACGGACAACCAGTCCTTCGGTGGCCGCGGCGGGGACTCCTCCCGCACCTATTACCCAGCCGGAGCTGGTGGATCCGCAAGCGGTGGCGGGCTGTACGCCAGTGGTGGCTCGCTGGACATTTCGGACAGCAGGATTGCTAACAACCGAGCCACGGGCGGTCGGGGGGGCGATGGCGCTATTTACTACACCACCGTCCGCACTTCGCAAGGCGGAATCAGCTTCGTCACCGATTTCTCGGGCGGTACCGGCGGAAGGGCGCAGGGCGGTGGCCTGTATGTGAACGGCGGCTCCCTCACGCTTGCCTCTAGCACCATTGCTTCCAACCAGGGAACCGGAGGCCCCGCCGGTGCCAACGGATATGCTGGCGGCGGTTCCGGAGGGGGCTTGTACATCATGTCCAACGCCGGCACGCCGACGGTCACGGGCAGCACCCTGTCCGGCAACTCCGCCAGCGGCGTATACGGCGACGACGGCGGCGCCATCCGCAACTTAGGCACGCTGACGGTCAGCAACAGTACCCTGTCCGGCAACTCCGCCACCGGCGCCGACGCTGGCGGCGGCGGCATCGACAACGGGGGCACGCTGACGGTCAGCAACAGTACCCTGTCCGGCAACTCCGGCGGTGACAGGGGCGGCGGCATCGCAAACGGGGGCACGCTGACCGTCAGCAACAGCACCCTGTCCGGCAACTCCGCCTTCGAGGGCGGCGGCATCGCAAACGGCGGCACGCTGACGGTCAGCAACAGCACCCTGTCCGGCAACTCCGCCGGCGAGGGCGGCGGCATCTACACCGGGTCCCCGCTGACGGTCATCAGCAACAGCACCCTGTCCGACAACTCCGCCGGCGAGGGCGGCGGCATCTACAACTTTGCCAGGCTGACGGTCAGCGACAGCACCCTGTCCGGCAACTCCGCTGCCTTCGCAAACGTCGGCGCCGGCGGCGGCATCTACAACGATGGCACGCTAACGGTCAGCAACACTACCCTGTCCGGCAACTCCGCCAGGTATTACGGCGGCGGCATCTACAACAGGTATGGTCCGCTGACGGTCAGCAACAGCACCCTGTCCGGCAACTCCGCAGGTCGCTACGGCGGCGGCATTTACGCGGATAACACCCCTGGCCCGCAGCCCTTCACCCTCACAAATGTCACTCTCACGGCCAATCGCGCGAACTACTCCGGCGGTGGCCTGTATGTGCTCTCCGGCTCGCCGGTGCTGCACAACACGCTGATCGCCGGCAATTTCAGAGGCCTAACCGGCACGACGGCCGACGACGTGTACGGCAGCCTGAACTCGGGCGGCGACTACAACCTGATCGGCGACGGCACCGGCATGACCGGCCTCACGAACGGCGTCAACGGCAACCAAGTCGGCAGCGCCTCCGACCCCATCGATCCTCAATTGGGGCCGTTGGACTTCAACGGCGGCCCGACCCTCACGCACGCCCTCTTGAGCGGTAGCCCGGCCATCGACGCCGGCAACAACGCCTACGCCACCGACTGGGACCAGCGCGGCCCCGGTTACCCGCGCATCGTGAACGGTATCATCGACATCGGGGCATTCGAATACCAGGGCAACGGCTCCGGACCCCACGCCCCGCGGTTAAGGCCGGACACCGCGCAATCGTTGGCCTGGCTGACTTCCGTTGCGACTTTGCATCGAGATCATCCAGCCTTTTCGTGCTCGCCGATTTCCTCCACTGGTGCTCGGCTGCAGATCGAGGGAAATCGTGTGGCCGACGCTGCCAACCCGGGTCCCAAGGGTTCATATGTCGATCGGATTTTTACCTGGCTGCACGAGAAAGAACCATGGCAGGTTGGCGTCGTGTGGGATGACCCGGAGCCATTTGACGCGGCCCCGGTGTTTGTCTGTTAGACGGGCATAGGCGTTAGCCGGTATTCTGACCGCTAATTGGACAATTCGTGGTTGGCCTGAACCGGGCAACCAGGCCGAGCCACACGCGAAGCAGCGATCAGACTACCCATAAGATGGCCGGTGCGTGTCCGCCGCCAAGCAGCACCCGCACCGGCCCGGCATCTCCCCGGCGCTCGGTCTGCGCGCCGCGAGCGATGTCTATCTATTTCATCGCAGACCGCCGTGGCGGAGGAACCTCGCGATGAGGTCGTCCACGCAGTAGCCGGTGTGGGTTAGATATGAGGGTTGCTGCTGTAACTGCTGCTGTTGTAATTATTCTCCTAGCTGTCTGCTGGAAGAAAGCCAGTGCGCCTCGTCTTGATCCTACAACCGAACGGTACTTGGCACGCGTCATCGAGAATTGTCAAAAAGAAGGCTATTTCACGGAAGCGACTGAAACAGACCCAGGTCATTGGCAATTAGTTGCCGGGCCAAAATTCGAACCCTGGTTTAGTTCTTCTTTGGCGAAGCAATTTGGCGAGTTGAAAAATGCAAAGACTGTGACGATCATCGATAGCGAAGGCAAGGTGCTTTATAGCCTGACCCTCATTCCTTAACTCAAGTGACCACGCGTCCGGCCAGCAACGACGATTGCTTCGGGTGTGAATGCACGGCAGGAAACACAACATTCACGTTCCTATATCCTTGTTCGGAGGACAAATAATGGCACGGCACAAATCATGTATGCCGAAGATGACCTTGCGGATCGAACTCCTGGAAAATCGCTGTGTCCCGACGACCATTACACCGACGACTTTTGACGATGGCGGTCTCGGCAGCGGCAGCCTGCGCGACGCCGTCCTCCAATTCAATGCCGACACCGGTACCAACGACGACATTATCCAGCTGTTGCCCGGCACCTACAGCCTGACCATCCGCAATACTCACGGCCACGAAAGCAGAGGCCTCGAAGGGGATCTGGACCTGAACCAGACCACCCACCGCTGGATCATCCAGGGCGCCGGGCCCAGCACGATCATTGACGCGAGCCAGCTCCAGGATCGGGTGTTCCAAATCGTCAATCCGGGCACGCAGGTCATCTTCCAAGACCTGGTCCTCCAGCGCGGCCTCGCCCAGGACAATGGGGCGGACGGCGTTCAGGCCGGGACTACGGATGCCCTGGGCGGCGGCATTCTCAATAACGGCGGCAACGTCACGCTCGGCAACGTGGTGCTTCAGAACAACGGGGCGCGGGGCGGCGACGCCGCCGTTCGGCGGGCGAGCGGTTACAACGCCCGCGGGGGAGGGATCTACTCGACCGGCGGCGCGCTGACCGTCGCGGGGGCGACGATCGCCAACAACCAGGCCACCGGCGGCCGCGGCGGTGACTCCTCCCAAGTATATTACAGTGCCGGTCACGGCGGATCGGCAAGCGGTGCCGGTCTGTACGCCACCGGCGGCTCCTTGGACATTTCCGAAAGCACGATTGCTAACAACGGAGCCACGGGCGGCCGGGGGGGCGACGGCGGCTATTACACTACCACCTACACCTTCTCCGGCTACACCTTCTACCGCACGTACAGGTTCGGGGGCCAAGGCGGAGGCGCGCAGGGCGGTGGCCTGTATGTGAATGGTGGCTCCCTGACGGTTGCATCCAGCGCCGTTGCTTCCAACCAGGGAACCGGAGGCCCCGGCGGTGCCAACGGATACGAGGGCGGCGGTTTCGGAGGAGGCTTGTACACCTCGTCCAAGGGCGGCACGCCGATGATCACGGGCAGCACCCTGTCTGGCAACTCCGCCGTCTATGGCGGCGGCGGCATCTACAACTTCTACGGCACGCTGACTGTCAATGACAGCACGCTGTCTGGCAACTCCGGCGGCGGCATCTACAACGCTGGCTACTACTCCTACTCTGCCACGCTGACTGTCAATGACAGCACCCTGTCCGGCAACTCCGGCCCCGCCATCACCAACTACTTCGCCACGCTGACTGTCAATGACAGCACCTTGTCCGGCAACTCCACCAGAGGCGACGGCGGCGGCATCTCCAACGGCTACTTGGGCACGCTGACGGTCAGCAACAGCACCTTGTCCGACAACTCCGCCGTCTACGGCGGCGCCATCTACAACGACGAGTTCGCCGGCACGCTGACGGTTAGCAACAGCACGCTCTCCGGCAACTCCGCCGACATCTACGGCGGCGGCATTTTCGCGACGTTCACGAACCCCCCCGTCACGCTTACAAATGTCACCGTCACTGCCAATCGCGCGAACTCCTACGGCGGTGGCCTGTTTGTGGGCACCGGCGCACCGGTGCTGCACAACACGCTGATCGCCGGCAACTTTAAGGGCGCCACCGGCACGACCGCCGACGACGTCTGGGGCTATGTGAACGAGGGCGGCGACTACAACCTGATCGGCGACGGCACGGGCATGACCGGCCTCGTTAACGGCGTTAACGGCAACCTTGTGGGCTCGCATAATAATCCGATCGACGCCCTGCTGGGGCCGTTGGACTACAACGGCGGCCCAACGCTCACGCACGCCCTCTTGCCCGGCAGCCGGGCCATCGACGCCGGCAACAACGCCTACGCCACCGACCGGGACCAGCGCGGCCCCGGTTACCCGCGCATCGTCAACGGCATCATCGACATCGGCGCCTTCGAGGTCCAAAGCGACAGGCCCGGCACGAACCTGGATGGGCTAACGCACGCTTACCTGCTCACACCTGAGCGACCTTCAACCGGTTCCGGGCGATTCCACGCCGACGCTCAATTGGCTCAGACCACCGGCCAGGCTAAAGCGGCTGTGGAC
>Ga0306920_100001303_pt1 | contig 30788 bp, 29 predicted proteins | sample flu12Cox44000170_FD_204666 | JGI IMG/M metagenome (GOLD analysis project Ga0306920, IMG submission 204666) | Lab enrichment of tropical soil microbial communities from Luquillo Experimental Forest, Puerto Rico - flux4day.12C.oxic.44.000.170 (v2)... | ecosystem: Environmental > Terrestrial >... | reverse complement strand
TGGAGTTTTGCATGTGAGACCGCCAGCGTCTTGAGGCTTGGGTAGTCCACTCGTTCGCGAACGACGTCGACGAGATGATAGCGCCCAGCTGTATAATGCCACGTTGTGCATGCCGAATAATCTGACTGCGCGCTGTCCTTTGTCGCCGTGTCCCAACTCTGAATGACCATCGTCTCGGACGTGTGGTCCGGAAGCCGATCAAAGCGTCTCGGCCACTCCCGCTTGATCATCGCCCCTTCGAGCGGAATCGGGGACTGTTGATATTGAGCCGCAAACACGTCTGAGCCCATCTGCGCCCGGTAGGATTCAAGCACGGGCAGGGGCTCACGCGCGGCGTGGAGCACATCCCCGACACGCCGGACATGGTATCGGTTTTCGCCGATCTGGATCGTTTCCTCCTGTTCGGCGATCGACGGCAGGCTGAGGACGGTCCATTCCCCAGGCTGATCCCGCAGCAAGCGGCCGACCAAATCATCCTCGTGCAGGCGCTGCATGACGATGATGATGGCGCCGTTCTGTTTGTCATCAAGCCGGGACACGATGGTATTCGCAAACGCGTTATTCACCCGCTCGCGGACGCGGTCCCGCAAGGCGTCGATCGGTTTGATCGGATCATCGAGAATGATGGCGTCGGCGCCGCGTCCGGTCAGGCCCCCGTCGATGGAGGTTGATATTCGGTAGCCCCTCTGAGTGGTGGCAAACTCGGTTTCGGTGTTTTTGAGGCGCGAGATTTTGGTTTGTGGAAACAACCGCTGGTACACCTGCGAGCTCATCACTTCCCGAAAATCGTTGCCGAGCTTGATGGCGAGATCGGTGCCGTAGCTGATACAGATGATGCGTTTCGTGGGGTCATGACCCATTAGAAACGCGGGAAAACTGATTGAGCAGATTATCGACTTAAGGGAACGTGGAGGCACGTTGATGATCAACCGTTTGATCTTTCCCAGCCTGACCAGCTCAAGATGATAGGCGATCGCATGAATATGCCAGTTATCGTAGTAGGTCGCGGACGGCGCAAGGATCTGAAAGACTACTCTTATAAAGCTCGGAAAATCTGTTCGGATGATCGCATCTCGGATGCGATGGTTAGCTTGCGTCTTCGGTTTCGTCACGGCTGTCGTCCCTCTTCTTGGAAGCTTGCCCGCGCAATGAACCAGCACCGTCATGGTTGTCGGCCTTGCTGGTTTGTCTCTTGATGAAATCGGCGACGAGGGCCTCGTCTTCGGCAGCAAGGGCTTTGCCGGTGAGCTCTTCGAGCGCAGCCTTGCTGCTGGCCCCAAGATCGAGGCCGAGCTTGTCGGCGAGATCGAACAGGTCGCGCCGCGCATAGCAGTCGCCGCGCGCGAATTGTTCGACCAGTTGTTCGATGCCGGCGGCGGCTTTGGTCAGTATTTTTTCTTTGTCGCCAATTCTGAGGGCCACCTTTTTGCTGAGCGCCGCCTGCAGCAAGATTTTGAGATCGGGCGCAATCGACGGCGGCCTCTTCCGCGCGCCTTGCGGATTGCCGCTCTGCCCTGGCTTGAATTGGTGTTCACGGGGAGGGCATCCGGGTCCGACGCGGTACTCGGCGTTCGGAGAGCGCGGTCTAATAGTGGTCCGCGATGCGATGCGTTTCCGCTGCGAAGAGGTGGTTGCTGTCATTGCGTCTTCCGAATTCGCTGTGGCCGGTGTGCCGACCTCAAGGCGGTCGGCTTGCTTCGATTGGCGCGCACGCTCGTGCCAACCGGAAGCAGCAGCTCGAGCCCGAGGTAGCGGCGCAGGGCGAGCCGGATGGCGAGCGTGATGTTGATGCTGGTCTTGAATACGGGGCGCTGTGCGGCGGCGCGCGCTTCCAGCATCAGACGGTCGTCGTCAGCGTCGTGACGTTCCTCGCGGTAGTTGAGAAACCGTGGATGGATCCGGTCCGCCGCCGATCGCGGATCCTCCCACTTGGGGCCGACATCGGCATCCGTTGAGAAGAAGACCGCGCTGGTGTGCGATCGGAATGGCCACCAGCTGACGAATGCTGTTCCGCCATTGTGCAGATCGCCATAAAATAGCGGTTCGCTTCTTTGTTTGAAAACCAGCGACACGAAGCGGCCGTCAATGATTTCAAGCAACCGATCATTCTCGGGGTCAGCGATTGCCGGCTTGTCGGGATCGAACCAGTCAAACGGTGGCATTTGGCGGCGCGGCGGCAGCCCGCTATTGGGATCGACACCTTGCGCTTCGTCGCACAGCACATTGATAGGATCGTAGCGCGCATAAAGCAGGCGGTCGCCGGGCAGCAGATAAGCAAGCTGACCCGCAAGCGTTAAACTGAAGCCCGCGCCGTTGAGTGCCGAAGCCACCGCCAAGCGCTTGAAGGTCGTGGCATCGAACTTGCGAATGTGGCCGGCGCCGCGATCCTCTGACCGCGTGCGAACGGCACGAGCCTTGATCAATTGGCGGATGGAGCGTGCCGGAAGCCCAGTGCAGCCCATCACGTCCGCATCTGTGAATGCGTTTTCCTGGTAGCGCCGGAGCGCTTCCTCGAGACTATCGTCGGCCGCCATCATGAGAGAAATTGAACTTGACATGCGCTCGTCAATATAAGTTGACAATTAAGTGTCAAATTATCCACCCTGCAAATCCCTCTACCTCTCCCTGCAACGTCACGCTAGGGAGAATCCTACCTAAGCTATTGAATCAAAATAGAATTGTCTTTTGGCCCGGACACCTTATTGTCCCTGCAACTCGCCCAAATCTCCCTGCAAAATCGCTGCTTGGAAAAACGGTTGCGGGAAAGTTTCCGAACCCAAGACGGCGGTTCGTCTCTCCCTCAGGTGATGCGGACCTCGACCGAGCCGAGCCCACTGAGATCAAAGCGGTAGTTTGCGGCCGCGGTCGGAAATACCGTCTTCATCACGCTGCCGGTCATCACGATCTGACCTTTGCTCAGCCGGCCGCCCCGACTGGCAAGGTGCGCATTGAGCCAGGCCACGGAATTGAAGGGGTGGCCGAGAATGTCGCGCCCGAACCCTTCTCCGAGCGGCGATCCGTCTTGCGTCGCCCTCCCGAGCACGCTCTCCAGGGCCGGCCACGTCGTTGCGAAGTTCGAGACGACAATGCCGCCGTTCCAGGAGTTGTCGGCCACCAGCGAGCACACGTCGAGACCCCCATAGTCCGCGCCTCGATCGTCAACCAGTTCAATGGCCGCGCACACTCCGTCGATGCAGGGCTCAATGGTTGCGGCAGTCCGCGCCGTCGCCGGGACGTCGGATCCGATGCGCACCGCGATCTCGAATTCGAGGCCAAGCCGCGCGTGGCCGTCACGGCGCACAATCGCCGGCGACATCAGCAGGCGTCTCCTGAGAACGACGCCCGCGATCGGATGATCGATGCCGCAGAAGGTTTGCATGGCTGGCGATGTGAGCCCAACCTTGTAGCCGATCGGCTCGCCATGGTCGGCGCGCAACAACTCGACGTATCGATCCTGAACGTCATAGGCGTCCGGAATGGAGGCGAGCCCATAACGGGGGTGGAGTGTTTCGAACCGGACGCCGTTTTTGTGCTCAATCAGCAGCGCTTCGGCCGCGCGCCGAGCGGCAGTTTCCTCCATCCCGATCTCCATTTTTTTAATATGATAGCGTGTCATCGGCGCCTTCCGCAAACTGAATTGCTTGCGACGGGACAATCCGCCAGGATCGCGTGACACCATGACATTGCATGAATGTGTCTTGCAATGGCCGCGCGGTGGCGCGACGTTTAACGTCCGTCTCGCTCCCAACACAGACATCAGGACGCCACCGCACATGCTCGGTCGCAGCAGTTTTGTACTTGTGGGCCTCGCTCTCTGGTTGTCGCCGCTTCAAGCCGATGCACAGGCACCGAGCGCGATGGACAGGGTCCCGCCGGACCTGATCGACGATATTGTCACCGGCAGCCGGGTCCTTGCCGATTTCGGCGTGCTTGACGCTTTCGGCCACATCAGCGCTCGCCACCCGACCAATCCCGGTCATTTCCTGATGTCGCGCGCGCTTGCGCCGGCGCTGGTGACATCAGACGACATCATGGAGTTCGATCAGGACGGCAACGCCGTCGATGCGCGCGGCCGGGGCGTTTTCCTCGAGCGCTTCATTCATGCGGAGATCTACAAGGCGCGACCCGACGTGATGTCGGTAGTGCACACGCACTCACCGAATGTCATTCCTTTCAGCGTAAGCAAGATGCCCCTGCGGCCGCTGTACCACAATGCCGGATTCCTTGCGGCTGGGGTGCCAGTGTGGGACATCGCCAGGGAGTTTGGCCCAACGGACATGGTAGTGCGCGACGGCGGGATCGCCAAGTCGCTGGCGCGGGCACTTTCGGACAAATCTGTCGCGCTGATGCGGGGTCACGGCGATGTCGCCGTCGGTCCCGCGGTCAAGGTCGCCGTCTTCCGCGCCTACTACGCGGATGTCAATGCACGCCTTCAGGCGCAGGCGATCGGTCTCGGCGCGGAGGTGACTTACCTCAGCGCCGAGGAGGGAAAGAACGCCGATGCGGTTAATCTGGCGGTGATCGATCGGGTCTGGAGCCTCTGGAAGCAGCAGATTCGGCCGACGCTCAAATAACGCTCAGGAATTGGAACGAATTGCCCGGGGATGGGTTATCGGGAGCTTATACGTCTGCGGCGCAAGAGCTAAGGCCGTTTGGTTGCGTCGCGCCAACGATCGGCGGTTGATCATGAGCGACCAGAGAAACGCATGCGTGGCAATCCGTGAGGTCTGGGAGACAGAAGGGAAGCGGCTCTGGAACGACCGGACTCACGGGCAAGGCCTCTGCCTACTGATCGTCGATATGCTGGCATCGATTTCAGACAAGCAAAGGTCGCTGAGCCGGAGTTTCGAATTTTGGCGGGACCAGAACAAAATCCGCGGTCGTTTCATCGGCGACGGTGCTGGTGCCGGTTTTGTGGTCGCCAAACTTGATGGCGACGGGATTCCGGCACTGGAAATAAGAACCGCCGAAATTGCCAGGCGTCACAAGGTGGCGCCACGCTCTTTCTGATTTCAAGCATCAGAAAAGCCCGGAAGCTGATGCTCGCGCCGCGCAAGCAGGTTTCGATACGCGGAACTCGCTTGAACTTCTGTCATTAAACTCCTGTCATTGAGACTCGGCCGAGCGTGCAGGCTTGTCCGTGGTGAGACGGACGCGGCGAGATTTCAGTATCCGAGGCCCCCGATTGTCGGTAAGTTCCCCTCTCGGAACGACCGTTTTTTTGATCTCGCTGAACCTCGGAGATCGAAATGCGCATTTCAGTTCTTTTGTTTGCTTTGGCATTGGTTACGTTCACACTGGGTGGTTGCGACGCGCTCACCGCCCCCGAGAAGCTCGCCCAACAGGATGACGCCTCTTGCCAGTCTCTCGGCAAGGTCCCCGGCACAAAAGAATATGACCTTTGCCGCGTGAATCGCGAGGAGACGAGAGAGCGCCGCCGCGCCGAGCGGTCCAACATGGTTGTGACAGGCTTGGCTATTGCAGCATCCCCGCCGCCAGCTCCAGCGCCAGGCCGCTGATCGTAATGCCGACAGTTGGTCGCTTTCAGCACCCTTGACCGGATATCGGGTCTAAAGCCGACATAACAATCAGCCTATCGGCAGGCGGCTTCAGCCAGAATTAGTGGCTCAATTGCGTGAAACCCCAAATTGCCATCAATGTCGCAACAGGAAAGGCGATCCATGATGCAAACATTGGCACCTTGAGTGGTCCAACCTGCACCGGCCATTGCTTCAATGCCCTCGTGAGGTTCCCTATGGCGGCGACAGAAAAGATCAACGCTGAAATGACTGGATAATAGCTCGACATACTGTCTACCTTCTCCTCGTGAGGTTGAACGTGCTCATTGTGTGTGACTGAGCAATGCACCGCAAGGCGCTTCAAGGGCCGAAGGGTTCGACCATGATGACGACCGATGGTCCGCTCGATGGGTTAGTGCGCGCCATTGAACGCGCTGAAGAACGAGATCGCCTGTGGTTCGAGCAGCATCCGCGCCGACGTTTCCGCATGCGATACATGGTGATCGGCGAGTTCGGCTTACACCGTGAAGACCCAAACGCAGGGATGTGGAATCTCAGCTACACGATTGTCTTTCGATCCAGGAGGTCTGGGCGGATGAAGAAGTGGCCCTTCTGGGCTAGTTTATTTTGAGCGAGCAAACGCACAGGTCTGCATTCGGGGGTAAAGCGGACATCCATCGAACTCCGCGAGATGTCTGCTAGCCCGATTGGGGTCGGCTTGCTTTGGTATGACCGACGCGCCGGAGTGGCCACCCACAGACCGGTTCCCAGGTCACTCCGGCAATCCTGCCTTGCGCAGGCTCTCAATGAAGCTGACGCGGTCCTCCGCCCGTCGGACGGGCGGCGCTACCCGGTCAAGATTGCCAAGCCTCAACGCAGGATCGACCTCGCGCAAGCAGGCCATCGCCGCCCGCGCCTCGACCATCCGATCCGAAAGAACATTGGCCATCGCCGCCACCCGCAGTGCCGTGGGCCAGTTCGGTTGCTCGTGCAGTGCCCTGGTCGCGCAGGATATCGCCTCGTCGTAACGGCCGGCAAAGGCGTACGCGAACCCCATGCCGGTGCAAAAAAAGTAGGTCAGCGGATCAAGCGGGCTCAGCCGCATAGCTCGCTCAAAATGTTCAATAGCGCTCGCGGACTCGCCAAGGTACATACGCACCCAGCCACTCGCATTCCAACTCGCCGCCGAATTCTGATTCAGAACCAACGCGCGGTCGATGTAAGCGGCGCCGGCTTCGATCTCATGACCCAGATAAGCCAGGCTAAGGCCGCCTGACCACAGCGCGGTCGGATCATCCTTGCCCACCGCGACCGCGCGACGCGCCAGCCTCACGGCGTCAGCGATCTCGCGCTCGCGATCACCCATCCAGCCATGGCTGTTCCTGAGCGCGCCGGACCACGACGCGATCCCGTAGGGAGAGGCGAAATTGGGGTCGAGCTCCGTCGCGCGCGCGAAGAGCCGCGTCGCTTCCAAAAGGCTGTCTCTATTGAACAGGTGAAAACTGGCCATTCCGCGCAGGAAGTAGTCGTAAGCGTCGAGGCTTTCGGTCGGTTTCCGTCCCGCGCGCTCTATCTCCGCGCGCTGGAGCCGCGGCTCAATGGCCCCCACCGCCCTTGCGGTCACCTGATCCTGCAGGTCGAATACGTCTTCCAGGGCACCATCGAAGCGGTCCGCCCAAATGTTTGTGCCGGTTGTCGCATCGATGAGCTGCCCGGTGAATCGCACGCGATTACCTGCCTTGCGCACGCTCCCCTCGAGCACGTAGCGCACCCCGAGTTCGCGCGCGACCTGTTTCACGTCGACCGCCCGGCCCTTGTAGGTAAAGCTGGAGTTTCGCGCGATAACAAACAGCGACGGAAAGCGCGACAGCGCCGTGATGATTTCATCGGCCATGCCATCGGCGAAATACTCTTGCTCTGGGTCGGCGCTGATATTCTGAAACGGCAGAACGGCGATGGATGGCATGTCCGGAGGCGTGGGGTTCGAAGAGCCAGGAAAATTCGCAGCCATCGACACGGCGGTGGGAGCGGCTTGATCCCGGATGCTGGCCGGGCCGATGAACCGATAGCCTCGTCTCGGCAAGGTCTCGATCCAATTCTCGCCGCCAGGCTCCTCCCCAAACACCCGACGCAGGGCCGCGATCTGCACTGCGAGGTTGCTCTCCTCGACAGTGAGACCGGCCCACGCGGCTTCCATCAGCGCATCCTTGGAAACCGGGACACCCCGTCGCTCCACCAGCACGCGCAGCAATGCAACGGCACGGTGGCCCAGCGAAACGGGGTCGCCGCCGCGGAACAATGTGTCCGTCTCCGCATCAAGGCGGAACGGACCGAGGATGTAGTTTGCGGCCATCTGCCGATCTAGCGCCAGTTCAGAAACGCTTAAGAACTTTTTCAATGCAGTTTCATGACTTCCAGCCGGTACGGGCTCAGATTGCTAGGACCCGACGGCGGACGCTTCGCGATCATGGTGCGGATCGTCCGCCAAGGCAAGGAGATCGCTCGATATTGGGACCTCTGGGAGTAGGCGCGCAAAACCCGAACACGGAAATTCGTTACGAGGGTCCAGGTCATGCTGAATTCCACAGCAATCGCACGGTCACTACGAGTTTCAGAGCTGCATCGCGACCCGTGCCGAGTGGACGATGCCGGATCGAAAGTGGTGCAGTTCCCCGATAACGTCCGCGATCGGAACGCAAATCCGACTTCATCCCTTGATCGATACATCGAGGGTTGGGTGCAGACCGACTTGGAAAAGATCCTCGATGCGACCGCGCCGGGCTATCGGTTCACTGATCCATTCGTCGGAAGCTTCGTTGGCCAGTCGCTGCACAGATATTTCGATCTCTTGCAGGACAGACTCTCCCGTATAGGAGCAATCGGTCGGCGCGATCTCGCGTTCTTCCTGCGAGGCCCAATGAAGCAGCGGTCGCGCAACAAACTTCAATTCTGGCGCGAGGCGCCACGGATAGGGCTCACCGGCGTGGCCGAGATTGAAATCGGAGAACGAGGCGTCGCATCCGAGCGTGTTGCATATGACCTCAACCTGGCGTCCGACATGTTGCGCGCGCCTTGGCCTTGCGCGGATCAGTCAGTTTCGAACCTGCCATGAGATCGTCATGACCATTCAGTTCTCAAAACAAGCGATCGGTCTCCCTAAAATGATGTCAGGCCTGGTTTGCAGGCTAGTTCGTGCCCGAAACGATCCCGGCAAGGAGCGCATCCGCATGTGGCTGATCGAGCTCGACGACGCTCAACTACAGTCGGGCCTCGGCCTGACAGTGGAAGATATCGCCGTCCTGCGCAGCACGAAAAAAGCTTCGCCGTTGCGTTAAGAAAAACGATTTCGGGAGCACGCAAAATGTCCATCGCACTCACTGCCAGAGAAACGCGTCCTGCAAGCGGTCTGATTCTTCTGACCATGTCGCTCGGCGTACTGATTGCGCAAATTGACACGTCTGTCGTCAATCTTGCGGTCAAACCGATCGGCACGGATTTGAAGGCCAGTGTAACCGAACTGCAGTGGATCGTTGATATCTACAATTTCATCTACGCTAGCCTGCTTCTTACAGCCGGAACGCTCGCCGATCTGTACGGACGGCGTCGCATCTTTGGGCTTGGCATCGCGCTGTTCACGTTGGGGACGGTGGTGTGCGGGCTGGCGCCCAACGTGTCCACCCTGGTCGCCGGTCGCGCCGTAGCCGGTCTTGGCGCTGCGCTGGAAGTGCCGGCATCGCTTGCGATCTTGGCCGTCGCTTATCCGGACACAAAGGAACGCACTCGCGCGCTGGGAATTTGGGCCAGCTGCTACGGCATTGCCATCGTCATTGGTCCGACCGCCGGCGGCGCGCTTGTCGATGCGTGCGGCTGGCGCAGCATTTTCCTTCTGATCATTCCATTCTGCGTCGTGACGCTCTTTTTGGTGCTGAACGTGGTGCCGGAATCGAGCAACCCGCAAGGCCGCCGGCTCGATCTTCCTGGGCAGGTGCTTGCGATTGCCTCGCTCGGCAGCCTTTCACTCGCAGCGATCGAGGGGCCGCGCTGGGGCTGGACTTCAACCGGAAGCGTGGTCGCATTTTCGCTCTCGGTCGTGGCGGCGGCGATGTTTCTGCGCCGCCAGGCGGGTGCAGTCGACGCGGTGCTCCCGCTACCCATGCTGCGCCACCGCGTGTTTGCGGCTTGCCTGGTCGTGGCTATCGCGATGAACTTCGGTGCCTACGCGATGCTGTTCCTCACCCCGCTTTATTTCCAGGCTGTGCGCGGCACTTCGACACTTGGTGCTGCAGTCGCGCTGCTGCCGATGTCGCTGAGTTACGCGGCAACAGCGCAGCTCTCGGGCCGCATTGCCAACAAGCTCGGGCCTCGCGTTCCCATGACCGCTGGTATGGCGTTGATGGGACTTGGTCTGCTCATTCTGGCGCTGATCCCCTTCAACGATAGCCTCGCACTGATCGCTAGCGGGTTACTCGCCATGGGCTGCGGGCTCGGTCTCAATGTCGGACCGATGAATGCGGTGGCAGTGGCCAACGTGCCGGCGGCCCGATCAGGCACCGCATCGGGCCTCGTCAATACCGCCCGCATGATCGGTGCAACGCTCGGCGTAGCGGTGCTCGGCGCGGTGTTTGCAATGCACGTGGCGGAGGGCGTCATAGGCACGCGGGGCCTCGCGCCCGCCTATCTCGGCGGCGGGATCGGCGAGTTGATCGGAGCAGCCGTGGCGTTCGCTTTCATCCGCAATGACTCATTGCGCCGGCCGGCGCAATGAGGACGGTGTTGCTCACAGAGCGGGAGGGACAAAGCCGCCGAACTCGCGTTCGATCAGTCCCGCGAAGGCGATTGCGGTTCGGTCTTCGAGATAAGGTCCGATGATCTGCACCCCAATGGGCAAACCTGCGGGCGATCGACCGATGGGAGCAGCGGTCGCGGGTAGGCCGCATGTCGTGGCCGGATCCGCCCAGATGAAGCACGCATCCAGGTAAGGATACGCCCTGCCGTCGATGTCGAGCTGCCGTGCCTCGATCGGCTCCGATTGGTCCTGCGGAAATGCGGGAACAGGCGCCGCGGGATAGAGCACGACGTCGAACTCACGAAACAACAGGTGCCATTGCTGCTGCAATTGCAGGCGCGCCGCGTCGGTGGCGAGCCAATCGCGATGGCTCATCACCGTGCCGCGCATGCGCTCGGCTTCCGGGCTCTGATCGCCGGGTGACAACGCCGCGAACTGGCGCTGCGCTTGCGAAAAGGCGCCGGCAGAAAGGCGTGGGCTTCGGGCGGCATCCAACAGCTTCATATAGAGCCGCGCCGAGTCCGCAAGACTAGGCAACAAGGCACTTTTGACTGCGACCCTGGCGCCGAGCCTGGCGAGCCGCTCAGCCAGGGCCGCGATCGCCGAACGAACGGCGCTGCTCACAGGCATCAGCGGATGCGTGTCGATCACGAGCACGCGAAAATTCGCGAGATCGTCGTGCCTCGGCGCGGGCAACGCCAGCCGATAGCCGACCCCGTCACGTGCGTCATCAGGCCCTGCAATCACGTCGAGCGAAAGCGCGAGGTCGGAAGCGGTGCGCGTCATCGGGCCGACCACACCAAGATCGCCCTGGCCGGGCGCCGGAGGTGCCGGCGGCAGACTGTATCCGCGTAGCGGGACCAGCCCGAGGCTTGGCTTGTGGCCGAATACGCCGCAGAAATGTGCGGGTACTCTTATCGATCCTCCGATATCCGATCCCAGCGAAAGCGGACCGAATCCGGCCGCGAGCGCAGCCGCCGATCCGCCCGAGGAACCGCCGGGCGAACGGCCGAGATCGTAGGGATTGTTGGTGGTGCCGTAGATCTCGTTGTAGCTCTGGAACTCGCGAAGCCCGATCGGGATATTGGTCTTGCCAATGATGATGGCGCCGGCCTGCTTCAACCGCGCGACGACGAGCGCATCCTCGGTCGGCACAAAATCCTTGAACTTCGGAAAGCCCCAGGTAGTCGGAAGCCCTGCAACGTTGAATGGCTCCTTCAGCGTCACCGCGACGCCGAGCAAGGCTCTGTGCTCGCCGCGCGCCAGCGCTGCGTCCGCCATCTTGGCCGCCATTCGCGCGCGATCGAAGTCGCGGACGACCACGGCATTGATGCGCTGGTCCAACGCCTCAATGCGCGCGATAGTGTGGTCGAGCAGCTCTGAGGCAGAAACCTTTCGCGATCGCAACGCCTTCGCCAGCTCTGCGATCGAGGCAAAATCCCAAGGGGAGGCGGGCGGCCCGGTCTTCTTGTCATCGCCGTTAAGCATCTGTCCTCCCGCTGAAACTAGCGTGGCAGCAAATTCGTTTTCGCGAGATCAATCACCTCATCGCCGCGGCCGTTCATCACGGCGCGCAGCACCCAGAGGCTGAATCCTTTGACCTGCTCCGGCTCGATCGTCGGCGGCATCGATAGTTCCTGCTTGGCGGTCACGACATCCAGCAACGCCGGACCGTTATGGCTCAATATCTCCTTCATCGCACCCGGCAGCTCGCCGGGATCCTCGGCGCGCCGAGCAAAGATACCCATCGCGCGCGCCATGGCGGCGAAGTCGGGATTCTCGAGGTCAACGCCAGTGTCAACAAATCCCGCAGCCTTCATCTCGAGCGCGACAAAGCCGAGCACGCCGTTGTTGAAGATCACGACTTTGACCGGAAGCTTCATCTGGGTCAGCGTGATCAAATCGCCCATCAGCATTGTGAATCCGCCATCGCCGGACAGCGAGATCACCTGGCGGCCGGGCTGAGCCGCCTGCACGCCGATCGCCTGCGGCATGGCATTGGCCATCGAGCCGTGCCCGAACGAGCCGATCAACCGGCGTTGTCCGTTCATGGTGAGATAGCGCGCCGCCCAGACTGTCGGCGTTCCCACGTCGGCGGTGAACACCGCGTCAGCGGCTGCCTGCTCGCTGACGATCCTTGCCAGATATTGTGGATGGATCGGCTTGCGGCCCGGCGTGCCCACGGCGAGCGAATCCAGCCCCTCGCGCGCCTTCTTGTAATGCGCGATCGCGCTATCGAGGTGCCGCCTCTCGGTCTTTGTCCTCAACTGCGGCAACAAGGCCTCGATGGTTAAACCGACATCACCGACCAAGCCGAGGTCGAGCTTGCAACGCCGGCCAAGATTTTCCGGACGGATATCGATTTGCGCGATTCGAGCGTCGGCCGGGAAAAACTGCTTGTAGGGAAAATCGGTGCCCAACATCAACAGCACGTCGCAGGCGTGCATGGCAGCGTATCCCGACGAGAAGCCGATGAAACCGGTCATGCCGACGTCGTAGGGGTTGTCGTATTCGACATGCTCCTTGCCGCCGAGTGCATGCACGATCGGGCTCTTCAGCGTTTCGGCGAGTCGCATCAGCTGCGCGTGGGCGCCGGCGCAACCACGGCCGCAAAACAGCGTGATCCGCTCGGCGGCGTTGAGCATCGACGCCAGCTCCTTGAGATCGTCCGGCCGGGGCGCGATTTTTGGTGCAGACAATGCAAGACCGAGCGACGTGGTGATCGCGCGTTGCGGCGCCCTGCGCAGCGCCACGTCGCCGGGAATGGCGACGACCGCGACCCCGCGCAGTCCGACGGCCGCACGAATGGCGTTCTCCAAAATATAGGGCAGCTGGCTTCCATCGGAGACCAGCTCGCAATAGTGGCTGCATTCGCGAAACAGGTTTTGCGGGTGCGTCTCCTGAAAGTAGCCGCCGCCGATTTCCGCGGACGGAATCTGGGCCGCGATCGCAAGGACCGGCGCGCGGCTTCGATGCGCGTCGAACAGCCCGTTGATGAGATGCAGATTACCAGGCCCGCACGAACCCGCGCAAACCGCTAGATCGCCGGTGATCTGCGCTTCGCCGGCGGCCGCAAAAGCTGCGACCTCCTCGTGCCGCACATGCACCCACTCGATCGTGCCCCGGTTTCGCAGCGCCTCGGTGAGGCCGTTCAGGCTGTCACCGACGATCCCGAAGATCCGCTTGACTCCGGCTTGCTCCAGCGTTGCCACGAAGAGGTCGGCTATGTTGTTGATCGCCATCAAATCCTCCTTGGGTCAAAGAAGGGTGGTCCGTTCCCAAGTCAGGCCTCGGCTCCAGTTCTCGTGAATTCCGCAGCATGCAGCTTGACGAAGTCGTACATGCTGATCGGCTTCCGGCCCGTAAGGTTGAAAAGATCGTCGGTCATACGATCGTAGCGGCCCTGCTTGTTCAGCTCCGCCATCACGGAAAGGTGCTTGACAATGTGCGCCGGCACGCCCGCCGCCAGAAGCTTCTCGCTCCAGCCTGCCAGCGGCACGTCGCGATGGCGGATCGTTCGACCCAGCGCCTCGGAGAAGACGCGCGCGTAGTGCTCAAGATCGGCCGATTCAAACCCGGTCAGATTGTAGATCTTGCCGATATGCGGTTTGGGATCTTCGAGGACAACCGATACGGCGCGCGCCACATCCACAGCCGAGATCGGAGAGGTTTTGCCCCGGCCCATCGGCAGCGCCAGTTCGTCGGCGTCCCGCACGCCCGGCGCAGCGAAAAGCCGGAAGAATCCATCGAGGAAGACCGTGGGCCGCATGGTAATTACCGGCAGGCCCGACCAGGACAAAGCCTGCTCCGCCAGCCAGTGCAGTTTGTGTTGCGGGCTATCTGTGCTCTCGGTGATGCTCATCTGCGTAACGGTCATCTGCGACATGTTCACGAAGGCTTCGACGCCGTGGTGGCGCGCCACGGCGGCGGTGTTGACCGTGGCCGTCAGGTATTCAGCTGAAACCGACATGCCGAAATAGATTCGCACGCAACCTTCGATCGCGCGATGCATCGCGGTGAGGTCGGTCAGGTCGCCTTGCATGACCTCGGCGCCGAGCCGGCGAAGGGCTGCCGCGCGTTGGTCCTCTCGGCGCACCAAAGCTCTCACCCTGTACCCCTTGGCGAGCAACATTTCCGTGACATTGCGGCCGATGGAACCGACAGCGCCGGCCGCGCCGGTCACCAGGATCGGGCTGGCGTGGGACGATTGAGCAGCCATTTTCATTGCCTCTGGATGAGTTCGGTTGCGAGACGATCGCATACCCGAGGATGTAGACACCCAGCACAGCAAGCGTGCTCGCCGCCGCATCGGAAGTTGGAAGAAAGTCAAAAAAAGCGCGACGGCGCGAGCGCAGGATATTTGCCGGAATTGGCCGAGTCCAGACTTTGCCCGACAACCCGATCCCCTGGAGCGCCTGGCATCCTCAGAGGCGAGAGGCAGCCGCCGACATTGGCCCTAGCCCATGGGCAAGGCCATGTGCTTTGATGGAGGTCGGTCGGGTCTTGCGGATAGTGCGGGTGCTGTTGTGGCCGACAATCGCGTGGAACGGCGGCTTGCGGCGATCTTAGCGGCTGATGTGGCCGGGTATTCTCGGCTTATGGGCGCCGATGAGGTCGGTACCGCTCGCACGCTCCGCGAACACCGCGTCGTGATCGATGCACTCGTGGCAAAGCATGGCGGTCGCATCGTCAAGACGACAGGGGACGGCGCACTGCTCGAGTTTCCCTCGGTGGTCGATGCGGTCGAATGTGCCGTGGCGGTGCAGGTGGTGATGGCCGAACGTAACGAAGGGGTGCCCGCTGAACGCCGAATGTTATTCAGGATCGGGATCAATCTCGGGGACATCCTGATCGAGGGTAACGACATTCTTGGCGATGGCGTTAATGTTGCGGCGCGGCTCGAGGGTGTCGCTGAAGCGGGAGGTATCTGTATCTCGTCGGCCGCCTACGAGCAGGTTCGCGGCAAGGTCACGGTCGAGTTCGCCGATCTTGGTGAGCAGAGGCTCAAGAACATCGACCGGCCGGTGCGGGTCTATGCGGTGCGCTCGGCACTATTTTCGACCGAGACAGCAGCCAAGTCTCCCGCCGAGGCGGACAAGCCTCTCCCGCTCCCGGACAAGCCTTCCATCGCCGTCCTGCCGTTTCAGAACATGAGCGGCGATCCCGAGCAGGAGTATTTTGCCGACGGTATCGCTGAAGACGTATTGACCACATTGTCGAAGGTTCCGGAATTGCTGGTTATCGCTCGCAATTCGAGCTTTGTGTTTAGGGGACACGCGCGGGACATCCGCGAAATCGGGCGAATGCTCGGCGTCCGGCATGTGCTGGAGGGGAGCGTCCGCAAGTCCGGCAATCGCATAAGATTGGCGGCACAGTTGATCGACAGCCTGAACGGCGGCCATGTCTGGGCCGACCGTTTCGAGGGTGACCTCGACGACGTGTTCGCGCTTCAGGACAGGATTACGCAGGACATCGTCACCGCGCTCGAGGTTCGGTTAACGTACGGCGAGCAGGCGCGGGTATGGCGCGCACGTTCTGGCAGCCCGTTGGTGTACGAGCATTTCTCCAAGGGTCGAAACCTATACGTCAACTTTGCCAAGCACACCCACGCGCAAGCGCGCAATGAGTTCGAACGGGCCTTGGCGATCAACCCTGCCTATGCGCCGGCACTTCTCTTGTTGGGTTTTACGCTGACCGACCAGGTCCGCTTCGGCTGGGGCGAGGACCAGGCGACGACTTATGAAGCAGCATTGGAATGCGCCGCTCGGGATCTGGCAGCCGACCCGAACAGCTTTATGGCGTACATGATCGTGGGTTATGTCCGTTTGTTTCAACGCCGGCATGAGGATGCTTTGGTTGCCGGAGAAAAGGCGATTGCCCTCGGCCCAAACAGTTCAGACGTCTATCATATGGCGGGCATGTCCCACGGCTATGCCGGCGACTTCCGAAAAGCCGCTCGGTATGAAGAGCAGGCTCAGCGGCTTAGCCCACTGAGCCGTAACGAATCGATGGTGGATGAGGCGCGGGCGAGATTCCACATGGGTGGATCTTGTCTTGGCACTCGAAATCGCCGCACGCGTTCTGACCGAGAAACCACGCTGGCGGACCGCGCAAACGGTTCTTGTGGCGGCACTCTGGAATCTCGGCAGAGAGGACGAGGCCCGCATCACGGTAGGGAAAATGCTGGCTAACCACCCCAACCTTACCGCAAGCGGTTGGGCGCAGGAATATCCTTACCGCCACCAGAAAGACCTCGACGCGCTAATTGTGCCTTTACGCCTGGCCGGGATGCCTGAATGAGCAAGTAGCGCCGCGAACTGACATCGGCTTTTGACCCGAGTGGACATCGATGATGCGTCGGTATGTCAGCTACACGCGCGTTGAAGACCTGATATTTTCTCACCAGCTTACGACCTCCACTTTTCGAAACCATTTAACGATCCCAGTCATCTCAGGATCTCTCTAGTCAACGACAACGGAGGATCAACCATGAAGATCGTTGTGATCGGCGGCACCGGCCTGATCGGCTCGAAGACCGTCGCCATTCTGCGCCAGGGCGGCCACGATGTCCTCGCCGCATCGCCCAACAGCGGCGTCAACACCATCACCGGCGAGGGGCTCAAGGAGGCCATGGCCGGCGCGCAGGTGGTGATCGACCTCGCCAATTCGCCCTCATTTGAAGACAAGGCGGTGCTGGAATTCTTCGAGACCTCCGGCCGCAACCTTCTCGCGGCGGAGGCCGCGGCGGGCGTCCGGCACCATGTCGCACTATCAATCGTGGCAATCGACCGCACAGACAATGGCTATTTCCGCGCCAAGGTTGCCCAAGAGAAACTGATCAAGACCTCCGGCATCCCATACACTATCGTCCGCTCGACCCAGTTCCTGGAATTCCTCCGCGGCATCGCCGATTCAAGTGCGGATGGAAACAGAGTCAGGCTCCCGCCCGTCCTGTTCCGGCCCATCGCGGCGGATGACGTCGCTGCCAACGTTGCCGATGTGGCACTCGCGGCGCCGCGAAACGGCATCGTGGAGATCGCGGGCCCGGAACAAGCGCCGTTTAACCAAATTGTTGCCCGCTATCTGAAGGCGGTCGGCGACACGCGCGAGGTCGTGAGCGACCCTGAGGCCCGATACTGGGGCGGCCGGGTCGAGGAGTACTCGCTCGTGCCGTTGGGCGAGGCGCGCCTTGGTCGCATCGGCATCGACGAATGGCTCCGCCGCTCACAAGCAGCGGCCTGATCTCGCATCGGATCATTTGCGGACCGGCTCATCGTCCAGCCGTCAAACTTCTCCGCTTTGAATTGGCAATTGTCGAAGGTCCAACGGAGGTCGTCTGATCATATGGCGTGGTGCTACGATGCGGTTGTATGAAGTCGTCGCTTTTGCGCTCATCGCTGGAGCGCCAAGCTGGATGTCTGGGGCTTTCGCCCGGTCCGCTTCTGATTGTGCAATATCGGGAACGCTGGCGGATTGGGGCGAGAACTCGACCAGCTACATTGACATCAAGTCCGGGGGAAGTTGCCTGTTTCCAATCAGGATAGGCGGCACGGTGATTAGCTCGGACATTTCTCAAAAGCCGGCACACGGCAAGTTGAAAAAGCTCAGCATATCTACTTTCCAGTACACAACGAAGGCTGGATATAAGGGAAGCGATACTTTTGCGGTCAAAGCAGCGGGTCAGGGGCCGACAGCTTCTGGCACATCGGTAATCACTGTGCACGCGACGATCAAATAGCGCTCTCGCGCTCATGGATTACCATCGAAAAATCTCTGCGCCCCAATGCAGCGACGTGGTAAGGCCAACTCAATCGAACGATGGGCCTCAGGAGACCCCGCAATGAGGTCGCGCGAACTCATCACATTTGTCAATGACGCCCTCACCAGATTGAGCCGGCCTGCGGCGATGATTCTCGCCGGAGTGTTATCGATTGCTCCCGCCTGCTCGGACGAAGCAAAAAAGGCTTCGATCCACATTGGTGTAATCTCGTTCGCCGAACCTCAACTGCGCACTGATCTCGACCAGGCTCTGATACGAGGCTTGCGCGCGCAGGGCTACGTTGAGGGGGCGAATCTCACTATCGAGTGGCGCTATGCCGACGGCGACCGCATCCGCGTTCCCCAGCTCGCGCGGGATCTTGCCGGAATGAAACTTGACGGCGTTGTGACGACCTGCACGCCAACGACGCGCGCAATGGCGACCGTTGCGCCGGGCATGCCGATTATTATGGCGGGCGTCTCGGATCCGATTGGCCAGGGGCTGATTACCAGCTATCGACATCCCGGTGGAACAATTACCGGCACCGCCACCCAATTCGAGGATATGGCGGCCAAGCTGCTTCAGCTCCTGCATGAGACCGTGCCGAACGCTACCTCGATTGCGGTGCTGTTCAACCCGAACAATTCCGTCCACAAAGTATTTCTCCGCGACATTGAGAATGCAGCCGGTCTGTTGGACTTGAAGCTTGGCAAGTTTTCAATCGGCAAGCTCGATGACATCGACGGAGCCTTTGGAGAGATGCGAAGCTCAGGCGCTGATGCCGTGTTGGTGCTGCCCGATGATTCTTTTCTGTTCAATTTGCGACGCCGGATCATCGAGAATCTGGATGCCGCCAAATTGCCCTCGATGTTTGGCTTGCGCGAGGCAGTCGATGACGGGGGGTTGATGAGTTATGGCGAGAGCCTGAGCCGAAGTCATTTCCGCGCAGCCTACTTTGTAGCCAACATCGCCAGTGGAACGTCGCCAGCCGATCTGCCAGTCGAGCAGCCGACTAAGTTCGAGCTTGTCATTAACCTCAAAACCGCGAAATCACTGGGACTTTCGGTGCCGCCAAGCCTGCTTGTTGCCGCCGACGAACTGATCGAATAGGTCGACGATCCGCCATTGTCCAAGCAAACGCCAGTGCCCGGGATGTCTGTTCGTCAACTTGAACGGACGTGCTTGGCAAGTAGGGCGGTCCGCGGCCGCGCTCCACGGAAGCAGCCCGCCCTACCTGGACCAGCCGACGATATCAGGCCACGTCGGCGATCGGATCGAGACCGAGAAGCACGCGACCGGTGAAGCGGTGTTGCCTCTTCGCCGGGAGCGGGTGGAATTGCGCGGCATGAGCATCCCGCAACAGCCGCTCAAGTCCGGTCTTGCGGTAGAAGCCGGCACCACCACTTGCCTCCAACGCCTTCTCGACCGTCGCGAGCACGTGCTCAGCCACGATGGTTTTACGTATCAAGACCGCATTCGCCACTTCCAGGTCCATGGCGAAGTTGAGGTCGTTCGCCAGGCGGACCATGTCGTCCACGGCCAGCTGCGCCATGGTGAGATGGTTGGTCAGTTCGCCCAGCAGATAAGGTACAGCCGGCTCGCTCTGGCGCTTGCCTGCCTGTTGCCGGCCAATTTTCGCGGCGGCCTCTGCCAGGCCGGTGTAGACCGACATGATCAACGGCATTGCCACCGTCAGGATCACGTTCCATGCGGGATGAAATCGGCCGCGCTGCCGCCTTAGCGTGATAGCCTCGTCCGGGACGAAGACGTCGTCGAGCATGATTGTTTGCGAGCCCGTGGCACGCATGCCGAGTGTCCGCCAGTCGTCCGCGAGCGATAGACCCTTGGCGGCGAAGGGAACGGCAAAATGGAGAACCTGCCACCCTTCCCTGGGATCTTCGAAAGGGGCGGAGGTCACCAGCAAGTCGCCTTTTGGCGAACCGCTGGCAAACGGCTTTCTTGCGCTGACAAGGAAGCCTCCGTCAGTCCGCTTGACCGTGCCACTCGACTCAATCCAGTCGTTGGCGCCCGTGGAGATCAGCACGGCTTCGTTCGCCGCGACGCGCTGCAACAATTTCTTGCCCGGCCGGCCTTCGCGATGATTGTATGCGGCCGCTGCCACGAGATGCTGATGCATGGACAGCGCCAGCGCCGTTGACGGAGAATGGTGGGCAAGCTGACGTAGAAAAGTGCACATTGCGCTATGGCGAAGGCCGCCACCGCCAAGCTCGGCGGGGACCAGCGCCGAAAAAAACCTGTGGCGTTTCAGAATGTCGTAATGTTCGGCAACGAATACGTCGCCGGCATCGCGTTCGGCGGCATCCTGGGCAAAGCGTGGCCCGATGGTTTGTAAGAGTGCTTGCAGGTCCAGACCAGGTTTTCCGGCTGCACGCGGGTGGCATTCAATGATCGTAGTCATGACGGTTCTCCTGAACGGTCGAGGGCTGCAACGCCTTGCGGCGTTGCTTCGAGGCGCACGTTGCGTGCGACCTTTTGTGTGATCGATAAGCCGGTTGCCTCTTGTGTTTAATGATCGTGCTGCCGAACTTCATGCTCACGCGTCCAGCTTCGTTATGGTCCTTGCTCGTCAGTGGGCGAGGCTTGCTCAGGGATAAAGGGCCTTCCAACAGGGATACAGCGATGGTGTCTCGAAGGATCATGCAATGAGCACGGACGCGCTGTCGGACGTCCTGTCAGCCGTGCAGTTGTCCGGGTCCGTTTTCTTTGACGTCGTCGCAAGATCGCCTTGGGTCGCAGAAGCGCCGCCCGCGGCACAGATCGCCGGCGAGGTCGCGCCTGGTGCCCAGCACGTGATCGAGTATCACGTCGTCACCCGCGGTACGTGTTGGATATCGCTGATAGGCGAGCTCGCATTCGAGCCGGTGCGACTCGGGGAAGGCGACATCGCCGTTATTCCGCACGGCGATCCCCACGTCGTGTCCAGCTCGCCGGGCATGCGCGCTTCGCCGAATTTGGAGGCGCATCGTCGGCCCGAAAATGCCAACGCACTGCCGTTCAGCATTCGAAGAAGCGACGGACCGAGCGACACTCATCTGATCTGCGGCTTTTTCAGTTGTGACGCGCGTCCGTTCAATCCGCTGCTCGACTCCCTGCCGCGCTTCATGCGGTTCAGCCGTGATCAATCGCGCGGGTCACACGGTCTGCTCGACCAGTTCATCGGCTTCGCCAGTGCCGAGACCGGCAACAAGCGAGCTGGTAGCCAGAGTATTCTCAATCGCCTGTCCGAACTGATGTTCGTCGAAATCATCCGCTTGCACATGGATCAGCTGTCGAACAACAACACGGGCTGGCTCGCAGGATTGCGCGATCCCCTGGTCGGCCGAGTTTTGACGCTGTTGCACGCGCGGCCTGCGCACGCGTGGACACTGGAAGAGCTCGCTTCCGAGGCTGCGGCCTCACGGTCGGCTCTGGCCGATCGATTTGTCCAAATCGTAGGCTGTCCGCCGATCCAGTACCTGACCCAATGGCGCATGCAGATCGCCGCGAAGCGACTGGCCGATCCAACCGTCAAGATCGCTGCACTCGCACATGAAGTCGGTTACGAATCCGAAGCCGCATTCAGTCGGGCATTCAAGAAATTCGTCGGCCGATCGCCGAGCCAATGGCGCACCGGCTCGATCTGACCCGATTTCACGCGGGTCCGCTCCACCTGCCGCACCTCGGACCGCCATCGCGCCCATCCATAGGCCGAAAGCGATGGGGTTTGGCGTTTCGGGCAAGAAATCCGGCAGCTCTGTCATGGGCGGCGCCGAACACCTCGCTATGTGTACTGACGCACGAGCGCTCGCAGCAAGGGCGCGATGACCGGAGGCAAAAGCCCCGAAAAATGGACAACGATCATGAGAACCGCTGTAAGGACGATATTACCGAAAGCGTGGGCGTTTCACACCACAACACCGGCGACCGCCGCGATCGAAGCGGACCCGCGGTGCGGTTGCGAAAGCGCGCTGGACATGATGCTGACGCAGCGTGGCGACCCTTTTGCCGAGATCGAGCAGGTACTTGCCGGCGACCCCGGATGCGTGTTCGCCCATCGCGTGCGTGCCGCACTCATCGTGCGAGCCGACAGCGCCGCGGCGCGCCCGACGCTTGCCGCGAGCATAGCCGCAATCGAGGCAGCATACCCCGACACCGACGACCCCGCGCGTCGTCACGCGGTCGCGGCGCGCGCCTGGTTCGATGGCGATCCGGCTCGTGCGGCAGCACTTTACGACACCATCCTGACCGACAATCCGCAGGACGTGCTTGCGCTTGCGGTCGCGCACGCACTTGATTTCCATCTTGGCCGCCGGCGCGCGACGCGCGATCGTATCGCCAGGGTGCTGCCATATTGGTCGGCCGAGGTGCCGGGTTATGCCAGCGTGCTGGCGATGTACGCGTTTGCTCTCGAAGAGAACGGGCAGTATCGCCGCGCCGAAAAATTTGCGCGCCGGGCGCTGGCAATCGATCCCGGGCATCCCGGCGCCATTCACGTCGTGGCGCATGTGATGGAAATGCAAGGCCGCGCCCACGACGGGCTCGCATTCCTGGCTGCGACCGAGCCGGCATGGCGCGAAAACACGGGACTGTCAGTCCACCTCGCCTGGCATCGCGCCCTGTTCCAGCTCGACACGGATGATCCTGCCTCGGCGCTCACGACCTACGATGCACAGATCATAGATGCACAGGTTTCGGCCATGTCCGTCCTCGCCGATGCGTCGGCCTTGCTTTGGCGGCTCCAACTTCGGGATATTGAGGTCGGCGACCGCTGGCAGAGGTTGGCTGATCATTGGCAGAAGCAGGCCCTCGCGGGTGCGCGGCCCTTTTACCTCGTGCACGCCATGATGGCGTTCGCGGCGGCTGGACGCGCAAGCGCTGCCGAACAACTGCTTGAAGAGTTCTCGCACAATCAAACGGCCGGCGGCTCGTCGTCCGTCCCGGAGGAGGCACTCGCGATCCCGTTTTGCGAAGCGCTGCGTGCCTTCGCCGGCAAGGCCTATGCGGAGTGCGTTGGCTGGTTGACACGCGTACGCCACATCGCCCATCGCTGCGGAGGCAGCCTTGCCCAATGCGACCTGATCCACCTCACCTTCACCGAGGCGGCACTGCGGGCACGGAAGGAGCATCTCGCGCGAGCTCTGGTGGCCGAACGCACCGCGAAAAAGCCGGCGAGCCTGCTCAATCGATTACTGCAGCGGCGCCTGGGAATGCGGACCGGATACCGAGAAAAGGCGGGCCAACGTGCCGTGGCGCTTTTGGCATAGCTGGTGCAAGCTCCCGGTGAATGTCGGCTCTTAGCCGCACATCGATCCGTTCGGCTTCAGCGGTCACCCCAGGCTCATGCACCTCGCGCATCGCGCACCGCCTGCGCGACTTTCGTCGCCTGCGATACTCGTCCAACTTTTGCGCCTGCAACGATCTTTTTTCGGCGTGTGCTCGCCTTTGGCACCATCCCTTCGTTCGCTGTAGCCCTCCCAGGGGGAAAAGGAATGAAGTTCGCGGCTCGATGCAACGCGAGAGCCTTTCGAGCCGCTTCGACATGTGCGGTCCGAACTGCCAGGTTATGAAGACGACTGAGCTCCCTGTTCACCCGCTTCAGCGCCGCGGCAAAGACTTGTTTGCGTCTTGATGCGTGCTCGGCGGAACCCGGAAAGCTTGCTCCACGAGCCTCGGCTTTTCCGCGCCCCTCTCGCCGCTTTTGTCGGCCGAGCGTTCTCTCCTTATCGCGCATCTTGCGCAGGCGGGGTCGCATGGCCTCAAGCTCTGCCGCCTCGACGTCATAGATGGCGGGATGGTGGGTGAGGCGGATCATCTCATATTCTTCATGGCTGAGGAGGCTTCGTTCGGACTTACATGGAACCGACATCTTCCATTCCTCCCATCGATCTCGTGAAGTTAGGGCAGGCGTACCCTAAAGACCCGACCACAAAAGATAAACGTTCAGGAGCCCTGACGCTCCAATCAAAAGAAAGCCGACAACAAGAAGCCAGACGCCGAGTTGTCGGCGACGGGATACATGCTGATCAAAACCAACCAGCACAGGCAGTTCGGACTGCCGACCTGTCAAGAATTCGGTGATACTCCTGAAGTTGGTTTCAGAACCGAGCTGAGCCAATATCAGCACATCCAGGAGAGACTTGACGCGCCAGGCAAGCATCAGCGAGCCCGCGGCCATTAGCAAAGACGGCAGCATTTTGGGTGTCATTTTTCGCTCCGAGTTATTTTGGTAGTCCAAAGCCCCGCGTCATCATGCTTCGGCCAGCTGAGCTGGAGGGGTAGCGTGCCCGTTCATGTGGTGCCAGTGGGCATGACGTTCACCGAGCCGGCGGCGCCGCCCGCTCGCGTGGTGTGAAATATGGATTGGCGAAACATTGTGCTCCTCGGCCCGAAGCCGTCGCATTGCACTGGGCAATCGAGGTAAAGCTGCAGTCGATGCAACCTGTCATGCGCATAGACCTGCAGGCAGACCGGATAATTCGGGTCGTAGGTCTGAGCCATTGCCGGCGCATGGCGCAGGTCATTCCTATCCCGAGGATAATCCAAATCAGTGCTGCGCGGGTTGTCATCTGAAGGACTCCAAGACTCGTCCCATCGAGGGGTGGCTGCGGTTCTTCACCTTGATCCAGTGCTTCTGACGACCGCCGCGGTATGGTCGATCGCGATGCTTGGATACCAGACCCTCCAGGCCAAATTCACGAGCCTTGCGGAACATCCGGTCCGATCTCACCCTGCTCGGTTAGACAAAATCCGAAGAAAGTAGAGCCAAAACAATGGAGGTTTTGGAGCATGGCGCTCCCTAGCGGAATCGAACCGCTCTCTCCACCGTGAAAGGGTGGCGTCCTGACCGATAGACGAAGGGAGCAAAACCCTCAGCGAAACAATGGGTTATGGCCGAGAGTTGACCTGGCCAGAGGTGCGACCGGAGGGGCCGATACCTCAAGCCGGCGGAACGTATAGTGGCGTTTGCGGGTGCGGGCAAGCCGAAGCTCGCGGCGATTTGAGGCGAGTTGAAGGACTTGTCTGCGTTGAGATCAACGCTTTCTAAAGTTTCTCGACGCTACGGCTAACCGCAGAAGAACTCGCAGGTGGCGTTGGTGAAGAAACGCGTCGACCGTAAATCGCTTGGGCGGACAGCCTGGATCACGCTGGACGGCGGATTCGCTGCGCGCCGATGCGTCGTGCATGATATATCGGACTCCGGTGCCAGGATCAGTCTTGATGAGGCTGCCATGTTGTCGGCAAAGCTGCGACTTGCCTTCGCGCGCGACGCGCGCACCGGACATGCCTGCCAGGTGGTCTGGCGCCGCGGAACGACCGTGGGCCTCAAATTCGTACGTTAGCTCATCGGCCTTGCGATGAACTCGGCAAATCCGGGCCGGCTTGCCAAATTCTTGAGCCACCGCTCGAGATGCGGCTGTTTGGGTCGGATGATCCCTTCGACTCCGAGCCAGCGCCGCGCATAGGCGCCGATCGCGATGTCGGCGATGGTGAACTCATCCCCCTCGATGAAACGCCGCGTCGCAAGGTGGTGATCGGCGATCCGCCAGACCTCGGCTTCCGCATCGGCATCTTTCTGGATCGCGGCCATGTCGCGCTGCTCCGGCGGTGTGCGCACCAACGCCCAGAACACCGGGCGGTCGACTGGCTGAACCGTCGATAGTGTCCAATCGAGCCAGCGGTCGACCGCCGCGCGCTGCCTGGGCGCCTCGGGATAGATTGGTGTTCCCTTGCCGTAGGCCAGGCAGAGATAACGCATGATCGAATTGGATTCCCAGAGCACGTAATCGCCGTCGACCAGCGTTGGTACCCGCCCGTTGGGATTCATCGCCAGATAGTCTGGCTCGTCGTTACGGCCGAACTGCATGCCCGCATCGATGCGCTCATATGCGAGGTCCAGTTCGCGCAGGCACCACAGCACCTTCTGCACATTGACCGAGTTGGGCCGGCCCCAGATCTTCAAGCCGCCGACGTTTGGCACGCGCCTTATCCTACCAGTGGCCGGTGTTCGGCATCGAGGCCCAAGGCTCGGCCGGGGGCTTCGGCTCGCCCTTCTGCAACAGCTCGATCGAGTGCAGGTCCGGAGAGCGTATGAATGCCATGTTGCCGTCGCGCGGCGGACGGTTGATCGTGATGCCCTTTTTCATCAACCTATCGCAGGTCGCGTAGATGTCGTCGACTTCGTAGGCGAGGTGGCCGAAATAGCGATCTTCGCCGTATTTCTCTTCATCCCAATTATATGTGAGTTCGACCAGCGGCGCGCCGCGGGTCTTGGGCAGGTTCTTCAGCGCATCCTCGTCCTCGGCCGCGCATAAAAACACCAGCGTAAAGCGACCCTTGTCGTTCTCGATGCGCCGGACCTCTTTGAGCCCAAGCGCGTCGTGATAGAATTTCAGCGCGACATCGAGATTACGCACGCGCAGCATGGTGTGGAGGTAACGCATCTTCTCAACTCCCTCTGGAACTGTTGCTTTGTCTGGTCGGCACGTTCGGGTTACTCAATAGCAGCAAAACGCCGGGCCGGGCAGGGGCCGCATGCGGGTCACCTTCACCCGCGGAAGTTGCCGAAAGGACGTTGCCTCCGGAACCCTCAAAGCATGTGCTCGACAAACCACAACCCCCGACAATATTCAAACAATTGTGACCCCCTGATTGCAGCTCATTTAACGAATCGACTAGATCAGCAGCGGGGCTGGGGAGGCGGAGTGGTTGGATGAGAGTCGCTTCCTTGGAAAGTGTACTGGCGGTGGCCACGCTGGTATTGGCCATCGTTGTCACGCTGTGGGGAATCAAGATTTTCTACGGCGTGTGAATCAAGCAGATGCTCGCGTCCGAAAACCTCCCTATTGTGGAGGCGTTCGACACAAGCACCTTCCGCGGCGGCGGAAGGCTGCTGTTTGGTAGCTCCGCGGCTCGCGCGCAGCTGCTCCGCAGCCGGCAAAAACCACAAGCAGATCAGAATTCCTCGGGCGCCGCCGCGACCAGATGTTCTCGTGGGGATCGATCCAACCACGATCACCCGCTCGAACGGTCAACAGATCCTTTGTCGAGAGGCGTTGCAGAAATGAGTCAGTTCGCCACGATCCGGAACAGAGCTGCGGAAACCAATTGACGACGAATCCGACGCGCCTCAAAACAGCGGCACTGATCATCAGTAAGTATTGAGTTGGGCGTTCGGCCTTTTGCGGGAATGCGAGAGCCGCGGGAAGGCATTCGGTCAAAAGCCATCATTATGCATTTCAGCTTCTATCTGATGATCGCGGCGCTCCTGGTCCTTGGCGTGGAAGTAGCCTACGCGCTCTATCAGCTGGCCGGGCTGTTTTTGTAAAAGGGGGCCGTTTTAATCGCCGGCCGGTTGAGTCCATTACGAAGCGTGGGCCGTCGCGATCAGAAGGGTGACAGCTAATTCGCGCGGATGCGCTGCCAGGTTGTTGCAAAAAACTCTTCGCGCTCGCGTTCGAATCTTTCCTGCGTGGCACGGAAATTTGCGATGCGCCTTGCGATCTCCTCCCGCTCCTGTGCCAAATGCCTCCTGGAATCGTCCATCCTCACCTCTCACGTCTGCCGACTCATATGACTCGCGCCCCACTCCATACGCCTCAGTGATTGCGGCGCGATTGCGGTTCGGACTGAACGGGGTTGTGATGTGCACAAGCAACGAGGAGAGGTCCTTTGGCCGGAGCGCGAAGGCTGGAAAGCGGCGCGAGCGAAATTTGGGTGCGTTGTGCTATAGTCGGCACGTCCAATGACAAAGCGGGATATCACAAGATGATTGCACCCGATCTTCACAGCGGCGTGGAGCGGCTCGGCGACATGATCGCCAGTGCCTCCACGATCGTTCCCTTCACGGGCGCCGGCATTTCCACCGAGTGCGGGATTCCCGATTTTCGCTCGCCGGGCGGGCTGTGGACCCGCAACCGGCCGATCCCGTTTGACGAGTTCGTGGCAAGCAAGGACGCGCGCGATGAATCATGGCGGCGTCGGTTTGCGATGGAGCCGACATTCAGAGCAGCCAAACCCGGGCGCGGTCATCGCGCGCTGGCTTCGCTCTATCGAGCAGGAAAAGTACCGGCGATCATCACTCAAAATATCGACAATCTCCATCAGATGTCGGGCTTTGCGTCCGATCACGTGATCGAACTTCATGGCAATACGACCTACGCCCGGTGCATCGGTTGCGGCCGCGCCTACGACCTCGCATGGGTGAAGCAACGCTTCGATGAAAACGGTGGGGCGCCGGACTGCACCGTTTGCGATGAGCCGGTCAAAACCGCAACTATCTCGTTCGGGCAGGCGATGCCGGAGGAGGCCATGCAGCGCGCCACCGAGCTGGCGCAGAATTGCGAGCTGTTTCTTGCGATCGGATCGTCTCTGGTGGTGTGGCCCGCCGCAGGCTTTCCGATGATGGCGAAGAATTGCGGCGCGCGCCTGGTGATCATCAACCGCGAGCCCACAGATCAGGACGACGTGGCCGACCTGGTGATCCGGCACGATATCGGGGAAACGCTGGGACCCTTTGTCGGTAACTAGTGTGGTGGTTCGGGAGTTCTCTTCATTTTTTGCTGCAAGTCACTCAAGGGGAGCGGATTTGACGTTCGCTAACCCACCTGCCGCAATTGCCTCATGCGAACGCCAAATCCAAAGCTCAACAATGATTTGCCAGTGGTCCTCTTATTCTGACATTCGCAAAAGCGGCTCCCCTGATGGGTAGAATGGGACCACTGGTGCCGGTTTGATTCGCCCCTGTGCAAGGCTGTTCATAGGTTCCATCAAATTGGTTTTTTATCTATGCGCCGCAAGCGGGAGTGTTATCTTTTGATTCGAGAAGATTCGCGCGTCATCAACAACTATTCCGGTTGATCGGCGTGTTTCGGTCCCGTCGCAGGTGCGGCGAGCCGCAATGAGGCGTGAGGTCCGGGGTTATGGGGTCGGACGGATTTGAGTCCAAGAAGCTGGGGGGACCGGCATCGGGCGGAGTCGCGCGTGATCCGGCGATGGAAGCGGTCACCGGTCTTGGGGATGCCGCCAATCTCATCGAAATCTCCGGTGTAATCAAATGGTTCGACGCCTCCAAGGGTTACGGCTTCATCGTCCCCGATAATGGTTGGCCCGATGTGCTTTTGCATGTCACAGTGCTTAGGCGCGACGGCTACCAGACCGCTTATGAGGGCGCGCGACTCGTGGTCGAGTGTGTGCAGCGCGCCAAAGGTTATCAGGCGTTCCGAATCCTCTCGATGGACGAATCAACGGCGATCCACCCGGCTCAGATGTTGCCGCCGCGCACCCATGTCACGGTGACGCCGACCAGCGGGCTCGAGCGCGCCCAGGTCAAGTGGTTCAACCGCTTGCGCGGATTTGGCTTCCTGACTTGCGGCGACGGCACGCCGGATATCTTTGTGCACATGGAAACATTGCGCCGGTTTGGCATGACGGAACTGCGCCCCGGCCAATATGTGCTGGTTCGGTTCGGGCCGGGCTCCAAGGGAATGATGGCGGCCGAAATCCACCCGGAAACGGGCTCGCCAGGTCTCTCCTCGCACTGAACGATCCGAACCCGAAGAAGCATCTGGCGCTCGGCGGGCGCGCCCAATTTGGCGCCCTCTCGCCTTGCTGCTGGTGCCCTTAGCGTGTATCGACATCGCTGTTCCGGGGTATAGCGCAGCCTGGTAGCGCGGCAGTTTTGGGTACTGCAGGTCCGCGGTTCGAATCCGCGTGCCCCGACCAATTAAGTTATTCAAAGCCAAGATATTTTTTTCGACTCTCGCCTCAAGTGCTTTGCGCTCTCCAGTCATGTCGGCACCATGTCGGCACGGTCATCGCGCGTGATGCTCCAAACGCCATCAGAACCGGCACGTTGGCGTCGCCTGTGCGTTAAAACCGCCAAGCCGCAAAACGCATCAGGAGGCCGTATCGCCGTGTTTTGGGCGGCGCGCCGCGCAAGGTCAGGTAGACTGGCACAAAGAGCCCGGACCTGCGTCTTGAGGGTCGCCAGCAGCTCCAGAATTCCGACTTGCTGTGTGCCATAGGGAGGACAAAATGCGACCAGTCGCAAACGAGCCGCTGTCGCGGCATGCCCTTGCCTTCGTTCTCGCAGGTGGACGCGGAAGCCGGCTTCTGGAGTTGACCGACAAACGCGCCAAACCGGCCGTTTATTTCGGGGGAAAGTCGCGCATCATCGATTTTGCACTCTCGAATGCTTTGAATTCCGGAATCCGTCGCATCGCGGTCGCCACTCAATACAAGGCGCACAGCCTTATTCGCCACCTGCAGATGGGTTGGAATTTCTTTCGCCCTGAGCGGAACGAAAGTTTCGACATTCTCCCGGCCAGCCAGCGCGTGTCCGAAACCAATTGGTATCTCGGGACCGCGGATGCCGTCTACCAGAACATCGATATCATCGAAAACTACGGGTCCCGATTCATCGTGTTGCTTGCCGGAGACCATGTGTACAAGATGGATTACGAGCTCATGCTGCAGCAGCACGTCGACCAGGGCGCCGATGTCACGGTTGGCTGCCTGGAAATGCCGCGATCGGAATCGAGCGCCTTCGGGATCATCGGCGTCGACGAGCAGGATAACATCCAATCCTTCCTGGAGAAGCCGGCCGACCCGCCCGCAATGCCCGGCAAGCCGGACAAGTCGCTGGCGAGCATGGGTATCTATGTCTTCGATTCGAGGTTCCTTTTCGAACAGTTGCGACGCGATGCTAACGATCCGAGTTCGAGCC
>Ga0306920_100001302_pt1 | contig 30811 bp, 30 predicted proteins | sample flu12Cox44000170_FD_204666 | JGI IMG/M metagenome (GOLD analysis project Ga0306920, IMG submission 204666) | Lab enrichment of tropical soil microbial communities from Luquillo Experimental Forest, Puerto Rico - flux4day.12C.oxic.44.000.170 (v2)... | ecosystem: Environmental > Terrestrial >... | reverse complement strand
CGTGCAGCTCCTCCACCAGCCGTGTTTTGCCGACCCCCGCCTCGCCGGTGACCAGCGCCAGCTGAGCGCGCCCAGCCGACGCCGCGCTCCACACCGCGGCCAGCTGCGCCTGTTCGCCAGCACGCCCGACGAAGGGCGGCACACCAGGTGCGCTGCGGCCCGCGGTCGATGCCGCCAAGCTGGCCGGCCCGGCCACTGACGGCCTGGCGCCGGCCCGTGCGGCGGCAAGCAGCGACTCGTAGATCGCCCGGGTTTCCGGCGATGGCTCAATGCCCAATTCGCGCTCGAGTGTCGCGGCACACGCGTGATAAGCGCGTACCGCCTGGGCACGGTCCCCGGCGGCCCCCCAGAGCTGCATCAGCAGCCGATGGCTCTCCTCGCGCAGCGGATCGTGCACCACCAGCCGCTCAGCGCACCGGATGGCTTCCGGCCAGCGCTGGTTCTGCTGATGCTGGCGTGCGAGCCGATCCAGCGCCTCCAGGTGGAGGCCCGCGAGCCGGTCCCGCTCGCCCGCCAGCCACTCGTCGTAGCGGCCTTCCAGGAATTCGCCGGCGTAGGTCTCGACGGCCTCCTCCAGCCGTCCTTCCGCCAGCGCCTGCTCGAAATGGTCGACATCCAGCCACAGCGGCGCGTCGGCGCGCCACTGAAGTGTCCGCGGCCCGATCTCGATCAGCTGTTCTGCGCCGGGCAGGGCACGGCGCAAGTTGTACAGCACCTTGCGCAGGTTTGTGTGCGCCTGGCGCTCTGTCGAGCCGGGCCACAGCAAGAACGCAAGGCGCTGACGGGATTGCGGCGCATCGCGGTGAAGCAGCAGATAGGCGAGCAGCGATTCCGCCCGGGCGGAATCCAGCGGCGGAAGCTGCTGCTCTCCAAGCCGCAGATCCAGGGGCCCGAGCAGCCGCGCGCGCATAGCTTCCACGCACATAACCGGGCCCCGGGATACCCGCCAGGGTGCGTGGCCGCCCAACGGCACGCGTGCCGCCTCACCAGCCTGATCAGCGGGCAAGCATCCATCAGCTCGGCCAGCCGCACCTGCGCTGGCACCCGTGCCCCCACCATGCGTACGTTACCGGCTGTTTACCTCTGGCAGGAGCCCAGCCCAGGTCACGGGTGCTCCGCCTGGGCCTGGAGCAGCGGGTCAGCCCCGGGCCAGGGCAGTGTCGCGCTCGTGGCTGAGTTCTGCGGGGGCGGGGTCGGGCGTGTGCGCGAGTTTGCTGGGCCACCACATCCAGCGGCCGATGTCGAGGTTGAGCGCGGTGACCAGGACGGATCGGACGATGATGGTGTCGAGCAGGATGCCGAACGCGACCGCGAAGCCGATCTCGGTCAGGAACGTGGCCGGGATGGTGGCCAGGGCGGCGAACGTGCCGGCCAGGACGAACCCGGCGGAGGTGATCACCCCACCGGTGGCGGCCAGGCCCACGATGGCGCCGTGGCGGGTGTCACGGCGGTGGGCTTCCTCGCGGACCCTGGTCATCAGGAAGATGTTGTAGTCGATGCCGAGCGCGACCAGGAACACGTAGACCAGCAGCGGGAACGAGGTGTCGGCGCCGCCGAAGTGGAGCACGTGGTTGAAGAAGAAGGCGCTGACGCCGAGCGCGGCAGCGAAGGACAGGACCACGGTGGCGGTCAGGATCAGCGGCGCTACCAGCGCCCGCAGCAAGATGGCCAGGATGATGAACACCACCGCCAGGATCAGCGGCAGCAGCAGTTTGCGGTCGCGCGCCGCCGCGCGGGCGACATCCAGGTTGACCGCGGTGTTGCCGCCGACCAGGGCGTGAGCACCAGGGACCGCGTGCACCCTGGCCCGGACCCGGTCGATGGTGTTGTAGGCGGCCTGGCTGTCTGGCGCAGCGGTCAGCGTGCCCTGCAGCACGACGTAGCCGGCCCGGCTGACCGGCGGGCTGACATTAGTGATGCCGGGGGTGGCCGCGAAGGCGGCCCGCAGCGGAGCGGCCGCGGCTGGGCTGCCGACAACGATGACGGGCTGGCCTTCGCCGGCCGGGAAGTGGGCGGCGAGCACCGTTTCGCCGGTGACGGAGTCAGGGTGGCCGCGGAAGGCCTGGGCGTTGGTGAGGCCGCTGGCCTTCAGGCCAGTCAGCCCGAGCGCGAGGATGCCCAGGATCACGGCGGTGGTGATCCAGACCAGCCGCGGCCTCGGTGCGATGGCCCAGCCGACCCGCGCCCACAGTCCTCGGGTGGTTGGCTCGGCGGAGCCGTAAGTGGGCTTGTAGGGCCAGAAGATGCCGCGCGGGAAGATCACCAGCAGGGCTGGCAGCAGCGTCAGCATGGCGAGCATGCCGACGGCGACGCCGATCGCCAGGACCGGCCCCAGGCCCTTGGTGGAGCCAAGCTGGGCGAGTGACAGTGTCAGCAGCGCGATGACGACGGTGCCGCCGCTGGCGATGATCGCCGGGCCCGCGCGCCGCAACGCCTCGGCCATCGCCAGCTGGCGGCGGTCATGACGGCGCAATTCCTCCCGGTAGCGGGCGACTATCAGCAGTGCGTAATCAGTGCTGGCGCCAAATACCAGCACGTCCAGGACGCCGGCGCTCTCTTCGTTCACCGTCAGCCCGGCGTGCACCGCCAGCAGGTAGATCACCGCCTCGGCGGCGGTCAGCGCCACCACCGAGGAGACAACTGGCAGTAGCCACAGCACCGGGCTCCGGTAGGTGATCAGCAAGATCACGATCACCACCGCCAGCGCCGCGTAGAGCAGCGTGCTGGTAATGCCCTTGTACACCTTGGCGTTGTCGGCCGCGGTCCCCAGCGGGCCGGTGACATGGGAGGTCAGGCCGTTCGCGCCCGACCGGGCGGTCTCGCGCATGGCGGCGACGACGGGAATCGCCCCGTTCCAGCCCTGCGTGCCAAGGTTGACCGCCACGATGGTCTGCATTGCCTTCCCATCGGCGGCCGGGATGGGGCCCGCCACCTGGCCGGGCACCACACCATGCAGTCCGGCGAACGAGCGTGCGTCGGCAGCGGCCTTGGCCCGGTCCGCGGCGGTCAGGCCCGAGGCACGGTAGTAGACGACGACCCCCGGGAAGATGTTGGGCGACTGAAAATGTTCCTGCACGTCCAGCACCTTGACCGACTCTGCGCTGGCCGGCAGCCACGCGGACGCGTCATTCTTCTCCGCGCCCATCAGCTTTGCCGACAGCGGGTACGCCAGCGCAACCACGATCACCCAGAAGCCGACTACCAGCCACTTGGTCCGGCGCCCCGCCGGAATCTCAGCGATCTTTCTTACCGCGCTCATTGATCTCCCCAGGTTCGGCCGCCAGTCCTATCGTCTACCACGACGTGCCGGCCCGGGAGTGGTGCCCCCGGACTCCTGGGCACTTCCCTGCCACGATCCCAGCCGCGGCTTCACTCCCTGGCAGTCCCAGACCTGATGCCCGGCAGCACGCCTGGCCGGTGGGGGCGTTCTCGGGCCAGCGGCCGGTTCCCCGCGCACGCGTGCGATGGCGGCGGCGCGGACCCGTGGAAACGCCTATGCCGCGCCGCTTCGTCACCCGGGCGAACGTTGCCGGCCGCGGCGCTAGTACGAGCGGCGGCGGGAACGCCCGGCCGCTGCGGCAATGACCAGCAGGACGATGCCCACGACGATCGCCGCGTACCCGCGAATGTGATGATGGCCCGCCTGGTGGGCGGCGTAGCCGGGGAAGAACGTGGGCAGCGAGTGGATGGGTTCCACCAGATAGATGACGCCGGCGATCACGGCCAGAACGCCTAGCACCGCCAGAATGACCCTGACCAAACCCGACATCCCCGGCCTCCTTCTGTGGGCAGCCCTATGCTAGGCCTGCCGGCCACCAGCAGGCGGCTCGTTCACCGGACCCGGATCGTCCGGCCCGGACACCAAGGTCCGCGCTGCCAGCCGGAACCGGCGTGGTCAGGCGGCTGCGGACAGGCGGCGGAGCACGTCAGCGCGCAGCGTCGCGGCGTCCGCTCCGGCAGCGGCGAGCAGGTCAAGCGCGCCGTTGTGGCCCTGGTCGATGATTCCGATGAGCAGGTGCCCGCCGGTGATCTCCCGGTGCCGCCGGCCCACCGCTGTCCGCACGGCCAGTTCCAGCGCCTTTTTCGCGTCCGTGGTAAAGCGCATCCGGCCTGGCCTGCGTGCCTGTGCGGCGCGGCCGAGCGCGCCTGGCCCGAACCTGGCGTCGGCTGCCCGCCGGACTTGGTCCAGGTCAATGCCCACCGACGCGAGCGCTTCGGCGTCCAGCGGGTTCGGCTGTTGCTGGCTCGCCTGGGGCAGCCGTTCCCGCAGCGCGCGGAGATCCAGCCCGGTGGCCGTCAGCGCCGCTGCGGCCAGGCCCGGCTCGGCCAGCAGGCCTAGCAGCAGATGCTCGCAGCCGATCTGGCCCTGCCCGGCCTGGGCTGCCTCGTGCCGGGCGCGTTCGACCACGCGCCTGGCGTCCTGGTGAAACCTCTCGAACACCCCATGTCTCCTCTCCGGCAATGCGGTGTTAGCCGGGCGGGAGCCGGCTCGCGTGCTTTTTGTGCACGGCCTGCTTGCTGACGCCCAGGAAGAAGGCGATCTCTGCCCACGACCAGCCGTGCGCCCGGGCGTTGCCGACCTGCAGCGACTCCAGCGCTTCCGCCAGCTCACGCAGCGCGCGGGCCGCGCGCAACCCTTCAGCCGGGTCCCCGCCGCTGGCCGCTTCGGCCAGCTGCACCTCGTTTCCCATGTCGTCAACATATGTTGACAACATGGGTCTGTCAACAAGCGTTGACGACGCGGTGCCGGCCTCGGCATGGCGCAGCGATGCAGCCGGCCGTGGACGGTTCAGGTCCCGCGGCACAGCCCGTCGTGGCCGGATGGGCAGCATCTGCTGAGCCAGCAGCCGTAGCTCACTAGGGTCATCTTGTGAAGCCCTTCCTGCTGCTCGCCGTCCGCGCCGATGATGCCGCCGCGGACAACGAGTACGAGTCGTTCCTGGCCTGCACCGGGTTGCCCGAGCGTGACCTGCACCGCCGACGGCTGGAGCAGCAGCCGCTTGGTGGCATCGCCCTGCACGACTGGTCGGGGATCTTCCTGGGTGGCGGGCCTTTCACCACCAGCGATCCGGAGCGTTCGAAGTCGCCCGTGCAGCGGCGGATCGAAGCGGACGTGCGCGGGCTGCTCGACAGGGTGATCAGCGCGGACTTCCCGTTCCTGGGAGCCTGCTACGGCATCGGCACACTCGGCAGCCACCAGGGTGCGGTCGTGGACCGGCGATACGCCGAACCGATCGGCGCGGTGCTGGTGACCCTCACCCGCGACGGCCGGCAAGATCCGCTGCTGAACGGGCTGCCCGCCACCTTTGAGGCGTTCGTCGGCCACAAGGAAGCGATCAGCAGGCTGCCGGACTGTGCTGTCCTGCTGGCCAGTTCTCCCGCCTGCCCGGTGCAGGCGTTCCGCATCGGCTCGGCCGTGTATGCCACCCAGTTCCATCCCGAGCTGGACGCGGCCGGCCTGTGCACCCGGATCGAGGTCTACAAATACGCCGGGTATTTCGACCCGGAGCAAGCCGACGAGCTGAAGGCACGCGCCCACCGCAGCAACGTCACCCAGCCGCCGGCCATCCTGCGCCGGTTCGCCCGGCGTTACGCAGGCAGCACACCGGCCAGCACCCCCGCCTGGCCGCGCCCGGCGGCCGCCACCTAGGCCGGCCCTGGAATACGTGGCTGACGTGGCCGAAAATACATGAATGGCAACTCAGCGGAGCGCCCGATGAAGATGGCTGCAGCCGTGCTCGATGGCGTGGGCCAGCAGCTGCGGATCGAGGAGGTCGACCTCGCGCCACCGCGCCACGGCGAGGTGCTTGTGAAGGTGGCTGCGAGTGGTCTGTGCGGCAGTGACCTCAGCGTCATCGACGGAAAGCGGACCGTGGCACCGTTCCCGCTGGTGCTCGGCCATGAGGCGGCCGGAGTGGTGGCGCAGACCGGGCCGGGAGTCACGCGGCTGACGGCTGGTGACCCCGTCGTGGTGTCGATCGTCCCGTCCTGCGGTGAGTGCCCGGCCTGTGTCCGGGGACGGCGCAACTACTGCCAGCTCGCGGGGCGGGCAATGAGCAACGGAAGCCTGCTCAACGGCTCGCTCCGGCTTTCCCGCCGTGGCGAGCCGCTCCACCACTTCCTGATGGTGTCCTCCTTCGCGCAGTATGCCGTGGTCCCCGAGTCTGGTGCGGTGGCGATCGACGCCCGCATGCCGCTGGACCGGGCCGCGCTCATCAGCTGTGCGGTGCTCACCGGCGTGGGCGCCGTCCGCAACACCGCGCAGGTCCAGCCGGGGTCGCGGGTCGCGGTCTTCGGGTGCGGCGGGGTCGGCCTCAACGTCATCCAGGGAGCACGCCTGGCCGGCGCTGCCCGGGTCGTCGCGATCGACCTCACCGAGGACAAACTTGAACTGGCGCGCAGGTTCGGCGCGACCGATGTCATCCGCGCGGGGGAGGAGGATCCAGCCAGGGCGATCCGCCGGCTGCTGGGCGGGGTTGACTACGCCTTTGAGGTGGCGGGCCGGGAGCAGGCGGTCCAGCAGGCGTGGTCGTCTCTCGACATCGGGGGCGAAGTGGTGGTCGTCGGGCTCATGCCTCAGCAGGCCAAGGTGACACTCAGTGGCGCGCGGTTTATCAACGAGCAGGTCATCCGGGGCTGCTTTTTCGGGTCGGCGCAGCTGCAGCACGACGTGCCCGCGCTGGTCGAGGACTATCTGGCCGGCAATCTGCTGCTGGACGAGCTGATTACCCGCCGCGTCGGGCTGGCGGACCTGAACGGCGCATTCGATGCGCTGCGCGCGGGCAGCGGGGCCCGCAGCGTGCTGGTCCTTGACTGACCCGCCGGCGGGCGACCAGCGGGGTCATCTCCCGGCTTCCGCGTTTTGCCGCCGCTGTACTACCCCCGTCGGATCACCCTGGTCTGTGCGCAGCGGCGGGCGCATGATTAAGCGATGCCGCCGCACCGGTACGGGGTTCGCGCAGCCTGCCTAGTGCTTGCTGCGCTGTGTGCTGCGTGCTCAGGCTCCGGCGGCCACCTGCTGCCCCGGGCGCCGTCAGCCCAGGGCCCGGGCGCCACGGTAACCGTGGGGTCGTTCGACTTCCCGGAGAGCATTCTGCTGGCCTACATCTACGCGGATGCCCTCGCCGCCAGGGGCTTTCCGGTCCGGGTCCTGCCGGACCTGGGGACCCGGGAGCTGGTCGACCCGGCGCTGGAGGATGGGCTGGTCCAGCTCGTTCCGGAATACTCGGGTTCGGCGCTGGATTTCCTGAGCCTGGGGCGCCAGCAAGCCACGTCCGACCCGGCCGCGACCTACCGGTCCCTGGCCCGGTCGGCGGAAAGCCACGGTCTGGTGGCAGCCCAGCCCGCCCCGGCGCAGGACGCCAATGCGATCGTGGTGACGGCGGCGACCGCTGCCCGCTATCACCTGCGGTCGATCCCCGACCTGGCCACAGCGGCGCCGAGACTGGTGTTCGGCGGCCCACCGGAGTGCCGGGAGCGGGCCGATTGCCTGCTCGGCCTGGAGCACACCTACGGGCTGCGCTTCAAGACCTTCACGCCGACCGACACCGGCGGGCCGCTCACCCTGCAGGCGCTGGACTCAGGCGAGATCGGGGTCGCGCTGCTCTTCACCACCGACCCCGGCATCGCCGCGCATCACCTGGTGATGCTGGCCGACACCCGGGCGCTGCAGCCGGCTGAGAACATCACCCCGGTGATCCGCCGGAGCACCGCCCAGCGGTACGGCCCGCGGCTGCTCGCGGTGCTCAACGAGGTCTCGGCTCGCCTTTCCACGCTCACACTGCGTGGCCTCGATGCGCGGGTGGAACTCGGCGGGCGCGGCCCCCGCACCGTCGCCGACGGCTGGCTGCGTGCGGAGCGGATGATCCCCAGCAGGCCAGGTGCGCAGTGAGCGAGCACACCGAGCGGGCCTCGGCACCGCCATCGAGCCCGTCCGGCACGCCCGCGCCGCCTGGCCCTCCGGGGCCGTCTGAGTCAGCCGGTGCGACCGCGGTCCAGCGGGCCCGGCTGCGCCGCCGGCCGACGGGTGCCCCCCCGCCGCTGCCGCATCCCATCACCATCACCACCACGGCGTGGCTGCTGCTGGTGATCGTCATCGTGACCGGTGCCTTCCTCATCTCAGAGGACACGCCGTGGCTCCGGGTTGGCGACGGGACCAGCACCCGAATCCTGCGCCTCCTCGCCGACGTACGCACACCCTGGCTGACCGATATCGCCAGGGCGATCAACGCGGCCGGAGCTGGCTGGGGAGTCTCCGTCGTGGGGCTATCCGTGGTGGTGCTGATCATGGTCTTCCGGCGATGGCGGCACTTGCTGATCTTCATGTGCTGCCTGTTCTTCCTGGAGATCGTCGGCGACTGGATCTACAGCGGGCTGAGCCGGCCACGCCCGTATGGCATCCGCATCATCGGCCCCTGGGGCGGGTACTCGGCGCCGTCCCCGCCCGTGGCTGTGCTGACGTTGTTCCTGGTGGGTGCGGTGTACTGCCTGGTGGTGCCGGGCCGCCCGCGTACCTGGGCCAAGATCGCGGTCGCCGTGGTGGTGGCAGCGTTCGGGCTAGCCCGGCTCTACCTGGCCATCGACCATCCCGACGACGTGCTGTTCGGCGTCGCGCTCGGGGTCGCGATCCCGGTCGCGGCCTTCCGCTTCTTCACCCCGAACGAGGTGTTCCCGGTCGTCTACCGCCGCGGCCGGACCGCGCACGTGGACGTGACGGGCCGGCGCGGTGCGGCGATCCGGGAGGCCGTGCGTGACCAGCTGGGGCTGACCGTGCTCGAGATCAGGCCCGTCGGCCTGGCTTCCTCGGCCGGCTCGACACCGGTCCGGCTGCGGGTGGAAGGGGGCGAGCAGGAGTACCTGTTCGCGAAGCTCTACACGAAGGGCCACGTGCGTGCCGACCAGGCATACAAGCTGTGGCGGAGCATCCGCTACGGTTCGCTGGAAGACGAGCGGGCCTTCCAGACAGTGCGGCGGCTGGCCGAATACGAGGATTACACCCTGCGGCTGCTGCGCGATGTGGGGATCCGCACGGCCAGGCCGTACGGGATCGTGGAGATCACGCCGGAACGCGAGTACCTGGTCGTCACCGAATTCTTCAAGGACGCGGTCGAGATCGGCGACGCCGACATTGACGACGCTGTGATCGACCAAGGGCTGGTGCTGATCCGCAAACTCTGGGACGCCGGCATCGCGCACCGGGACATCAAGCCCGGCAACCTCATGGTCCATGGCCAGGAACTGCTGCTGATCGACGTGGCGTTCGTCCAGGTGCGGCCATCACCGTGGCGGCAGGCCGTCGACCTGGGCAACATGATGCTGGTCCTGGCCGTGCGCACAGATCCGCAGCGGGTATACACCCATGCCCTGCGCTACTTCACCGACGAGGAGCTGGCGGAGGCGTTCGCTGCCACCCGCGGCGCGGCCAGCCCGAACCAGCTGCGGTCGTTCCTGCGGCGGGATCCGCGTGATCTGCTGTCCACGTTCCGCTCCCTCGCCCCGCCGCGGCAACCGATCGCGCTGCAGCGCTGGAGCCCCTGGCGGATCATTCTGGCCACCACGGTGCTGGTCATCATCGGGGCGGTCGTGTATGTCGGCGGCCAGGCATTCCTCCCGGCGCAGAACGTCGGGGCCTACCCGCCGGTCTGTGGCACCGGCCACTCGGTCATCCTGGCCGCCCAGGCAGTGCCATCGGCAGCGCTGGTGCCGTGCGTGTCCACACTTCCGAATGGCTGGCACCTCAACCAGGCCGATATCGTCAGCGGGCGCGCCCAGTTCTGGCTGGACTCCGACCAGGCCGGCGACCGGGCGCTGACCATCACCCTGTCGGCAGCATGCGACGTCTCGGGCGCCGAGCAGATCCCGTCCGACCAGCCGGGGACCCGGCGGTTCGAACGCCCGCTGAGCCTGCGCCCCCGTTTCGCGGACCTGCGTTTCTACACGTTTCCCGGTGGCTGCGTTACCTACCAGTTCAGTTTCGCCCGCGGCGAGTCCCCGCTCCTTGCGATCCAGGTCGACGGCGCGGTGGCCTTCATGCCCCGGGCCATACTCGTGGCGCACATCCGGGATACCGAGGGACTGGCGCTGTGCGGGCGGGGCGCGCCATGCCCCGGCTGAGGGGTTTCACCCGGGCGGTGCCGGGTCAGTCGCCGGAGGCGCGGCCACTTGGGTGGCAGGTACGCGCGGACGGCTGCCGAGGATACCGAACCACAGGGTTGCCCAGCCCGCCCCGATCAAGAGCCCGACCAGGACATCCGTCAGCCAGTGCGCGCTCAGGTAGGTGCGGCTCAGCCCGATGAGAGCCGACCAGGCTACAGCGGCCGCCAGCGCGAGCACCCGGGACCGGCCGGGCCGGGTCAGGATGAGTGCCAGCACCACCGCCGTCGCCGCGGCGGTCACGGCATGCCCGGAGGGCAGCGACTGGCCGGAGACGGCAACCAGCGAACCCGCCGGGCGCGTCCGGCCCACCAGTGCCTTCACCGGCCCGATCGACAGTTCGGCACACAGCTCGGCCAGCACGAACACCAGCAGGGCCCGCCAGCGCCGCCAGAACGCGAGCGCGGCGGCGATGGCCAGCCGGACGATCCACATGGCCGTCCCGCCAGCGACCACGTTGAGCACCTTTCCGGCAGACGTGGCTGGCGGCGAGCGGACGTCGAGCATCCACTGCAGCCAGTGGTGGTCGATAGGCTCGACCCAGGCCGACGTGGTGATCACGATGGCGGTCAGAACGGCCGCGAGGGCGAGGCAGCATGCCCCGGTGATGACCCAGCCGGGTGAGGCAAGCCTGACGCGGCCACCGTGGCCGCTGGGTCGGCGTTGGGTGGCCTTTTCTTCCTGCCCTGGCTGGCCTACCGGCGCCGTGGCCATGACATGCGGGAATCGCTCATGACGGATTCGCCAAGAATACCGGTGGACGCCAGCGAATCCGGACCCCGGCGGGCGGGCCTGGCGCTGCCAGCCACCCGGTACCGCCATCCCGGTGACATCATCCGGCTGATCGCAGCGGCCGGGGCACTCATCGTCGCTGGGACGGTCGCCGCGCTGGCCCCCGCCGCCTGGCTCCGCCCGGGCGCTGCCGCAGTCAGCGGGGCTGGGCTGAGGACGGCGACCGGCCAGGTGCTGACCGGCCTGGTGCAGGTGACCATCGCCGGCGCGGCGCTGATCTTGCTGGTGGCAGGGCTGCGCGGGCGCCGCTGGCGGGTGCTGGCAACGGTCACGGGCGGTTTCGTGCTAGCGGGCGCGCTGATGACCGCGATCATGTACCTGACCGGCCAGAGCGCCTTGGCCTCGCTGCCGGCAGGGCTGCGGCAGGGTTCCTGGCTGGCGGGGGCGGGCTTTCCTGATCCGGCCGTCATCGCCGGGCTGGCCGCCGTTGCTGTGGCCGCGGCGCCATGGCTGAGCCGGGCGTGGCGCCGCGCAGTCTGGGTCACGCTCGTGCTGATCGCCGCGGCCCGCCTCATCACCGGCGGGCTGTCGCCTCTGGAGCTGATACTGGCGGTGGCGGCCGGGGTGACCGTCGGGGCCGGCCTGCTGGTCGCCTTCGGGATACCGGACCGGCGGATGGGGGCGGCCGGCGTGGCCGCCACGCTCCGGGCGGGTGGCGTTCCCGCCCGCACGGTGACGCCGGCGGGTGGCACCGCGAAAGGATCGCGGCCGTTCCTGGCGCTGACCGACGACGGGCAGGCCCTCTTCGTCAAGGTCCTCGGTTCCGACCAGCGCGACGCCGACCTGCTGTACCGGGCCTACCGCGCCATCCGGCTGCGCGGGGTCGGCGACACCAGGCCAGCGTCGTCACTGGCCAGGGCGGTCGAGCACGAGGCACTGGTAGCAGTCATGGCAGAACGGGCCGGGGTGCTGGTGCCGCACATCGGCCAGGTCATCAAGGCGGGCGACGGGTCCGTGCTGCTGACCATGGACCTGATCACCGGCCGGCCCCTGGACGAGATTCCGGCTGACGCCATCACCGACCAGCTTGCGGCTGCCATCTGGCGCGAGGTGGGCCGTCTGCACCAGGCAAGAATCGCGCACCGGTCCCTGCACGAGGGCAACATCGTGGTGGACGAGGGCGGCCGCCCCTGGCTGACCGACTTCAGCTTCGCCGAGCTCGACGCGACCGGACGCCACCTGGCGATCGATGTCACCGAGCTGCTCACCTCGCTAGCCGGGCGCATCGGCCCGGATCGGGCGGTGGGCAGTGCCCTGCCCGCGATCGGCCGTGACGGCGTCGCCACCGCGGTGCCGCTGCTCCAGCCGCTCGCACTCTCGGCCGGAACCCGCCGCGCGATCAAGGGCCAGGACGGCACGCTGAAGCGGACGCGCCAGGCCGCCATCGAGGCCAGTGGCGGCGCAGCCGACACCGGCCTGGCCCAGCTGCAGCGGGTCCGGCCACGGACGCTGCTGACCATCGCCGCGCTGGCCGGCGCGTTTTACTACCTGCTACCCGAAATCGCCAAGGTGAGCAGCAGCTGGCATGGGATCCTCCACGCGAACTGGGCGTGGCTGCCGGTGGTCATCCTGCTGTCGGCGCTGAGCTACGTGGCCAGCGCACTGGCGCTCATGGGCAGTGTGCCCGGGCATGTCCCGTTCGGCCCGACGGTGCTGGCCCAGGGCGCGTCATCGTTCATCAACCGCGTGTCACCGTCCAATGTGGGCGGGATGGCGCTGAACGCACGGTTCCTGCAGAAGGCCGGAACCGATCCGCCGGCCAGCGTCGCGGCGGTCGGGGTGAACAGCCTCGCCGGCGCCATCATGCACGGAGTGCTGATGGTGGTCTTCTTCACGCTGGCCGGCCGCAGCCTGACGAAGGCGTTCAAGCTGCCGCACACAAGCAAGATCCTGCTGATCCTCGCCATCATCCTGGCCCTGGTCGGCATCGTCCTCGCCACCCGGCCCGGCCGCCGCCTGGCCAGGACGAAGCTGCTGCCAGCGCTGCGGTCGGCTGCGGGCAGTCTCCAGCGGGCCGCGGCCAGCCCGGTCAAGATGGCCCTGCTGTTCGGCGGATCAGCGCTGGTGACGCTGTCCTATATCGCTGCGCTGATCGCCTCGATCAAGGCATTCAGCCCTGGTCCCGGGCTGGTCCTGGTCGGTGCCGTGTACCTGACGGCGGCAGCGGTAGCGGCGGCCGCCCCCACCCCGGGCGGCCTCGGGGCAATCGAGACGGCACTCCTGGGGGGCCTGATCGCCGTGGGCATGCATGCCGGGCCCGCCTTCTCCGCCGTGCTGCTGTACCGGCTGGCGACGTACTGGCTGCCGGTGCTGCCGGGCTGGCTGTCATGGCGCTTCCTGCAACGGCGGGAGTACCTGTGACCGCCGGCTGGTCCGGCCTGCCCCAGCCAGGCGGACCAGCAGCGATCGGCCGCCATTGGGTCAGCTACCGCGGCCGGCCGGTGCCCGCGGCGGCGGTCATGCCGACGCGGTGATCATTTTCGGCCGGGCGCAGCTCGCACAGACCGTCCGAGCCGATGCCCAGCCCGTGATTGGTCAGGTTGTAGAGATGCTCGCTGGCGACGAGCCAGACAATGTCGCAAATCTCCCGCTCGCTGTAGTGCTGGGCAAGCCGCTCGAACGTGCCGGGATCGACGTGCTTGCTGGTGGTGAGCTCGGTCACGTAGTCAAGGGCAGCGCGCTCGGCGTCGCTGAACAGCGGGCTGGTGCGGTAACCGGGCAGCGCGTCGAGGCGTTCCAGGTTCTCCGGCGACTTTGCCATCACATACCACCTTGCCGAGTCCATGCAGAACAGGCAGGCGTTGATGCTGGCGACCCGCTCGCGGATGAGCACTGCCGTCTGCGACGGCAGCCGGAGCTTCTTATCCAGCCGCGAGATCTTGCCGTAGAACGTCAGGAATCCCGTTGGCATGCGCGCCGAGAACACGGCGATGGGTGTCGCCACCTTGCCGAACTGGCGTCGGGTGAAGAAGTAGACGATCTTGACGAGCAGGCCCTTCGGCTTCTCGATGGGGGCAAGGTACGGAGTCATCTGCCCGGTCTCCTTTGCTGCGGTTCGGCCTCACCCCTCTGACGCCGGCCGGCTCAGGATTGTGACAGACTCCGGGCGCAGCACCGGCCCGGTGCTATTTCATGCAGACGCAGAACCGGTCCTGCAGTTCATCCAGGGCGGCAAGACGGCCCTGGCCGAAGGCCTCATCCCACAAGCTCGCCAGCGCCTGCCGGGACACCTGGTCGTCGTGGCCGAGCAGGCGGGCGGCCTGGTCCACTGCCTGCGCCCTGTCCTGCTGCGCCCTGTCCTGCACAGTCACGGTCATCTCCCGTTTCTTGCGATGCCAGCGGAATCCGCCGGCAGCCGCGGGCATCGCCGCCCGGCTGACCGGAAGCGGCCGCTCACCGCACAGCCCATGCTCGCCTGGCCGCCACCCCGTGGCCAGGGCCGGACGGGCATGATGGCCGGGACCTTCGGCCCGGGCTGCCCGTTACCGCTACTGGCTGACCTTGTCCGCGCGATGCGGCAGCTTCCAGCCCGGCCGGGCGAAGTGGCAGGTATAGCCGTTCGGGTACTTCTCCAGGTAGTCCTGGTGCTCAGGCTCGGCCTCCCAGAACGGCCCGGCAGGCGCCACCTCGGTGACCACCTTGCCCGGCCACAGGCCCGACGCGTCCACGTCAGCGATGGTGTCCTCGGCCACCTGCTTCTGCGCGTCGCTGGTGTAGAAGATGGCCGAGCGGTAGCTGGTCCCGATGTCGTTGCCCTGCCGGTTCAAGGTGGTCGGGTCGTGTATCTGGAAGAAGAACTCGAGCAGGTCCCGGTAAGAGACACGCTCTGGGTCGAAGATGATCTCGATGGCTTCCGCGTGGCTGCCGTGGTTACGGTAGGTCGCGTCCGGCACGTTGCCGCCGGTGTAGCCGACCCGGGTTGAGATCACGCCAGGGAGCTTGCGGATGAGATCCTGCATGCCCCAGAAACAGCCACCGGCGAGGATGGCCTTGTCCACGTTGCCACTCATTGTCACGCGCTCCTAGCGTCGTCGGTGTCCTCGAATAGCTTGCGATAGGCCCCGTAGCCTTCCCGCTCCAGGTCGGCGAGAGGGACGAAGCGCAGCGCTGCCGAGTTGATGCAGTAGCGCAGCCCGCCCTGGTCCGCCGGGCCATCCCGGAACAGGTGCCCGAGGTGGCTGTCGCCATGAGCCGACCGGACCTCGGTCCGGATCATGCCGTGGCTGAAGTCCCGTTTGCGGGTGATGTTGTCCGGCTCGATCGGCGCCGTGAAGCTCGGCCAGCCGGTGTGGCTGTCGAACTTGCTGACCGACGCGAACAGCGGCTCGCCAGAAACGACGTCCACGTAGATGCCGGGTTCCTTGTTGTCCCAGTACTCGTTGCGGAACGGCGGCTCGGTGGCGCCTTGCTGGGTGACCTGCTGCTGTGTCGGCGACAGCCGGGCCACTGCCTGCGGGTCCTTGTGATAGGTCTCCGGCATCTCAGCTCCTTCGCCGGTCCTGGCCCCCGGCCTGGCCGGGAACCCGCTATACACAGCGCCGGCAGCGGCCCTGCTATTTCATGCCGTCGACCCGGCAGGCGGAGATGGCGGCGTCGCTGACCGTGCTGCGCCTAGCCACGCTGTTCGTGGCCGGGTGCAGCCAGACCGATCGGGCGGTGCGGCCATCCCCGCCCCGCGTAGGCTCCCCTGGGGGTTTACGAAAGGCTGACGACATGAACCGTTATGGCTCTCCCGTGCGGGTGTCCGCCGCGGGCGCGCTGCTGGCCCTGGCGGGGCTGGCGGTGGCCGGTTGCAGCGCTGCCTCGACCTCGTCGCCCGAGCCCGCTGCCGGTGGGACGGGCGCGCCGTCCAGCGCTGCCCCGGCTGGCAGCGGCTCTTTCGCCGGCACCGCCTTGTTCCCGATCGCGGTGGGCAACACCTGGACGTATAAGGTCGCCACAGCCGGGCTGGGGGCGGGCACCTCGGTCGACAAGATCATAAAGGTAGTGCCGGTGCCCGGCGGTAACCAGGTGACGACGACGCACACGTTCAACGGCGTCACCAACACCGAGACGCTCCTGTTTGGCTCGGATGGCTCGATCACCCAGCCACTCACCTCGATCGGCAGCGCCACGGTCCGGGTGAAGTCGGGCAGCATCAGGTGGCCGAGCCAAGCGGTCATCGACTCGGGCCAGCCGGTCATGAGCACGATTGTGATCGTTGCCTCCGTCGGGGGCCAGAGTCAGAGCATCACTGCGCACGTGACGGTCAGAGGCGCGGGCCCGGCCACTGTCACCGTCCCGGCCGGCACCTATCACGCGACGATCGTTGAGAGCACCGCGTCGGAGTCGATCGCCGGGATCGCGGTCAGCATTGAGATCCGGACCTGGCTGGCACCTGGTGTCGGCCCCGTGAAGTCCCAGGTGACAACCAACGGCGCGATCGTCAGCGGGGAGGAACTGAGGTCTTTTGTGAAGGGCTGACGGGGGCTGCAGGCCGGCGTACACACATGCGGGCCGGGCGGGGCTGCGGCGGGCGAGGTGCCAGCCGCGAGCGGGGCGTGCGCTCTCATCCAGCCCCGCGCCAGCCCGGATTGGCCGAGGCTTTGCGGGGACGTGGCGGACGCCGGGGTTTCCTGTTGCGATACTTCGGGCCATGACGACCGCGCAGCGGCGGCCTGCCGGGCTGCCACCTGGCGGCCGGCATCCGGCCAGCAAGGTGCCAGAGGTGACGGCCCTCTTCTGGATCACCAAGGTGCTGACCACCGGCATGGGGGAATCCACCTCGGATTTCCTGGTGCACCGGATCGACCCGGTCATCGCCGTCTGCCTCGGCGCCATGGGCCTAGCGGTGGCGCTGGCGCTGCAGTTCTCCCGCCGGACGTATTCGACCGGGATCTACTGGCTGGCGGTCGTCATGGTCGCTATCTTCGGCACGATGGCGGCTGACGTCCTGCATATCAGGTTCGGCATCCCCTACCCGGTGACCAGTACCTTCTTCGCCATCATCCTCACGGTGATCTTCATAGCCTGGTACACCTCCGAGCGGACCCTGTCCATCCACAGCATCTGCACCCGCCGGCGTGAGGTGTTCTACTGGGCCACCGTCATGGCCACGTTCGCCCTCGGCACCGCTGTCGGCGATCTGACCGCTTACACCCTGGGCCTGGGCTACTTCACGTCGGCCGTGGTGTTCGCGGTGCTGATCGCGATCCCCGGGATCGCCTACCGGTGGCTGGGGCTGAACGGGATCGCGGCGTTCTGGTCCGCGTACGTCCTTACCCGGCCGCTCGGCGCATCCCTGGCGGACTGGGCATCGGTCCCGCACTGGCGGGGCGGGCTCGGGCTCGGCTGGGGCCCGGTGAGCGTGGTCCTCGGCATGGTCATCATCGGCATGGTGAGCTACCTCGCCGTCAGCGGCAAGGACACCGGTCAGGCCCGCGCCCGCCAGCCCGGCGCCAGCAACGGCTACGTCACTTCCGCCTACGCCGGCCAGGCGTTCCAGGAGCAGCCCTACCGGGAGCAACTGCACCGGGAACAGCTGCACCGGGAAGAGCCGTACCGGGAACAGCCCTACTGGGAACGGATTTACCGCGAGCAGCCAGACCGGGAAGAGCCGTACCGGGAACAGCCCTACCCTGGGCCGGCTTACCAGTCACGGTCTCACCCGGAATGGCCGGCGGCCGGCCGGGCTCTGCCGGCCCCACCGGCGTATGCGCCGTCCGCGCCGGCGCCGCACCGGCCGTCCCCCCCGGGCAGGCCGGGCCGGCCCGCCCGGGGCGGGCGGCACCGCGCGCCCCGCGGCTGAGCACCGGATCGGTCCCCGCCCGGGGCTGGGCAGGGCCGGTGAACTTTCGTTGGGGATCGTCCGTGCTTGTGGGTGTGTGCCGGGGTGCGGGCCGTTTGACCGCACTGGGGTTACCGGCAAGGTGCGCCTGTCAATGGAGCCCAGGCGTGCCCGCTGCGGTCTGCGGCCGCGGCCCGGCTCCTGCCCCGGGCCGCGGCTGGCGCCACCCACCCGCCCCCCGGCCCACCCAACTTCTTTTCCGAACCATGACCGTTGCTTTGGGCTACGGTGACACGGTGGATCCCGAGCAGCCCGCGGTACTGACCAGCGACAGCACCGGGCGGGCGGAGAGCGCGGTCAGCGCCGGGCCCGCCCCGCCGCCCGCCGGCAGCCAGCCAGCATCGCGCCGCGAGCAGGCGCGGCTGGTCTTCGCCAGCTTCGTGATGCTCTTCGCCGAGCTCGCCCTGATCCGCTGGGTCACCGCCAACAACGTGTACGTCACCAGGGCGACCAACTTCATGCTGCTGGCCAGCTTCCTCGGCATCGGCATCGGGTTCCTGAACGCCCGGTCCAGCCGCGACTACCTGCGCTGGACGCCGGTCACCCTGCTCGCCCTGGTCGGCTTCGTGCTCTCCTTCCCGGTGATCCTGAAGTCACTGTCCGGCCCGCATCCGCTGCAGGGCCTGCACGGCTCCCCGGCGCTGCCGCAACCGGTCAGCCTGGCCGTGGTGTTCCTGCTCACGGTGGCGGTGATGGCTGGCTTCGGGCAGGCGGTGGCGCGGATCTTCGTGCGGTTCCGGCCGCTCAGCGCGTACCGGCTGGACATCCTGGGCAGCATCGCCGGCATCGCGGTGTTCTCCGGCCTGGCGTTCCTGGATCTGCCCCCTGCCGCCTGGGGCCTCATCGCCACTGGCGGCCTGGTGGTGCTGCTATTGCCGCGGCTCCGCTGGTGGCAGGTGCTCGCCACCGCCGGGGTGGCCGCGCTGCTGATCGGCGAATCGTTCGTGCCACATCAGCAGTGGTCCCCGTACAACAAGCTGTCGGTGCAGCAGACCAGCGGGCGGACGCCGGCCCTCTACGTGTCCGCGAACAACATTCCCTACCAGGCGGCCCGCTCGCTGGCGGTGATGCGGGTGCAGAAGAAGTTCTACTTCTACCCCTACCAGCACCTCGCCCGGGCGGATCTGGGCAACGTGCTGGTCATCGGCGCCGGCACCGGCAACGACGCCGCGGTCGCGCTGGCCGAGGGCGCCCGGCACGTGGACGCGGTCGAGATCGACCCGCTGCTGCCGAAGATCGGCCTCGGCCACCCAGATCACCCGTACCAGAACCCCCGGCTCACCGTGCACATCGCGGACGGCCGCGCCTACCTGCAGAACACGGACACCAAGTACAACCTCATCGTGTTCGCGCTGCCCGACTCACTGGTCGCGCTCAGCGGGCAGTCCGCGCTGCGGCTGGAGAGCTACCTGCTCACCGAGCAGTCGGTGGCCGCGGCCCGGGCGGACCTGGCGGCAGGCGGCACCTTCGCGATGTACAACTACTATGCGCCTTTCCTGTTCGACCGGTACGCCACCACGCTTGCCGAGGTCTTCCACCGCGACCCGTGCGCCCAGGTCGGGCCGCCACTCGGCGGCCGGCGGCTGTCAGTGCTGACCGTCCGGGCAGCGGGCCGGGTGCCCCATTGCGCCACGTTCTGGCACGGCCCGGCGCGCGCCCCAGCCACCGACGACCACCCGTTCCCGTACCTGCCAGCCAACACCATCCCGCTGCCCTACCTGCAGATGCTAGGGCTGATACTGCTGGGGTCGCTGCTGCTGGTCCGGCTCGGCGGTGGCTCGCTCCGGCGGCTGGGCGGGTTCGTCGACCTGGCGTTCATGGGCGCGGCATTCCTGCTGCTGGAGACCAAGAATGTGGTCCAGTTCGCGCTGCTGTTTGGCGCGACCTGGTTTGTCAATGCGCTGGTATTCGCTGGGGTGCTGGCGGCGGTGTACCTGGCGGTGGAAATCGCGGCCCGGATCCGGCTGCCCCGGCCCCCTGTGCTCTACATGGCGCTGGCCGGCTCGCTGGCGCTGGCCTGGCTGGTACCGCAGGATGCCCTGCTCGATCTGCCGCTGGTGCTGCGCTTCCTGGCTGGCAGCGCGCTGGCGTTCGCGCCGGTGTTCCTGGCCAACCTGGTCTTCGCCCAGCGGTTCGCCGGGGTGGAGACAGCTGGGACTGCCTTCGCCGCGAATCTGCTTGGGGCCATGGTCGGCGGCACGCTGGAGTACATCGCGCTGATCACCGGCTACCGGTTCATTCTGATCGTGATCGGCGTCCTGTATGCGCTGGCGTTCATTACCGGGCTGCGGTCGAGGCCCCGCCTGGCCAGCGCCTGACCAGCGGCCTGGCCTGATGCGGGCAGCAGCGCCACCGCGGCGGTGACGGGACCGGGATCCGTGTCACCATCGCGGCGGCACTGGTGACCGCCGTTGCCCGGCGAGCGGGGCGGCCGGGTCATGCGGCCTTGGTGAGCTGTGCACGCACCAGCGTGGCGGTGGCAGCGCTGGCTGGGGCCAGCGTCAGCGCCTGACGCGCCCGCAGGTAGGCGTGGGCCTGGCTGTGGTCCGGCGCGGCTTCCGGCCGCCGGAAGGTCAGCCACAGCGGGACGGCGATGAACGCCACCAGGAACGGGATTGTCAGCAGGATGCTGGTGATCACCAGCGCGGTCATGTCGGGACTCCTCTCGGTTGCCGCCGGCGGCTCTGCCCCGCCGGCCTCTGTGAGCAGGCAACCAGGGGGGCTTCTCCGGACCGTACGCAGAACTTCTGCGGCCGCTATGAACCGGATCCGGCCAGCCCGAACAGCCTGGCCGCGTTCTGCCAGCACACGGCGCGCAGCCAGGCCTCGCCCAGATCCAGCCTGGCCAGCGCGGCGATCTGCTCGGCGTAGGGGTACGGGATGTTCGGGAAATCGCTGCCCAGCAGCACCTTCCCGGCCAGGCCGAGCGCGTGCAGCCGGGGCAGCGACGCGGCCGGGAACGGGCTGATGCTCTCGAAGAACGGCGTGAAGGCCATGGTGGTGTCGAGGGCAACCCGGTCGTACCGTTCGGCCAGATCGAGAAACGGCTGATAGTCAGGCGCGCCCAGATGCGCCACGATCGCGGTCAGCTTCGGGTGCCGGGCAAGCAGTACGCCAAACGGCTGCGGCCCGGTATAGGCCGTGGCAACCGGCGCGTGCCCGGCGTGGACGACCACCGGCAGGCCCGCCTCGGCAAGCAGCCTCCATACCGGCACCAGCTGGGGATCATCCGGCGGGAACCCGCCGACCTGCAGGTGCACCTTGAAGATCCGGGCGCCGGCGTCGATTGCCCGCCGCACGTACTGCCCGACGCCGGGCTCGGGATAGAACGTTGCCGACGGCAGGCAGCCGGGCGTGGCCCGGGCAAACTCGAGCGTCCAGGTGTTGAGGTCGTCGGCCATACCGGGGCGGTGCGCGTAGGCCAGGGCGGTGAAAGCACGGACGCCAAGCGCCCGCAGCTGGGCGACCCGCTCGGCATCCGGCCAGCGGTAGCGGATCGGCCAGGTGGTGCCCACCAGCGGGCCGGCCGTGTCGAAGTAGGACCACACCCGGCGCAGCAGCCGCGGCGGCAGGAAGTGCACATGAACATCGGCCAGCCCGGGCAGGCCGAGCGCCTGCCAGAAAGCCGGCACATCGGCGTCGCCGGCTGGGGCCACGATCGGTCGTGTCACCATGCCATGATCGTGTTATTCCGGGGTCCGGCCCACACCCGCCATAATCACGCCGGCAGGACCCGAGGGCGGCACTGCGCGATCTGGCTTCTAACAATCAGAAATCTTGACTATAGAAGCCCGGCTAGCCTATCGTCGGTTCCCATGGAGCCGGTAACCGTGGCGAGCGCAGGTGTGGCCGCGGGCGGGTCAGCCGCCCGCACCGATCGGGCGGCGGCCGGCGTCCAGGCTGCCGAGACTGTCGTCCCGCTGCGGCCGGTGCCTCGGATCGACCGGGCCCGCGCGGAGTGGGCCGTGTCCGAGCTGCTTACCGCGCTGGGCTACCCGGCGGAGGGTGAGCACCGGGCCAGGACCCCGGAACGAGTGGTCGGTGCGCTGTCCGAGCTGCTGGTCCCGGCCGCATTCCTGCCGACCACGTTCCCCAACGATGAAGGCTACGACGAGCTGGTGGTGGCCCGCCAGGTGCCGTTCCGGTCGCTGTGCGAGCATCACCTGCTGCCGTTCTACGGCCATGCTCACGTCGGCTATCTGCCCGGCGCCCGGATCCTCGGCCTGTCCAAGCTGGCCTGGGTGGTCGAGCACTTCGCGGCCGGGCTGCAGGTGCAGGAACGGCTGACTCAGCAGGTTGCGGACTGGCTCGAGAGCCAGCTCGGCGCCCGGGGGGTGGGTGTGGTGATCGAAGCGGAACACCTGTGCATGAGCCTGCGCGGGGTCCGGGCGATGGGGGCGCGGACGGTCACCAGCGCGCTGCGCGGGGTGGTGCGGACCGACGCGCGCACCCGCGACGAGTTCCTGGCCCTCACCCGCCGGAGCGACTGATGACCGGCCTGCCCGGCCGTCAAGCCGGGCTGGTGCCAGGTGACGAGGCCCCGGGCGGTGGCAGCCAGCGGGATCCCGCCACCCTGGCGGCGCTGGGGGATCGGGCCCGTCGCCAGCTGTACGAGTACATCGCCGCTCAGGACCATCCGGTGTCGCGGGACGAAGCGGCCGACGCGACCGGCCTGAAACGGCCGACCGCCGCCTTCCACCTGGAACGGCTGGCCACGGACGGCCTGTTGGACGTCTGTTTCGCGCGGCTGTCCGGCCGGACCGGGCCCGGGGCCGGGCGCACCGCCAAGCTCTATGTCCGGGCGCAGCGCCAGATCGACGTCTCATTGCCGCCGCGCCGGTACCTGATCCTGGGCGATGTGCTGGCCAGCGCCCTGGACGAGGCGCAGCGGCGGCCGGAGACGGCGGGCGAAGCCGGGGCGCGGGCGGCGGAGCGGGCCGGGCGGCAGCTCGCGGGCGGCTGTCAGGATCTCGCACAATTGCTGGCCGAGGCCGGCTACCAGCCGCGCGCGGGCCGGGACGACGGTGTGACGTTGCTGGCCAACTGCCCCTTTCACGAGCTTGTGGTCCGCCACCCGCAGCTGGTCTGCACGCTGAACCTGCACCTGCTGCAGGCCGCCCTGGCTGAACTGGGCCGCCCGGAGCAAGCCCGGCTGGACCCTGCCCCCGGCCGGTGCTGTGTGACGATCGTCCCGGCTTGAGGTCAGCCGCCGCCGAACATCGGGTGCGCCGCCAGCCATATTCCGGCCTGGCCCAAGGTGAGAACCGCCAGCAGCAGGCCCGCCAGCACCGACGCGGCGAGCAGCAGCCAGCGGGCCGGGCGGCCGGCCAGCACGGTGTGCGCCCGGTACCCGGCCCGGGTGGCGAAGTCGCCACTCAGCATGCGCGGCAGCCGGCAGGCGTAGGCGAGCACATGGATGGTCATCGCGCCGAACCAGAGCACGAAGGTGGCCTTGTGCAGGAACAGCCACGGGCCGGGGCTGCGGCCCGCGTAAGCGAGCATCACGCCGGTGCCGATGACCGCTACCGACAGCACGATGACGAACGGGCCGAGCAGCCGCAGCAGCAGGGCCGGCGGCCCCTGGCGGCGGTACCCGCCCGCCCCGGTGTAGTAGCGGGCGAACCGGTAGCCGGTGCTGCAGAGCTTGAGCAGCACCGGCCCGATCAGCAGCATGCCGATGAAGAAGTGGAGGGTGAGCAGCTGCCGCACCGCCAGGATGGTCATGCCATCGGCGGCGAACAGGACCAGCAGCACCGCTCCGGTGGCCGCGGTCAGCCGCGCGTTCCCCTCCGCACCACCGGTGGTGCCCGGCGGCTGGCTTGCCCTGGCTCGGTAGCGGGTCCCGCCGGAGCGGGCCAGGCGGTAGCCGTCCGCGGGGTGGGCCTGCCCGTACCCGGCGTCTCTCAGGTGGCTCTCTGGCTGGCCTGACCGCCACGCCATCGCTGCGCTCCCTCCCTGGGCTCCCGGTATCCGCGGCCGGCCGCCCCGGCCCACGTCAGACTGCGCAATCACCTGCCGGCAACCGGTTCAGCGGCGGTTCAGAAAAGGTAAGGAATCAACCCGCTCCGCGGTGGCAGCGGCCGGCCTGCGCGGCCGGTCGGGGACGCCGGGCAGGTCGAGGTCGACCGTCAGGCCACCTCCAGGAGTATCCGACAGCGCCGCGGCGCCGCCGTTGGAGGTGACCAGCCGGTGCACGATCGCCAGGCCGAGGCCGGCGCCGCCGGGGGTGGTGCTGGCGAACCGGCGGAAGGCAGCCTGCTGCTGCTGCGGGCTCATGCCCGGCCCGTTGTCGGCGACGGTCACCCTGATTCCCTGGCCGGTCGGCGCGGCGCTGACCCGGACATGGCCGCCGGCCGGGACCGCTTCCAGCGCGTTCGCCAGCAGGTTGTCCAGGACTTGCTCCAGGTGGCCCTCACCGAGCCTGGCCATGACCGGGCCGGCGCACCGGGTCGCCAGCTCGACCTCGCGTTCCTCGGCCACCGGCCGCCAGGCCGCCGCCCGGTCGTGCACCACCTCGTTCACTGAGATGTCCGCCGGCTCTGTCACAACGCTCTCCGCCCTGGCCACCGCGAGCAGGCCATCGACCAGCCGGGACAGCCGGACTATCTCGTCCTGGGCGCCGGCCAGTTCGGACACGGTGGCCTCGTCGGCGTCCTGGCTGAGCAGGTCGAGCCGCAGCCGGAGGGCGGCCAGCGGGGTCCGCAGCTGGTGCGACACGTCGGCCATCGTCGCCTGGTTACCGTGCACCAGAGCCTCCAGCCGGGCGGCCATCGTGTTGAACGTGTTGGCCAGCCGGCGGACCTCTGGCGGCCCCGACGCGGCCTGCGACCGGGTGTCCAGGGCACCGCCACCGAGCCGCTGCGCTGCCGCGTCCAGTTCCGACAGCGGCCGCCCTACCCAGCGGGCGAGCATGATCGCGATCGTGGTCCCGGCGATCAGCCCGGCCGCCCCGACCGCCGCCAGCCATGCCCACAGCGCCCGGAGCCGCTCGTCCAGCTCGTGGGTGGCACGGGACAGCACGACCACCCCAATCGCCGGGCCGATGGTGCCAGCCCGCACGGTGGTGATGACCACCAGGCGGCCGCCCACATCGGCGGCCACCGAGCCGCTGGTGCGCAGCGCGGCCGCCTTCGCGGCCGCGCTGACCGGGAGGTTGTGCGCGGTTGCGCCACCCACCCCGGCCAGCATCCGGCCTGCCAGGCCGTAGACCCAGACCTGATCGCCGGGGTGGCGGACGCGGTTCATGTACTGGGGCAATAGGTAGTGCTCGTGGTCTACCAGGCTGTCTTCGACCAGCGCCGCCTGAGTCCGGGCCGACATGATCGTGCCCTCCCGGAAGGCGTTCTGCTCCCGGCCGCCGACCAGCAGCCCGAGCGGGATGACGGCACCGGCCAGCAGGGCGCCGATCAGCGCCAGCATGGTAAGGATGATCCGGCGGGCCATCAGCTGCCGCCGAGGCGGAAACCCCGGCCATACACGGTCTCGATCAGCCCCGGCACGCCGAGCTTGCGGCGGAGTGCGGCCACGTGCACGTCAAGCACCTTCGTCGGCCCGTACCAGTGAGCGTCCCAGGCGCTTTCCAGAATCTCCTGCCTGGTGACGACCCGGCCGGGGTCGGTGGCCAGGCATTCCAGGATGTCGAACTCCTTGGGGGTCAGGGCAACTTCTTGGCCGGAGACGGTGACCCGGTGGGTCCGCAGGTCCACCAGCAGTGGCCCGTGCCGCAGCTGCTCCCCGGCGGGGTTGACCCGCCGCAGCACGGCCCTGATCCGGGCCAGCAGCTCGGCCAGGCCGAACGGCTTGACCAGGTAATCGTCAGCCCCCGCGTCCAGGGCAAGCACCCGCTCCGGCTCCTCGCCCCGGGCGGTGACCACGATGATCGCCACCCCGGACCGCTGGCGCAGCTTCCGGCAGACATCAACGCCGTCGCTGTCGGGCAGGCCGAGGTCCAGCACGACCACGTCTGGCGTGGCACGGCTGAGCGCGTCCTCACCCGTCGTCACGTGGGTGACGTCGTAGCCGCCCCGGCCCAGCCCGCGCACCAGCTGGCTGGCGATGCCCCAGTCGTCCTCCACCACCAGCACACTGGTGGCGGGCGCGGCGGCCGGCGCTGGCTGCCCTGGCGAGTGGGCGGACAAGGTCATGGCACTACGTTAGGCGCCGGTACTGGCTGATGCTGCGCGAGCCGGCAATGTGTGGGCACGGCGGCGGTTGCCCGGCCAGTGCGGGCACCAACAAGGCCGCGTCCACCGTGCCCAGCCCGGATGCCATGTCGTACCCCGGCCCGGCGGTGAAACCGGGCACGGTGTGCAGTCCCCCGCCGGTGCGGAACGCGACGGTGTTGCGGCCGTGGACGATATCCACGATGCCCGGTGCGTGCTGTGCCGCCAGCTGGTAGAGCCGCGGGTTGATCAATCCCAGCGGGTGCCCGGCGAGCTGGTCGGCCAGGGCCACGAGTCCGGCGAACAGCGGCGTGGATTCGCTGGTGCCGCAGGTCGGGTACCAGCCCGGCGGCTGGCCGCCGAAGCTCTGGTATTCAACCACCGAGCCGTTGCAGGCGGCACTCATGGAGATGTCCGGCACTCCGCGCTGGCTGCCGACGGCCGCCTGCACCCCTCGCTGGTAGCCGGGCCGGCTGAACATGACCGACTTCCCGCCGCCACCGGCCAGCGGGTTGGGCCCACGGCTGCCGGAGATGAACATATTGGCCGCCGGGTTGTAGGTGTCGTTCCACACCTGGTCGGGTGCAGTCCGGCGGCCCGCCGCGTCGAGCTGGAGCTGCGTTCCGCCTACCCCGGTCACCAGCGGGTCGCTGTCCGGCCATGAGGTCACTGGCTGCCGGTAGTAGCTGGCCTGGTTGAACCTGAGGTCGGCTGCTCCACTGTCGCCGGAGGCGGCCAGCACGGTCACCCCGTTGCGGGCCGCGTCGAGGTAGGCGGCCCGCAGGTGCAGCAGGGATGCCCGGGACGGGAAGGTCTGCTCGGTCGCGCTGAAGCTCTGGCTGATGACCCCGCCGAGATGGTGACCGATCACATATTCTTCGGCGCTGACGATCTGCAGGAATCCGGTCGTTCCCTCGTTCTCCGAGGTCGGGGTTTCGACCAGCAGGATTTTCGCGCCTGGCGCCATCACGTGGGCGTACTCCACATCCAGGTTGGTCTCCCCGGCCCAGCCCTCTCGGTTGGCGCTGGGCCGGTAGGCCGGTACCCGGCCGGCCGGCTGGATCACCGTCAGCGCGGGCGGGGCCGGGAGACCGAACGCGGTGTCGAAGGCGCGCAGGTCCCGGCCGACGGTCGGGGATCCGAACGAGTCGACGATGACGATGGTCTGCCCGGCACCGGTGATACCGCGCGCCAGCAGGGCAGGCAGCTGGTAGGCCTGCCGGATCTGCCCGGGTGAATAGCACGCGATGTGGTAGTCCCGCTCGCAGGACGCCGTGGTCGGCGGCTGGGCGGCCGGGCCGGCCGCATGGATGGCGTCGGGAGAGATCCGCACCGCCGCCGACGGCAGCTGCGCCACCGGGCGGCCTGCGGCACCGGCCGGCGGGCCGCGGAGCCCGGCCACCGCGGCCACCGCGAGCGCGCTCGCGGCCACCGTGGCCAGGGCCGGGCGCAGGCGCATGGCGACTCCTCGGGTGGGACGGCGCAGGCCGCGCCGCCGTAGCTGGCCGCCGCACCAGTCCGGATCTCCTTGAGAGGCTAACAAGCCGACGGCCCGGCCCGCCCCGGGTAAGCTGCGCCGCGATGATCGTGCTCGTGGCAGGTGTCGCCGGGTCAGGGAAAACCACGGTCGGGGTGCTCCTGGCCGACCGGCTGGGCTGGCCGTTTGAGGACGGGGATGCGCTGCACCCGGCGGCCAACATCGCCAAGATGCACGCTGGCGTGCCACTAACCGACGACGACCGGCGGCCATGGCTGGCCGCGGTGATGGCCTGGCTGGATGACCGGATCGCGGCTGGCGAGCAGGCCGTCATAGCATGCTCGGCACTCAAGCGCCGCTACCGCGACCAGCTCCGCCAGGGACGGCCGGAGCTGCGGATCGTGTTCTTGCAGGCCGACCGGGCCGTCCTGGCTGCCCGGCTGGCCAGCAGGCATGGGCATTTCTTCCAGCCCGCGCTGCTGGACAGCCAGCTAGCCGATGCCGAGCTCCCGCCGCCGTCCGAGCCTGCGGTGGTGGTGATGGCCGACCAGTCGGCCGCGGGCATGGTGGACGACATCGTCGGCCTGCTCGGGCTGACCGCGTACGGTGGGACGGGCACATCGGAGACGGCGCCATGAAGCTCAAGCTCGACCTCCACGACATCTACAACCGCGGCGATGACATCGACCGGGCACTGCGGGCGATCATCGACGAGGCGGTCGCCAAGAAGGCGCCGGTGGTCGAGATCATCCCGGGCAAGGGGTCCGGCCAGCTGAAGAAGCGGGTGCTGAGATTCCTGGAGCAGAAAGAGATCAAGGCGCTCTATCACAGGGTCGAGAAGGACTCCCGGAACTTCGGCCGGCTCTTCGTCCACTTCCGCTGGTGATGGCGCGGAAGGCGCGCGGGCACGCCGGCTGACCAGAACGCCCGTTCTGAATCGGGCATCTGACCTGGCCCCAACGGGTTAGTCATCGTTGGTTGTCACTCACCACTATTAACCGCTGTGCGCCGTTGTCGGATGGCCCACAGACGGCCCAGCCACCCCCGTAGAGCGGCCCGCCGGGTGCGCGCTAACGCACGCGGCGGGCCTGAGCCATGCATCCGAACCGACCGGAAGGACAACCTACAATGACCGTACAGACCACCAGCCACCCCGTCTGGCACTCCCGGGCCGGCGCCGCGCCAGCTGTCCTGGCTGACCTGTTCCGCCAGGCCGCCAAACTGATCGAGACCGAGGGCTACAGCCCGTGCGCTGACGGCATCTTCGTCCGCGCCCGGCGGCCGGGGCACAGCGTCACCACCTCCCTGGACGCCGCGGCAGCGTTCGCCTGCCAGGATCACCCGGCCGACGCCGCCGATCTAGCCGAGGACGCACAGCCATATGAGGAGCTAGCCGCGTACTACCGCCGGCCGGGCCGCCACGAGCAGGCCCGCCGCGTGTTGCGGGCCAAGCCGCGGCAGCTTACCCGGCTGCGTCCCCCGGTGGCGCGGTGGTGGTGGCTGCAGGACGTCCTTGCTGGATACGGATATGCGCCGGGCCGTGCCCTGTTCCTGCTGGCGGGTGCGTTCATCGCTGGATGGCTGTTCTTTAGCGCCCACCATCCAGTTCCCGCGGGCCCAGGGCCGCAGCCGGTGTTCAACGCCGCCTTGTACACACTCGACGTGCTGATCCCGGTGCTTACCCTGGGCAGGCCAACCACCTTTATCCGCAGGGGGCTGGGCTTGCGGTGGCGACCGGGCTACACGTCTTGGGCTGGCTGCTCGCGATCACCGTGATCGCCGCGATCACACGTTCCTTTAGCGGGACCTAAGAGCCGAGGACGCCGCACACAATGGCGCGGCCACTCGCATGGACAGAACCCGACGGCTCCTCTGAAGGACGCGATGCACGCTCCCAAGTTCACTGCACCCGCCACGACGCAGTGGCTAATTAGCTGCCCCATATTCACTGGCTGCCAGGGATGGTTGCTGGGGCGAGCTGGTCGCGAGTGGCGACCGCCCCTGGGGCAGCTTGAGGGCACCGGCCGACGTGTTCGGCGCGCAGATCGCCGCGGTCTGCGGGGGTGCGGCGGCTGTTGTACCTGGCGAACCTGCCCGCCACCCCGTTGACGCCGACGTGACGCGCGTGTCAGGATCGCTGCTCACAAGTGGACGGGTCTTTCCAGGTTCTATGCAGCGCTCCTCCGGGACCGGGTACTGCCGCGCCTGATCGAGGGTGACCCTCACCAACCAGGCGGTATCCGGTCAGTAGACGAAGGGGCAGCGATGAGCGGGCCACTCACATGGAAAGCCAGATGTGCGATCACTTCGATCAGTGAGGGAACGGATCATGAGATTCCGAAAGTTCATCATCGCCGTGGCTGCCGTACTGGGCCTCAGCGGCATGTATGCCGCTGGGGCGGCCGCGGCCTCCACGCCCGCGCCGACCATCCCCTACCCCAAGTGCTTCGGCACGGGGGCAACCGGCGTCCAGCTCTCGGGCCACATCGCCTATGAGTGCCTGGGTGTCGGCAACGGCCAGGACGGCGTCGGCCTGTACTGGTCAGACAACCTGTATGAGCTGAACTATTACTGGCACCCTGCCAGCGGTGAGATCGTCGTCAACGAGACGTTCTTCAAGAGCTGCTACGACGTGCAGCTCGAACGGCACGGCGCACCATGCGCCCTGTCCGCAGGCGTGCCGACCACGGTCACACCGCCAGTCACCGGCACTGACCCCTATGCCAACGGCCGCCTGATCTGGATGGCTGACGGATGCGTGGTCGATGCGCCCACCGACACCTCCACCGCGCCGACAACCTGCTCGGCGATCATCCTGGCTGGCGGCAGCGTGGGACCTGGCAGGGCCATGAACCCGGTCGAGCTGTCGTCAATCAGCCATTTCTGGGAGATCATGGACCACTACCTCCCAGCTAAGTACGACATGTACTGGTGAGGCCGCAGACACGTTCGCTGCCTGATCGAGGAGGCCGCGAAATGACCGATGTGCCATTTCCGTGTCACCGGGCCGATTGCAGACCGTCCTCAGGGACAGTGACCTGCAAAACTGTGTCCCGGGGGGACTTGAACTCCGGAATCGCGCAGAGCGCCGGCGGGCACCGCATGGGCATCTGACCTCGCGATAGACGTGCCGCCCCGCGTGGCCGGGACCGCTCCTGCATCATTCGGATGCACCAGGATTTCCTGGCGGCAGCATCACGCGAAGCATCACTGTCAGCTCACCGCTGGCCGCTCAACAAGCGGCCAGCGTGAACTTCACATCGCTCCGACCGTACGTGGATGCAAGGCTGTCCGGTTGTCGGTGCCTCACTCTCGCCGCGGCCATGCATTTCGGCCAGTGAACTAGCTACCGCATATTCACCACAGTGTTGCGGTGGCGGGGTCCGCCGCGGGCGGGGGTTG
>Ga0306920_100001301_pt1 | contig 30853 bp, 20 predicted proteins | sample flu12Cox44000170_FD_204666 | JGI IMG/M metagenome (GOLD analysis project Ga0306920, IMG submission 204666) | Lab enrichment of tropical soil microbial communities from Luquillo Experimental Forest, Puerto Rico - flux4day.12C.oxic.44.000.170 (v2)... | ecosystem: Environmental > Terrestrial >... | reverse complement strand
TGGTGGGCGCGATGAAGCTATAGCCCGAGTCCCCGACCGCGATCTGCGTGCCCACCAGCTCCCAGAAGATCGTCTGCGCCCGCTCGACCGAGGACGTGAACACGCGTCCCGGCTTCGTGGGCAGCGCCTCCTCGGGACCAAGCAGCTGTGCCCCCGCGTGCACCGCGCTCAGGGCAACGTTGGGCGGCGCCGAGCGCCACACCGTGTAGTTCGCGATCTCGTAGTTGGGGTCGGCGTCGAGATAGCTCCCGTACCAGTCGACCTTGACCTTGCCGCCCTGATCGTTGGGGACGTCACGGATCCCGGCGCTCACCGGCTCGGGGTTGCCGAGCTTGCCGAAGCGCTCGATCCGCTGCGCGTAGATGTCGTTGTTGGTACCGCTGCGGTAATCCTGCCAGGTGACGATCGCGCCCCCCGCTCCGTCCGAGGCGATCGTCGGGGTGACCTGGTTGCTCGCCGCGGCGCACAGCGCCACGCCGTTGTAGGTCCACTGCGTGGCCCCGGCCGCGGTCACCCGCTGCGCGTAGATGTCGTTGTTGGTGCCGCTGCGGACGTCGTTCCAGGTGACGATCGCGCCCCCCGCGCCGTCCGAGGCGATCGTGGAATTGGTCTGATCGTTCGCCGCGGTGCACAGCGCCACGCCGTCGGTGGTCCACTGCGGCACCCCCGCCGCGTTCACCCGCTGCGCGTAGATGTCGTAGTTGGTGCCGCTGCGGTAGTCGTACCAGGTGACGATCGCGCCCCCGGCTCCGTCCGAGACGATCGTCGGGACGGCCTGGCTGTTCGCCGCGGTGCACAGCGCCACCCCGTTCCCCGTCCACTGCGGCACCCCCGCCGCGTTCACCCGCTGCGCGTAGATGTCGTAGTTGGTACCGCTGCGGGAGTCGTACCAGGTCACGATCGCGCCCCCCGCGCCGTCCGAGGCGATCGTCGGGACGACCTGGTCGCTCGCCGCGGTGCACAGCGCCACCCCATCCGCCGTCCACTGTGGCACTCCCGCCACGTTCACCCGCTGCGCGTAGATGTCGGCGTTGCCGCTGCGGAAGTCGTTCCAGGTGACGATCGCGCCCCCGGCCCCGTCCGAGACGATTGTCGGAGAGTACTGGTCGTTCGCCGCGGTGCACAGCGCCACCCCATTCCCCGTCCACTGCGGCACCCCCGCCGCGTTCACCCGCTGCGCGTAAATGTCGTAGTTGGTGCCGCCGCGGTAGTCGGACCAGGTGACGATCGCGCCCCCCGCTCCGTCCGAGACGATCGTCGGGTAGTACTGGTTGTTCGCCGCGGTGCACAGCGCCACGCCGTTGGCGGTCCATTGCGGCACCCCCGCCGCGTTCACCCGCTGCGCGTAGATGTCGTAGTTGGTGCCGCCGCGGTAGTCCTGCCAGGTGACGATCGCGCCCCCCGCCCCGTCCGACACGATCGTGGGGTAGGCCTGGTCGTTCGCCGCGGTGCACAGCGCCACCCCATTCGCCGTCCACAGCGGCACCCCCGCCGCGTTCACCCGCTGCGCGTAGATGTCGTAGCTGCCGCTGCGACCGTCCTGCCAGGTGACGATCGCGCCCCCGGCTCCGTCCGAGACGATCGTCGGGGAGGCCTGGTCGTTCGCCGCGGTGCACAGGGGCACATTGCCGTTGTTCGGGTCATGAGGCCAGGCGGCCCATCCTCGCCTCGTCAGGCTGCCAAGCATCAGGAGGGACAGAAGCACGGTTAGTGCAGCGCGGACACGCATGGCGGACCTCCTCATGGTGTTTGACGCGCGCCCGGGATGGCACGCGCCAGTCTGGTGGGGGGTTCAGAACGCCTCAATTCTAGCCCTGAGCGTGGCGCTCGTCTGCTACCGAAATGCTACCGACTCCCTGCCCCTTCCTGCCCTCCCATGCCCGCTCCTGCCCGCAAAGTTGAAGAGCCCCGCGGAGCGACAACGCCGCGGGGCTCTGTGACATCCGTTGTAGCGCAATGCCTTGGATGAGATCGAGCGCTGTTGGTCGACTTCAGGCCTCAGCAGTTTTCGAGACCGTCCGATTCAACCGCTCTCGCACCGCTCCGGGCGGCAACGTCAGGCGCTCCACACTCCGACCTCGAACACCGGGCCGGGCACCGTGAAGCGCACCAGGTCGTCGGGCGGCAGCGTGACGCCTCGCTCCCCCGCCGGTCCGAGGTGGAGCACCAGCTCCACCGCCTCGCCGCTCGTGAGCCCGAGTGAGGCGAACGGCAGCGCGATCTCGACGATCGGGCCCACCTCGCAGCGCGCGCCGGGAAGCGGCGCCCCCTCGCCGCCGATCACCGGGCGGCTGCCGGGCACCAGGCCCTCGATCCGCGCCACCCGCGCACGCGGCGTGAGCAGCTCGACGGTGAGGGCCACGTGGTCGCCGGGCGGCGTGCGATCGGCGAAGTCGAGCCTCAGGTAGAGTGCCGCGGGATCGAAGCCGTAGTAGAGATCGCGCGCCGATCCGGCGTCGCGGTGCATCGCCCCGCCCCCGGCTCCGAGCCCGATGTGCCCGGCGGCGTACCACTCGTAGAACTGGGTGCGCTGGCCGTCGAGCGTGGGGTGCACGAAGCCGAGCGGCGGCTCGACGCCATCGCGCCGCGCCGCGGGCCGCGCCACCGGAACCGCGAGCCAGGCCGGAATCTTGAGCGCGGCGCGCTCGTAGACCGCCGCCAGGTGCTCGCGGAACAGCCGGTCGAACACCGCCTTGTCGCCGGTAGCGTGGTCGTCGCCGAACCACCACATCCAGTCGGAGCCGCAGGCGGCATCGAGCGCCTCCCACGCTTCGGCGGCCTCGGCCGGGCGCGTGGCGGCATCGAGCAGCGCGCGGCGCGCGCGCGCGATCAGCTCCCAGGCGCGGTTCTTCTCCGGCTTGCCGATCCAGACGTGGAAGTCGGCGTCGATCCAGGAGCCCGAGTGGAGGCCGGGGAGTTGATCCTGCGCGCGGCCCGCGGCCAGCACCTCGGAGGGCGTGCGGGTGCGGATGTCCGGGGCGTGCTCGAGCGCGTCATAGAGCGCCTCGAGGAACGGCGCGCCGTCGTCGGCGTAGCCCTCCCAGCAGTTCTCGCCGTCGAGGATGATCGACACCAGCGGTGGCGCCTCCCCCCCGCGGCGCTGACTTCCCACGCGGCGCAGGCGCGCCAGCAGGTCGGCGACCGCTTCACCGGGGGCCCAGTTCTGGTACACGAAGCCGATGCGGTCCGAGAGCTCGTGGTCGCGGAAGAACATCGCCACGTCGCCGGCCGGCGTCGACAGCCGCCACGGCCGGTAGACCGGGGCGCGGCGACGCTCGCCGGGCGGCAGCGAGCGCCACAGCACGCCCTCGTCGCTCGCCAGCCACTTGAGCCCGGCGCGCGCCGCGAGCTCGACCGCCTCGGGGCTCACGCCGCCCTCGGGGGGCCACATCCCCGCCGGCGCCCCGCCGAAGGCACGGGCGTGGCGGGCGAGCGCCCGCGCAACCTGACGCTCCGCATCCTCGGGCGCCGCGAACGGCTCGGCGGGCAGCGCGAGATCGGGACGGGCGCGACGCGCGCACGTGATGTCGATGATCAGCGGCAGGATGGGATGGAAGTAGGGCGAGGCCGACAGCTCGATCTGGCCGCGCTCCGCCAGCGCCCGATAGGCGGGCAGCACCTGCGCGGTGAGCCGCTGCGACAGCGCGAGCAGCCCGTCACGCTCGGCCGCTCCGGGGCTCGCCACCGTGGCCGCGCGGCGCGCTTCGGGCTCGTCGAGGAACATCGGATCGATCCAGGCCAGCAGGAAGAACACCTCGAGCGTCGCCAGATCGGCCTCCGCCGGCGCCGCGCCCGGACGCGACAGGCGGCGCACCAGCTCGGCATAGCGCGGCCAGCGCTCGAGCGCGTGGCGCGGCGCCTGGCTACAACGCGACACGATCTCGGCCCGCTCCGCCGCCTCGAGGGAGGCGACCGGACGCGCGATCAGTTCGAACAGAGCGTCGGGCGCGCCGCCCGCCGCCTCCTCGAGCTGGTCGAGCAGCGAGGGCACGAAGTTGAAGGTGGCGCGCACCCCGGGATGGCGCTCGAGGTGGCGCGCCATGTCGAGGTAGTCCTTGGTGGCGTGGAGCCGCACCCAGGGCAGCAGCGAGCGGCCCTCGCGCGGGCTGCGGTAGTCGGGCTGGTGATGATGCCAGAGGAACAGGACCTCGACCGGCGCGGGCGCTTCGCTCACCGGGAGCTCCTCGGTCCCCTGCCGGTCAGCGCGAGCCGGCCTTGACCTCGGCCATCATGACGCGGGCGCGGTTGGCGCCCGCGGTGTCGCCGAACTCGTCGACCACGCGCTGCAGTCGCTTGATCGCCTCGGCGGGCTGGTTGAGCGCGCGGTAGCAGCGCGCCGAGCTGATCAGGAACTCGGCCGAGGACTCGCGATCCGGGAAGCGGCCCACCAGGCTCTCGTAGCCGGCGGCGGCCTCCTGCATCTGCTTCGCCGACTCGGCGCCCCGCCCGCTCAGCGCCAGCGCCGTGGCGTTGCTCTCCAGCGCATAGGCGAGGCTGCGGCGCACGCCGTCCGAGACCATCCCGCGCGGGCGCTTCGCCAGATAGGTGCGGTACTCGTCGACCGCCTTCTGGAAGTCGCCCTCCTCGCCGCGCCAGAACGCGTCGTCGCCGGCGACCCGGTGCGCTTCGGTGGCGCTGCGCGTCCCCGGGTACTGCTTGATCACCTGCTGGGCGGTTTCGTAGGAGCGCGGGTAGTAGCCCTGCCAGAACATGATCTCGGCCTCGGCGAGCCGGCCGGACGCGGTGTTCTCGGTCGCGGCCTGGGCCCGGAAGTAGAGGAACCCGAGCAGAGCCGCCGCGGCCACCGCGCCGACCACCGACGAGGCGATCCGGCCGTACTGCTGCCACCACTCGCCGAGCTGGTCGATGAGCTCGGCGCCCGGATCCGCGAGGCGCGCGCCGCTCCTCTTCACTAAAGCCAAGTCCTGCCTCCGGTTAGCCGAATCGTCTCGCCTGGCGCTAGAGCCATCCCGTCCGCTTCGAGCCGCAGTAAAGTAGCGGCTCCATCGCGCACCGTCAAGAAGCGTACGGCGTTCACCACGCCCGCCTCAGGCGGCGCAGCGCACGCACGCCACCGTGCCGCGCGCCCGCACCAGCATCTCGGCGCGGCTGCCGCAGGTGGGACAGGCCGGCAGCTCGGGGACACCGCGCGCGACATCGACCCGTGCCGTGAGCCGCACATGCACCGCGCCGGCACGCAGCTCCTGCTCGACGTCGGCGACCGGCCACGACCACTCGGTCAGAGCCCACAGCCGCACCTCGGTGCGCAGCGCCCAGCGTTGCCGCACCTCGGCCGCGCGGCGCTCCCATTCGAGCTTGAGCGACACGCCGTCACCGTGCTCCAGGTCGCCCTCGTCGCCGTTGGAGGTGCGGCGACGCAGCCGCTCCTCCTCCTCCTCGATGCGCGCCGAGAAGAACTCGCCCAGCCGCTCCAGCTCGTCATCACGCAGCCGGTTGACGGCGCGCTCCCACTCCTCCTCACGCTCGTCGAGCAGCCGGTCGAGGTGGGTGCGCGCCGCCGCCATCCACGTCGCGCGCTGCTCGGGCACCAGCGCATCGCTGACCTGGTAGAGCCCGTCGCGCACCCGGAGCTCGAGCAGATCGTGCGCGTTCGCGGACTCGATCAGCTCGCCGCCGGGGCCGATCAGCACCACCCACGGCTCCTGCCACGGCAGGCCGCCCCAGCGCGTCGCCACGGCGTGGAAGGACACCCGGCGCTCGTAGCGCACCGGCCCGAGCCGCGCCGGCCCCCAGCGCAGTCCGCGCACCCGGCACACCGCGGCCAGCCCCTCGTCGCCCACCCCCGGCACGCGCGCCAGCGCGGTGCGGCGCGCGACCAGCGGCTCCTCGAGCGCCGCCTCGAGGATGCGCCGCCCGCCCACGCTGCCCGGCGCGGTGAACCAGGCGCCGCGCGGCAGGGTCGGTCGCAGCGGATCGAACACCAGGCGCACGCGCTGCCGGCGCCAGCGGCGGCGCAGCGCCGCCGACAGCTCGACCTCCCAGTCGCCGCGCGCCGCGTCGCTCACGCTGCACTCGGTCGAGGCCAGCCAGCGGCCCACGAACGCGCGCCACTCGGGCGGCAGCACCGGCGCCGCGCCGCGCGGTCCGCCGGTCCCCGGCTCGCCGGGGCCGTGGGGACGCGCGGTCGTGCCCCGGCGTCGCGGTGCGCGCCGCTCAGTCGCCGTCGCCATCGTCCTTCGCCTCCAGGGTGGGGAACAGCCATTCCTGCCGATCCTTCTGCTGCTGGTAGAGCCGCCGGGCCACCACCAGGTGCTGGGCCAGCTCGGCGAAGCGGCGCTTGCGCGCCCGCGGGTTGGTCGATTCGGTCCAGCGCTTGAACACCTCGTCCTCGAACGAGCCGTGGGGCTGCCAGGTGCCGAGGATCTCCTCCATCTCCCCCACCACCAGCTCGAACATCCGGATCTTGCGGTCGAGGATCTCGAGCACATAGGCCTCGATGGTGCCGCGCGCCACCAGGTTGATGACCCGCACCGGGTGCTCCTGGCCGAGGCGGTGGACGCGCCCGATGCGCTGCTCGACCCGCATCGGGTTCCAGGGCAGGTCGTAGTTGATCACGATGCGGCAGAACTGGAGGTTGCGCCCTTCGCCGCCGGCCTCGGTGCTGACCAGCACGCGCAGCGGGCCGCGGAAGCGCTCGAGCGCCTCCTCCTTCTCGCGCCAGCCCAGCTCGCCGTGGAACACCGCCGGCTCCTCGCCCGCGGCGCGCAGCGCTTCGACGATCGAGTCCTGGGTGGAACGGAACTGGGTGAAGATGATGCACTTCTCGCCACTCAGGCTGGCGAGACTACGCAGCAGCGAACGGATCTTGCTGGGCTCGGCGCTCACCTCGCCGGCCTGCTGGGCGAGGCGGCGCAGCATGCGGCCATCGAGGCCGTCGGGGCGCCGGCTCAGCTTGTCGAGCGTGGCGCGCGCGGCGGCCCACGAGGAGCCCATCTCCTTCTGGAGCACCATGAGCGTGAAGTAGTGGGGGCGGCCCGGGCCCCCGGCCTCGCCGTGCACTGCGGCGGCGACGAAGTCGCTGACCTCGTGGTAGAGGCGCCGCTCCTCGGCGGTCTGGACCACCCACTGGGTCTCGACCTTGCGGGGCGCGAACACCAAGTCGGTGTCGGCGCGCCGACTGCGGATCATGACGGACTCGAGCAGCGCGCGCAGGCGCGGGGTGTTGCGGGGCGTGCGCTTGTCGTGCCCGGTCAGGAAGTCGCGACGGAACTGCGAGAACGTGCCCACGGTGCCGGGACGCACCAGGGTGGCGAGGTTGTAGAGCTCGCGCATGTCGTTCTGGACCGGCGTGGCGGTGAGCAGCAGCAGGTAGCGCGGGTTCAGGTCGTTGATGAACTTCCAGCCCAGCGTCAGGTGGTTGCGCAGCCGGTGCGCTTCGTCGACCACCACCACGTCGTAGTTGGCGCCCCGCACCCGGCGGCGGTGGCGCTCGTGACGCGCGGTCTCCAGCGACGAGATGACCAGCGGGTGGCGGCCCCACTGCCCGGCCGGACCGCGCGACACCACGAAGTCGAGCTCGAACTTCTCCCACAGCTCGGCGCGCCACTGCTCGCACAGCGACGCCGGCACCAGCACCAGCGCGGTGCGCACCGCGCCGCGCAGCACGTACTCCTTGAGCACGATGCCGGCCTCGACCGTCTTGCCCAGCCCCACCTCGTCGGCCAGGATCGCGCGCCCGTTGAGGTCGCGCATCACCTTGTCGCAGGCGCGAATCTGGTGGGCGAAGCGCTCCACGCCGCGCAGAGACTCGAGCGAGATCAGGCGATCGGTCCCGGCCCAGCCGGCCCAGCGTTCGGCGGCGGCGCGCAGCTCGAAGGGCGGGGCGGGGATCGCGCCGTCGCCGGCCTGCCAGCGCTGGAACAACGCGTCGGCCTGCGGGTGCCAGGCGCGGGTGCGCGCCGGCGCCGCGGCGCTGACCCGCGGCGCGCCGTCGCCCTCGACGGTTTCCCAGTCGCGCTGGGCCGACAGCCGCTTGAGCCGGCCGTCGAACACCACCTCCAGCACCTCGCGCCCGCGGTCGGTGTGCACCTCGACCACCAGGCCATCGCCGAACTGCGGGTGGCGCAGGCGCTGGCCGATGCGGTAGCGGGCCTGGGTCAGCTCCACGACGAGTCTCCGGATGCGGCGGGTCGGGGCGCGCTCATCGGCTAGTAGCTCGCGTAGACCACCACGCCGGCGGTGGCCTGGAGGACGTTGTTGACGGTCGATTCGTGGAACACCGCCATGTAGCGCGCGTTCAGGTCCCACGCCCAGCTGCGCCAGAAGAAGTGCTCGACCCCGGCGCCGGCGCTCAGGTAGTAGCCGTCGCTGGTCAGGTACTCGGTCTCGCCGCTGTTGAGGTTGTAATGGCCGCCGCTCACCAGCCCCACGCCCCCGCTCAGCATGCGGGTGGTGTTGGTGCGGGTGCCGAACAGCTGGTAGATGTCCAGCCCCCAGGTGATCCAGGTCACCGAGGCCGGGGCCTCGCTGCTGTCGGCCGGAACCTCGACCCCGGTGTAGGGATCGCGAAACGGCCCGGTGCCGCGAAAGTCGAACTTCTGGCTCTCGAACGAGAGCCCGATCGCGCGCTCGTAGCGGGTGCGGTAGCGGAGCCGCACCGCCAGGCCGGGTCCGTTGCCGAAATCGCTCCCGATGTCGCCCGACTGGGTCAGCGCCCCGTAGCTGCCCTCGATCGACAGTCCGACCTGTCCGGGACGCGGCGGGATGACCAGCGCCTTGGCCGCGGCGGCCCCGGGCAGCGCGACGACGATGACCAGCGGCACCACGATCTGCATGCAACGACGCCACTCCATGAAGTTCTCCTTCGGGGCTGCCCTCAGGCGCGAGGGTGGAATGTGCGGTGGATCTCCCGCAGATAGGCCCGGTCGAGATGGGTGTAGATCGCGGTGGTGGTGACCGAGGCGTGGCCCAGCAGCTCCTGGACCACGCGCAGGTCGGCGCCCCCTTCGAGCAGGTGGGTCGCGAACGAATGGCGCAGCGCGTGCGGGTGGACACGGGTGGCGAGCCCGGCGGCGCGCGCGATGCCGCGCAGGATCTTCCAGTAGCCCATGCGGCCCAGCCGCCCGCCGCGCGCGTTGACGAACACCGCGTCGTGGCGCGGCGCCGGCCGCGCCGCCCCGGCGCGACGGCGGGTGCGGCCGGTCACGAGCAGCGGGCGGCCGCGCTCCAGATACTCACGCAGCGCGCGCTCGGCGGCGCGCCCGAACGGCACGGTGCGCTCGCGGTCGCGCTTGCCCAGCACCGTCACCGTGCGGTCGCTGAGATGGACCCGGTTGCGATCGAGCCCGCACAGCTCCGAGGCCCGCAGCCCGCTGGCGTAGGCGAGCTCGAGCAACGCGCGGTCGCGGAGGCGCAGCGGTTCCTCCCCCGCGGGCTGGGCGAGCAGGCGCTCGACGTCGGCGACCGCGAGCGCGTGCGGCAGCCGGCGCTCGCGCCGCGCCGGCGGCAGCGCCCCCAGCGGCCCGGGTCCCGGCCGCGCCTCGCCCGGCCGATGGGCGCGCTCGAGCGCGCGGTGGAAGCCGCGCAGCGCCGAGCGCCGCCGCGCGATGGTGGCGCCGGCGAGGCCGCGCTTGTGGAGCGCGGCGAAGTAGCCGTCGACCAGGGTCGGGCCGGCCTCGTCCCAGGCGCCGAGCCGGTGGCGGCGCGCGAACGTGGCGTAGTCGGCGAGATCGCGGGCATAGGCGTCGAGGGTGTGGGGGCTCAGGCGCCGGCCGGTGCGCAGTCCGTCCAGGAACGCCTCGACCTCGAGGGTGAGCGCGTCGGGGCGGGCGGTGGCGCTCACGCCGACCTCCGCGCGTCCGGCGGCGTGTCCACTCCGGGCGGCGGCCCGGAGAGCCACGCGGCGATGCGGCGCGCCAGCGGCAGCGGCACGTCGGCGCGGCGCGCGATCTCCTCGGCCGCCACGCCGCGCAGCGCGGCCACCGAGCCGAAGGCGTGCAGCAGCGCGGCGCGGCGCGCCGGTCCCACGCCCGGCACCTGGTCGAGCTCGCTCGCGATGCGGGCGCGGCCGCGCAGCAGGCGGTGGTAGGTGATGCCGAAGCGATGCGCCTCGTCGCGCAGGCGCTGCAGCGACTGGAGGGCGGCGCTGCGGCGCGGCAGCGTGACGGTGGTGCCGTCCTCGCGCACCACGGTCTCCTCGCGCTTGGCGAGCCCGATGAGCGGGACCTCGCGGGTGCTGATGCGCTGGAGCGCGGCGCGCGCCGCCCCCACCTGCCCCACGCCGCCGTCGACCATGACCAGGTCGGGGCGCGGCAGCTCGCCCGACTCGACCCGCGTCCAGTAGCGCTCGACCGCCTCGCCGATCATGGCGAAGTCGTCGGGACCCGGCCGCCGGATGCGCATGCGCCGGTAGAGGCCCTTGCGCGGGCGCCCGTTCTCGCTCGCCACCACCGCCGCGACCGCGCCCTCGGGACCGAAGTTCGAGATGTCGAAGCACACCACCCGGTGGGGCGGGCTCGGCAGCCCGAGCACGCGCTGCAGATCGGCGACCTCGGGCGAGAAGCGGGCGCGGCGGCCGGCGGCGCGCGCCTCGAGGTCCTCGAGCGCGAGGGCCGCGTTGCGCTGCGCCGCCGCCAGCAGGCGTCGCCCGCGGCCGCGCTGCGCGACCTTGAGCTCGACCGGATGCCCGGCGTGGGCGGCCAGCGCTTCGGCGGTGGGGCCGGCATCGGCGGGATCGTGCGCGCACAGGATCAGGCGCGGCAGCTCGGGACGGGCGAGGTAGTGCTGGGTCAGGAAGGCCTGGAGCAGCGTGGGATCGTCGAGCCCGCCGCCGCGCTCGATCACCCGCGACTCCTTGCCGACCACGCGCCCGCCGCGCAGCAGCAACACCGCCGCCGCCGCCCGCCGCCCGTGGCGCGCGAGCCCCACCACGTCGGCGTCACGGCCGCCCGGCCGCACCACCTGCTGGGGCACCCGCGCCCTCTCGAGCAGGCGGATCTGATCGCGGCGCCGCGCCGCCACCTCGTAGCGCCGCGCCACGGCGGCTTCCGCCATCTCGCCCTCGAGGCGATGGAGCAGATCGCGGTCGCGGCCGGTCAGGAACAGCAGCAGGCCGTCGATCAGCCCGCGGTAGTCCTGCGGGGTGACCCCGGCCCGCGAGGTGCAGGGACCGACGCAGCGCTTGATGTGGTAGTAGAGGCACGGCCGGTCGGCGCGCTGGTAGTCCTCGAAGTTACGGCAGGTGCGCACCGGGAAGATGCGGCGGATCTCGCGCAGGGTGCGGCGCAGGCGCTTGACGTCGGTATAGGGACCCAGGTAGCGCGCGCCGTCGGAGCGCACGTTACGCGTCACCGAGAGGCGCGGCCACTCCTCCTGGACGCTGATCCTGACGTACGGGTAGCTCTTGTCGTCCTTGAGCAGGATGTTGTAATGCGGATGGTGCTGGCGGATGAGGGTGGACTCGAGCAGCAGCGCCTCGGCCTCGGTCTGGGTCAGGATGGTATCGAGGTCGGTGGCCGCCGCCATGAGCTCGCGGAGGCGCGGGTCCTCGAACTCGCCGCCGAGGTAGCTGCGCACCCGGTGGAGCAGGCTCTTGGCCTTGCCGACGTAGAGCACCCGTCCCCGCGCGTCCTTCCACAGGTAAACCCCCGGAAGGGCCGGCAGATTCTGGACTTTTTCGCTCACGGCGCTCATGGGAGCCTCCGCACCCCCGAAGACGGTAGGGGAAGTGGAAACACTACACCTCACCCGCGCGACCGGCAACGACCGGCGCCCCGGTCACCGCACCCGCCCCGTCGCGGCGGCGCGGCGGTCGAACGCCGCGCAGGCGCGCACGTCGCGCGCGCCTTGACAGCACGCGCCGCGGCCACGTATCGTCGTTGGGCTCTTGTCCGTTCCAGGAGGAGGTCGAGGAATGCCCCACCACAAGTCGGCCGCCAAACGGGTGATCACCAACGCTCGGGCCGAGCGCCGTAACATCGCCCTGCGCAGCCGGATGCGCGCGGCGCTGCGCGCGGTCCGCTCGTCCACCACCCGCGAGACGGCAGCCCACGCATATCAGAAAGCGGTCTCGATCCTCGATCGGACCGCCGCCAAGGGCGTCATCAAGTGGGAGACCGCGAGCCGCCACAAGTCACGCCTGGCGCGATTCGCGCGCAAGCTGACCGCCTGAACCGCCGATGACGCCCCGGGCCACGCGACGGGCGGCCCTCCTGTTCCTCGGTCTCGAGCTGGCCGCCTGCGCCCCGGCGTCGGCGGCCGAGCCGTTTCCGGTGGTCCCGCAGCCTCCGCCCGAGCACCAGTCCCATCTGTGGGCGTATACCAGCATGGCGGCCGGCGCGGGCCTGATCGGCGTCTCGTTCGCCTTCTCCCACAAGGCCGACCAGACCTACGATCAGTACCTGGCGGCCACTGACCCGAATGAGATCTCGAGCCTCTACGACCAGACCATCTTCTACGACCGCTGGTCGACCGGCACGCTGCTCACCGGCGAGCTGCTGATCGTGACCGGGCTCTACCTGCGCTTCCTGCGGCCCCATTCGTCGCGGCGCGTGAGCCTCGAGGCCGGACCGCGGACATGCGCGCTCGCGCTGCACTTCTAGTCGCGCTCGCGGCGCTGGCGGCCGGGTGCAGCGAGCGCCCGCGCTCCAACCCCTTCGACCCCGCGAACCCGGCGACCGGGGGCCGGCCGGCGGGGTTCCAGGCCCTGGCCGGCGACGGGCGGGTCACGCTGCGGTGGCAGCCGGCTTCCTCCGCCGGGCTGCTCGGCTACCAGGCGATGCGCAGCCTTTCGTCCACCACCGGGTTCACTCCCATCTCGGCGGTGCTGGCTCCCAGCGTCACGTCGTTCTCCGACGTCGGCCTGCTCAACGGCGCCGATCACTACTACCGGCTCTACTTCGTGTTCAGCTCCGGCCTCGGCTCGCTGTACGCCAGCGACGTGGCCACTCCCGGCCCGGTCACGCCGTGGGTCGGGGACGATGGCCCACCGGTGCTCTATCGGCTCAGCAACGATGGCCGGCACGTGGTCGACTATGTGCCCGGGGCCGTCACGCAATCGGTCGCCGACATCGACGTCGATCGTGGCACGGGCGCGGTATGGTCCGCCGACCCGGTCCAGGGCATGGTGACGATCTACCAGCCCACGAGCGGCCTGAGCACACCCGTGCGGGGCCTCGCCCAGCCGGTCGCGATCGCGGTCGATTCGATCGACCACACCGCCTGGGTGGGCGAGGACGTCCGCGGCGGCTCGGTCGATCACTTCGGCCCCGACGGCAACCTCGCTGCGCCCCCGAGCCTCGGGGTGTTCGAATCGCCGATCGGGCTCGCCATCGATCCCAACGACCGCTCGGTGTGGGTGTGCGAGCGCACCGGCAGCCGTGTGCGCCACCTCGATCGGAGCGCGGGGCCGCTCTCGACCAGCTACGTCATCAATCCCTCACGGGTCGCCGTCGACTCGGTGACGCGCGACGCCTGGGTGACCTCGTTCACCCACGGCCTCATCGTCCATTTGAGCCCCGGCGGGGTGAGGAGCGACAGCATCACCGCCATCACCAGCCCGGTTGGGATCGTGGTCGACGGACCGCGCGGCAGCATCTGGGTCACCGATCCGTTGGCCGGCACCGTGACCGCCCTGACCACGGGCGGCGCCATCAAGTCCAAAGTGAGCGGGCTCGCCGGCGCCTACGACATCGCGCTCGACCCGCGCACCGGCGAGGTGTGGGTGGCGGCCCAGGACGCCGCCGCGGTGGTGCGCATCTCCCCCGCCGGCGTGCCCCTGCGCGTGCTGGGCGGGTTCGCGGCCCCCGACGCCATCGCGCTCGACACCGGGAGCGGCGCGGTGGTGGCGCCGGCCGGCGCGCGGCGGGCGCCGCCCGACCTGGCTCAGCGCACGATCACGACGCGGGCCGCGTCCGCGCGCCCGGCCTGGGTGACGCGCGCGAAGTAGAGTCCGGGAGGCAGCGACGCACCCGGGCCCAGGTCGGCGAGGTTGAGACCACGGCCCGGGTGATCGACATCGATGCGCCGCCAGCGCCGGCCGCCGGGATCGAGTAGCTCGATCCTCACCGGCGTGCCGTGCGGCACCTCGTAGGCGACCTCAGGGCCCTCGCGCGCCGGGTTGGGGCGCACAGCGCGGATGACCGGCGACGGCGCGGGGGGCTGCGGGGCGCTCTCGCCCGACAGGTCGCGGCGCGCCATGAAGACGTCGGGATTGCCGTTGCGCCCGTCGGCCCAGGCGGCGAACAACGAACCGCCTCGGGCCGCAAGCGCGATGTAGTCGCCCTGGTTGGGCGCGATGTTGCTCGACACCAGGGTCCAGTTGGTGAGCCGGTTGGCGAGCGGGCCGGCCTCGGTCCAGGTGAAGCCGCCGTCGGCCGAGCGCGCGTGGCGGATCGACGAGGCGCCGCCACACAGCGCGGGTGAGTCGCGCCAGTCGTACCAGGCGACGTAGACGCCGCCGTCGTCGGCGACCGTGACCTCGGGCAGCCAGTCGTCGTAGCCGGCCGGATCGCCGTTGACCCGCGTCGGCGCCAGCCAGTGGACCGCGTCGTCGCTGGCGGCGACGAACACGTCGCGATGATCGCGGGCGCGCTCGTCGCCCGGGACGTGGATGCCGCTCGCGATGCGATAGCCGCCGGTCCCGGTGTTGTAGGGGGCGATGCGCAGGTAGTAGTCGCCGCTCGCCGGCAGGGTGAAGACCAGCACCCGGGCCCACAGGACGATCGGGGCGTTGTAGGCCAGCAGGGTCTGTCCGTCTCCGCACACGATGCGCATCGACAGATCGAGCCCCGCGGCCAGCGAGTCGAGATAGAAGGTCCAGGTCTGCCCGGCCGGGCCGTGCAGCCGGTAGAAATCGATGTCCCCCTGGGCCTCGATCGTGCCGCGCAGCATCCCCCCGACGGCTGCCGGCGTGGCGCTCGCCGGGTCGCTGCTCGGGCTGGTCTCGACGAAGGGGGTCCCGGTGCCCAGCGGGTCGCGGTAGAAATCGACCGACTCGTTCCAGCTCATGTACACGCGACCGCGGTAGGGTCCTCCGCTGCGGTCCACGGCCAGGGACGGGAACGCGAACCCGTAGGGTCGGTTGAAGCCCGGCGCACCGCTCCCGAAGTTGGTGTGGATCGCGGCCGCGACGTTGGCGGGCTCGAAGCTTGCGCCGCCGTCGCGCGACACCCGCGCCCGCAGGAAGTCGGCCCCGGCGGCGCTGCGCGTGGTGTCGATCGAGGTCCACGCGGTGACGATCTCCCCCGCCGGCCCGAACGCCGGGCGCGAGCCCTGCACCATCCCGTCCTCGGCGCGCGCCGAGAGCTTGAGCGGCGGCGACCACGCCCCGGCGGCCGGGGTCCAGCGCTGGAACTCGATCTCGCTCTGGGTCACTCCGTTGAGGCGGAAGAAGCTGGTGTAGGTGAGGGCCAGCTCGCCGCTCAGCGAGTCGGCGGCGATCCACGGCTTGTCGGGCAGCGTGTCACGCCCCGCCTCGCGGGCCAGGACCGGCGGATCGAATGCGAAGCCGGTGGCCCCGAAGTGTCCGGCGGCGACCGCGACCGAGTTCCGGCCCCCGACGCTCGTGGCCATGCCGGAGAGGTAGAACGTGCCGCTCTTCTCGTCGACCGCGAGGGTGGGATCGCTGAACCACACGCCGACTACGCTGCCGCGCGGCGGCGCGCCCGCCGCGACCCAGTTGAGCCCGCCGTCGCGCGACCAGGCCACGCCCAGCGCGTCGCCCCCCACCGCGCTGCCGCTGCCGTCGTTCCAGGCCGCCACCAGCTCGTCGCCGCGCACCGCGAGCGCGACCTCCGACTGGGCCGCGTTCGGCACCTCGCTCAGGCTCGGATCATTGACCATCCGGTTGGCGGGCGGAGTGGTGGTGGCGGGCGACGCCGCGGGTGCGCGCAGCACCCGGTCGCCTCGCGCGGCGCCTTGCGGCCCGCCCGCCTCGGCGCGGTCGCGCGGCGGCTCGAGCATCAGGCGGGCGCGGACCGGCGCCGGCGCGGCGCGCCGCAGCGCGGCGCGCAGGCGGTCGAGGCGCTCCATCTCCTCGCGGGCCGGGGCCACCAGCGTGGCGCGTTCGAGCGCCTTGAGCGCGGCGAACCGGAGCCGGGCGGCCTCGGCGCCGGCCTCGGGACCCGCGGCACGAGCCGGGCCGGTGGCCAAGGCTGCGAGCAGCAGCCACCCCAGCAGCTCGAGGCCGCGTCTAGAAGTTGAATCCGATCGAGAACTGGGTACGCGGGCGGCGGGCGTAGGTCCGGAAGTCGATCGTGGGCCAGGCATAGGTCCAGCGTATGGCCGGGAAGTACCCGCCGCCAATGAAGAATCCGGTGCCCAGGCTGCCGAGCCGGCCCTGGACCGAGGCCGGGCCCAGGGCGTCAATGCCGCCCGTCCCCACCGTCTGCGGCGGGTCCTGACCCGGGTCCCACGCCCAGGCCACCTCGCCGAACACGAGGCCGCTCACGGTCGGAAGCATCCACGGCGCCGGCATCGCCACGGTGAGGCCGCGCAGCAGCGGGAAGCGCATCTCCTCGGTCACCTCGGCCACCCGCAGGCCCGCCATGGTGCGGTAGTCGTAGCCCGGCAGCGAGCGCGGGCCGCCGAGGTAGCTGCGCTGGGCGTCGTTCCCCATGCTGGCCTGACCGAAGAGGCGGGTCGCGAACACCAGCTGCGGGATCGGCTGCGAGTAATGCCGCATCTCGCCCAGCAGGGTGCCGAAGTCGCCGGCGCCCGAGGTCATGTCGCGGGTGTAGCCGGCGCTGACGTAGGTGCGAATGCCGCCGCTCGGACCCAGCATCGACCAGCGCGAGTTGTCGTACACCAGGGTGACGAAGTTCGAGACCATGTCGATGTTCTGGAACTCCCCGTTGCGCAGCAGGTGGCCGTCGGCATGGCGCACGAACACCTGGCCCTCGACGCGCGTGAAACGGCTGAAGGGGTAGCTCGCGAGCCCCATGACCCCGAAGCGCCGCTCGATGCGCGGCAGATCGAGGTCGGCGTCGTAGACCTGGGTGAGCCGGAACAGCCCCACGCCCCAGTTGAGCCTGCGCGCCATGTTGACGTAGGTGACGCCGCCCTCCAGGTTGTCGAAGAAGCTGCCGCCGAACCGGTCGCTGGTGCTGGCGAGGTAGAAGTAGATCTGCTCGTTGCCGAGGATGTCGCTGAGCGCCACCTGTCCGCCCCCGCCAGCGCCGAACGTCGGATCGAAACCGACCGCGTTCTGGATCAGGTCGAAGCCGAGCCGGCGCTGGTAGCGCTGCGCCGACTCGGTGTCCGCGACCGCGGCCAGCGCCGGGGCCGCCGGGGCCGGGCCCTCGATCTCCTCGGTCAGCGAGTCGGGAGACATGCGCAGCTGGTAGGTCTGGAACGTGATCCCGTTCTGGGCGGTGTACAGCAGCCCGCGCCCGTTGGGCAGCCAGTCCGGATCGGAGGCCGGTCCGATCAGGTGGGTGATGCGGCGCGCGCTGCTCGACGGCTCGGCGGGGCGGACCCACAGGTCGCTGGTCCCGCCGCGCGTCGAGCGGAAGGCGATCCATTTGCCGTCCGGCGAGTAGACCGGCTGGCGGTCGTCGCCGGCCGGCGGGTCGCTGAGACGCTCCGGCGTGCCGCCCGCGAGCGACAGCCGGAAGAGGGAATAGTGGCCGCCGCGCTCGCCGCGGTCGGAGGCGAACGCCACCCAGCGGCCGTCGGGCGAGACGTCGGGCTCGACGTCGTCGAAGCCGTCGTGGGTCAGGCGCTCGAGCTTGACCGGACCGGCCTTGCCGTGCCGGTCGAAGCGCCAGGTGGCGCGGTAGAGATCCGAGGAGCCGCCGTAGTCCTGGGCCGAGAACACCACCGCCGTGTCCCCGGGGGCCAGGCTCGGGTTCACGACCGAGACCAGGGAGTGGAAGTCGAAGCGCCCCAGGACGTGCCCGTTGGCGGCGTCGAGGATGTAGATCGCGTCGCGGCCTCCGTGCTTCGACGACAGCGCGATGTGGCCCTCGGCCGACGCGGCGGGGCGATTGAGGAACAGGTGGAACGACTCGAACTGTGACGACTGGCCGCCGCGCAGCACCCGGCGCGTGGTGCGGTGCCCGTGGCGGTCGAGCTCGCTGATCATGAGATCGATGGCGCTCTCGCTGGCCTCGAAGTAGCAGAAGCGCACCGTGCTGTCCGCGCCCCCCCGCCCCGGCAGCACCCGCGGCCCGAGGTTGAAGCGCCCGTGATGCGTGAGGCGGGTGCCGATTTCGGACGGAGTGTGCAGGGTCGCGACCGTGGGCAGGTAGCGGCGTCGCACCGCGGCGTACCAGTCGTCGTCGACCTCGTGCAGCGACACGCCGAGGGTCATCTTGAACACGGTCTCGAAATCGTCGGCCCGATACCAGTTGTCGAGCAGGTCGAAGATCTTCGCGTCCCCGAAGCGGTCGGCGACATAGATCAGGAACGACTGGCCCTCCTTGTACATCAGGACGGTGCCGGTGATGTCGTCGCTGTTGGTCAGGGCGCGCGCCTCGCCCGAGATCACGGCATCGCGCAGCAGGCCCTCGGCATCGGCGTCCCAGTGGGTGCCGCAGTACTCCGCCAGCCCTTCGATGAACCACAGCGGCGGCATGTAGCTCTGGGCGCGGCGGTGCGCGCGCATGACGCGCGAGATCTTCTCCAGCATGTACGAGTGGGTGAGCTCGTGCCGGGTCACCCACTCGAGCCGGGTCCACGATCCGGTGTAGGGAATCAGCACCCGGCCCTTGATCAGCTCGGTGAGGCCGCCGGTGCCCTCGGAGATGATCCCGGGAGTGGCGTTGGTCTGCTGGAACAGGTGATGGGTCGCGAACAGCAGCAGCGGGACGGGATTGCGATCCTCGAGCCGGAAGCGGCGGTCGTAGGCCACCGACACGCTCTCGGCGAACGGCGCCAGCACCCGCGCCAGGCTCTCTTCCTCGGCGTAGTAGTGGAGCCGGACGTGGGGGGTCTCGAGCACCGACCAGGTGAGCGGCTCGTACTGGACCTTGTTCTTGCCGAAGCTCTGCGCCGCGGCCGGCGTGGACGCGCACGCCAGCCACCCGACCAGCGGGATCGCGGCGACGAGGCTCAGCGGGCGCATTCGAACTCCAAGAAAACCAGCGTGGCGGGCGGCCCGGACACCGCGAGGGGAAGGTCCAATAATTCTACCCGCTCCCCTCCGACAATACATCCTCAATGTTGTACAAACCCGGCGCGCTCCGGCGCGCGGCGAACCGCGCCGCCGCCAGCGCTCCGTGGGCAAAAGCCAGCCGATCCTGGGCGACATGGCGCAGCTCGAGCCACTCGCCCTCACCCGCCAGCAGCACCGCGTGGTCGCCCACCCAGGTGCCGCCGCGCACCGCGTGCACACCGATTTCGCCCGCCGCCCGCGGGCCCGCGCGCCCTTCCCGTCCAAAACGCAAGACCGGCTCTGCAGTTCGCCCACGGGCCGCCGCCGTGTCGCGGGCCAGCGCCAGCGCGGTGCCCGACGGGCTGTCGACCTTGGCGCGGTGATGGCGCTCGACGATTTCGATGTCCCAGTCCGGCACCGCGCTCAAGGCCGCCGCCAGCGCGTGCCGCAGCGCCGCCAGGCCGAGGCTGAAATTGGCTGCGCGCACGACGACTACCGCCGCGGCAGCCTCGGCCACGGCGCGCTCGTCGGCGGCCGAGAGCCCGGTGGTGCCGGTCACCAGGGCCGCCCCCCGGGCCAGGCACGCCCGCGCCGCCGCCCGGCAGCCCGCGGGGGCGCTGAAGTCGATGACCACGTCGCCACGGGTGACCACCGAGTCCAGATCGCCGCTCCACATGGTTTCATGAGGTCGCAAGTTCGCGGCCACGTCGACCAGCCCCTTGATGGCAAATTCCGGGTTGGTCGATGCGGCCTGCGCGACCGCCTGGCCCATCCGCCCGGCGGCCCCCTGGAGCACCAGCGGGATCACGCCCGCACCGGGGCGGCCGCCGCGCGCGGCGCCAGCGCGATCGACAGCTCGCGCGCCGCCGCGAGCAGGGTCTGCGCGGTGGCGGGCTCGACCGGCACCAGCGGCAGGCGCAGCTCGTTCTCGATCAGCCCCATCGCCGCGAGCAGGAACTTGACCGGCCCGGGATTGGACTCGACGAACAGCGCCTTGAACAGCGGCAGCAGGCGGCGATGGAGCGCCTCGGCCTGCGGGATCCGCCCGGCGCGCGCGGCGTCGCAGAGCGCCCGCATCTCGGCCGGCGCCACCTGTCCCGCCACCGACACCACGCCGGTCGCTCCCACCGCGATCATCGGCAGCGTGAGCGAATCGTCGCCCGACAGCAGTGTCAGGCGGGTGCGGGCGCGCACCGCGCTCGCCTGATCGAGGCTGCCCGAGGCCTCCTTGACCGCCACGATGTTGGCGATGCCGTTCAGCTTCTCGAGAGTCTCGGGCAGGGTGTTGGTCGCGGTGCGCCCCGGCACGTTGTAGATGATGAGCGGCAGCCGGGTGCTGGCCGCCACCGCGCTCCAGTGCGCGACCTGACCGCGCGGCGTGGGCTTGTTGTAGTACGGCGTCACCAGCATCGCCCCGTCGAGCCCCAGCTCCTCGGCGAGGCGGGTGAGGGCGATCGACTCGGCGGTCGAGTTGGTGCCGGTGCCGGCGATCACCGGCACGCGGCCGCGCACCTGCTGCTTGACGAACGCCCACAGCGTACGCCGCTCCTCGTGGGTGGTGGTCGCCGCCTCACCGGTCGAGCCCGACACCACCAGCCCCTCGACCCCGCGCTCGAGCATGAACTCGACCAGCCGCCCGGTCGCTTCGAGATCGAGGGCGCCATCCCTGAAAGGCGTGACCATCGCCACCGTCAGTCCGTCGAACATCGGGGCCTCCTCCTTCGTCCCTAGGGCTTCGCCGCCGGCGCCAGCGCCGGCTCGCTCCACTCGCCCGCGAATCCGACCTCGGCCGGACCGCTGAGGCGCACGTCCCAGCCTCCCTCCTGCGCCGGCTCGATCGCCACCACCAGCTCGTCCCCGCCCGCGGTTTGGATGCGCAGCGGAGCCGAATCGCCCTCGGCAACTGCCCACAACGCGGTCGCGATCGCTCCGCTCCCGCACGCCAGGGTCTCGGCCTCGACCCCGCGCTCGAAGGTGCGCATCGCGCAGCGTCCGCCGCCGAGGCGCGCGGCGAAGTCGACGTTGGCGCCGGCGGAGCCGAAGTGCGGGTGCCGGCGCAGCGCCGCGCCCCAGTCGGCGACCGGCACCCGCGTCACCTCCGGGACTCCGGTCACGAAGTGCGGCACGCCGGCGTGCACCAGGCGCCCGCCGAAGCGGCGCCCCGCCGCCTCGAGCTCGAGCCGCGCGCCGGCGCCCTCGAGGCGGCCGACGTGGACCTCGACGCCGCGCCCGTCGGCGCTGCGGCGCGCCTCCTGAACCCCGGCCGCGGTGCGGAAGCGCACGCGCCCCGCGCGACCCAGGCCGTGCTCGAGCGCGAATCGCGCCAGGCAGCGCGCGCCGTTGCCGCAGTAGTCGGCCGGACCGCCGTCGGCGTTGAAGTAACGCATCGCGTAGTCGAGCTCGGGGTCGGCCTCCAGCAGCAGCACGCCGTCGGCGCCGATGCCGCGCCGACGGTCACACAGGCGGATGATCAGGGCGGCGAGGGGCTCGGGCAGCTCGCGGTCGCGGGCGTCGATGACCACGAAGTCGTTCGCGGCGCCGTGCATCTTGAGGAACGGAATCCTCATCACGGTCCTCCGAACAGCCGGACCAGGCGCAGCCGCAGGTCCTCGACGACCCCTCCGGGATCGACCTTGACCCGGATCACCGGGCTGGCCGGCTCGACCCCGCTCTTCCATGCGCGGTTGCGGTCGTAGTCGCGGAACGCCCGGACCAGCCACGCTCCGGCCTGGAGCCGGAGCTCGAAACCGCCCTTATCGTCGACGTCACCGAGGACGTGCTGGGTCGAATCGAGCTCGGCGGCCGCGACCACGCGCAGCACGCCCAGCGTGTCACCGGTGGAGTCTATCACAGTGCCGCGCACCCGCCCCGGCGCCTTGGGGTTGGCCATGTGCAGCACCAGCCCCTCGACCGTCGGGGCCTCGGGCGTGAGCGAGATGGTGGTGTCGGCCGGCGCCAGCACGTCGACCTCGGGCTCGAAGGAGCGGTTGCGGTTGAGATCCGCGAAGCCCCACACCCGATATTGCCCCGGCACCTCGAGCCCGCTGACGCGGAAGTGACCCGCGAGGTCGGCCACCCCCACCGCGTCGAAGTCGCGCGCGGTGCTGTCGGGGGAGCGGCCGGCGGCGTAGACCCACAGGTAGGTGCCGCCGGCGCCGAAGCCCACCGCCTGGATCTCGCCTCCCAGCTGCCCGGGTGGAAAGCTGTCGGCGGTGCTGAACGGAATCGCCGCCCCGGTCTCCATGGTGTTGCCGCGCAGGTCGCGGGCGTTCATGCCCACGATCAGCGTGTAGGTCTGGTGCGGCCGGAGCGGTTCGGCCAGCACCAGGCTGATGGTGCGCCCGCTCCAGCGCCGCTGCTTGATCGGCACCCGCGGCGCCAGCGTCACCGCGTCGTTGGTCGAGCGCTGCTCCATGCCTTTCGAGAACGTCACCTCGATCGGCTCCTCGAGCGGGACCCGCGACGCCCCGGAGTCCGGGGTCGAGCTCAGCAGCCGTGGCGGCGTGATGTCGGGCGGCCCTCCCGAGGGCGGCGCGCGGCGCGCGCAGCCGGCGAGCGCGAGGCCCAGGACCACGGCCGGCGCGCATGCCCGCCGCCAGCGGCCGGGTGCGGCTCGCCCGCGCATCGCGCCGCTCACGCCCGCGGGTGCGCGCGCTGGTAGGCCCTGCGCAGGCGGCTCTTCGAGACGTGGGTGTACACCTGCGTGCTCGCGAGCGAGCGATGGCCGAGCAGCTCCTGGATGGCGCGCAGATCGGCGCCGCGGTCGAGCAGGTGGCTGGCGAACGAATGGCGCAGCGCGTGCGGCGTCACGCCCAGGCCGTCCGCCACCTCGCCGAGCCGGCGCTGGACCACGCGCTGCACGGTGCGCGGCGACAACCGCCCTCCGGCGCGCCCCGCGAACACCGGCTCGGCCCCGCGGGCCGGCGCGGTCCGGGGGACGGCGGCCACGGCGGCGGGCGACGCCGCCCCGCGGGCGGCGGCCGCGTCGGCGGCGGCCAGGTAGCGCTCGAGCGCCGCCGCGGCCGGCGCTCCGACCGGCACGATGCGCTCGCGCCGGCCCTTGCCGCGCACCCGCAGCAGCCCGCCGGCGCGGTCGATGTCGCCGCGATTGAGCCCCACCAGCTCGGCGAGCCTCAGGCCCGACGAGTAGGCGAGCTCGAGCAGCGCGCGGTCGCGCGGCGCGGCCGGATCCGGCGCCGCCGCGAGGCGATCGAGCGCCGCCTCCAGTTGGTCGGCGGGCAGGGTGCGGGGCAGGCGCTTCGGCAGGCGCGGAAACGCCAGCGTGCGCGCCGGGTCGTGGTCGGTGATTCCGCGCCGCAGGCAGAAGCTCGAGAAGCTGCGCCACGCCGCCAGCGCGCGCGCCGCGCTGGCCGCGCCGATGCCGCGTCGATGGAGATCGCGCAGCGCCGCCTCCAGGCACTCGCGCGTCCAGCCCTGGGGCGGAAGCGGCCGCCCGGCCCCGCCGGCCGCGTGATCGAGCGCGCGCGTCACGTCGCGCCGGTAGGCCGCGAGGGTGTGCGGCGAGGCGAGGCGCAACGTGGCCAGCTCGGTCAGGAAGCGTTCCAGCGCCTCACGCACCGATGGTGTCCGGGTCGAAGGAGCTCTTGCACTTGATGCAGCGCAGGGACAGCCCCTTCTTCGACTGCTTCTCGACCAGGAACGGCGCCCCGCAGTTGGGACACGGCACCACCCGCGGCCGGTCCCACACCGCGAAGTCGCAGTCCGGGTAGCGGGTGCACCCGAAGAAGGTCTTGCCGCGCCGGGTGCGCTTTTCGGCGATCTCGCCCTCGCCGCACTGCGGGCACTTGATCCCGAGCGTGAACGGCCGGGTGTACTTGCAGTCGGGGCGGCGCGCGCAGGAGATGAAGCGTCCATAGGGGCCGCTGCGCGCCACCAGGCCGGCGCCGCATTCCGGGCAGGTGCCCTCGACCGGCACCGGCATCTCGGCCTCCTCGATCGGGCGCGTGTACTTGCACGTCGGATAGTTGGGGCAGGCATAGAACGGCCCGCGGCGGCCGAACTTCTTGACCAGCAGCGCCCCGTCGTTGGGGCACGGGATGTTCGAGACCTCCTCGACCCGCTTGCGGTGCTGCTTGCGGCTCTTCTCCGCCTGATCGAGATCCTTGCTGAACGGGCCCCAGAAGTCGCGCACCACGTGGTGCCACTCCTGCTGGCCCTCCTCGATCCCGTCGAGCTCCTCCTCCATCTGGGCGGTGAAGCCGACGTTGAAGACGTCGGGGAAGCTGTCGATCAGCAGCCGGTTGACCGCCACCCCGAGATCGGTGGGCGCGAGCGAGCGCTTCTCGCGCGACACGTAGCCGCGCTTGACCACGGTGTCGACGATGGTCGCGTAGGTGCTGGGGCGGCCGATGTTCTCCTCCTCGAGCGTGCGCACCAGCGAGGCCTCGGTGTAGCGCGGCGGCGGCTGGGTGAAGTGCTGGAGCGGACGCACCGGCTCGATCGGGCCCGCCGGCTCGGCGGCCTCGGGCGCGTCCGGCGCCGGCGGCGGCGGCGGCAGCGGCGCCGCGATCGCGAGCGGCACGCCGGCCGCGAGCTCGGGGAGGCGCGACTCGTCGCTGTCGTCCTCCTCGTCGAGCCCGTAGAGCTTCTGGAAGCCCGGGAACTTGAGCACCCGTCCCGTGGCGCGCAGGCCGAGCCGGCCGGCCTCGATCTCGACCGTGGTGGCGAGGTATTCGGCCGAGGCCGCCTGCGAGGCCACCGCGCGCTTCCAGATCAGGTCGTAGAGCTTGAACTGTTCCTCGCTCAGATGAGGCCGCACCGACTCGGGGGTGCGCTCGACCATCGTGGGGCGGATCGCCTCGTGCGCGTCCTGGGCCGCCTTGCGGCTGCGGAACTGGCGCGGCGACTCCGGCACGTACTCGTCGCCCAGCACGATCTGGAGCCACTCGCGCATCTCGCCGACCGCCTCGGCGGCGAGCCGCGGCGAGTCGGTGCGCATGTAGGTGATGAGGCCGTGGCTGCCGTCGGGGCCCAGCGTCACCCCTTCGTAGAGCTGCTGGGCGATCTTCATGGTGCGCTGCGCGGTGTAGCCGAGACGGTTGTAGGCGGTCTGCTGGAGCGTGCTGGTGATGAACGGCGGCTTGGGGTGGACCTGCTTGGGGCTGGTCTCGACCCCGGTCACCCGTGCGGTCGCGGCGCGGATCTCGGCCGCCAGCTCGGCGGCGCGGGCGGCGGCGTCCGCGCCGCGCACCTGACCCTGCTCCAGCTCCTGCTCGCCGGCGCGGACCAGACGCGCGGTGAAGCGCTCGTGCTCGGGGGTCTCGTAGTCGGCCTCGAGGGTCCAGTACTCCTCGGGCACGAACGCCTTGATCAGCTCCTCGCGCTCGCAGATCAGCCGCAGCGCCACGCTCTGCACGCGTCCCGCCGACAGGCCGTAGCGCACCGTGCGCCACACGAACGGGCTCACCTTGTAGCCCACCAGCCGGTCGAGCACGCGGCGCGCCTGCTGAGCGTTGACCAGCTTCATGTCGATGTCTCGCGGCTGCTGGATCGCCTGCTTGACCGCGCGCTCGGTGATCTCGTTGAAGGTCAGGCGGTGGAGCGGCCGGCGCGCCGACTTGAGCGCGGTGGCGAGGTGCCAGGCGATCGCCTCGCCCTCGCGATCCGGATCGGGGGCGAGGTAGATGCGCTCCGCGTCGCGGGCCGCGGCCGAGATCTTCGCCAGCGCCTGGTTCTTGGCGCGGATCGGCACGTACTCGGGCTCGAAGTCGTTGTCGAGGTCGACGCCGAGCTGGCTCTTGGGCAGGTCCATGATGTGGCCGTTCGAGGCCATGACCGTGAAGCCGCGCCCCAGGAACTTGGACAGCGTGCGCGATTTGGTCGGCGACTCGACGATGACCAGCGACTTGCCACGCGCCGCACCGGGTGCCGCGGCGCCCTTCCCGCGCGCCGTCTTGCGCGCTCCGGCGCGCGGCTTGACCGCGGCGAGCTTCGGCACCCGCACGCGCTTGCGCGCGCCCTTCGGGTCGGCCGGCTCGGTCACGGGGCTCGAACGCGCCGGGGCGGCCGCCTCCATGTCGGCCGCCCGCGTTCCCGGGCTCGGATCCCGCCGCGCGGTCTTAATGCGTTTGATCGACTTCGCCATGTGCGCCCTCCTGCCCCTCGACCGCGTCGCCCTCGAGCGCGATCCGCGCCGCGACCTCGCGCGCCAGGTCGACCTCGACCGGCCGCACACCGCAGCCGGTCAGCACCTCGAGCACGCGCTCGAACTGTCCGTCGTCGAGCGAGCCGCGCCGCCTGAGATCGATGAGGAAGCCCCACGCCGCGGGGCTCAACGACTCGCGCTCCTCGCGGCTCCACACCCGCTGCGCCTGTCGTCCCGGCGCGGTCTGAAGCCCCGGCCCCGCGGGCTCGCCGCGCGCCTCGGCCTCGGAGGCCGCCGCCGCGCCGCGCAGGGCGAGGATCGCGGTCTCGAGATCATCGGCGCCCGGCTCCAGCTCCTCGATCGACTCGCCCACGGTCTCGAACGCCAGCTCGTCGCCGTCGAGATAGCTCTCGAGCCGCTCGGCCAGCAGCCGCAGCAGCCGGGCCGCGGTGTCGGTGCGGACCGGCCACGGGCCACCGGGGTCGCGGCGCGCCGCACGCGCGCGGTCGCTCACGAGCGGCTCCCCACGCCCTCGTCGATCGGCATGTGGCACTTCTTGTATTTCTTGCCGCTGCCGCACGGGCACGGGTCGTTGCGCCCCACGCGCGGGCCGCTGCGCACCGGCGCCGGCGCAGCCGGGGCGCGCGCTTCGCCACGCCCCGGCGCCGCGCCGCCGTCGGGAGCGGCGGACGGTGCCACCGCGCCGCCAAAGGCCTGCGCCTCGGCGTGCTGGGTCTGGAGGTGCCGCGGGGCGCGCGGCTGCTGCTCGATGGTGCGCACCGCGGCCTCGGGGGCCAGCTGGACGCGGAACAGGCGCTGGACGAAGTCCTCGCGCACCTCGGTCATCAGGGTCTCGAACAGCTCGTAAGCCTCCTTCTTGTACTCGATTAGCGGGTCGCGCTGGCCGTAGGCGCGCAGCCCGATGCCGCCCTTCAGATGATCGAGCTCATATAAGTGATCCCGCCAGTGCTCGTCGAGGGTGTAGAGGTAGAGGTGGCGCTCCAGGTCGCGCATCAGCGGCGGACTGAACTCCGCCTCGCGCTTCCGATAAGCGCGCTCCCCCACCTCCCCCGCCTTCTCCTGCAGCTCGTCGAAGCGGTCGGTCTCGAGCTCGGCCGCGGTCACCGGCGTCATGAGCAGGTAGGACAGCTCGTCCGCCAGCCCGCGCAGGTTCCACTCGTCGCGATGGAGGCGCTCCCCGGCCGACTTGTCGACCCGGTCGAGCGCCGCCTCGCGGATCGCCTCCACCACCGTGGCGCTGATGTCGGCGCTCGACAGCGCCTTATCGCGCAGGTCGTACACCACGGTGCGCTGCTGGTTCATGACGTTGTCGTACTCCAGCAGGTGCTTGCGGATGTCGAAGTTGTGGGCCTCGACCCGCTTCTGAGCGCGCGAGATCGCCCCGGTCACCAGCGGATGCTCGATGACCTCGCCCTCCTCGACCCCCATGCGCTGCATCAGGCCCGAGATGCGCTCGCTGCCGAACAGCCGCATCAGGTCGTCCTCGAGCGACAGGTAGAAGCGCGACGATCCGGGGTCGCCCTGGCGACCCGAGCGGCCGCGCAGCTGGCGGTCGATGCGCCGCGACTCGTGCCGCTCGGTGCCGAGGATGTGGAGCCCCCCCAGCTCGGGCACGCCGGGGCCGAGCTTGATGTCGGTGCCGCGGCCCGCCATGTTGGTGGCGATGGTCACCGCGCCACGCTGCCCGGCGTCGCGCACGATCTCGGCCTCCTGCTGGTGGTACTTGGCGTTCAGCACGTTGTGCTTGACGCCGCGCCGCTTGAGCATCCGCGACAGCAGCTCGCTGACCTCGACGCTGATGGTGCCGACCAGCACCGGCTGCCCCTTCTGATTGAGCTCCACCAGCTCGTCGATCACCGCGTTGTACTTCTCGCGCTTGGTGCGGTAGACGACGTCGTTCTCGTCCTCGCGCACGCACCGCTTGTGGGTCGGGATCACCGCCACCTCGAGCTTGTAGATCTCCCAGAACTCGGTGGCCTCGGTCTCGGCGGTGCCGGTCATGCCGGCGAGCTTCTGGTACATGCGGAAGAAGTTCTGGAGCGTGATGGTGGCCAGGGTCTGGGTCTCGCCCTCGACCCGCACCCCCTCCTTGGCCTCGATCGCCTGGTGCAGGCCCTCGGAGTAGCGCCGCCCCGGCATCAGGCGTCCGGTGAACTCGTCGACGATCAGCACCTTGCCGTCCTGAACCACGTACTCGACGTCGCGCTCGAACAGGGAGTAGGCCTTGAGCAACGCCTGGATGTTGTGGATGCGCTCGTTCTTGACCGCGAACCCGCGGTAGATGGTCTCGCGCTGCTTGATCTTCTCCTCGGCCGGCAGGTCCTCGCGGCCCTCGAGCTCCGACAGCTCGGCGGCCAGGTCGGGGACCACGAACTGGTCGGGATCGTTGGGGGACATCACGTCGCGGCCCTTCTCCAGCAGGTCGACGTTGCGGGCCTTCTCGTCGATCGCGTACAGCAGCTGGTCGTCGATCTCGTGCAGGCGCTTGTCGCGCAGGAAGTCGAGCTCGACCCGGGTGATGAGCTTCTTCAAGCCCGGCTGCTCGGAGAGCAGCTTGACGAAGCGCTTGTTCTTCGGCGCCGAGCGCTGGACCTTGAGCAGCGCGACGCCGGCGTCGTATTCCTGCTGCGGGTCCTGGAGCAGCTGGTCGGCCTCCGCCAGGGTGGCGGTGACGAACTGGCCCTGGGCGCGCACCACGCGCTCGACCAGCGGCTTGAGCTCGTCGAACGCCTGGTCGCTGTGCTCGACCGGGCCCGAGATGATGAGCGGCGTGCGGGCCTCGTCGATCAGCACCGAGTCGACCTCGTCGACGATCGCGTAGGCGAAGCCGCGCTGCACCCGGTGCTCGGGGCGCACCGACATGTTGTCGCGCAGGTAGTCGAAGCCGAACTCGTTGTTGGTGCCGTAGGTGATGTCGCACTCGTACTGGGCGCGGCGCGCCGGCGGATCCATGCCCTGCTGGATGCAGCCCACGGTGAGTCCCAGCAGCTTGTAGATCTCCCCCATCCACTCGCTGTCGCGGCGCGCCAGGTAGTCGTTGACCGTCACCAGGTGGGCGCCGCGCCCGGTCAGGGCGTTGAGGTAGAGCGGCATGGTGGCGACCAGGGTCTTGCCCTCGCCGGTCGCCATCTCGGCGATGCGGCCCTCGTGGAGCATGATGCCGCCGATCAGCTGGACGTCGTAGGGCACCATGTCCCAGGTGATGGGGAGCCCGACCACGTTCCACGACCGCCCGAGCAGGCGCTGGCACGCCGCCTTGACCGCGGCGAAGGCCTCGGGCAGCAGCTCCTCGAGGGCCTCGCGCTCGACCCGCAGGCGCTCGGCGGGGTCTTCGACCCCCTTCAGCGCCTCCGCCAGATGGGCCCGGAACTCCGCGGTTTTCGCGCGCAGCTCCTCGTCGGACAGCCCCTTCCAGTCCTCGAAATGCCCGTTGATCTCGTCCACCAGCGGCCGGGCGCGCTTGACGTCGCGCTCGTGCTTGGAGCCGAACACCGATTTGAGGAGGGATTCGAACATGGCGCCGAGGATAGTGGTTGTGTCAAGCGGCGGCCAGTCGGCGTCTCAGGAATGAACGACGCGGCCCGGATCGAGATCCGGGCCGCACGGACTCCGAGCGCCGTGACTTCAGATCAGTCTGGTGACATGTGCGGCCTCTTCGCCGCGCTTGCTCGTCCTGATTTCGAACTCCACCAGCTCGCCTTCGTGAAGGGTTCGAAACCCGCTGCCCTCGATCGCGGAATGGTGAACGAAGATGTCCTGGGTTCCTTCGCCCGCGATGAAACCGTAACCCTTGGAATCGTTGAACCACTTGACGGTGCCACGCGCCATCTGGGGGTCCTCCCGCCGGTGCTCCCGAAGAGGGCTCGGAGTCACCGCTAGGTTCGTACCGCAGGCCGTCGCCGGTCAAGAGCCTTTGCGGGCCGCGGATTCGCGCCCGCCCGGCCCGCGCGCGGCCGGCACGCGCGCCGACCAGCGCTGGCGCAGCTCCTCGGCCTCGGCGTGCCCGGGCTCGGCCTCCAGCACCTGCCCCAGCGCGCGGAGCGCCGGGACGGTGTCGCCGGTGGCGTGCAGCGCGCGCGCGAACTGCACCCGCGCGGCGTGGAAATCGGGATGCAGCTCGAGCGCCCGGGCCAGCGAGGCCAGCGCGTCGTCGGGGTGGCCCTGGCGCAGCTCGGCGCTGCCGAGCAGGAAGTAGAGGTCGGGATAGCCCGGGTGCTGCTCCAGCGTGTCGCGGATCAGCGCCGCCGCCGCTCCGGCATCGCCGCCATCGAGCAGGGCGCGGAAGCGGTCGAGGCGCTCCTCGAGCGCCGGGTCCGAGAGCCGGAGCGCCCGGCCCAGGAACGCGCCGGCCTCCGACCAGTCCGCCTCCTCGAGGCGCGCCAGCCCGCGCTCGAAGGCGCGCGGCTCCTCGATCCGGCACTCGCGCGCCAGCGCGCGCAGCGCCGCCAGCGACTCGCCGATCAGCCCTTCGCGCGCGTCGAGCAGCGCGCGCTCGACGCGCGCCGCGACGTAGCCGGGGTGAAGCGCGAGCGCGGCGTCCAGCGCCCCGCGCGCCTCGGCGCGCCGGCCCGCCGCGAGCAGGATGCGGGCGCGGTGGAAGTGGAGATCCGGGAACTTGGGCCTCAGGTCGAGCGCGGCCCCGAGCGCGCGCTCGGCCCCCTCCCAGTCGCCGG
>Ga0306920_100001300_pt1 | contig 30854 bp, 30 predicted proteins | sample flu12Cox44000170_FD_204666 | JGI IMG/M metagenome (GOLD analysis project Ga0306920, IMG submission 204666) | Lab enrichment of tropical soil microbial communities from Luquillo Experimental Forest, Puerto Rico - flux4day.12C.oxic.44.000.170 (v2)... | ecosystem: Environmental > Terrestrial >... | reverse complement strand
CTGCGACTCAGGTTCCATCGACTACCGCTCCGTCGCTGACTATCCCCTCGTCCGCCTCAATGACCTTGGGGCTGGGCAAACCAAGGCCGCGAAAAGTCCTGCCGAGCAACTGCCGCTCACGAAAAACAAGGTCAGCTGCGCTCTCGGGGTGGCTGACCGCGTCAATCCTCGCGTCGATCGCGTTGAGCTTCGGCAGCTCATAACCGATGGCAGCTTTCGCAGCATCGATCCGCACCTCGATTGGCTGCGCGGAATCGAGATACACCATCCGAAGCAGTGAATGCGCATCAAGTTGTGCGGCGGCCAATGATTCCCTCGCCTGGTGCAAGGCCTTTTCGCGCGCTTCCCGGAGAGCGCGGGCGATTGGCGATTCCTGCTTGTTTGGCGTTCCCTTTACCCGACCACCCGTCTTTGGCAGACCTTTCGGCCTCGGCACTGCTATCTACTCCGTGTATCTACCTTTTCTCTTGCTGTGCACATGCCACAGCGACATGTCTAACGCAAGATCCGCCTGTCCCGGCATCGTGGTGGTTTCGCGTCGGGCTGCGCTGGCCGAAGATCGGGATCGTCGCTTTCCGCGCCCAGTTCAGCGGCCGTCGCTTTCCGCGCCCAGTTCAGCGGAATACTGTGCGGCGATAAACAGCGATCGCGTGCTCTCGCGAGTTCGGCTCAGCCTCCATCGACTGCTCCGCCGCCGAGTGCCGGCTCAGCTATTTCCGTCGCCTTCACACATTGGGTTGTTGCAGCAGTTGGAGCACGCCGAATGCCAAGTCGAGCACTGCCCTCACGACGGACAACGTCAACAGCGATCTCAAGTCGGTTAGCCGCGTCAATCTTGGCCTCGACGCTGGCGAGCCGCGGGTGAATATAAGGCGCGCAGTCTCTGGCGATCTGACACGCTTGCGTCGCTAGACCCTCGTCGATATCGCCATGCGCATGGGCTCGCCGCCATATTTCGCGCATCGTTGCGGGCTGTAGCTCCAATGGGGTAATGCCGGCATCAGCCGCCTTATCGATGACCTCGCGGCAGCGCTTTGTCGGGCTGCCGGATTTGCGCCCTGCGCCTGGTCGTCGCCCGCCATGACCGTTGGCTATTTTGAAATGCCCTGATTGCAAATCAAGCTGTGCTATACCGCCGCAGCTTCTACAAGTAGGACCGGTGTTCGGTAGGTTCGCCAACGAGCAGTGGCACTCGCGGCAGGCCACGTACCCCGGTGGGAAGTGGCTGGGCAGGCTGAGCGCAGGACGGTGATGCATGGAGGGATTCAGAGACTCTAGAAGTAGACTCTATATATAACGGGAAGATGCACCATCTGAGTGCTGAACTGCACCATCTGAGTGCAGAGCCTCATCTTGGTTGGCACCAAATTGGTGCAGTAGGCTATCGGCGGGGAGGGTCACGGTCGGGGTCCGTCCCGCCATCTCGATCTGGATTAGGCCTATCGCTGCCAGCCGGCGGAGTTCGCGCGTTCTGTTGCGGGCGATCCCGAGCTCAGCAGCCTTATCCCAGGTAAATCTAACCGGCCTGCTGCCAAATCGGGACTCGTTCCACAGGAAGATCGCCAGCCGCGCTCGTATATCAAACACCTCATCCATTGCCCGGCTGGTCAGCCAGCGCTTCGGCACCGGATAGAACGGTTCCGCTGGTCTCAGACGCCTGGGTCCTTTTCCGGCTGGAGGCCTCGGTTCGGTCGGGGTCGTGATCTCCTCGCCCACCGGCACGATGTAGTCGTCCACATTGATCCTCAAGTTCTCCATGCTCCTTTCCGATGTTGCGCATCGCCTGCTGCACCAAATTCCACGTCTCTAACCCTCTCTCAGGCACAAACCGATCCGGATAGCGGACGATCGAGGCGCACTCGGCTCTAACCGGAATGCTGGCCACTCGCGCGCCGGCGTGTTGCATAATTGCCAGCATGTGCTCGATATCGTGATCGAGATGCTGGAGAGGTGCTGCGATCAGAAACGCGTCATGCACCGGCGCACACACCTCGATGCCGGCTTCGATCGCGGCGATTGCCGCCAAGCGCATCATGTCGGATCCAGCAGATTGCGCGGGGTGGTTCATCACCGTCCGCCGGTTCTTGCACCGGCCCGTCCACCACGGCCACCCTAACGGCGTGCGATGGGTAACCGGGTGGATTGAGCCGTTTAGCAGACTTTGCTTGTAGGCGTTGAAGGTCCGGTAAGTCTCGCTAAAGCGCCGCAGCAGATCTCTCGCCTCATCCTTGCTACAACCTAACGCTTGGGCGAGGCCGTACGCCGACTGCCCGTAGTTTGTCGCCAAAAAGATCACCTTGCACAGGTCGCGCTGCTTGGGGTGTGTGGCTTTGCTCGCCCCGGCTGGCACTAGACCAATCGATTCCGCCAGGCGTATGTAGACGTCACCCGAGGCATAGTGGTTAATCATGCGCTCGTCACCGGAGAGCCCGGCAGCGATCGCAATCTCCTGGGCTGACCAGTCTAGATAAGCCACCCCGTACTCTTCGGCCGGCTTGATCAGGACCCGCATCCACGAGGGTGCGCCAAAGACGAATTTCGAGTTCGACGGCAAATTGCGACCGGTTTCGGATCGTAATGGCGCCAGCCAGCAGCGCGACCGACCGTCAGGGTCGACGGTGATCTCAAACTTCGACAACATGCCGATCGACCGTTTGCACTCATAGAGCGGTCGTAACGGTAGATCCAGCCGCGTCTCCGCCATGCGCCGCAACGTGGCATCGTCAACAGCAGCCATCCCGGTCGCGGTCCGCGGCCAGCGCAGCCTATGCTGACGCACCCACGCGTTGAATCCCGCGTAAGTGAAATGCGTCCCGTCGTAGATTCCGAAATGGTGCTGCGCTTCGAGCCTGTCGGCGAGCTGTTTGATAATACCCAGCCGCTTTCCCTTGATCTCCTCGAGTAGCGCCGCGTCGAGAGGCACGCCGTTCTGCTCGATGACTTGCACGGCAGCAATATAGCGCCCGCGAAACAACCACTCAAAGGCGGGACGCGAGGCGAGCTCCGGCTCCATCACCGGCAACAATCGGCACAGACTGTCGACGTCTTCGCCGCAGTAATTCAATAAATCGGCAATTTCCTGTGCGGTCCATGGTCCACCGCGTATTGCCAGCTCGCGCATTGCAGCTTTTTCCGCTAGCGCTAAATGACCAAGCCCATAATGCTCCATCGCATGCAGCAGTCCAGTGCCCGCTTTCTTATCCCGATGGCCGTTGGTTAAGGCTAGATATTCTGCGTAAATATCCAATATATTCAGTGAGATAGGCCATCCCAACTCAATAAAGCAGCTGATTTCTGCCCCCGCGGAATATGCTACAAACAGGCTATTGGAGCCCGTGTCGAAAGGCGCTTTGTGCAATAACAATAAATCACTGCGCCAGAGCCGGAGCTCGGTATTGCAGTGAATTTCCTTTGCCGCCATGCAGTGGACAATGGGTCTCCCGGTCGGTCCGATGCCATATTCGAAGTCACAGCACCAGACCGACCGGAAACCGAACATCGCGGCTCCTACTTCAGGCTATGCCTTGCATCCGTTTGATTACGTCATGTGACTTGGAGCTGATGACGCAAGATCGTAGAGCGATTTCGAGCAATTCGCGAAATGGTTGCTCAGGCCATTTTGGTTCCCCCCAGGCATCGCCCAGCGGGGTGTGAACGGCAAATCCTTTGCCATCCCACTAGAGGGGTACCCACGATCGCAGCGCTAGTTGCTGGGCGTTGAAGTGGCTGATATCGCTATCCAGCGACCCTGCCATCGGCGCGGGCCACAGATAGGTATCGCCTTCCGGCGTGATACCCTGCAGGATCCGGTAGAGCCGCACTTGATGCCCAAGAAGGTGGAGCAGCGATCTGGGCACCACTAACAGTTTCCGGCTCTTGGTGCGATCTCGGAAGCCGTAAACCTGGCTCTGTCTGTCCGGGTCAGGATGACAGCGAATCCAGGTTTGCCCATCTGGTCGGTCAAATTTGACGACGACCGTTTGAGCTACCTCGGAAATGCCAATCTCGGCATCGGTGACGATGTAGTCGTCAAGGCAGGTGAACACATCCGGCCGCTCGCTGTAGATCGGCTTCGGTGCGAGCTCGTCGAGGTCGATCGTCCCGTTTGGCTTGTTGGTCATCGTCGTTTCCTCAGAAAAGAAGGTTGTCATCGAGCGCCTCGCTCGCGGTCATCGGGGTCGGGGTTTTGAGGAGGAGGCGATCCTAGCCGTTCATTTTTCTGCATGGCACACCGACACGAAATTGCCGGCGCAGCCCGCTTCGCGTCGCTCCCCAAAGGTTCCCGACCTTGAAGGCGGCTTCGATGTGCCCGCGCGCGAGGTGGTACAGCGTGGACTTTTTGTCTTTGCCGATTTCATCGGCGATCGCTTCGCCCCCCCAGATGATGTCATCGGCAAGCTTGTTGGAGGGAAGATTAGAATCGTCCATGAGCATGATCTCCAACCAGGCACAGGGGTCCCGTTTTTGCCAACGTTGGGCTCCAACGCTGGCGCGATGATGGTCAGTACCTGGAGTTCGACTAGCTTAAGCTTGGTCGAGACCCGACTGGAGATTATAGGGCCAGATCAGCCTGGTGAAGATCTGATTTAATCGCCAACGAAATTGTTGCGATTATTCTGGCGATTTATCTGGCTATTTTCTCGGTCTGCCGCGTCGTTGATGTCCAGCGTACTTGTTATGGGCCTGGCGTGCTTTGGAGCGATCAAAATTACCCTTGCCAAATTCTGCCTCGACCGCCTCTACGGTGCGATTCATATTGGGTCGACGCCCCTCGGCTTTGTTAGCCGCTATGAGGTCTTTGACGAAGTTGTCGAGGTTTGCAGGTGAAGCGCGAGACTTTAGTGCCGCGCGCGCCTCTGCGACGAGCTGCTCAAAAACAGCCTCGCTGATGTGTACTCCATACTTCTTCTTGTGGAGATCCTTGTGATAAAGCTCCGCACCGAGCGTAGCGCTAGGCGGGTCGTACCGCACGCCATCGCGCATATTCGCCCACTCTCGCTTTAGGCGAATTGCACCACTCGGGGTTTTTTCGTTTACAGCTTGACGCGGTCGGGGTGACGCGGTGACGTCGCAGTAATACCCGAACGGCTCGGCTTCGGGGCCGCCGACAAAGTCCAAGCTCCAATCCGGCGGAACCTCGGTCGAAGGGAGACCGGGGCTACTTTGGCTGTCGTGCGCGTACAGCGTTATGTGGCGGTCCGCGTTCTTGGCTTTGATCACGTCCATCAGCGCTGCGCGGATCTCATCACATCGATCGCTGTAAAAGAGCAGCCCGAGCCGCTGTAAGTCCTGCGGGGTGGCTTCCAATTAGTGTCTCTCCGCGCGCTGCCCGCATCCTAGGCTTGTCGCAAAATGTTGCAATGAACAGTTTGGAACGCCTCGGAGCCCGCAGGAACGCTTGCGACAAGAGCATGCAACAAAGGCCGCCCTAGGACGGCCTTTTGGTACGTAATTAATTGATTTCATTAAGTAGCGGGAGAGGGATTTGAACCCCCGACCTTGGGATTATGATTCCCCTGCTCTAACCAGCTGAGCTATCCCGCCACAGGGTGCTCGGATATAGGAAATGGGTGCGGATGGGTCAAGCCAGCGGCGGGGCGGCGGATCCAGCCACCGCCGAGCACACGTTCGCCGGCGTAGAGCACCGCAGCCTGGCCCGGTGCCACCGCACCGGCCGGCGCGTCGAGAACGAGCTCGGCGTCGCCCTCCTGCGGACCGGGATAGAGCCGCCCCGGCACGGGCGTCTGCGTCGAGCGAAGCTTTGCCGCGACCGGCATACCTCGGGCGAAAGAACCCCCGAGCCAGTTCAACTCGCCGAGCGAGACACGCGTTTCCGCCAGTGCCGCGCGCGGGCCGACGACGACGCGCCGCCGCTCGGGATCGAGCTTCAGCACATAGAGCGGCTCGCCGGCGGCGACCCCGAGCCCCCTGCGCTGGCCGACGGTAAAATGGGTGACGCCATTGTGGCGGCCGAACACGCGACCGCTGCGGTCGACGATGTCACCGGGCTCGGAGGCCTCTGGTCGCAGCCGCTCGACGAGCCTCGCATAGGACCCGTTCGGCACGAAGCAGATGTCCTGGCTGTCCGGCTTGTCCGCGACCGGAAGGCCGAAACGCCGTGCCGCGGCGCGGGTCTCGTCCTTCGTAAGGTCGCCCAACGGAAACCGCAGGAATTCCAGTTCCTGCCGCGTCGTTGCAAACAGGAAATAGCTCTGGTCGCGCGCCGCATCCCGCGCCCGATGCAGCTCCGGCCCTCCCGCCCCGGCGACGCGGCGCACATAATGGCCGGTCGCGAGCGCGGCGGCGCCGAGGTCGCGCGCGACCCCGAGAAGATCGCGAAACTTGATCCGCTGGTTGCAGCGAATGCAAGGGACCGGGGTCTCACCACGGCAGTAATTGTCGACAAAGTCGTCGATGACCGCGGCGCGAAAGCGGCTCTCGTAGTCGAGCACGTAATGGGCGATGCCGAGACGATCGGCGACCTGGGCAGCATCGTATATGTCCCGCCCGGCGCAACAAGCGCCGGGACGTCCAGCGGCACTGCCGTGGTCGTAGAGCTGCAACGTGATGCCGACGACTTCGAAGCCCTGCTCGACGAGCAATGCCGCGGTTACGGACGAGTCGACCCCACCCGACATCGCCATGACGATGCGATGACTGGAAGGATCACCGGGAAGGTCGAGGTTCGATGCGCTCACGAGGCCGCTTCCAGGCCCATCTGCCAGAAATCGGCCTCGAGCCGAGCGGCGGTCCCGAAGGTCGCGGCCAGCGACGGAAAGCGCCCTTCGCCGCCCCGCCGGGAGAATTGTTCGTCGAGCGCCGCGGCCGCCTCGTGCGCTAGGGTCTGGTAGTCCGATCCCGAATACATCTCGAACCATTCGCGGTAACGGTTGCCATCGAGACGGGTCGCGGGGTCGGCGACCCGCTCCGACCCGATCACGGCATAACCGACAATGCAAGGCGCGAGCGCGACCTCGAGGTCGAGCCGGTCGCCAGCGAGGCCGCGGTCGAGCACGAAGCGGGTATAAGCAATCGTCGCCTGCGCCTCCGGCTCGCGCGCCATTGCTGCTTCTGATAGTCCCCAGCCGCGGCAATAATCGATGTGAAGGCCGATCTCGACATCGAGGGTGGCGGCAACGAAGCGCTGCGCCCGCCGCATCTCCGCCATCGTGTCGGATTTATAGATCGCCAAACCCCAGGCACGGGCGAAATGGATCAGAAACAAATAGTCCTGCACCAGGTAGCGCCGAAAGCATGCCTCCGGCAGATCGCCGCTCGCCAACGAGAGCACGAACGAGTGCCGAGTGTAGGCGCTCCATGCCTCCTCGCACGCGCCGACCAGTCGGCGGAAGAGATTGGGTTCGGGGGTCATCAGCCGAGCAGCAGGTTGCGGGTGGCTGCCGGGAGCTGTACGACGAGCCCGTCGAGTTCCTCGGTGATGACGATCTGACAGCCAAGACGCGAGGTTCGCGTCAGGTTGAAGGCGAGGTCGAGCATGTCCTCCTCCTCCTCGCTGGCCTCTCTCAGGCGCCCGTACCATTCCGCATCGACGATGACGTGACAAGTCGAGCAGGCGAGCGAGCCTTCACAGGCGCCTTCGATGTCGATGTCATGGCGGCGCGCAACTTCCATCACCGACATGCCGACCGGCGCGTCGAGTGCGCGGCGCGTTCCGTCCCGCTCGATAAACGTGATCTTCGGCATCATCCCGGCCGCGGCGCCAGATCTTCGGCGAGTATCGCAGCCGCCAGTGCCGGCTTCGACCCGGCCGGCAGCTCTGACTTGGTGACAATTCGCAACACTTCGAGGCCCGCCCCGCTGGCGGCATCACCCAGCCTGGCCGCGATATCGGCTTCAGCCACCTCCGCGAGGACGACGACCGCGTGTGTGACCGGCCGGGCCAGCGCCTGCTCAGCGCGGACCTTCGCCGCTCCGAGCAGCTCCTGCCATTGCGCCTGAGCGGCGGCGCCAGCCGGCACAGGCAATGCCCTTTCGAAGTCCTCTCGATCGGCAAGCACAACCGCGTTGCCACCGACCGAGACCGCGACCTGGGCTTCCGCCCCCGTGGCATCAATGCCAATCGCGGCCCCGGGCGCATTCGTATCCGCCGGCCCGCCCTCGGGCTCCTCGATCTGAAAGAGCTTCACGGGAAATCTCCGCGGGCGATGACCCGCGCTCCGAGCCTAGACGTGGAACGACTCGCCGCAGCCGCAGCGGCCCTTTTCGTTGGGATTGCGGAACGTAAAGCCGCTCTGCAGCTTTTCCTCGAGATAATCCATCTCGGTGCCGAGGATGAACATCACCGCTTTCGGATCGACGAGGATCGTGACGCCCTTGTCTTCAACGACTTCGTCGAACTTGCCCTTCTCGTCCGCGTATTCGAGCGTGTAGCTGAGGCCCGAACAACCACGCGCGCGCACGCCGATACGAACGCCCGCGGACGGCTTGCCGCGTCCGGCGAGGAGGGCCTGGATCCGCGCCGCTGCAGCATCCGTCACCGACAAGACCTGCCTTCTCGCCCTCATCCGTCCGTTCTCCAAACGCGAATTAGTTATCACCTTTATAGGCCGCGGCTAAAACCTCTATGTGGGGATACCGCCCCGCGCTGTCAGCCCGCTTGCGGCGGCGGCCAGAGCATCGGCGGCGAACTCGACCTCGGCCGCCGTCGTAAACCGCCCGAGCCCCACGCGTATCGAGGCATTGGCAAGCTCATCGGATAAGCCGAGCGCGCGCAACACATAGGAGGGCTCGACCGAGGCCGAGGTGCAAGCCGAACCGGTCGAGATCGCAATGCTGGGACAGGCCTCGATCAGCGCCTGTGCAGGAATGCCCGGAAGGGTGAGATTGAGGCTTCCCGTCAGGCGCCGCTCGGCGTCGCCATTGAGGCGAAGGCCGGGAAGGCGCCGGGCCAGATTTCTCAGCAGACCGTCTCTGAGCCGCCGCAGCCGCTCCGCGTCCTCCGCCATTTCGTCACCGGCGATCGCGGCAGCGCGCCCGAGCCCGACGCACAGCGGCGTCGGTAACGTTCCCGAGCGCAGGCCGCGCTCTTGCCCACCGCCGTCGATCAGCGGCAACAGACGCACGCGCGGCCGCCGCCGCACATAGAGCGCGCCGACACCTTTTGGCCCGTAAATCTTGTGGCCGGAGATCGACAGGAGGTCGATCTTCATCGCCTCGACATCGAGCGGGATCTTACCGAACGCTTGCGCCGCGTCGCTGTGGAACAAGACGCCGTGAGATCGGCATAGCGCGCCTATCTCGGCGAGCGGCTGAATGACCCCGATCTCGTTGTGCGCCGCCATGACCGAGACCAGGAGGCTCCGCTCGGACATCGCTTCTTCCAGCGCAGCCAGCGAAACCAGGCCGCTCGGCTCGACCGGCAGATAGGTTATGCTGAAGCCTTCGCGCTCCAGTTCCTTACAGCTTTCGAGCACGCATTTGTGCTCGGTCTGTAAGGCGATGATGTGGTCGCGCGCTTGCCCGTCCCGGGGATAGGCCCGGGCGAAATGCGAGGCGCCCTTGATCGCGAGGTTGTTCGATTCGGTCGCCCCCGAAGTAAAGACGATCTCGCGCGGGTCGGCATGGATCAATGCGGTGATCTCGCCGCGCGCACGCTCGATCGCCTCGGCGGCGATGCGGCCGTAGGCGTGGCTGCTGCTGTGCGGATTACCGTAATCCTCGGTAAAGTACGGCAATATCGCTTCGAGGACGCGCGGGTCGATCCGGGTCGTCGACTGATTGTCGAGATAGATCGGCGGCGTGTTGACGGCCGTGCTCGAAAGTTCTCTTGGGCTCATGCAGCGCGGGCTCTCTCGGAAAAGCCGCGGTGGCGCCGGCGAAGCGCGGTCCAGGCGTGCAGGAATTGCGCGATATCGGCTTCGGACGAACTCCAGCCGAGGCTCACCCGGATCGTCGACGCCGCGAGGGCGGCCTCGACGCCCATTGCCGCCAGCACGTGGCTGGGTCCCACCTTGCCCGAAGAACAAGCCGCACCGGCACTGACCCTAACACCGTCGAGATCGAGCGCAATAACTTGGGTTTCGGCAGCGACGCCGGGCATCGCGATGGCGGAGGTATTTGGAAGGCGCAGGACGCCTGTTCCGTATATCACGGCTTCGGGGGCCGCAGTGGCAATCTGCGATTCTAGCTCCGCACGCAACGCACGGACACGGTCATAAGCTGCAATGTCCGCAGCGGCCTCCCTCGCCGCAACGGCGAAGCCGGCAATTCCCGGAACGTTCTCCGTTCCGGCACGGCGTCCGCGCTCTTGGCCGCCGCCACGTAGGAGTGACGCCAAGTCGAGATCGCCGATGACGACGAGTGCGCCAACGCCCGGCGGACCGCCGAGCTTGTGCGCCGACAAGCTGATGAGATCGGCGCCGATCGCGCCGGCGTCGAGGGCGAGCCTGCCGGCGGCCTGAACCGCGTCGCAATGAAACAGCGCGCCGTAGCGCCGTGCGAGCGAGGCGATTTCGCCGACCGGCTGGATGACGCCGGTCTCGTTGTTCGCGAACATCACCGAGACCAGCGCCGGTCGCGGATCGGCGGCGAGCAGCCGGTCGAGGGCATCGAGCGCAACGACTCCGTCGCGGTCAACAGGAATCATCTCCGCCGTCGGAAGCACCTGACGGACCGAGTCGTGCTCGACGGCGGAGACGAGGACTCGCTCCCGGTCAGTACCGAGCAATGCAAGGTTATTCGCCTCGGTACCGCCGCTGACGAACACTACACCGCGCGGATCGACACCGCCGAGCAGCCCCGCGATTTGCTCACGCGCGCGCTCGATTATCCGCCGCGCCACTCGGCCCCTGCGATGGACCGATGACGGATTGCCCCAGCTGGCGAGCGCTTCCAACACCGCTGCGGCTGCTTCGGGACGTAATGGTGCCGTCGCGTTCCAGTCGAGATATGTTTCGCGCCCGGTATGCATCGGGTTACTCTTCGGAGCGGGCATCCATCATGCCCCCGTGGCGGCCACGCGCAGGGTTTCGCAATGGAGGCGGCCGCTCATCCCGAGTACGCGATGTTCACAGACATCGGCAAGAGAAACCGAGCTCAGAAAGAGGTGGATCTGATTGCCGAGCTCTTCCCACAGATCGTGGGTCATGCAGCGCGTCTTGTTTCCGCGGCAACCGATCGGAGCGCCGGGGGTGCAACGGGTCGCCCGTATCGGTTCGTCGACTGCCAGTATGATGTCGGCGATACGAGTCGCATGGCGATCGTGAGCGAGCAAATAACCGCCGCCCGGCCCGCGTACGCTTCGCACGAGCCCACCTTTGCGCAGCATCGCAAAGAGCTGCTCGAGGTAGGACAATGAAATCTCTTGCCGCTCGGCGATCTCGGCAAGAGAGACTGGGGCGCCGTTGCTGTGCTGAGCCAGATCGACCATCGCCATCACAGCATAGCGTCCCTTCGTGCTCAGCCTCATGATACCATCCTCAAAAGCTACGGCGGCCTAATCGTCTTCCGCGCCGTTTCCGCCGGCCCTTACTGCGAGCCGCGGCCTTTCCTCTTCGCTTGCCGGCGTAGCACTCTGCCGCTCAAGTACGACGATCCGCGCCTTTAGGCTTGTTACTTCATCGAGTAGCCCGTTCAGCGCGCGAGCTACGGGATCCGGGATGTCCTCGCCGATGCCGTAGGGCTGAAACACCGGTTCGGAAACCGGCTCATTCGGTCGGGCGCCGAGCGGCCGTGCTCGCATGCCGACCATTCTCGCCCCGTCCGGCACGCCGGCTTGCACCAGTGCCAGCGGCCCAATGCGTGCACCATCGCCAACGCGGAACGGGCCTAGGACTTGTGCATGGGCACTGACAATCACATCGTTGCCGATTGTCGGATGACGCTTTGCACCTCGAGTTAGCTTGGTGCCCCCGAGCGTCACCCCCTGATAGATCGTGCAGTCGTCGCCGACTTCGGCAGTCTCGCCGATCACCACTCCCATGCCGTGATCAATGAATACGCGTCTGCCAATGCGCGCTCCGGGATGAATCTCGATCCCGGTCATCACCCGGCCGATATGCGAAACGAACCTTCCGGCCAGAAGCCAGCCGTGCTCCCATAGCCAGTGAGCCAGCCGATAGTACAAAAGGGCCTGAAATCCGGGATAGCAAAGGATGACTTCGAGGCGCGAGCGGGCGGCAGGGTCGCGAGCCAAAGTGGCGTCGATTTCCTCCCGCAGGTTTTTCAAAAGCATCGCAATCCCTATGTATGCTAGGCTCGGCGCTGCCGCGGGACCACGCCTCGCGAAATGCGGCCCGGAGGAACATATAATTGTCCGACGGACGTGATCAAGAAAAGCGGACACACCACAGGCCTACAAGCCGCTGTTTTCCGACCGGCTTAGTAGGATTTGAGCTGGATCGACAATGCCTGACGTGATCATCAACGGCCCGGACGGCCGCATCGAGGCGCGCTATCATCATTCCCGAACTCCCGCCGCGCCGATCGCACTCGTCCTCCATCCTCATCCGCAGCATGGCGGGACGATGAACAACAAGGTGGTATACTCGTTATATCAATGCTTTGTGCGCCGCGGTTTCTCGACTTTGCGTTTCAACTTCCGCGGTGTGGGGCGGAGTCAGGGCAGCTTCGATCGGGGCGAAGGCGAGCTCTCCGATGCCGCCGCCTCGCTCGATTGGTTGCAAACATACAATCCCAACGCCGGATCGTGTTGGGTCGCCGGATTTTCATTCGGCGCATGGATCGGCATGCAGCTGTTGATGCGACGGCCCGAAATCGAGAGTTTCATCTCGGTAGCGCCGCCGGCCAACGTCTACGATTTCACCTTCCTCGCACCGTGCCCTTCGTCTGGTCTTATCCTGCAAGGTGATCATGATACAGTTGTACCGGTTGAGTCGGTGCAAAAGCTCGTAACCAAGCTGTCGCATCAGCGCGACATCAAGATCGACTTTCGCAAGATTTCCGGCGCCGACCACTATTTCGCCGATCGCGTCGACACCCTGACCAGCCATGTCGACGGCTATATCGGCGACCACCTCGGCATCGGCGGCAAGGCCCGGGCCCCAGCCCAAAGCCGGGGTGCCCGCTGAGTTCGTCAGTCGGCGAAGGGATCTCGCACCAGCACCGTGTCTTCGCGCTCCGGGCTGGTCGATAGCAGGGCAACCGGCGCGCCGATCAGTTCCTCCAACCGTCGAATGTATTTGATCGCGGTCGCCGGTAGGTCGGCCCAAGAGCGGGCCCCCCGGGTGCTTTCGCGCCATCCCTCGGCGGTCTCGTAGACAGGTTCGAGTGCGGCCTGGGCCGTCATGCCGGCCGGCACGTAATCATAAGTCTCGCTGCCACAGCGGTAGGCGGTGCAGAACTTGATCTCATCAAAGCCGTCGAGTACGTCGAGCTTGGTCAGCGCGATGCCGTCGATGCCGCCGGTCTTGATCGCCTGACGCACCGCGACCGCGTCGAACCAGCCGCAGCGCCGCTTGCGCCCGGTGACGACACCGAACTCGCGGCCGCGCTCGCCGAGCCGCTCGCCGATCTCGTCGGTCAGCTCAGTCGGAAACGGCCCGCTGCCGACGCGCGTCGTGTAGGCCTTGGTGATGCCGAGCACGTAACTGACCGCACCCGGCGCCATCCCGGACCCAGCAGCCGCCTGACCAGCGACGGTGTTCGACGAGGTGACGAACGGATACGTGCCGTGATCGACATCGAGCATCGCCCCCTGCGCGCCTTCGAACAGGATGCGCTGGCCGCGATTGCGGGCCTCGTCGAGCAGGCGCCAGACCGGGCCGGCATAGGGCAGCACCCGCGGCGCCACGGCTTTTAACGCCGCCAGCAGCTCGGCGCGATCGACCTCGCGCTCGCCGAGCCCGCGCAGCAGTGCGTTGTGGTGTAGCAGCACCTCGTCGACCCGCCATTCGAGCGCCTCGGGGTCGGCGAGATCGCAGACCCGGATGGCGCGGCGCCCGACTTTGTCCTCGTAAGCCGGGCCAATGCCGCGCCCGGTGGTGCCGATCTTCTTCTCGCCGCGCCGCTCCTCGCGGGCGCGATCGAGCGCGCCGTGCGACGGCAGGATCAGCGCCGCGTTGTCGGCAAGCCGCAGGTTTCGCGGCGAAATGTCGAGACCCTTGCCGCGCATCGTCTCGATCTCCTCGACGAGCGCCCAGGGATCGACCACAACGCCGTTGCCGATGATCGACAGCTTGCCTGGTCGCACCACCCCCGAGGGGAGCAGGCTCATCTTGTATTCGGTGTTGCCGACGAGGAGGGTGTGGCCAGCATTGTGGCCGCCCTGAAATCGGACCACGACATCGGCCCGGTTCGACAGCCAGTCGACGATCTTGCCCTTGCCTTCGTCGCCCCATTGCGAGCCGACAACGACGACGTTGCCCATGCCGCACCTCCTCTAGGCGATTGGCACCGGCCTATCGCGTTCCAGCACATAAGCACAACCGAGGCGGCGGGCCTCCGCGCGCCAATCACCGGCCGGCCCGAGTGCGGCGACGGTGACCCAGCCGGCCTCGCGCAGCAACCTGCCGCGGCCCCGATCTATGCCATAAGGCAGCAACAGCCGCGGCGTTGCGGCCGGTGAGGGTAGTGTGCGCAATATCGTATCGGTGTAGAGGGTGAAGCCGGTCGCCGGCTCAGGCGTGAGCGGATTGCCGGCCTGATAGCGGCCGCCGCGGCCAAGCTCACCGATCGCGCCGGCCATGGCCGAGAAAAAAGTGAAGCTGATTCCGGTGTGATACTCAAACCCTCGGTTCTCGACCGGGTCAACGGTCACCTTGAGTTCCGGAGCGGCCGCGGCGAGCCCATCCAGCACGGCGCCGAGGCGGATCCGTTCGGCGCGCGCCCGCTCTGGCAGATCAAGGCGGTCGAGGGCGGCCAAAGCGGTTCCAGCCGGTCCGACCGATGCGAGCAAATTTCCGAAGAGCTCTCCGGCTTCTCCCGCTACCGTGCCAACCGCGGCAGCATCCTTGTGGTCGAGCGCCGCGCGCAACGATACCGCACGTGGTCCGGTGATGCCGTAAGCCTCCGCAAGCGCCGGCACCAATCTCGGAAGCGTAATGTCGGCCGAGAGATGCGGCACCCCGATCGCCGCTAACGCCTCACCGGCGACCGCGATTGCCTCGACGTCGGCGGCCGATCCCTCCGCCCCGATCAGCTCGGCACCGACCTGACCGACCTGGCGCTCGGGACGGATCTCCGAGCCGGTGACCCGCAATACTTGCCCCGCATAACTAAGACGCAACGGCCGCGATGCGTCGCACAGCCGGGTCGCAGCTATCCGCGCGATCTGCGGGGTCATGTCGGCGCGCACGCCGATCATGCGGTGCGAGGCCGGGTCCATCATGCGAAACGTAGCCGTTGCCATATCCGCGCCGGCGCCCGAGAACAGCGTCTCTTCGAATTCGACGAGCGGCGGCTTGACCCGTTCGTAGCCATGCGCGGCCAACGTTGCCATCAACCGCGCAACGACTTGTGCCTCGATTTCCGCCTCGGGCGGCAGAAGGTCGTGCATGCCGGTCGGCAGCAAAGCCGGATGTGGGGCATCGTTCATAGAGGCAAAGATGCACCAGACAGAGGCCGGGGAAAAAGCCTGTTGCCTGTGGGTCCGGGCGCGGGAGGGGTCGTGCGGGCGAAACGCGACAAATTGGGTGTTCGCTTTCTCTCTTTTTTGCACTAACTAATGGTTAAGACAACCCTGGGGCTTTGCTGCCCGCCGGGCAACAGCCAACTCCAATCCGCCGATCGCAAAGGCGCGCGCTCGTGCCGCTCGTCCCGGGTAGGGCACCGCCACGAACTAGAAATCGAGCATCGCCGTTTGCAGTCGAAGTGGGTCCCGTGCGCTGGATTTTCGAAGAACCGCGCTAACAGGCAGCTCAAAACCGCAGGGCCTTGACCTGAATCACATTGGGTAGGGCGCGGACGGTGTCCAGGATTTCCGGCGTCAAAGCTTGATCGACTTCGACGAGGGCGATGGCGTCCTTGCCGGGAGCGGTGCGGCCGAGGTGGAAGGTGGCGATGTTGACCTCGGCGGCGCCGAGCGCATTGCCCAGCGCACCGATGAAGCCCGGCTTGTCGTAACTGCGCACAAACAGCATGGTGTTGCCCAACTCGGCTTCGAGCGAAATGCCTTCGACCGATACGATGCGTGGCTTGTCGCCGGCGAACAGCGTGCCGACGACCTCCCGCCGGCGCCGCTCGGTGGTTACGATGACGCGGATCAAGGTCTGATAGTCGACCGGCTCGGCGCGCCGCGTTTCGCTGACCCGGATATCGCGCTCGCGGCAGATGATGGGCGCATTGATCAAGTTGACGGTCGCCAGCTGCGGCGACAGCAGTCCGGTAAGCACGATCGCAGTCAGCGGCTTGACGTTGAGCTCTGCGACCGCCCCTTCGTATTCGATGGCGACCGCGGTGATCCCGGTTTCGGTCAGCTGCCCGGAAAAGCTGCCGAGCTGCTCGGCGAGTTTCATGTAAGGGCTGAGCCGCTTCGCTTCCTCTGCGGTCACCGAGGGCATGTTGACCGCGTTCGAGACCGCCCCGGTCAACAGGAAGTCGGCCATCTGTTCGGCGATCTGTAAGGCCACATTCTCCTGTGCCTCGGCGGTCGCCGCACCAAGATGCGGGGTGGCGACGACATTGTCGCGGCCGAACAGCGGGTTTTCGATGGCCGGCTCTTCGACAAACACATCGATTGCGGCGCCGGCGACATGACCGCTGTCGAGCGCGGCGGCGAGGTCGCCCTCGACAACGAGACCGCCGCGAGCGCAGTTGATCAGGCGCACTCCAGGCTTCATTTGCGCGATTGTGCGGGCATCGATGAGGTTCTTTGTCCCCTCGGTGAGCGGCGTGTGCAGGGTGATAAAGTCGGCGCGGGCCAGTAGCACATCGAGCGTGACTTTCTCGATCTCAAGAGCGACGGCGCGCTCGGGCGACAGGAACGGGTCGTATGCAATCACTTTCATGCGCAGCCCCAGCGCCCGCTCGGCGACGATCGAGCCGACATTTCCGCAGCCGATGATGCCAAGCATCTTCCCGGTCAGCTCGACCCCCATGAAGCGCGCCTTCTCCCATTGCCCTGCTTGGGTCGAGCGATCCGCCGCTGGGATCTGCCGGCACAGAGCGAAGAGCATCGCAATTGTGTGCTCGGCGGCGGTAATCGAATTGCCATAGGGCGTGTTCATAACGACGATGCCGCGCTGCGTCGCAGCGGCGACATCGATGTTGTCGACGCCGATCCCGGCGCGGCCGATGACCTTCAGATGTTCGGCTCGCGCGATGAGGTCGTGCGTCACTTTGGTTGCCGACCGAACGGCGAGCCCATCATACTTGGCGATGCGCGCTTTCAGCTCATCCGGCGACAAGCCGCGGGCCAGGTCGACCTGGATCTCGCGCGTGGCGAAAACCTCGGCCGCGCGCGGGCTCAAAGCGTCCGAAATCAATACCTTCGGCATAGCAGCTCCGGCAGCTTGTCGAATTCACCAGAAAGACACGGGGATCACGGAGAAACGCTTAATGCGTATGTCATCGCTCCATCGCTAGCTTCCCCTCGCCCTCCCGTGACGCGAATCCCTGCTTTCCCCGGGCTCGGGGAAAGGGCCAAGGTGAGCGGCGGTTTGGGCCCTCCTCGGCTGCGGGGGCAAAGCTTAAGCAGCTTCGGCGATGCGGCGTTGCTCTTCCCAGGCCCAGTCGAGCCACGGCACCAGCGCCTCGACGTCGCCGGTCTCCACGGTTGGTCCGGTCCAGATCCGCAAGCCCGGCGGCGATGCGCGATGGCTCGCGATGTCGAAAGCTGCGCCTTCCTGTTCCAGACGCCTAGTCATTGCCCGTACCGTCTGAAAGCGCTCCTCGGGCCCGAACCGAGTGAACCAGGGGTCGGTGATCTTGAATTGCGGCGAGGTCGAGGAGATCGTCGCCGGATCCTCGGCGAGAAAATCGGCCCAAGGGCATCTGCGGGCCCAGCGGATGAGCACCGCCAAGTTGCGATCCGCCCGGGCGATCAGCCCGTCAAGGCCGCCGACTGATTCCGCCCATCTCAGCGAGTCGAGCGCGTCCTCGACGCAGAGCATCGATGGAGTGTTGATCGTTTCGCCGCGGAATACCCCGTCGATCAGCTTGCCCTTTGCGGTCAACCGAAACAGCTTCGGCAGCGGCCGAGGGGGCGTGTAGCTTTCGAGGCGCTCGGCAGCGCGCGGCGACAGCGCCAGCATGCCATGCCCGCCTTCCCCGCCCAGCGATTTCTGCCACGACCATGTGGCAACGTCGAGCTTGTCCCACGGCAGCCGCATCGCAAAAACCGCCGAGGTCGCGTCGCAAATCGCCAGCCCTTCCCGATCGCTGGCGATCCAATCGCCGTTCAACACCCGTACCCCCGAGGTCGTGCCGTTCCACGTGAACACGACATCGCGGGTGGGATCGACCTGGGTTAGGTCGGGGAGCCGCCCATAAGGCGCGCGCAGAACCCGCACGTCGCCGAGCTTGAGCTGCTCCACATCGGTGACCCAGCCGTCGCCGAAATTCTCCCAGGCGAGCATGTCTACCCCACGGGCGCCGAGCAGCGACCACATCGCAATCTCGATCGCCCCGGTGTCAGACCCAGCAACGATGCCCAGCTTCCAATCCGAGGGGATCCCGAGGATCGCGCGCGACCGGTCGATGACCTCGACGAGCCGCGCCAGCCCCACCGCCGAGCGATGCGACCGCCCGGTCAGCGCCTTCTCCAGAACCGCGGGCGACCACCCCGGCCGCTTCGCACAAGGGCCGGAAGAGAAGCACGGGTTTGCCGGGCGCCGCGTCGGCTTCATGACATTTTTCCTTTATTACTACAGATGCGACCGCTTGGGGCTGCATTGCGCGGCGATACTTATGTTTGGGCGCTGGCCGCGTCAACGCGTTAACTGCAATTCCCAATATTGTCCGACCAAATCGCGGCCAAAGCTGTGATGCGGTTCCTCGCGAACCAAGCGAAAACCCGCCGCCTCATAGATGCGGCGGGCGGAGACCAGCACGTCGTTGGTCCACAGCGTGATTTTGCGATAACCGATCCGGCGGGCAGAGCCGAGACATTCGCGGACAAGTCGGCGTCCAATGCCGAGCCCTCGAGCCTTCGGCTCGACATACAGCAGACGCAATTTGGCGACTTCTTCGCTATCCTTGACGAGCAGCACCGAACCGGCGATCTCGCCATCGCGCTCGGCGATCCAGCAGCGCTCGCGTCGAGCATCGAAATTCTCGATGAAGGCGGTCGCGATGCGTGCGACCAGTGCCTCGAAGCCCGTGTCAAAGCCATATTCCGCAGCGTAGAGCACACCGTGGCGATGAATGATCCAACCCATGTCGCCAGGCTCGTGCGGCCGAAGAACGTAGTTCGGCTCGCCCGGATTGGGCGCGCCTCCAAGTAGGGTTTCGGCCGTTTCGAGTGCCGAGACAAGCCGAGTCTGGTCCTTTTCGCTCAGCCGCTCCAGCATGGCCGCAATCTCATCGTGCGAGCGGGAGTTGATCGTCGCGAACATCTCGCGACCGCGATCCGTCAGAACCAGGATGAACTTCCGCCCGTCTTGCGCCGACGGGCGCTTTTCGAGCAGCCCGCGCTTCTCGAAGGCACCGAGAATTCGGCTGAGATACCCCGCATCCAAGTCGAGCTCGGCACCGACCGCCGCCGCCGTTGTCGGCTCCCGCTGTGCGATCTCGTAAAACACCCGTCCCTCGGTCAGCGACAGTGGACTTCCGAGCAGGCCCCTGTGCAGGATACCGATGTTGCGGGTGAAGAACCGATTGAAGCGGCGGACGGTGTCGATGCGCTCGCTTGGCACCGCATAGGACATCACGAGCAACCCTGAGAAACGCTCCTTGTCATCGTCATATAGTTCGTTGACTTTGTCAACCTATAACGGTGAGGGCCGCTGTTACTCGCTGTAAATCCCCCTACGACAACAGCCACGCAGCCGGCCTCAGCCGCGGAAAGCCTTGCTTTGCTTCGTTGCTGCGCCCAAAATATCAGCGAAAAACAGCGGGCAATAACAGCGGGAAACAGCGAGAGAACAGCGAACAGGCGATAGTTCTGACAAGAACATTTAAAATCTCGTGGGTATGGAAACTTTCTACACACCGAGGTTGATCACAACACTATAACGCGCAATTTGGGCAAATTTTAGGCCGGCTACTTCCGACTTTGCGGAGAAAGAAGAGAGGAGAAGAGGCACATGAAACGACCAGCAGGCGGGGCGCGACGGCGACTGGTAATACCTCAAGATCCTGGACAACCCCTTTCTGTTCGATGTCGCTCGGGATCCGATGGAGCGAGAAAACCTGAAAGAGCGCCACCGGGGCATCTGTGAACGGCTCGTCGCGAAGTGGAACGAATGGAACGCGGCGATGCTGCCGCTCGGCCCGGACAGCTTCACCTGGCGGGTTCACCGGTGCCCAGCTTGCCGACCATTTTGGCGTGGAGGTGCTTTGAACGGGAAGCAAACTGGCTCGGAACCGGGGCCCAAAAAGAAAGAGCCGGTGAAACACCGGCTCTTCGATCTTTGTCCTTGTTACCCCTAAAAGATCGCGAGACCTCCCGGACCCGGTTGCCATTCCTTGCGGACCTGCTCCTCAACCGAAAGGCCTGATGCTGTCACTGGGGGATGGATCATCCCCTTTTCCTCTGCTTTCGCGTATACCAGCCGAACCAAGTGATCGATCGTCGCCTCTTCTCGTACGTGGCGTTTTCGTATGCGCCGCCGAGACAAGGTCGCCTTGGTCATCACTGACCCTCCGATCTAAGGGGTTGTTGTTGCACCCGATTTACCGCCTACAGCGGTAGCCAGGGCTCAAAGTGGGTGCGACATTCCAACCCACCTGCGGCAAAAAAAAGGCAGATTGAGGCGCAGTTCGTCACAATCTGATTCGGAATTGAGCTCAATTGACACAAATTAACTTTAAACTCAGGTAAACTCGGGCCGAGATAGCGTGCCAAAGCCTGATCAGTCACCTAGACTGCCTAACTTTTTTCGCCTCAAACCATCAGCCGAGAGGGTCCCGATGCAATACGGCCTATTCACGATGCCCTCGCATCCGCCGGAGTGCGGCCTCTACGAAGGCCATCACTGGGACCTGCAGACGTTGCGCTGGGCCGACGAACTCGGGTTTATGGAAGCCTGGATCGGCGAGCATCACACGGCGCCCTGGGAGCCACACCCCTCCCCCGATCTCCTGATCGCGCAATCGTTGATGGAGACGCGGCAGATCCGTCTCGCTCCGGGCGGTTTCCTGCTGCCGTACCATCATCCGGCGGAACTGGCCAACCGGGTCGCGATGCTCGACCACATCGCGCAAGGCCGGCTCAACTTCGGCGTCGCCGCGAGCGGGTTGCCGAGCGATTGGGCGATGTTCAACGTCGACGGCAATGCCGGACAACACCGCGAGATGACCCGCGAGGCGCTCGATATCAGTTTAAAGTTGTGGACCGAAGAGGAACCGTTCGACTACGCCGGCAAATTTTGGAAGGTGACCAAGACAGAACTAATGCTGCGAACCTTGCGCCCCCATATCCGGCCATTCCAAAGGCCTTATCCCCCGATCGGAGTCGCCGGAGTGAGCAAAGGCTCCGATACATTGAAACTCGCAGGCGAGCACGGCTTCCTGCCGATGAGCCTCAACCTCAATCCCAGCTATGTGGCCAGCCACTGGGATTCGGTCGAGGAAGGCGCCCGCCGCACCGGGCGCCGGCCGAGCCGTGCCGATTGGCGCCTAGTGCGCGAGATTTTCGTCGCGGAAACCGATGCCGAAGCGTGGCAGCTCTCGGTCGGCAGCATGATGGGGCGGATGATGCGCGAGTATTTTCTGCCGCTGCTGACCGACGTCGGCGTCATCCAATTTCTAAAACACGATCCCGACGTACCCGACAGCGACATCACGCCGGAATACTGCGCTCGCCACAATTGGCTGATCGGCTCGCCGGCGACGGTCGTCGAGAAGATCGAGCGGATGTATGACGTGGTTGGCGGTTTAGGCGCGCTCCTTCTGTTCTGCTTCGATTACAGCAGCAACCCGGAGGCTTGGCACAACTCGATGCAGCTGTTGGCGCAAGAGGTGATGCCGAAGGTCGCGCATCTGTCGCCGCGACCTCGATAAACGGTAGCGCGGCGCATCCGGCGAAGGTTGGGGCTGGATACTCAGGGCCGCCAAGCGTCCGATGTTTTCGTGCCGCGAATGACGACGGAACGGTAGTAAGCGCCGGCCGCGGGCATGATTCGTACCAAGTGATCGTCGATAGCGTTGCAGAACTTGGTAACAAGGTTGATCGGGTCTTTCGAAATCGGCCGAGCGACCATCGCGCCGAGGACCGTCAGCAGCTCACTATAGTAGTTGTCCGCCTCGAAATTCCGCCCGATCAGATGCAATTCCTCGCGGCCCAGCGGCAGCTCGTCGGGCGTGCGGGCGTGCGGGGTAACCCATCGTACCAGGCGGGCCACGGGGTTGTGGCGCAACGGCTCGACGAAAACGATCTTGCCGCCCTTCTGCAAGACCCGATGGATTTCTCGCATCGCCCGGGGAAAATCGAGGTGATGCAAAATTGCAACCCCAAAGACGATGTCGAAACTTGCATCATCAAATTCGAGCTCGTGGGCGTCCATTTTGAAGAAATCGCAGGCATATCCTAGCTTTGTAGCGTGCGACCGACCGCTGTCGAGTTCAGCCTGTGAGATATTGATGCACGCGAGCCGGCTCGGGCGGTAGCCATAGCGGAAAAGGCACCATTCCCACGATTGCGAGCCGATCTCGAGAACGCGCTTGCCAGTGGCCTCCCGCATCGCCGCGCGGACCACATCGTTGCGCCGTTGGCGGCCGATGCCGTTGTTGAGATAGGCTAGGGCGGCTTCGTACCCTTCGCGTTGAAATTGCTTGTGATCAAAGTACTCGGCTTCCCTCTCTATACGTTCGTTAATATCCGGCCCCATCTGGATGAGCCCCTATGACCAAGAATTGTGCCAATTGGTGGGACATGAGAACATAAAGCCTCTCACTACTTCTGCGATTCGTCAACCCGCCATTCCGGTCACTATTCATTCAGCTTGACCAATCTCGGAGCCCGGCTGCGGTCCGCAACCTTGGTCGGCCCGTCGCGTCGGCAATCGAATCGAGTGCGCCTGCCGGGAACTTTTTGCGCCGCGCGGTGGTCTTGACATGCTCCTGCTAGTATCGATGTCCCACGCGGGACGGAGTGCGGGGTATGGCCTGGAAGGGAAAAGCAAGGATTGCATACCAGACTGGTGCGCGCTCCGGCCTCGGCGGCATTGCACGCGGAAGAGGGATGAGGCAAGCTGCCGCACCCCTGACAGGAGGGTGTGCGGCGCGGTCATGACCGACCGTGCGAAAGGAAATATGACGCTCGTACCGACGGCAAGTATAAGGCCACGGCCGCTTTCCGGCTCACCCCGTCACACAGGGCGGGGGCGGGGAATTGCGCGCCAGGAGGAGCCTAGTGCAGCCCACCGACATCGGTAATCCGGACTACTTTCACAAGGTCGTCGACTGCCAATGGGCGTGTCCGGCCCATACGCCGGTGCCGGAATACATCCGGCTCATCGCCGAGCGGCGATACACGGACGCTTTCATGGTCAATTGGCAGTCGAACGTCTTTCCAGGCATCCTCGGACGGACCTGCGACCGGCCGTGTGAGCCGGCTTGCCGGCGCGGGCGGGTCGAGAAGGAGCCGGTGGCGATCTGCCGGCTGAAACGTGTCGCGGCGGACAACAAAGGCGATATCCGCTCCTATCTGCCGGCAATCCCGCGGGAGAAGAACGGCAAGCGCATTGCCCTCGTCGGCGCCGGTCCCGCGTCCCTCACCGTTGCCCGCGATCTCTTGCCGCTCGGCTATCACTGCGTGCTGTTCGACGGCGACAGCAAGGGCGGCGGTATGATGCGCACGCAGATCCCGCGCTTTCGCCTGCCGGAATCGGTGACCGACGAGGAGGTCGATCTGATCCTCGAGATGGGAGTGGAGACCCATTTCGGGGAATTCGTCGACAGCCTCAAGACGCTGCTGAGCCACGACTGGGATGCAGTCTTCATCGGTTGCGGCGCGCCGCGCGGACGCGATCTCGACATCCCCGGCCGCAGGGAGGCGGCGGATCACATCCATATCGGCATCGACTGGCTGTCCAGCGTCTCGTTTGGTCATATCGACAAAATCGGCCGCCGCGTCGTCGTGCTCGGCGGCGGCAATACCGCGATGGATTGCTGCCGTTCCTCACGCCGGCTCGGCGGCGAAGAGGTCACCGTCGTCGTGCGCAGCGGTTTTGACGAGATGAAAGCCTCGCCCTGGGAGAAAGAGGACGCGATGCACGAAGACATCCCGATCCTCAACTGGCTGGTGCCGAAGGAGTTCACTCACGAACGCGGGCGTCTGACCGGCGTGCTCTTCGAGAAGGTCAAGGCCGAATACGATGTCCGCGGGCGCCGCAACCTGATCCCGACGGGCGAGCCCGATACGCACATTGCGTGTGACGATTGTTTGGTCGCAGTCGGTCAGGAGAACGCCTTCCCGTGGATCGAGCGCGACATCGGCATCGAGTTCGACCGTTGGGACATGCCCAAGGTCGACCCGAAGACGATGCAATCCACGCTGCCGCACATTTTTTTCGGCGGCGATGCCGCTTTTGGGCCGAAGAACATCATTTGGGCGGTCGCCCACGGCCACGACGCGGCAATCTCGATCGACAAATTGTGCCACGGCGAGAATGTGAACGAGCGGCCGCCACCCGGCGTGACACTCGTCAGCCAGAAGATGGGCATTCACGAGTGGAGCTACGACAACGACATCTCGAACGATCTTCGCTACAAAGTGCCATGGCGCGACACAGCGGTGACGTTGAAGGACATCAAAGTCGAAGTAGAACTTGGCTTCGACGAAAAGCAGGCCTATCTCGAGGCCGAGCGTTGCCTCAATTGCGATGTCCAAACAGTGTTCACGGGGCCGTTGTGTATCGAATGCGACGCCTGCGTCGATATCTGCCCGATGGATTGTATCACCTTCACCGAAAATGGCAGTGAAGGGGAGTTGCGTGACCGCCTGATGGCGCCAGCGTTCAATCGTGAACAAGACCTCTACATCGGTGATTCGCTGAAGACCGGGCGCATCATGGTCAAGGACGAGGATGTTTGTCTGCATTGCGGTCTTTGCGCCGAGCGCTGCCCTACCGGCGCATGGGACATGCGCAAGTTCCTCCTCGACATGACACTAGCGGGTCCCGCATGCCGCAGCCGATGACCGCTAAGCAAGAGCATTGAGCCGATGGCAAAACAGTCGAACCTCGGATTAGCTGCAATCCAAAGCGTCAACGACTTTGTCGTCAAATTCGCCAATGTGAACGGATCGGGCTCGGCGAGCGCCAACGGTCTGTTCGCGCGGTCGATCCTGCGCATGGGCATCCCGGCGAGTTCGCGCAACATCTTTCCGTCGAACATTCAGGGGCTGCCGACTTGGTACGAGGTACGAATCAGCGAGAGCGGTCACCTCGGCCGCCGCGGCGGCGTCGATCTGATGGTCGCGATGAACCCGGAGACGTGGGATGAGGACGTCGCCGAAATCGAGCCGGGCGGCTATCTCTTTTACGACTCGACCAAACCCCTGCCCCTGTCGAAATTCCGTGACGACATCAATGTGCTTGGCGCCCCGCTTACCGCGATCAGCAACCGTGAATACACCGATGCGCGGCAACGGCAGCTATTCAAGAACATCATTTATCTCGGAGTGTTGTCGGCGTTGTTGGACATCGACGTGGCGGCGATCGAGGAGCTGATCGACGCGCAGTTCCGTGGCAAGGACACGCTGATCAAACCCAACCTCCACGCATTGCATCTAGGGCGCGACTGGGCGCTCTCCGAATTGGATTGCCCGATCGGGCTGCGTCTTCAGCGCGTGGACAAAGTCGGCGAGCGAATTTTCATCACCGGCAATGACGCTGCCGCGTTGGGTTGCGTCTATGGCGGCGCAACCGTCGCCGCGTGGTATCCGATCACCCCCTCCTCGTCGCTCGCCGAGGCGTTCTCGGGGCACTGCCACCGGCTGAGGCGCGACCCAGAAACCAAGAAGAAGCGTTTCGCCATCGTGCAGGCGGAGGATGAGCTCGCAGCGATCGGCGTCGTCATCGGTGCCGCTTGGAACGGTGCACGGGCCTTTACGGCGACCTCGGGTCCGGGCATCTCGCTAATGCAAGAATTCATCGGCCTTGCCTATTTCGCCGAGATCCCGGCGGTCATTTTCGATATCCAGCGGGGGAGCCCGTCGACCGGCATGCCGACCCGCACGCAGCAGGCCGATATTCTCTCCTGTGCCTATGCCTCGCACGGCGACACCAAGCACGTGCTGCTGCTCCCGCAGGATCCGCGCGAGAGTTTCGCCTTCGCCGCGGACGCGCTCGATTTGGCCGACCGGTTGCAGACCCCGATTTTCGTCATGATGGACCTCGACATCGGCATGAACGAGTGGCTGGTCGAGCCGCTCGCCTGGGAGGAGGGCCGATGTTATGACCGCGGCAAGGTCATGACGGCCGAGATGCTCGAGACGGGTGTCGAGTTTGGCCGTTATCTCGATGTTGACGGCGACGGCATTCCCTATCGCACCTATCCCGGCACCCATCCGACGCGCGGCGCCTTCTTCACCCGCGGCACCAGCAAGAACAGCTACGCCAAGTATTCCGAGGAGGGACCCGATTACGTCGAGAACATGCAGCGCCTGTTGCACAAATTCGAGACCGCGAAACAGCTGGTGCCGCGGCCGATCGAGCGGATCGCACGCGAGCCGACCCGGCATGGCGCCATTTATTTCGGCTCGACGGCGGCGGCAATGACCGAGGCGCTCGAAGCGCTGGAAGAACGCAGCATCAATCTCGATACGATGCGCATCCGGGCCTTCCCGTTCCACGACGACATCCTCGACTTTGTCGCGGCGCATGACCGGGTCTTCGTCATCGAGCAGAACCGCGACGCGCAGCTGCGCACGCTGCTGATCAACGAGGGGGATATCGACCCGGCCCGGCTGGTGCCGATCCTGCACTACGACGGCACCCCGATCACCGCGCGGTTTATCGTCAAGGCGATCGCCGACATGCTTTCGGTCGTCACTCTCGCACCGCTCAAAAAGGCGCTGCCGTAATCATGAAGTGGACCGCGGGTCTCTGGCCCGCATGCGCGCGGGACGCCCGCGCCCCTAAGAGGCACCGATGACCTATATCGCCAAGCCGCGGCTGCACCACCCGAAGCTCCCGACCAACGCGCTGGGCTTCACCCGACGCGATTACGAGGGGTCGGTGTCGACCTTGTGCGCCGGCTGCGGACACGATTCGATCAGCGCTGCGATCATCCAGGCCTGCTTCGAACTAGATCTGCCGCCGCACCGCATCGCCAAGCTCTCCGGCATTGGCTGCTCGTCGAAGACGCCGACGTACTTTCTCGGCAAATCGCACGGGTTCAACAGCGTGCATGGTCGCATGCCGTCGGTGCTGACCGGCGCCAATCTCGCCAATCGTGACTTGATTTACCTCGGCGTCTCAGGTGACGGCGACTCGGCTTCGATCGGGCTTGGGCAGTTCGCGCACTGCATCCGCCGCGCTGTCAACATGGTTTACATCGTTGAGAACAATGGCGTTTACGGCCTGACCAAAGGCCAGTTCTCGGCCACTGCCGACAAGGGCTCGAAGGCCCGCCGTGGCGCCGTCAACACCGATTCACCGATAGATCTCGTCGCCCTCGCCTTGCAGCTCGGCGCCTCCTTTGTCGCGCGCAGCTTCTCCGGCGACAAGGCGCAGCTCGTGCCATTGATCAAGGCGGCGGTCGAACACAACGGCGCCGCCTTCATCGACGTGATCTCGCCCTGCGTCGCGTTCAACAACAATCCGGAATCGACTAAGAGCTTCGATTATGTCCGCGCCCACAACGAGGCGGTCAACTATCTCGACGTGATCGTTGGGCGCGATGAGATCGTCGCCGATTACGCGCCGGGGACGGTCGAGACCGTGGTCCAGCACGACGGCTCGATTTTGCGGCTGAGAAAACTCGCCGTCGATTATGACCCACGCGACCGCATCTCGGCCTTGACTTACCTGCAGCAGCGGCATGCGGCCGGCGAGATTGTCACCGGGCTGCTATTTGTCGAGCCCGATTCCGCCGACATGCACGAATTCCTCGACACCGTCGAAGCATCGCTCAACAGCCTTGGCGAGGTCGAACTATGTCCCGGCACCGAGGCCCTCGCCCGGTTCAACGCTGCGCATCGATAGCCTCAGCTTTTTCAGTCCGCGGTGCAGCGCGTCACCTTGCGGCTGACCAGCCAGGACCCATAGGTTGCTTGATTCTGCGCCATCCGCGGCAATTTGGCATGCACGTCGAGCGCCGCCTGATCGCGCCACGCCTCGACGAGCAGCACGTGGCTCTGATCTCCCTGCGGCAGTAGCACGTCGAATTGCTGGCAGCCGTCCTCGGCACGCGAAAGCCGCGCATGTCCCTTCATCAATTCGATGAAGGCGTTGCGGTGTTCGGGTTTCACCTCGAATTCGACGACGATCATCAGGCGGCTCATAAACATTTCCTCCGGCTCTATTCCGCGGCATGATCGGCCATCCGTCGGCGCCGAGGCAAGCCGCCGGATGCCGCAAGGGAGATCTCGACATGGCACATGACGCGTTGCGCACGATTTTGCCGGTCGCTGGTTGGCCCGAAGAGCGGGCGCGCGCCGTCGAGATCACCGGCGGCGACGACCCGGTGTTGCCGACGCCGTTCCGCATCGGTGCGGCCGGGGCCGCGGCACTCGCAGCGACTGGTCTCGCCGCAGCGGATCTGTGGGAACTGCGCACCGGGCGCCGCCAGGAGGTCGCGGTCAGTCTGCGCCAGGCAGTCGCCTCGCTGCGCAGCGGTCATTACCTGCAGGTGAACGGCGCCAAAGTCAGGGAAGACCGCAATCCGGTGATGGGCATGTACCCGGCCAAGAACGGCCGCTGGAGCTATATCCATGCCAACTTCCCAAACCATCGCGCCGCCGCGCTGCGCGTTCTCGGCTGTGAGGAGGACCGTGAGGCGGTACGGCGCGCGGTAGCGAAGTGGGACGCGCTCGGGCTCGAAGAGGCGATCATCGCCGCCGGTGGCGCCGGCGGCATGGTGCGCAGCATGGCCGAATGGAGACAACATCCGCAGGCTGCGGCAGTCGCCTCATTGCCGCTGCTCGAAATCGTCAAGATCGGCGACAGCTCGCCGGAAAAGCTCCCCGAGGGCGGCCGGCCCCTGTCGGGCATCCGCGTCCTCGACCTGACCCGCGTGCTGGCCGGTCCGACCTGCGCCCGCACTCTGGCCGAGCACGGCGCCGACGTTTTGAAGATCACTGCCGCGCACATCGCGGCGCGCGATGATCAAGAATACGACACCGGCCACGGCAAACTGTCGGCGCGGCTCGACCTCCGCCAGCCACAGGAGCTCGACACACTGAAGGGTCTGGTGCGCGAGGGCGACGTGTTCTCGCAGGGCTACCGGCCGGGGACATTGGGCAATCGCGGTCTTTCGCCCGAAGAGTTGGCAAAGCTGCGCCCCGGCCTCGTCTATGTCTCACTGTGCGCGTTCAGCCACAAGGGGCCGTGGGCGTCGCGACGCGGCTTCGATACGGTGGTGCAAAACGTCAGCGGCATTACGACCCGCCAAGGCGAACTGTTCCCCGGCCCCGAGCCCGGCCCCCAATTCTACCCGGTCTCGGCGATCGACTATTTGACCGGCTATCTGATGGCGTTCGGCGCGATGGTGGCCTTGGCGCGCCGCGCACGCGAGGGCGGCAGCTGGCTCGTGCGCATCTCACTGGCGCAGACCGGCAAGTGGCTGGTCGATCGCGCCGAGGTACCCGCGGCAGCACTCCGGGACGCCGTCAAGGAGTTCCCGCAAGCCGACATCGACCGCTGGTCGATCGAAACCGACGCGCCGGCCGGCCGCTTGCGCCATCTAGGTCCCACCGTGCAGCTGTCCGAAACCCCGCCCTATTGGGCCCGCCCCTCGGTGCCGCTCGGCTACAACGAGCCCGTCTGGCCCACCCGCGCATAGGGCGACGATCCGGCTAGGCTGGCCGTTCTCGCTGTTTTCCGCTGTTCTTCCAGAAATTTACAGCGAGCGAATCTCTCGTTCACCGCAGAAATCCCGAACCTTCAGGGGATCGATCGCCGAAATAACAGCAAACCGCCCGCTGTTTTTTTCGCAGTTTCCCGCTGCTTCTGTGAACAGAAACCGTGAAAATCGCAACGACGGTGCTGCCCTCACGAGTTGTGCGAGAAGATATTTTTGGCCACCGACGGCCCACGGCGGAGGGAACGAATCGTTGTCGATATGCGCGGGGTCCATCCCGCGCCTCTCGCCAACTCTGTAACCCGCTTGGGAAAACGCGAAAGGTTCTTCATATTATCATAATTGCATATATTTGTCAATCAAATAATCAATCAACTCAGGGGATTGTCGAGTTCTAGCTAGGCAGCCTGCTCACTTCCGGTGGTCCGAACGGGAACTTCTCCTCTACAATCTCCCTTGGCCGGATCATTTGGGCGGCTGGTTCTTCGCGTAGAGGCGAGCTTTTGATCTTCTAGGAGGGCGCGGATAGGGGGTCGAGGAAGGCGAGATGACACGGCGAGTCATACTATGGTTGGTGATCGTTGCCGCGGCTGCGGCGGTGGTCGCCTTTGTGCTTTCATCGATCGCGAGCGGGAGCGGATGGCTCCTCGCCGTCGCATTCACCCCTGCCGTTGCGATCATTGTCTTCAGGCTATTGCGGCGCCCCCGGCGCGGTTCTCCAGCGCCTGCAATGGGAACGAAGCAAGAGCCCGACGAGGCCAGAAGTAACGAAACGCTGCTCTGATACGCATAAGGGGACAAAGCAGGAA